>Ga0306926_10001671_pt1 | contig 22201 bp, 22 predicted proteins | sample flu12Cox44000178_FD_203759 | JGI IMG/M metagenome (GOLD analysis project Ga0306926, IMG submission 203759) | Lab enrichment of tropical soil microbial communities from Luquillo Experimental Forest, Puerto Rico - flux8day.12C.oxic.44.000.178 (v2)... | ecosystem: Environmental > Terrestrial >...
CAGGCGAAGGCGCCGGCAGCCGTCCGGTTGAGGCGATGTCTCCGCCGGATGAGCGATAAGGGCGGTCATGAAACTCGGGGTGATGATCGAAGGTCAGGAGGGGGTGACCTGGGATCTCTGGCGGCGGCTGATGGCGCGGGTGGAGGGGTTGGGCTTCGAGTCGCTCTGGCGCTCAGACCACTTCATGTCGACGGAGGACAGCAGTCGCGACGCGATCGAATCCTGGGTGGCCTTGACGCTGACCGCCGCGGAAACAACGCGGCTCCGGTTTGGACCGCTGGTATGCCCGATGACCTTTCGCCATCCTTCCCTGCTGGCACGGATGGCCGCTTCCGTCGACGTCCTGAGCGGCGGAAGGCTGGTGCTGGGCCTCGGTGCCGGCTGGAACGAGCACGAGCATCATGCCTTCGGCATCCCCTTCCCGCCCCTGCCGGCGCGCATCGAGCTGCTCAAGGAGGGGATCGAGGTCATCCGGAGGCTGCTGGGTGACGGTCCGGCCCACTTCAACGGTCGCCATTATCAGCTCAACGGCTCGAACCCATGCCCGAAACCGGTACAGAAACCTCGTATCCCACTGCTCATCGGTACTACGGGTGCGGGGCGTATGCTGCGGGTCGTAGCCCGTTATGCCGATGAGTGGGACGCCCCGGGCATCACCTCGCCGGGGGCCTACCGCGCCCGATCTGAGCGCCTGGACAGCTATTGCCGGGCCATCAACCGCGATCCCGGCGACATCCGCCGCTGCGTCTCGACCGCCTACCTGATCGGCCGCGATGCAGCGGCAGTGCAGCGCCGCGGCGCGATGATGCAGCAGCTGATCCCGAGCCTCGCCTCCCTCGACCCTGTGGCTGTCCCCGAGGTACTGCGCAGAGACGGCTGGATGGTCGGCACGCCGGAGCAGATCGTTGGGCAGCTTCGGGCATTGGCGGACGAAGGGGTGGATCGGGTGATATTCCAACACAACGACCCCGCGGACTTCGAGGCGCTGGAATTGATGGCCAACGAGGTGATGCCGGCAGTAGCCTCGTGAGAGCGTGAGGAGAGGCAAAAGGGGGTCGGGCGCCGTGCAGCTCGCAGGGAAAGTCGCGGTGATTACCGGTGGCGCCAGCGGGATCGGCCGCGGCACCGCACTCGCCATGGCCCGGCATGGGGCGGATCTCGTCATCGCCGATATCAATGATCGACGGCTCGAAGAGACGCGTGCCGCCATCGCCGCCCTCGGCAGGCGTGCTCTGGCCGTACATTGCGACGTGTCCAGCGATGCCGATGTCGAGCGCCTGGGTGCCACCGCACTGCGCGAGATGGGGCATGTCGATATCCTAATGAACAACGCCGGTGTGGTGCTGCGCGGCGCGCTCGAGCAGATCTCGGTGGCGGATTGGGAGTGGTCCTTCGGCATCAACCTGCTGGGCGTGGTGCGCGGCATCCGCGCGTTTCTGCCGCACATGATCGAGCGCGGCAGTGGTCATATCATCAACACCGGGTCGGTCGCCGGGCTGATCGCCCTCACCGGCGAGGGGGCACCCTATGTGGCGTCGAAATTCGCCATTGTCGGTCTCTCGGAAGCGTTGGCGCTCTACGTTCGCCCCAAAGGCGTCGGCGTTTCGGTGCTCTGCCCGGGCAGTGTCGACACCAATCTCCACGAGACGGAACGTGTCATCGGCGTCACACCCGAAGCTGCCCTGGCCGAAGCTGTCAGCTCGGCCGTGTTTCACAGCGGTCTGATGACACCCGACCAGATCGGCGAGATCGTCGCCGATGCGGTGCAGCAGCAACGCTTCTTTGTCCTGCCCGATCACCACCAGCAGGCCATCATCGTGCAACGCGCGCAGGATATGAACGCATTTCTCGAAGCCCGTCTGCAAAACCGGCTCTGACTGCCCTTTCCAGCCGCAGCGGAGAGCATGCAATGTCGGAACAAGCGCGCGCCTATGCGAACTTTAGGGAGCACTGTGGCGGCGAGCAGCCGGGGGTGTCGCCAAACGCCGAAGCCATAGACTGGACTCGGCAGGAAACCACTCGGGATCAGGTCCGCATCGAGGCTGTTCTCGACACGATGACGCTCACCGGGGCACAGATTCTCCACGTTGGGGTGGGGAATTCGCATGTGGCCCAACGATTCGCCAACCGCGTTCGCCGCATCGATGGCCTTACCGTACACCAGAACGAAAAAATCTATGCAGAGGCGTTGCGCATCTCCAATTACACTGTGTATGTGCTAAATAAGCACAGTCGAGAGGTAGCGTCGGTCCTCGCGCACACTTACGACTTTATCATCGACAACAACCTGGCATCATTCGCGTGTTGCAAAAATCATTTCCGATTCATGCTGCAGAATTATGTAGCGGTGCTGCGATCTCGGGGCCGGGTCTTGACCTGTCAGATCGGTATGGACGTCTACCATGGCGATATCGGGTGCACGATGGCGTATGCAGATCTGATAAGCCTGGAGGAGCAGTTCCCGATACTGGTGTCAAAGTTGACCGACGTCGTCTATGCGCTGACCATCAGGCAATGAGAGGACGGCTCATGCCGGCGCCGCCTCTCCCCGCCACGAAAGAGACAGCGTGATCGGCAATCCAGTGCTGCGCCACCTAGGCTTTGCGGCGAGTGATCGTGTGGTGGTCATTCATGCCGACGACCTCGGCATGTGCCAGGCAACCGTCCCGGCTTTTCCAGACCTGCTCGCCGCAGGGCTCGTCTCTTCCGGGTCGGTTATGGTCCCCTGCCCCGGGTTTCCGCAGACCGCTGCCTTGCTGCGTGGTTATCCAGCCGCGGATGTCGGTCTGCATGTCACGCTGACGAGCGAATGGGCGGGCTATCGCTGGGGGCCTCTGACTACCCGTGATCCCGCCACTGGGCTTGTCGACCGGGACGGCTATTTTCCGCGCGATACGGAGACCCTCTGGCAGCACATCGATATCGCCGCAGCGTCCGCGGAAATGCAAGCCCAGGCCGCGCGCGCTCGACAAGCAGGCTTGGAGATTACCCATTTGGATTCTCACATGTTCGCTCACTTTGAGCCACGGCTGCTGCCGCCCTATGTTGCGCTCGGCTTTGCCGAGGCCATCCCTGCGTTGGTAGTGCGGCACTGGCCTTACAGCAGTCAGGATGCGCCGCAGATCGCCCGGTGGATCCGGCAATGGGAAGACCAGGGGATGCCGATCTTCGACCATGTGATCGGCTCGCCTCCCGCTACGCCGCAGGAGGACCGGGTGCAGCAGGCGAAACATCTTCTCGACACCCTGTCGCCGGGGCTGACCTGTTTCCTGGTGCACGCGGCCTGCGATACTCCGGAACTGCGCGCTATCGCGCAAGACTGGCCGTTCCGGGTGGCAGACCATGCCGCCTTTCAGAGTGTCGAGATGTCCGACCACATCCGCCGGACCGGCATCCAGGTGATCGGGTACCGGGTGTTGCGGGACGCCATGCGCGCCCGCCTGTGAGCCGGACCGTGCTCTGCACTGGCTCCCCGGGCCGGCGAAGGAGGGAGATGTTTTGCCATGCGCACCATCCATGTCGGAGTCGTCGGCTGCGGTGAGGTGGCACAACGGATCTATCTTCCAGAGTTCCACCGCCTGCACGACAAGGCGACCCTGGTCGCGGTCTGCGATCAAGTCGAAGAACGGGCGAGGGCAGCCCGGCAGCGATTTGGCGCGCGCACCTACTATACCGATCTCGACCGCTTTTTGCGTGACAGCAACGCCGAAATTGTCGTCAATCTGACGCCGCACCGCGCCCATATGCCGGTCTCAATGGCGGCCTTGGCGGCTGGCAGGCATGTATATACCGAAAAACCGCTGGCCCAGTCGGTGGACGATGCCACGCAGCTGATCGATTCCGCGCAGCGGCATAGCGTCAAGCTGGCCTGCGCACCGGTCTTGCTGCTGTCGCCCACCGTGCAGCGCTGGCAGCACTTACTGGATCGGGGGACTATCGGTCGCCCCACCTTTGCCCGCGCTCAGCTCCTGGCTCCGGCAATCTGGGACGGCTTCTCTCCGGACCAAGCCTGGTATTTTGGTGCCGGCAGTGGGCCGTTGATGGATGGCGGGGTCTACACTCTCACCGTCCTTACCGGTCTATTGGGCCCTGTCTTGCGGGTGAGTGCCATGGCCGGGACAGTCATCAGCGAGCATGTGATTGGCCATGGTCCGGGGACCGGAACGCGTTTGCCGATGGAGGTAGAGGATTCCGTGCATCTGCATCTGGACTTTGGGAGCCATTTCGCTGCGCTCGACGTCTCGTGGTGCATCCAGGGCAGCCGCAACGTCACATGTGAAGTGTATGGAGAGCACGGCACCTTGTCGGGTGACCCGACTTATGCCAACACACCCGTCTCAATATTTCGGCCGGGCAGTGGCTGGACAGTCGAAGAACCTGTCCAGCGTTGGCCGCGTGACGACGACTGGGTGCAAGGTGTCGCTCACCTCGTCGACTGCGTCCGGAACAACACCGCACCTGTCACCAGCGCCACCCACGCCCGGCACGTGCTGGACATCATGCTGACGGCGTTGCGTTCTGCCAAGGAGGGACGGGCGCTGGCGCTGCATACGACCTTTTCGCAACCGGTGGTGCAATAAGGTGGAGGACATACGGCAGTGAAGCTGAACGGGAAAGTGGCGGTGGTCACGGGCGGTTTGCGCGGGATCGGTCATGCCATCGCCGTGGCGATGGCCGAGGAGGGCGCAGACCTCATGATCGCCGGCTTGTCCATGGAGCGAGCCGCACAAACCGAGCACGAGATCCGGGCACTGGGCCGACGCTGTGTGACCGTGCAGGCGGACGTGGCCGACGAGGCGGCGGTCAAAGGGATGATAGCGCAAACCGTGCAACACTTCGGTGGTCTCGACATCCTGGTCAATAATGCCGGCATCGCTCCCTTCAAGCCGATAGACGAGTTCACCACCGCGGAGTTTGCGCGTGTCTTGGACGTCAACCTGAAGGGACCCTGGCTTTGCGCCAAGTACGCCTTGCCGATCCTGAAACGGCGTGGCGGTGCCATTATCAACATCACTTCCGCTTCGGGCCACTATGGTGGCGCCAGCTCCGGCGGCAGCGCTTATGATGCGAGCAAGGGCGGTTTGCGCCAGCTGACCTATGCCCTGGCGGCAGAGTTTGGTCCGCATCGCGTCCGCGTCAATGCCATCGCCCCGGGCGTCATCGTCACCGAGCCGCGCACGGGGCAGGCGTCGCTCGACGCGGAGAGCACTGCACGCGAAATCGCGCGTACGCCGATGCGCCGGCTGGGTCTGTCGGCAGATGTGGGCAAAGCTGTAGTCTTTCTGGCCAGTGATGATGCCGCGTATATCACCGGGACAACCATCGTGGTCGATGGCGGCACCATGGCGGTGTGGTGAAATCGCGGCAACTTTTTAGGTTCAATGGCAAAGCATTGCCGCCACGTTGGCGGAGTGGCCGAGCGCGATGCATTCTATTGTAAGACTCGCGCAAGAGTTGATCGGCCGAAACGAGCGGCAATGCGATCCTGCATCCTTCGAGACGACTGCTTCGCAGCTTCCTCAGAGCTTGTGAAAGAATTGTCGAAATCAACGCTACATCGCTCATCCCGTCATTCCCGTGCAAGCGGGAATCCAGGGATTTCAGTCGCGTGCCCCCTGGCTACGCCAGGGGCAAGCCTGGACCCCCGCTTTCGCGGGGGTGACGAACTGTCGTGCCGACGGCATTCATCCACACACTCTCAGGATGGGGTTCCGCTAATTCGAAGGCTTACCTCACCCTGAAGGAGGTCGCCCGTTCGAGACGCCGCCGGAGCTTGTCCTCGGGCCGCGCGAAGCGCGGACCCGTGGGGCGGCTCCTCACGACAGGGCAGCCGTCTCGAAGGGTGCTGATACGAGGAAGCCGCATTTTCCGCACCGTCTAGGGTTTCTCGTCCTGTCTTTCCCTGATCGGCGCGGTCACGCGCGCCAGCACGTCCAGCTGATGCGCCATGTACACGAGTGTGCCCCGCTCGATTTGGGCGTGGCGCTGCGCCACCCAGGTGGCCAGGCGCTCGGCGTCGAGCTGGAGATGCCCGGTGAGCTCCAAGTCGATGCTGTGGATGATGTCGTGGAGAAAATAGGCCTCGTCTGCGGGATAGCCGTCGGCGCCGGCGAAGACCACCCAATCGGAGCTGCCGGCAGCCAGCACATCTAGCCCGGCCGTTCGGAGGTAAGCGAACAGACGGCGTCCGGCGCGACTGTCTCCAGACGGCTTGCCGTCCAGGACGCGTTGGTCGATTAATTGATGATAGCAGTCCTTGATGGTCCTATCGAGCTCCGCATCACACTCGGGCTGGAAAACCGTATCGCCGTCAAAGGTGGCCGGGAAATAGAGCAGCCCGCCTGGGCACACCAGGGAACAGAGCCCCGGCAATGTCGTGGGCATGTCTACCAGGTCGAGAAAGGCCTGCCCGATCAATAGGTCCCACGTTCGGCGGCCCTGCTCGCGGGCAATGAAGCGCGCGACGTCAATCGTTTCGGTTTCTACCGAAATGTGGTTCTCTGCCCGCCGCATATGCAGCTGTCCGTGGTCGCCCTCGTCTACCTGAAAACCCCGTTCGCCACCCCATTGGGCCAGACGGCGGCGGGCCTCGGCCATCAGGGCGGGCGCCTTGTCAATGGCAGTGTAGGTCGCATAGCTGAGCACATCACCACCCACGAGCCGCTCCACCATGCTGCCGATGCCGGCTCCCACCTCGAGGATGCGCAAGGGTTGCTCGGCGGTAGCTCGTGGCAGAGCGGCGACCAAGCACTGCCAGACCTGCCAATTCAGCGCCCGGTCGTCTACGCTCTGCTTGGCGGCGAGATAACGCGTCAAGCTGTAGGCGAGGGGAGTGGACATCGTGCATTCACCCAGAGTTAACCCGTGAAATAACCCAACACGGAGCGGTCCTCTCACCCTTAGAGCCCTTTTACATCCACGTCCGAACCGTGCAACCCTTCGAGCTTGCTTCTGCACAAGGGGTTATTGAGAGGCACTCCAAGCTTCACGCAGGGTCGTCGGTAGAGTTCGCGCCCGGCCCGGATCTCATCGGAACCGGTGTTGTCGATCGCTACGCGGCATCACCGCTCTATTGCTAGGGCTTCGGTACCAGCCGCTCAGCGAAAAATGCGTGGGTCTCGATCAGGGAGTCGGCCATCGCCGCCGGGTCTTGCCCGACGTAATGGCCGGCAAAGGAATGGGGCAGCGAGGGCGCGTCGAACCCATGCTGGGCGCCAGGATAGATTTTCATACGCAGTGTGTGCCCATTCGTTTGAACCGTGTCGCGCCAACGAGTGCAGCGCGCCACCGGCGTCCAGTCATCCGCTTCCCCAATGAGGATCAAGGTGTCGGTCTCGAGCGCAGATGTAGGCGGGTCACAACCGGGATAATACGCGACCGCCGCGGCGAACGGGGGCTCCCCGGGCCGACGGACGAGACCGGCCAACACCGCCTTGAGTACCGCCCACCCGCCATGCGAGAAACCGATCACGCCGACCCGCGCGGCGCGCACCTCAGGCGCCGCACGCAGATATGCGGCGCCATCGAAAGCATCGTGTGCCTGCGCCTCGGGTGGCACCACGCGGCCGTGATTGCAGACCTCCCTGAATCCGCGGGGACCGAAACTGTCGATCAGCAGCGCGACAAAGCCCCACCCCGCAAGACGCCGCGCCCACTCACGATAGTGCGGACCGACGCCGTTGCAGCCGTGCAAGACGACAACAGCTCCTGTCGGCGAGCCTCCCGGCGGCAGATAAAGTTCGGCCGGCGCATTGCTGAGCGGCGGCCCGACCTTGGCTGGGTCGAAGACTTGCGCTTCAGTTACGGCTGCCCGCAAAAAGAGAAAACAGAAGTAGAGCAGTCGCGCGAGGTGTGCACACTTTCTCAGAATCGATGCCCGAGCGGGGATTGTGATAAAGTACATTTATGAATTGACAAAACAGGAATAACACGTTACATAGCCGGCGATCGGGGCGCCCTCAATAGGGCTGCAGTCAACAGAAGGCGCCAATGATCGATCTCGCCGTGCAGAGCCATCAATCCCGGTAGCAGGTCTACAACCGGCGGACGAGTCCTCCTGTTCCTAACCTGCATTATCAGGAGGCTGGAGGAGACCGCCACAATGCAAGATTGCAACCTGACAGCATAACGGGCTGCGTCCGCGGTCACACCTGGGCCGGCAATCCGCCGAGAAAATCCGTGACGGCGCGGTTGAAGGCGTCCGGCTGATGCAGGTTCGAGGCGTGTCCTGCCCCGGGGATCGTCACCCGCACCGCACCCGGGATCTTGCGCGCCATGTAATCGGCCGCGGCGAGAAAATGCGTGTCGTCGGCGCCGACCACCACCAGGGTCAGCACCGCGATCTTGTCGAGCCCGGTCATGATATGGTCGTCAGCCTGTGCCAGCATGCCGCGTGCCGCACCGGCGAGACCGCGTGCCGACCGATGCTTGCTGGCGCGGACCTCGTCGCTCTCACCGAGCGCCGCAAACCCGCGGGCCTCGAGGTCGCGGGCGCGCTGCTCCGCCCGCTCGTTCCAGGCCTGCCTGGCCTCGGCGTTGCGAAAGCCGGGTCCCGTGTCGAACAGCATCAATGCGTCGACCATCTCGGGATGGGCGAGGTGAAAGGCGAGCGACATGTAGCCGCCGAGCGAGAGGCCGCCGATTACTGCGCGGTCGATCCGGCAACGGCGCAGCAATTCCGCCATGTCCGCGACCGTCAGCGCCTCGGAATAGGCGCCGGGATCGGCCGGATCGTCGCTCTCGCCGTGGCCGCGCATGTCCCAGACGATGACCCGGTGGCGGGCGACGAGGGCGGAAATCTGCGCGTTCCACATCCGGCAGGTGGCGCTGTACCCGTGGCTCAGCAGGATCGGCGGGCCGTGCCCGTGGTCTTCGTAATAGATCTTGACGCCGTCGCGATCGAGAAGCGGCTCGGTCCCTCCGCATTGCCGAATCGGGGTGACGGCGCCGCGCGTCGCGGCGCCGCCGAATATTGCTCAGTGCAGGGGCGAGAACGCCGCCGGGACCACCAGCATGTTCTCCTGCTTGATCATCATATTGGGTCCACCGCCCGAGGGGGGTGGCCAGATGCCCTTGGCCCGAGCTTCCTCGCGGATGCGGAAGCGGTCGGCGGCGTCCTTGTAGGCCCAGATGTGGCACCATTTGTTGAGCCCGCCAAGCTCGGTATACCAGGCACCAACCAATGGCGAGAGCTTGGTGCGTGCCTCGATACGCGTGCTCCAGCGGTCGATCACGCCCGGGATGCCGCCGGGCTTAAAGGTGTAGATGCGAATCTCGTAGAGGCCGCCGAGCTGGCGTGGCTCGAGCTTGGGCGAGAACGGTGCCGGGATGTAGATGTCGCTCTGCAGCTCGACCTCGAATTCCGCGACATTGGGCGGCCAGCCCTCGACCTTGGTCGCCTCCGCGCGCAGCCGCGTACGGGTGCCGAGGTCCTCATAGGGCCACACATGGATCACCCGGTTGAGCGGACCGACCTCGGTGTGCCAGAAGGCGGCGAGAGGCGAGACTTTCGCCCGCGCCGGCAACGCCTTGGCAAAGCGCTCTTCAAAGGTGGCGACCGTCCCAGGCTGCAACGTGTAGGTGCGCATCTCGATGATCATCGGGTTTCCTCCGTCTCGGGGGTCAGCCGGGCGACGCTAGAGCCTGGCCGGCATCTGTCAAGTGCGCGGTGGCGGAATACCGCCGGCAACCCGGCGGCCGGGCCGTCACTGGAAAGAGACCTGCGCGGTCCGGACGTTTCCCCCCATCAAGTAGATCAGATGCTCGAGTGCCGCGCGTTGCTCTCTTGCGGGTCGGGTCTCGGCCGAGATGCTGTTGCTGATCCACGGGGTCTCGTCGAGAAAGTTCCAAAACCCGGTGCGCCGAGCGCATTGCGGCGCTTCGAGAATGCACCACAGGCGCACCGAATTGACACTCGTCATATCATTGGTGAGTTCTTCGACATTGTTTACGAACGCCGGGTTTATGCACCAATAATTCTGATAATTCTCAAAATAAGGCAACTGGCGATTTATCAGGCCACGAAAGCACATCTCCCCATCGTGCGAAATAAAGAACTCGGCAAATGGATCGATATATTTCATCCCGTCGTCGATGAATCGAATGGTTGCAAGATAGCCGAGTTGTCCGGGAAGGGGCGGGCGTTTGGCAAAGGCATCGGAGTCGATGCCCGCCTCGGCCCGGGTGAGCATCGTATCTCCCGGGAGTCTGAACATCGATTGCGGCGGCGGTCCGAAATATTTCGCCGGCACCGGCGAGCAAGCCGATATCAGGGCCACCATGGCAACCATTCGAATTAACGATTTTGCGCTCATCCGGCCGATCTCCGTGATCAACTGGCAGTGCTCTCCGAGCGGCACAATCTAACCAAATCCGAGATCCGACGCCACAACACTGAGCGACGGCGCGGTTGCGGGCCGGCTCGCGGTTGTCGCGCTCCCCGCGGAGCGGCTATCCTGCTTCGGCGGCGCACGGGCCGCGCAACCGGGAAGCCGCAGATGCCGATCATTCCGCAGGTGCTCGATCACTGTGACGAGCTGATCGCGATCCGCCGCGATATCCATGCGCATCCCGAGCTCGCCTTTGCCGAGCAACGCACCTCGGACCTCGTCGCCGCCAAGCTCGCCGAATACGGCTGCGAGGTCTATCGCGGCCTCGCCGGGACCGGGGTGGTCGGCACGATTCGACGCGGCAACACGCCGGCCGCGATCGGGCTGCGGGCCGACATGGACGCGCTGCCGATCCAGGAGCTGAACGAATTCGCGCACCGCTCGACCGATGACGGCAAGATGCACGCCTGCGGCCATGACGGCCACACGACGATGCTGCTGGGAGCCGCCAAATATTTGGCGGCGACGCGCAATTTCGAGGGCACCGTGCACCTGATCTTCCAACCGGCGGAGGAGGGTGGCGGCGGCGGCCGTGTGATGGTCGAGGAAGGGCTGTTCGACAAGTTTCCCTGCGACGCGGTTTTCGCGCTGCACAACAAGCCTGGAATCGCCGCCGGCGCGATCGCCGCAAGGCCAGGCCCGCTGCTCGCCGCCTCGGACCGCTGGGATATTCGGATCAAGGGCCGCGGGACCCACGCAGCCCACCCGCATCTCGGCACCGACCCGTTTGTCATCGGCGCGCAGATCGTGCTGGCGCTGCAGACGATCGGCAGCCGCAACGTCGACCCGCTCGATTCCGCGGTCGTCAGCGTCGGCTTTATGCGGGGCGGCTCGGCCTATAATGTCATCCCGGACGAATTGCACATCGGCGGCACCTCGCGCAGCTTCCGTCCCGAAGTGCGCGACCTGATCGAGCGGCGTCTCGGCGAGATCGCCCGCGGGGTCGCGGCATTGCACGGCGCCAGCGCCGAGGCGCAGTACCGGCGCAACTACCCGCCGACGATCAACCACGCCGCCGAGACTGAATTCGCGGCTGAGGTCGCGGCCGAGATCTGCGGTCCCGAGCGGGTTGTCCGCGATCTCGCACCCTCGATGGGCGGCGAAGACTTCTCGTTTATGCTCAACGTTCGCCCCGGAGCGATGCTGTGGATCGGCAACGGGCCGGGCGAGGACGGCTGTTTCCTGCACAACGCGCGCTACGATTTCAACGACGGCGTGCTACCTATCGGTGCGAGCTTTTTCGCGCGGCTGGCCGAACGCTTTCTCGAAAAGGCGCCGCGCTGAGGTCTATATCGATCACCCTGCTACCGGCTGGTATTTCATCAGAGCGGCCCGTTGACAGACCGCGACAGTTTCCCCGCGCTGGTTGATGCCCTGGTGCTCGAATTCGACGATGCCAGCGTCCTGGCGCGATCGGCTGCGCCGCTTGGCGCGCACCACCGTGCGGACGCGAAGCGTGTCGCCGTGAAAGACCGGTTTCGGGAAGCGGACGTCGCTGATGCCGAGATTGGCGACGGTTGTGCCGAGCGTCGTATCGCCGACGCTGATGCCGATCACCAGACCGAGCGTAAATAAGCTGTTTACCAGGCGCCGGCCAAACTCCGTCTGCTTGGCAAACTCCTCGTCGAGATGCAGCGGCTGCGGGTTCATCGTCAGTGAGCAGAACAGCACGTTGTCCGTCTCGCTGACGGTGCGGCTCATCGCATGATCGAAGACTTGACCTTCGTCAAACTGCTCGAAATACAAGCCTGCCATTGGATCGCCCCTATCTTGCCCGCGGCCCGCGGTATGACGGGAAATCGAGCGCCGTGCGGGAATCGCGCTCGACCGGGGTTCGGGAAAAACTTAGCATGCGCGCCGTGTCGCGGGCGGATCTGTGCGCAGCGCTCTCGGGCGGTTGCCCGGGAACGCCGGATGGGGCGGGAAGCGGTCGGGAATGGACATTGAGCGGCTGATCGCCGAGTACGGCACATATACCTATCTGATCGCTTTCGTCTGGACCTTCCTCGAAGGAGAGACGATCGTCCTGTTCTCCGGTTTCGCGGCGGCGCAAGGCCTGCTCAACCCGTTTATCCTGCTCGTCGCCGCTTGGCTCGGCAGCTTTGCCGGTGATCAAGTTTATTTTTGGATCGGTCGGCATTTCGGACAGACGATACTCAACCGATTTCCCCGATGGCGCTACGGTGTAGACGCGGCGTTGCACTGGCTGGAGCGCTACAATACCGGCTTCATTCTGTCTTTCCGGTTTATCTACGGCGTGCGGAATCTCTCCTCCTTCGCTATGGGGTTGAGCGCCATCCGCTGGCAGCGCTTTTTGTCGCTAAATTTGCTCGCCGCGGGACTTTGGGCGACGAGCTTCATCGTCGTCGGCTATTTTCTCGGCCATGCATTTCGCGCCGTTCTTGGCCATCTCGTCCTTTCCTTCAGCCTCGTCATGCTCGGTGCCTTTATCGCATTCGCGGTTGCCGTTTCGCTGGCGCACCGGCTGCAGCGGCGGCGTCAGCTCAGGGTTCCGGCAGGCGTCAAAGTCGTGATTCCGCCCCCTTGAAGTCGGCGACACCGGCGGGCCTGCCAGTCATCTCAGGACGGCGAGCGGGCTGCCGATTTCCAGTCGCAGAGCATCTGCGGCCCGCCCGGAGTTGACGGCGATCTCGGCGAGGCCGTTCGAGTTCTCGTACCAGAAGGCTTCGCCGGGTTGGACATCGGAAAAGGTGCGGCCGCGCTTCAGCTCACGCCCGGATAGGACGAGCCGCACGCCCTGCGGCAAGAGGCTCCCGCGCAGCCCCGTCATCGCGTTGCCAAAGCGGTCGACATAGACGATCTCCGGCAGATCATCAGGCCAGTCGGCATGTCGGCCGATTTTGGGGGGACGCGGCTGATGGGCAGGGCGTTCGCCGCGGGCGAGCCAGCCCGCTACTGGGGCAAAGAGGTCGCGCCCGTGAAAGCTCGCGGACAGCGTCTCGGGACGCCATAGGATTTCCCAAATCCGCGCCCCCTTGGCGCGCCGCATCACGAGTTCGAACAAACCGTTATCCGGACCGACATACCAACGCCCGTCAGCCTCGACGATGACCGGAAGGCGCTGGCTACCGACACCGGGATCGATCACCGCCAAAAACACGGTGCCAGCAGGAAACCAACCCCCATAGGCGGCCAGCAAATAGGCGGCCGGCTTGGGTTTGCCGGCGGGGGCATCGGCAAAGAGTCCGACCACAGGAATCCCGGGTGCGGTCCGACACAAAACCGCCTCGACTTGGCCGGTGTAAGGTCCCTCGAGACCAAAATCCGTAAACAACACGATCATCGGAAGCTGAGGTGCCGCTCTGCCACGGCCCGGATCATAACCTGGATCCCAGAACCATCGGCAAAAGAACGCTCAGAATTTCTGCTGCACCTCGTGCCGGTGATCGGGAGATGCACCTCGATCCCAAGAACCGTGAGATCTGTGCAGTTGCTTGGCAAGTCCTCGGTCGTATTCGATATCCGGATCACCAAACTACCATGCTGATCAATCGATGGTTGGGCAACAGCTCCGTTTTAAGCCAAAAGAACAGCAAAGTTTTATTGCGATTTTCCGGGTGGAGGCCCGAACGACGATCTCGTTGCTCTTGAAATCCATCGACGGCTGGGTATGCTGCCGTTATCGCGGTCGTTGATCGAGTTTGGGGGAAAGCGATGAAGAGGATGGTCTTGGTGGCAGCTCTGTTCGTTGCCGCATCGGTTCAGGGCGTGTCGGCTGCCGACAAGCAATGCTACTCGGCGACCGATGTCGAGGCCGAGCAGGCGATTCTGTTCCAGACCAACGTCATGGTGATCAGCTCGGCTTGCAAAGACACAATTTATGGAGAGTTTCGGGCGCGTAACAAAGACGCGATCATCCGCTATCAAAAGGCGATGATCGACCATTTCCGTCGCGCCGGTTCGCGCAACGCCCAGAGCGATTTCGATCGGTGGAACACGAGCCTCGCCAATGAGATTTCGCTCAAGCAGGGTACGCTTCCGATGGCGCAAGTCTGCCAGCAGGCTTCGGAAATGATGAAGCTCGCCAGCACTATCGACCCAAAGGGGTTGCACGATTATGCGGTTGCCAAAGCGACGAGTGCCGCCGCTTCGCATTCGCAGTGCACCAAATAGCAGGCTGCTCGGCTGACAAATGGCGTCGGCACCACGAAACAAGCCGATGCCGGTGACGGAGGAGCGCATTTCGACGTAGCGATGGCCTCGACGATCGGCGGGGCGATCCCTATGTGGCGAAGGTGCTGAGCGGCGTAAATCAACTTGGCGCGCTATTGTCGGTGGTCATCGTCGACGTGGTGCTGGCCGGAGACAATGCGATCGTCGTTGGACTGGCAGCCGCCGGGCTGCCCATCGAGCGACGGCGGCGGATCATCGTCCTGGGCATCGCCGCGGCCACGATCCTGCGGATTCTGCTCGCATATTTTGCCGTCCAGCTGCTCGCGATCATCGGCATGACCTTGGCCGGCGGGGTGTTGCTTCTCTGGGTGTCCTGGAAGATGTACCGCGAGTTCCGGGAGATGGGAATCTCGGGGCGAGAGGCCTCAACTGTGGATGGCTGCCAGAATAGGGCAGCGATCCGTCAGAAGAGCGCCGGCCAGGCCCTCACCCAGATCGTGCTTGCCGATGTATCAATGTCGCTCGACAATGTTCTCGCAGTCGCCGGCATTGCACGCGACCATTTCGAGCTGCTGGCATTTGGGCTCGTCCTTTCGGTCGCGCTGATGGGTGTCGCCTCGACCTTTATCGCGCGGTTGCTCGACCGTCATTTCTGGATTTCCTGGGTCGGGCTCGGAATCATCACCTTTGTTGCGCTGCGGATGATCTGGGAAGGCTCGACCCAGGTCCTGCACCAGACCGCAGCTCTGATTTGAGCAAATTCAGGACTGTCGCGACCGATCAGCCGCGGCTGCAGGCCCCGCCGCCAAGCACGCAGAACTTGGCGCAATGCGGGTGATTAAGCGGCACCGCACCGCCCGCGTCGGCCAGAGTGCGGCCGAGCTCGAAGCGCGGGTCGTAGGGTAAGAGAGTGCAGGCGACCACCACAGGGCGTGCAGCACCTTTGCGTTTGACGACCATCCGAGAGGTCGCGCACATGACGCTCTCCGGCGATTTCCCAAGGATGCCCCAGCAGGCTTCGGTGATCTCGGGAACATCCGCGGCCCGATCCATCTCCGGGAACACCATCAGTGCGATCGGGTCGTCGGCATCGATGGCTACACCGAGCTCGGCAAACAAGCCGGCAAATCCATCGCGGATGGCACTCTCCGACTCTTCGGACAAACGGCGGCTCGCGACATGGGGCGAGAATCCATTCCGTGACAGCCAGAGAAGCCCGTCGATTGTTGGCGCCCAGCTGCGGCTGCCGCGTTCCAGCTCATGCGCATGGCGCCCGTAATGATCGATCGATACGCGGATCGTCAGCCGGTCACCGTAGCGATCCCTGAGCCGCAAGAGTGCCAGCTTGCATTTGGCCATCGGTTTCATCGCGTTGGTCAGCACCAGGGCCGCGAGACCCCGAGAGAGGACATCCTCGAGCATGGCCGTCAGCTCGGGGTTCATAAAGGGCTCGCCGCCGGTAAACCCGATCAGCGATGTCGACAACCCGCCGGCCTCGATCTGGTCGAGGTATTCGGTCACCTCCGCAGCGGTCAGATAGACCAACCGGTCGTTCTTCGGCGATGATTCGATGTAGCAATGCCGGCACGTAAGGTTGCACAGGGTGCCGGTATTGAACCACAAGGTTTCCAATGCCTTAAGCACCACACGCGCACGCCGCTCGCCTTTGACCGTGAAAAAAGGATCCTGAAACTTACGCGGGTTCGCAGGGGATAGCGACGATAATGTCATTAACACGCCTCGGCGATCGCGCGGTCGAGCAAGACTGACCGCCAAAATATATCACCTGCCGGGGGATTTTGATCGGATCACGCCGTTGTGAGGTGCCGCGTGCGATTGCGAATGGCGGCACTCCTCGCTACGTTATTTATTTACGTCTTGTCGCTATGGAAGGCGGGATGGTGCACTCGATACCGCGGCATATCCGGTTGACTTCCCACCCGGGAGACGCCGGCCGAAGCGCGGTTCAGCTCCGTTGGGGTGCCCAGGTTGCGGCCGAACGCGGGCCGGTGGTCGCGAGCCCCGCGGATGCGCGGCAGCGCAATACCATCGGTACCTATTCCGGCGCTTATGCGATCTATCGAGCGCTCGCCGTGGCGACGCGGTCGCTCGCCCGGGACCATCGCCCCGATCTAACCGACACCGCGCCGGCAGGACGCATTGCACCGCAGCCGCAATGGACCGAACCGGCCACAATCGTGTCGCTCGACCCATGGGGTCACCTCGTCGGCGAGGTCTTCGCCGAGCACATCCGCGCCGGCGTCGACGTGCGTCCAACCATCGCGATTACCACCGCGCGGCTTGCTACCCCTGAGCTTCGCCTGCTTCTGGCCGAAGGCGTCCTGCGTGCCGACGGCCGGGTGCTGCTCGACAGCGGCGAGATCCGCGTCACCAAGGCGGCAATCGATCCGGTGTGGTATCTGCCGGGGTTAGCGGGCCGGTTCGGGGTATCCGAACCCGATCTCCGGCGAACCCTGTTCGAGGAGACAGGGGGCATGTTCCCCGAACTGGTCACGCGTCCCGACTTAGCGGTCCTGCTGCCGCCGATCGGCGGGACGACGGTGTATTTCTTTGGCGAGGTCGAGCGTCTGGAAGACCCGGGCACGGTCATCGCCTGCCGCGTCCACGACGAATGCAATGGTTCGGACGTCTTCGGCTCGGATATCTGCACCTGCCGCCCTTATCTGGTTCATGGCATCGCGGTCTGCGTCGAAACCGCGCAGCAGGGCGGGGTCGGCATCATCGTTTACAACCGGAAGGAGGGACGAGCGCTCGGTGAAGTCACCAAGTTCCTCGTCTACAACGCCCGCAAGCGACAACCCGGCGGCGATACCGTCGACAGCTATTTCCGCCGCACCGAGTGCGTCGCCGGAGTTCAGGACATGCGCTTTCAGGAGCTGATGCCGGATGTTTTTCACTGGCTCGGCATCCGCCGCATCGACCGGTGGGTCTCGATGTCGAACGTCAAGCGCGATGCCCTCAGCGCGCAAGGGATCGAGGTGCTGGACCAGCTGGCGATCCCCGAGCGGTTGGTGCCGCGCGATGCGGTAGTCGAAATCGAGGCGAAGAAGGCCGCTGGATATTTCTCCCCTTCGGGCCTGCCGGACTCAGGCAAACGACATCGCACCAAAGGCCGTGCCCTCGGCGAGTAAGGCGCCGGCCCTGTTGAGCGCCGACGCCGTGCGTGCCCGTTGCGCGATCGTGTCGGAAGCGGTGGAGCGCGGCGAGACCCGCGATTTTCGGCTCATCCCGGGACGCCTCGACGAGGCCGTCCGCCGCGTGGTCAACGCGACCCGACGGCGTTATCCCGATCTCGCCGTCCCCCACCATAGCCGCTGGCGACACTTCTCGACGGGCGGCATCGACCGAGCCGCCTTGATCGCGCCGGCCGTCGATGCGGACGAAACGGCGCGGGCTCGGATCGATCTCGCCATCGTCTCGGTTCTGCTCGATGCCGGAGCGGGACCGCAGTGGTCTTACCGCGAGATAGAGACAGGCCAGATCCTGTCCCGTTCCGAGGGCCTTGCCGTAGCGAGCCTCCGGGCGATGCAGACTGGGCTTTTCTCGGCTGATCCCGAGACCCCGTGGCGCGCCGATGCCGCGGCGCTGGCGCAGATCACCTCGGAGCGCCTTGCGCCGGCGTTCCAGCACACGGCCCAAAACGAGCTGATCGGTCTCGAAGGACGAGCTGCGTTATTGCGCCGGTTGGGGGAGGTTTGCGGCCGATCTCCGTCTCTCTTTGGCGCTCCGGCCCGGCTCGGTGGACTTTACGATTGCTGGTCGGCACGCGGCGAACCCCTTCCGGCTGCCGAGATGCTCCGCACGCTATTGCATGTGTTCGCGCCGATCTGGTCCCCTCGGATCAGTGTCGCCGGCGTTCGGCTCGGCGATTGCGGCCGGCATTCTGCCATCCCCGGCGACGGGCTCGTACCGTTTCACAAGCTCTGCCAGTGGCTCGCCTATTCGCTGATCGAGCCGCTTGACGCGGCCGGGTTACGGGTCGTCGAGCTGGACGGGCTGACCGGTCTCGCCGAATATCGCAACGGCGGCCTGTTCATCGATTGCGGCGTTATCGCACCGCGCGACCCGAGCCTTCTGCAACGGCCACTCGATCCACGGAGTGAGCCTATCGTCGAGTGGCGGGCGTTGACGGTCACTCTACTCGATCGCCTCGCAATCCTGGTGCGCGAGCGGCTCGGAAAGAGCGCCCATGAGTTTCCGCTCGTCAAAGTGCTCGAGGGCGGCAGCTGGGCGGCGGGACGCGAAATCGCATTCGAGCGGCGAGCCAACGGCAGTCCGCCGCTCTCGATCGTCACCGACGGCACGTTGTTTTAGGACACCATGATGCAACACCCGTGTGCGAGCTTGACCGTCGTGCAGCATCCGCTCGTCCAGCACAAGCTGTCGCTGATGCGTGACCGCAACACCCCGACTGCAGAATTTCGCAGACTCCTGCGCGAGATCAGTCTGCTGTTGGCTTACGAGGCGACGCGCGAGCTGCCGCTGGCGGCGAGCGAGATCGACACTCCGCTGGAGCGCGGCAGCTTTCCCTTGCTCGCCGGCAAGAAGCTGTGCCTGGTGTCGATCCTGCGCGCTGGCAACGGCATCCTCGACGGCATGCTCGACCTGCTGCCGTTGGCGCGGGTCGGGCATATCGGTATCTACCGCGACCCGCGAACTCTGCAGGCCATCGAATATTATCTGAAGTTGCCGGAGGATTTGGCCGAACGCGACGTGATCCTGGTCGATCCGATGCTCGCCACCGGCAACTCGGCGGTGGCCGCGATCTCGCGCCTCAAGGAGCTGGCAGCACGGTCGATCAAATTTGTCTGCCTAGTCGCCGCACCGGAGGGAGTGGAGAAGGTTTCGAGATTCTTCCCTGAGGTGTCGATCGTGGCAGCCGCGCTCGACCGCGGCCTCGACGAGCACGGCTACATCCTCCCTGGGCTCGGCGACGCCGGCGACCGCCTCTTCGGCACCAAATAGTCGAGCCGGTGCGTCGGCTCACCTGAGGCATTGCACCAAGACGGTGAATTTGAGCGCCTGCTCAGCGATCGCCGGCGTCGATAACGTCTCGCCGGCAGCGGCGGTTTGATAGCGCACGCCGCTGCGATCGAGCAGCGCACGGGCGTATCTGGCATTGACCGCGAAGTTAACGTTTTCGGGGATCGTACCGGTGCGTTTTACGATGCGCAGACCGTTGAGTTTGGCGACAACGATGCCTGCCACCGCACCGCTCGCGTCGAGGAGCGGGCTGCCGCTATTCCCAGGCTGTACAGGTGCGGTTATCTGCAGCTGATGCGGGTCGTCACGCGGACCCGCCAGCCTGCTGACGATCCCCGCGGTAACGCTTGCTTGCGTGCTCAGAAGGCTCGGGAGCGGAAAGCCGACGACGACCACCGCCTCACCCGGCTTGACCGGGTTGTCACCGCGCACCAAGGCCGCGTCTGCTGCAGGTTCGGGCAAGCGCAAAATCGCGAGGTCCGTCGGCGGGTCGGCCGCAACGAGGGCCGCGACAACCGGCTCGCCGTTGCGCAGTATGTGCACTTCGCGGCAGCCGTCGACGACATGGTAGTCGGTGAGCACGTCCCCGCTTTGGCTGACGATAAATCCGGAGCCACCCGAGCTCAGCCGATCGGTCTTTGGCGATCGGCGGGTCGAGCGCCGTGGGGGTGCGGTTTCTTTGTCGGGAGCGGGCCTTCCCGGGCTCCAGGAACGCGCGGCTGTTGACGCCGTCTCGGTTGCCGCCGTGACGTTGCCGCGCTGTCCAACGGCTTCGGCAGCGGCAAGATCGGCGGCCGCCAGCCGGATGCCGAGCGTGAGAAAAATGATTGCGACGATGTACGGCACTGCGGTCCCCGGCTGATCTCGGCCGCGGGCCCGAATCTTCTCCGGCTCGAGTCAAAATGGCGTCCGAGACTTTATTCGCCTTTGCTGCAATAGCATTGACCATGCTGTGCAAGACGACAGGTCTGCGCGCGATAATAGGCCGGGATAGTTTGCGGACGAGCCTCACACTTTGCTGGGTCAGCCTCCTGCCTCGCCGCCGGCAGGTCGAGACCGTACGGACCGGACCGGGCGTGGCTCGGGTTCCACTTCGTGCGCGGCCGCCGCGAGCTCCTGCCGCCGGCCGAGCCAAACGGCATTGAGGAGCCACACCGCAGCGATCGGGATCGCCACCAAAGCCACGCCTGCCGTGCCCAAGCCCGCCCAGCGCAACAGGGGGACCGACCATGCCCCGATCTGATCACCGGTGCGATAGACCGCGGTGTCGATAAAGCTCTTTGCCTTGTATCGGTCCTCGCGCGGCACGACGGTGTAGAGCACCTCGCGGGTCGGCCGCGCGATCGCGTAGTCGGCGGCGCGCCGGATCACCTGGAAAACCGCTACCGCGCCTATCGTCGGGAGGAGCGCGAGGGCGCCAAACCCGATGATGGTGAGCGCCGGCAGAACGCCGAGGGTCAGCGCCACACCGAGCAACAGCAGGATGCGTCCGGTCAGAATCAGCTGGACGACGAGCGTCAGCACATTCACCAAAAGATCGACAGTCGCAAAGAACGCGGTCTGCGCCCCACGGTCGGTAAAGCTGCGGCTGACGATGCCCGCTTGCTGAAAATACAGGAAAGTCGAGGTGACTGCGAACAGCAGCATGAACAGGCTGACATTGGCGAGATACCGAGAACCGAAGGCGTGGCTGATCCCGGCGAATACACTACCGCCGATCGGCGCCTCCTCGCCGCTGCCGATCGGCTGGCGATGCAAGCTCGGCGACAGACGCAACAGCCGCCCGACACTGAATACGCCGACCTCGAGCAGGACCGCTGCGGCGAGCAGCAGAAAAACCGGCGACACGTGGCGCACCAGAGAGGCGGTCAGGCTCGAGCCGACAATCGCCCCGACGGTTGCGCCCGCGGCGATCAGGGCGAACAGCCGCTTGCCCTGCTCCGGGCTGAACAGATCGACATTCATCTGCCAGAATACCGAGACGACGAATAGGTTAAACACCGAAACCCAGATGAAGAAGATACGCCCGACCCAGACGCTCTGCGCGGCATCGGACCAGTAAAGCAGCGCCGCAAACAGCAGGATATTGGCGGCGAAGAAGCGGTAGGTAATCGGGATAAAGCGGCTGCGCGGCAGTTTTTTGACGAGATAGGCGAACGGGATGTTCAGCACCAGCATGCCGACGAGCGTGCCGGTGAACAGCCATTGCAGATTATTGACCCCGCCCGCTACACCCGCCTGGTCGCGGATCGGCCGCATGATGTAATAGGACGACAGGACCGAGAGGATATAAAGCCAGCACCACGCGACGACCGGCACTTCCTCCGGCCGCACATCGATAAAGCGGCCCAGCACGCGATGGAGCCGGTCAGCCATGCCCCGATGCCGATCGGGCGGGGTGTTCGGATCGGGCAAGGCGGCTCAGTGAAGCCCGGCGGCGATCTGCCGTATCTCTGCCGCCGTATGCTCACCACCGAGAGGAGTTCCCGGAACCAGATATTTGCCCATTGACAGCCCGCCGACGACAACGGGTTCGAACCCGATTTCCCGAATCAGGCTCGATGCCGTCGACAGCGCGTTCTGATCGTCGCCAGCGATCGGGACGCCGACCAGACCGCCCGGGCGATGGGCATCCTCGGCCAGCTTGGCAGACCCGATTGCATTGAACGCCCGGA
>Ga0306926_10001672_pt1 | contig 22197 bp, 16 predicted proteins | sample flu12Cox44000178_FD_203759 | JGI IMG/M metagenome (GOLD analysis project Ga0306926, IMG submission 203759) | Lab enrichment of tropical soil microbial communities from Luquillo Experimental Forest, Puerto Rico - flux8day.12C.oxic.44.000.178 (v2)... | ecosystem: Environmental > Terrestrial >...
TCGCGCACATCGCGGGCCTGATCGCGGGCGGGGCGCACCCGTCCCCGGTCGGTCACGCGCCGGTGATCACCACGACCACCCACAAGACCCTGCGCGGGCCCCGCGGCGCGATGATCATGTCCACGGCCGAGCACGCATCGGCGCTGGACAAGGCCGTCTTCCCCGGGCTGCAGGGCGGCCCGCACAACCACACCACGGCCGCGATCGCCGTCGCGCTGCACGAGGCCGCCCGACCGGAGTTCCGCGCCTATGCCCATCAGGTCGTGGCCAACGCGAAAGCACTAGCGGACGCGCTGATGGCGCGCGGGTTCGACCTGGTATCCGGTGGCACCGACAACCACCTCATCCTGATTGACCTGACGTCCAAGGACATCCCCGGGAAGCCGGCCGCGAAGGCCCTGGACCGGGCCGGGCTCGAGACGAACTACAACACCGTGCCGTTCGACCCGCGCAAGCCGTTCGACCCGTCCGGGCTCCGGATCGGCACCCCCGCGCTCACCACGCGCGGGCTGCGGGAGGAGCACATGCCGCAGATCGCCGCCTGGATGGATGAGGCGGTCGGCGCCGCGCTCAAGGAAGACGAGCAGGTCATCGAGCGGATCGCGGGCCAGGTCCGGGACCTGCTCGCCGGTTTCGCCATGGACGGCTGGCTGGAAGCCTGAGGCTCGGCCGCGGCCGCTCCTGGTCTCGCCGCAGTGGCGATGATCATGGTGATGTGCCACGGGTGGACCACATCACCATGATCACGTTGGCGGGGTGCGCGAGAGCGATCATCCGGCAAGTTGACGCGAGCGCTGCTCTCGCTTGGAGAGCGGTGCTCTGATATTCTGCTTCCGTGAACGCTAGCCGTACCGCGCGCGAGCGGGTCCGCGCCGAGCTGATCAGGGAGATCACCGAGATCGCCCGGCGGCAGCTCGCCACCGAGGGCGCGGCGGGCCTGTCGCTGCGTGCGGTCGCGCGGGAGATGGGCATGGTCTCCTCCGCCATCTACCGCTACTTCCCGAGCCGGGACGACCTGCTCACCACCCTGATCATCGACGGCTACAACGCGGTCGGCGCGGCCGTGGAGAAGGCCGAGGCGGCGTGGCTCTCAGAGGACTATGCCGGCCGGTGGCTCGCGGCCTGCCGCGCGGTCCGCAACTGGGCCCTGGCCCACCCGCATGAGTACGCCCTGGTCTACGGCTCGCCGGTGCCGGGATACGAGGCGCCGGAGCAGACGATCGGGCCCGCGTCGCGGGCAGCGGCGGTATTCGGGAAGATCATCGGCGATGCGTACCGCGCCGGGGCCACGACAGACCCGCCCGGGCCGGTGGTGCCCGTGCCCGCGTCGTTCACCCAGGATGCGGCGCGGCTGCGGGACGCCATCATGGAGGGGGTACCCGACCACATCGCCGCGGCCGCCCTGATCGCCTGGTCCGGGCTATTCGGCCTGGTGAGTTTCGAGTTGTTCGGGCAGTTCGAGAACGTGGTTACCGACCGGGCCGCGTTCTTTGACCACGCGGCGGCCTGCCTCGGCCGCCTCACCGGCCTGCCCGCCTGATCCCGCGGCTGGCGGCCGGTATGGCCACCCGCCTGCCCGTTTGGTCACGGACAGGAGAATTTATGTCACGGTTTGCGGGCAATTGCCTGGTCGGGGGGTCGTCTGCCGGCCACCGGCCCACGTGAGGACCATGGCAGTCCCATGGGAGCCCCAAGGGTTCGTTTACCTGCTGAGAGGCGGGTAGCCTGGGCGGATGTGGCCGGGAAAGCCCGGCCCCTGACGGCGCGCTTTACCTGCGGTACGCACGTTGCCGCGATAGCGTGGCCAGGATCGCAGCCCGGAGGCCGCCCGCTTCCGCCACCGGGACTCATAACCCAAGGCCGCCGGTCAGTGAGAAGGCCGGCCCCCGCAACGAGGATGCTGCATGACTCTGGGATCGACTCGGATCGGCGCGGCTGTCGAGCGCAGGCTCCAAACCCCTGTCGGCAAGCGGTTCAGCAGGTTCATCCTGGTAGCGGCGGGAGCGGTAATCGCCAGCCAGGTCACGCTGGCCATATGCCTGGGGCCGATTGGCTGGACCGCCGGGCGTTCGGCGCTCACGGCCTGGCTGGCCGGGGCAGCCGTGAGCTACGTCCTGTCGCGGTGGGCCTGGGAGCGCAAGGGCAGGCCGAACCTGCTCAAGGAGACGCTGCCGTTCTGGATCGTGGCGGTGGGCACCGCGATCGTGCTGACTCTTACTACCAAGTGGGCGAACCAGCGCGCCATCGCGATGGACATGTCCCACGCCGAACGGGTGCTGTTCGTCGGGGCCGCGTACTTCCTAGCGAACTGCGTGACGTTCCTGACGCGGTTCCTGATCTTCCACTACATCCTCTTCAGGGACCGTGGATCCAAGGTCTCGGAACTGGTGTCGGAACTGCCAGCCTCGGAACGGCCCGGTGCAAGAGCCGAGTCAGCCAACGACAGTCAGCCGAACGGCAGTCAGCCGAACGGCAGTCAGCCGAACGGCAGTCAGTCGAACGGCAGTCAGCCGAACGGCAGTCAGCCGAACGGCAGTCAGTCGGCGGCCGGCGACGACGTTGTCGCATCCGAGCCGTTCGCGGCCGCGGGCTCGGCGGCAGGGGTGAACGGCTCTTCCGCGTGGGCGGGCAACGGTGCCGAGCGCTCGCCCGGCCGGCGGCCGGCCCGCGACGACGCGGCACTGCCGGAACCCGGCACCCGGCGCTGACGCTCGCGCCACCAGGTGCCGAGCACGACGCCCGCGTACTTCAGCCCGTAGATCGCGTTGTGCCCCTTCTTGCTCTCGCCGACCTTGCGCTTGTGGATGGTGGCCGGCACCTCGGCTACCCGGAACCCGTGCGTGAGGACGGCGATGAGCAGTTCGGATGACTGGTACTGAGGCTGCTCCAGGCGGATCGCCCCGGTTACCTCGGCGCGCATGGCACGCAGGCCGAACGAGGAGTCGGTGATGCGCTGCCCGGTCAGCAGGCTGATGGTCACCGCGAACACCCAGGTGCCCAGGCGGCGCACCGGGTCCTTGGTCTCCTGGCTGCCCAGCTTGCGCGACCCGGTGACGAAGTCGGCACGGCCGTCCACCACGGGGCGCAGCACCGCGTCCATCTCGGCCGGGTTGTACTGCCCGTCGGCGTCGGTGGTGATGATGTACTGGGCGCCGCCTTCGCGGGCCAGCCGGTAGCCCAGCCGCAGCGCCGCACCCTGGCCGCGGTTCACCGGCACGTCACAGACCAGCGCGCCGTGCGCGTTCGCCTCTTCAACGGTGCCGTCCTTGGAGCCGTCGGACACCACGATCGGCATGGTGCCGAGCCCGCACAGCGTGTTGGGCAGCGCGTCCACGACCGAGCCGACCACGCCCTCCTCGTTGTAGGCAGCGATGACGATGGCCACCGGGGGCAGCGCGGTCGCACGCGTACCGTGCTGACCGAAGAAGGCGGTCGCCGCGGCGTTGTCGATCACCGCGTCTTGAGGGGTCCTGGTCACGGCGCAGCCTTCCCATCCGGGGCCTGCGCCCCTGTACCGGAAGCCGGCACCCCGCCGGCCGGCGCGAACTCTGGCCACACTGTCGCGATCCCCGACTTCAGGTCGTGCGTGGGCCGGTAGCCCATGGCACGGGCGCGGGAGATGTCGACGATGACCGCTGGCATCTCGCCGGGCTTAGGAGCGATGTTCTCGACCGGGATCGCCGCGCCCGTGACGCTGCGGGCGGCCGCGATGATGTCGTTCACGGTGACGGACTCACCGGCCCCGATGATGGTCGAGCCGGTGGCGCGCGTGCGCCAGGCCAGGAGCAGCGCCGACACGATGTCATCGACGTGGATCAGGTCACGGACCTGGGTGCCGTCGCCGTACACCTGCACCCCGTGGCCGTCGCGTGCCGCGCGCATCAGGCGCGGCACGAAGCTGTCCTTGTGCTGCATACCCGGGCCATAGACGTTGGAGAACCGCAGCGCGCAGCCAGCGATCCCGTAAGCCGCGGTGTAGCAGCTCAACAGCATCTCCCCGGCCGCCTTAGTGGCTCCATACGGGGTCAGGGGGTGGAGCGGAGCCTCCTCGGTGATGACACTGCTGCCGACGTCACCGACCACGGCGTTGGTGGACGCCATGATGAAGCCGCCCACCCTGCGGGCCCTGGCCAGTTCCAGCAGCGTGGCGGTTGCCTGCACGTTGGTCTGGTAGGTGCCCACCGGATCCTCAAGGGAACGGAGCACAGACGTCACCGCGGCCAGGTGGAAGATCATGTCCGTGCCGGGGCTGACCGCCCGCGCGGCGACGGACTCGTCGCGCAGGTCCCCGACTACCGCGTGAACTCCCGGCTCGGTCGGCTCGTGCAGGTCCGCCACGGTGACCTCGGCGCCGGAATCGAGCAGCGCCCGCACGAGCCGCCGCCCAATGAACCCGGAACCTCCCGTCACCAGCACCCGGGAACCCTGTTCGGCCGTCATATGTTCTCCGTTCGCGGTAGCGACATCACAGTTGTGCCTCACCCGGTTCTACCGGGATCCTGCGGGCGATGTGGCCTGGTCCGGCGAAGCCACCAGGTATGAACCCGGCCACCACGAGCCCTGTCTGTGTTCTGGGCCTTACGCGGCCCGGCACTTGTGACGGGTATCCGGGCACCATTGAGCATCGAGGTTCCCGGTGCCCCGCCCTGGCAGCCGGGCTCTGGCTGCCGCGCAGCGCGCTCCGGCCCAGGGCTGGTACCGCACGGCGCCTGGTCAGTGTAGCCGCAGGCTGTCACTGCTTTCCCTGCGAAGCCGCGGCTGATTCGAACTCTGGGCTACTTTCAATGCGCCGGCCCGGTGGTATAGCGGGAGAGCGAACCGGGGGAGCATATCAGGGCCCGGAGGGCCCTCTTTCATCCATCCCCATGGGTACTCCGCCCAGTCGGTACATAATGACCACAGCAGGTAACACGGCAACGCGGAAGGGTGGTTGTCACTAAGAGTGACCCCGCGATGTCAGTTACCGGGGGGACGGATCTGACGCGGAATGATCGTGACGTGTGCCACGGACCCTGGCGACAAGGGAGAACCAGGGTGACCTGTGGGACAACGACTGGGTAGAAGTGCCAGCACATGGTGGAAGGGCGATGACCGAGGGCCAGAAAGTAGGGGCTGCCGCGGCACGCGACCCGGGGGCGGGTACGAGTGCGGCGCCGATTCCCGGCGCCCACCCCGCTCCGGCCGGGCCAGCTCAGCCCGGTAAGGCCGCCGCCCAGCCCGGTGAGGCCGCCATGCCTGGTAAGACCGCCCAGCCTGGCCAGGCTGCCCGGCCCGGCCAGGCTTCTCCGCCCGGGCAGGAGCCGGTGCCAGGCTCAGGCTCATCCCAAGCCGCGGAGAAGCCCGCAGGCCAGGAGCGGCCGGGAGCCCCGGAGGACCCGCACGGCCCGAGGGTGGCGCAGGTCCCGAAGATCGAGCCGCACGTCCGGGTGGACGGCAGGCTTCTGCAGTCCGCGATCCTCGCGCTGCGCAAACCCATCGTCGCGGCGTCGCTGCCACTGGAAGCGCCGGGTGTGGACGAGGCCAGGCAGGAGCGGCGCAAGCTGCTCAGCCAGATCGACGATTATCTGCTGCCGCGGCTGCGCGAATCGGGAGCCCCGATCCTGGTCGCGCTGGTCGGATCGACAGGGGCGGGCAAGTCGACGCTGGTGAACAGCATCGTCGGCACCCACGTCAGCATGACTGGCATCCGCAGGCCCACGACCAACAGCCCGGTGCTCGCCTGCCACCCCGACGATGTGGGCTGGTTCGCCGAGAACGTCTTCCTGCCCACCGTGCCGCGGGTCCGTCAGGAGGGACTCGCCCGGTCCGGCAAGGACGGCCTGCTCGTGCTCGCGGCGAACGAGGGGATGCCCAAGGGCGTGGCGTTGCTCGACACGCCCGACATCGACTCGGTGGTACAGGCGCACCGCGAGTTCGCCTACCAGTTCCTTGACGCCTCCGACCTGTGGCTGTTCATGACCACGGCAACCCGTTATGCCGATGCCATGGTGTGGGAACTACTCCAGCACGCCAGGGATCGGGGAGCAGCCCTGGGCATCGTTCTGTCTCGTGTTCTTCCTGCCATCAGCGCGGAGGTGGTCGGGCACTTCCACGCCATGCTGGAAGCGAACGGATTGGGCGGCAATCAGCGCTTCGTCATTCCGGAGACCGTGCTCATCGACGCCAAGCTGCCGCCGGAGATCTGCGCGCCGGTGCGGGCGTGGCTGGCGCAGACCGCGGAACAGCCCGACCGCCGCGTTGCGGTGCTCACCCGCACCATGTCCGGGGTACTCGACACCTTCCGCATCCGGGTGCCTTCCCTGGCCGCCCAGGTGGAGGATCAGGTCACCATGCGGGCCGGCCTGACCAGCGCCGTGGCCGGGTCCTACCAGGCGGCTCTGGACGAGATCGGCCGCAGGCTGCAGGACGGCTCTCTGATGAGCGGGGAGGTGCTCGCCCGCTGGCAGGACTTCGCCGGTGCCGGTGACGTCCTGCAGTCCCTGCAGTCGCGGCGGGGAAGCAGGCAGCGCCGGCACCGTGCCCCGGCCAAGGCCCAGGCGCTGATGATGGCGGCGCGCACCGCGGTCGAGTCGCTGATCACCTCGGCGGCCGGCCGGGCCGCGGAGGACTGCCTGGCCCGCTGGCGGGACCATCCGACGGGCGCGGCCCTGCTCGACCATCTCGGCTCGGGTGGCAGCGCCGCGGCGTGGCAGTCGGAGTTCGCCGCGGAGGCAGGCCTGATCTTCGGGTGGGAGTCAGAAGAGCCCGGCGCGGCGGCGGCCGAGGGGCTCGGCCCGCAGGCGCGGATCGCGGCACTCGGCAGGTCGTCACCGGACCTGGCTACCCACGCGGCGCGGGCCATCAGCGCCTGGCAGGACCAGGTGACCCGCCTCGTGCAAGCGGAGAATGTCACCAAACGATCCATCGCCAAGGCCGTATCCCTGGACAACGACTCGCTGGCCACCGTGCTTATCGTCAGCCTGTTCGGGGCCGGCGAAGACGACACGGGCACGGCCGCGGTTCCGCGTCGCCTGCTCACCACGCTGTTCGGGGCGGGGCCACTGCGGGACATCATGGCGCGGACCGGGGCCGACCTCCGGCACCGGATCGCACTGCTCCTGGATGAGGAGATGCGCCGGTTTACCGATGTGATCGACGCGGTGGGCACACCAGACGCCGCCGCCAGCCTGCGCCTCTACCAAGCGACCTACGCCCTTGAGGTGGCACGGTGAGCCCGGCCGCGACGGTGCGCCGGGCCAGGGCTGCCCACGAGGCGGCCGATGCATGCGAAGGCGGGTGGTGATGGAGACCGAGGCGCCGGTCACCGGTCCACCGGGCCCAGGTGGGCCCCACGCCGGGACGCACCGCTGGGCTGGGGCCGCGCTGGCCAGCTCGATATACACCGGTGAGCTGCCCACGAGCGGCGTCGGCCTGTCGGAGCGCCTCAGCGCCCTGGCTCGGCTGGTCCAGATCGGCTCCGCCCGGGTCGGGCCGGACGGCTTCGGCGCAGCCGTGCTGGCCGACGCGAAAGCGCTGCTGGCCAGGGCGGGGGAGCGGCTGCGCCTGTCCTCGCATCACACGATCGTGGTGCTGGCCGGGGGCACGGGCAGCGGCAAATCGTCGTTGTTCAACCAGCTTGCCGGGGCGCCGTACTCCCCGGCGGGAGTGCTGCGCCCGGCGACCAGGGAGCCGCACGCCTGTGTCTGGGGCATGGAGGGGGCCGGGCCGCTGCTGGACTGGCTGGGCATAGAGCCACGCCGCCGCTACGCCCGCTCCAGTGCTCTGGCGGAAGGCGAGCGCGCGCTGACCGGCCTGCTCCTGGTGGACATGCCCGACCATGACTCGGTCACCAGCGGGTCCGCCGAGGTGAGCCGGTTGATAGCCCAGGCCGACCTGATGGTATGGGTGCTCGACCCGCAGAAGTACGCCGACGCCGCGGTGCACAGCCGGTATCTGGTGCCGATGGCCGGGCATTCGTCGGTAATCGCGGCCACGCTGAACCAGGCCGACCTGCTGACCCCCGAGCAGGTCCAGGACTGCGTTTCCGACTTGCGCCGGCTGCTGGACGCCGAAGGGCTGCACGACGCCAGGGTCCTGGTGACCTCGGCCACCAGCGCGGCGGGTGTCGCCGATCTGCGCAGGGCACTGATCGAGACGGTGATCGCCAGGCAGGCGGCGCTGCGGCGGATCAGCGCGGACGTGGACGCGGTGGCCGCGCGGTTCGTGCCTTACGGAGGCGACGCCGAGGCACGGGCGCGAGTGAGGTCGGCCGTACCTTGGACGGCCGCGCTCGAACCGGCCGTGACGGCCGCGCCGCAGCCGGGGATCGCGCCGGAGCCAGCGGGCGGCCCGGGCGCCAACGGTGACCTGCCAGCCGCCGCGGATGCCGTCGGCAGCATGGAGAACGGCGCGGCCGAAGCAGGCGGCGACATGGTAGAGATAGCCAGGCGTGCCGTGCCCGCCGCGGCTGGCGACGAGCTGGCCGCCGCGTTCTGCGCGGCCGCCGGGGTGAGCGGCGTCGGCCCGGCGCTGCAGAGCGCCAGGGAACTGAAGGCCGTCGACTACGTGGGCTGGCCCATGGCGGGGCTGGCCGACCGGGTGGCCGGCCGCGACCCGGTGCGCAAGGTCCGGCTGGGCGCGCTCTGGGACGAGTTGCGCGCCGTTTCGGCGGGTGCCACAGGTGCGCAGCGGTCGGAGATCAGCAACGCGATCACGACGCTTGCCGACGAGGCGGGCCGTGGGCTGCCCGGGCCGTGGCAGGCCAGCGTTCGCCAGGCCGCCAGGTCGAGGACCGAAGAGATCCCGGCCGCGCTCGGCACCGCGATCGCCCAGTCCCTGCCCGAGGAGAACAGTGTGGCGTCCTGGTGGCGGGCGGTGGCGGCCTGGCAGGGCCTGCTGCTCGGTGCCGCCGGGGTGGGCGTGGTCTGGTTGCTGGCGATCATCATCCTCGGCGTGTTCGGGGCGGCGCCACATGCCCCGCTGCTCCTGCGCGACGTCAGCCTGCTGCCGTGGGTCGCGCTGATGGTGGCGGCGATCCTGCTGCTTGGGTGGCTGACCGCCAATGGCTGCATGGCGGTGGTCATTCGCGAGGCCGACCAGGAGCGGGAGCAGGCGCAGCAACGGATGCGCGCCGCAATCGCCGATGTCGCGCAGCGGTTCGTGCTCGCGTCGGTGGGGCAGGAACTGTCCGAGTTCGCCAGGTTCCATGACGAACTGGCGGTCGCCCGCGCGGCGGGCTGAACGACGCCCGTGCCTCGGCTGCTAAACAAGGCCCGTGCTCGGCTGCTAAACGAGGCCCGCCCGGTCGCCGAACGGCGTCTCGCGCCAAGGCTGAAATGACGGCCCCGCGCCGCGGGCTTGGAGCCAGGGCTCGCGACTCTTTGCGCAGCCGGTGGGAAGCAATCTCCCCATCCCGGGGTTCTCATGTAATGATGTAATCCCAGTAAATGGAGATGACGTTTTAGATCATGCCCCCGCTTGACGCGTATTCCCAGGTCGTGGCCGGAGTCGCGGCCGAACTCACCGGCAAGGTGGCCAGCCTTCGCGTACCGCGGCGGGGCGCGGGGCGGGCCGGTGAGAGCCTCGGTTCCGCGGTCGTCTACACCAGCGACGGCTTCCTGCTGACCAACGCGCATGTGGTCGGCAGCGCGCAGTCGGGCACCGCCTCCTTCGGCGACGGCACCTCGGTGCCCTTCACCACGGTCGGCGCTGACCCGCTCTCCGACCTGGCGGTGCTGCGGGCCGCCGGGCCGACACCCCCGCCCGCCAAGCTGGGCGAGGCGGACGAACTCGTCGTCGGCCAGCTTGTGGTGGCGGTGGGCAATCCGCTCGGCCTGGCCGGCTCGGTGACCGCGGGCGTGGTGAGTGCCCTGGGACGCTCGCTGCCGACCCGCAGCGGATCCGCGGCCCGGCTCGTCGAGGACGTGATCCAGACCGACGCCGCGCTCAACCCCGGCAACTCCGGCGGGGCGCTCGCCGACAGCGAGGCCAGGGTGGTGGGGATCAACACGGCGGTCGCCGGGGTGGGCCTGGGCCTCGCGGTCCCGGTCAACGCCACCTCCCGCAAGATCATCTCCACTCTGATGCAGCACGGCCGGGTGCGGCGCGCCTACCTCGGCCTGGTCAGCGCCCCCGCGCCGCTGCCCGTCCAGCTCCGGGAGCGGTGGGGCCGGGCCAACGGCCTGCGGGTAGCGGAGGTCGTCCCCGGCGGCCCGGCGGCGCGGGCCGGCCTGCGGGCCGGTGACCTGCTGCTGACCGCGGCGGGCCAGCCGGTCGAGAAGGCCCAGGACCTGCAGCGGCTGATGTTCGACGACGCGATCGGCCGGCCGCTGGCCATCACCGTGTTCCGCAACGGTGCCCTGGTCGACGTCATCGCCGAACCGGACGAACTCGTCGCTGCCTGACCCAGCCGCCGGTCCGGGCCCCGCGCCCTCGGGCCGGCGGTGGCTGGCGTTACCCGGCGGGCTTCCGACGCCGCCAGGCACATGGATTTTGGCACAGAACGCAAGATCCCTCCCTGACTTATCCACAGGCGCGCCGTTTGCGCGTGGTTGTCCACAGCCGACGGGTGCCCGATGGCCGTTACTGCCCGGGCGCGTGAGTGTGGTGACAGCCGGTGCCCGTTCCCGGGGCCGGCCCGGAACGAGCGCTAGCCCACCGCGCTGCTCCGGCCAACACAGGGAGGACCGCGATGATCCACGAAGCACAGGTACACCTGGCCGGATATGTGGCCACCGAGCCCAAGTTCAAGAAGGTCGCCGGCGATACCTCGTCCGTGCGGCTGCGGGTCGCCTACACCGCACGCCGCCGGGACAAGGAGACCGGTGAGTGGGGCGATGGGCCCACGTCGTTCGTGAACATCCAGTGCTGGCGCACGCTGGCCGACAACGTGAGCATGTCCGTGCATAAGGGAGAACCGGTGCTGATCATGGGGCGCCTGCAGATCAGGCGCTTCGAGGACGCAGCGGGGGCGTCCAGGACCGCCGTCGAGGTCGAGGCGTCCTCGGTCGGCCACGACCTGACCCGTGGGGTGGCCCGGTTCTCGCGTAGCCGTTGGCCCGCATCCGGCGCGGCGGCGCTGCCGGACGGTGCGCCTGGATCCGAGGAAGGCGCGATGCCGGGGGACGGCGCGGAGCTCGCCGACGGCCTGGAGCCCGCAGAGCATACGAACGGGGCCACGAGCGGAGCCGCAGCCGGCGACGGGATGGTCGACGAGCGCGCCGTGGCGGAGTTCGCCAGGGAACTCAGCGAGTCGCTCGGTACGGCTGCCGCGGCGGACTCCGCTGCGAACGGCGCCGAGGATGCCGGGGCTGCCTCCGAAGCAGGCATGCCCACCTAACCACGTCCGCAAGCAACCGGGGCCCGGGGTGCCCGCCCCAGCCGCGCCCGGCGAAAGGCGGATGCTCCCGGCCCCGCTGTCCCAGGCGGCCCGGCCTGGGTGAACTCTGTTCGCCGGGCTTTCAGTTCGTCCGATCCTGGCGCCGGAAGCCCCTACCCTGGAGGCATGCCCGAGTTCATCTACCAGATGCGCGCCGTGCGGAAGGCCCACGGCGACAAGGTCATCCTGGACGCTGTCACGCTGGCGTTTCTTCCCGGTGCGAAGATCGGCGTCGTCGGGCCCAATGGCATGGGGAAATCGACCCTGCTGCGCATGATGGCAGGCGTGGAGCAGCCATCCAACGGAGAGGCGAGGCTGATGCCTGGCTACACCGTCGGGCTGCTGGCCCAGGAGCCGGAGCTGGACGACAGCCTCACGGTGCTCGGCAACGTGGAGAAGGGCGTCGCCGACGTCAAGGCGCTGCTTGAGCAGTACAACCAGGTCGCCGAGAAGATGGCGACCGACTACTCCGACGAATTGCTCGCCGAGATGGGCAGGCTCCAGGAGCAGCTCGACCACCGGGACGCCTGGGACCTGGACAGCCAGGTCGAACAGGCCATGGACGCGCTGCGGTGCCCGCCGCCCGACTCCGAGGTAAGCCTGCTGTCCGGCGGTGAGCGGCGCCGGGTGGCGTTGTGCGCGCTGCTGCTCTCCCAGCCGGACCTGCTGCTGCTTGACGAGCCGACCAACCACCTCGACGCGGAGAGCGTGCTCTGGCTGGAACAGCACCTGGAGAAGTACGCCGGCACCGTGGTGGCCGTCACCCACGACCGGTACTTCCTGGACAACGTGGCGCAGTGGATCCTCGAGCTTGACCGTGGCCACGCCTACCCCTACGAGGGCAACTACTCGACCTACCTGGAGACCAAGGCCGCCCGGCTCAAGATCGAGGGGCAGAAGGACGTCAAGCGCCGCAAGCTGCTCGAAGACGAACTGGAGTGGGTCCGGTCTAACCCGCGCGCGCGCCAGGCGAAGAGCCGCGCCAGGCTGCAGCGTTACGAAGAGATGGCTGCCGAGGCCGACGCACGCCGCAAGGTCGACTTCGAGGAGATCCAGATCCCGCCCGGGCCCAGGCTCGGCCGCCAGGTCGTGGAGACCCAGGGGCTGACCAAGGGATTCGGCGACCGCGTGCTGATCGAGGACCTGACCTTCTCCCTGCCCCAGGGCGGCATCGTCGGCATCATCGGGCCGAACGGCGTGGGCAAGACCACGCTGATGAAGATGATCATCGGAGACGAGCAGCCGGACGCGGGCAGCATTACGGTCGGCAACACCGTCGAGATCTCCTACGTGGACCAGAACAGGTCGCGCATCGACCCGGACAAGAACGTCTGGGAGGTGATCTCCGACGGCGAGACCTCGATCCGGGTCGGCAAGACCGAGATCCCCAGCCGGGCCTACGTGGCCGCGTTCGGGTTCAAGGGCTCGGACCAGCAAAAGCCGGCCGGAATCCTCTCCGGCGGCGAGCGCAACCGGGTGAACCTCGCGCTGACCCTGAAGCAGGGCGGCAACCTGCTGCTGCTGGACGAGCCCACCAACGATCTCGACGTGGAGACGCTGTCCTCACTGGAGAACGCCCTGCTCGACTTCCCCGGCTGTGCGGTGATCACCAGCCACGACCGGTGGTTCCTTGACCGGGTCGCCACCCACATCCTGGCCTGGGAGGGCGGCGCGTCGTGGTTCTGGTTCGAGGGCAACTTCGAGGGCTACGAGAAGAACAAGGTCGAGCGGCTCGGTGCCGAGGCCGCGCGGCCGCACCGCGTGACCTACCGCAAGCTCACCCGCGGTTGAAGAGGGCCCGAGGCGGCTGACCATGCTCGTCGGCCTTCGGCCGCCTTTGCCGTGGCCCGCGGTGTCTGCCCGGGGGCCCAAGCCCCCGGACCCCCACGGCCTGGCCTGGGCTCGGCTGCACGCTATCCGTCTAGCCCAGCCTGCCGCGGGCCGTTCGTTGCGCTCGGTCGCATCGCGACAGGCTTAAGCGGGGGTCAGGCCGAGGTCGGGGCCGCCGGACTCACGAGACCGGTTGACGAGGCTGTGCGCGGCCATGACCAGGTACTCCCACAACTGGGCGTCGTGCTCCTGATCGAGCCCCAGTTCGTCCAGGGCGGCGCGCATGTGCCGCAGCCACGCGTCCCGCTCCGCTTCCCCGATGGAGAAGTGCGCGTGACGCATGCGCAGCCGGGGATGCCCGCGGCGCTCGTCATAGGTGCGCGGGCCGCCCCAGTACTGCATGAGGAACAGCCGCAGATGCTCCTCGGCGGGGCCAAGATCCTTGCTCGGGTACACCGGCCGGAGCTCTGGGTCATTAGCAACGCCCTGGTAGAAGACGTGCACCAACCGGCGGAAGGTCTCCTCGCCGCCGACCGCCTCGTAGAAGCTCGCCGGTTCTGTAGTCGTGTCCATAGCTGGCGTCCAGGGTACGTGGCCCCGTGCCAGCCGTTGCGCCGCCCGCGGCGATTACTGAGGGTGATAGTTACCCGACGGACACAGTTTTGGCTTAGCATTGCAGCCCCGGCTGCCCTATATGCAACATGCACTAAGGTCTTGCGTCCGATGTGCATGACGCACACCTATCAGCGCAATGTCGATTTCACAGATTCCGATTCTCGCTGACCGGCTCAAGTTAAGTTGAGTCGGTATCACCCGGCCGAGGGCGGGCCAGCGTCGAAGGAGAGGGGCCCGGGATGTTGCAAGGCGCCGACGAGCTCTCACGTGCTGACGAGCACCGCGATCAGACGCATCTGCTGCCCCAGCAGTCGTTCGGGCCAGCGTCACCACCGGTGCCGTCATCCCTGGTGCCGTCAGCCCCCGGAGGGTCGTCCCAAGCACCATCAGCCCCGGCGCCGTCGCCAGCACCACCGTCATCGGCGCCATTGCCCACCGCGGAGGCCGCCCCGCCGGCGGATGGGGTGGCGCGGCTGGCCGGGGGAGAGGCGCGGCAGGAGTTCGTGGTCGCCCGCGAAACCCGTGCCGCCGGGCTGGTCGGCGGGCTGAACGCGGCGCAGATCGCGGCCGAGATCCACGATCGGTGCGGCCCGCTCGCCGGAACCAGCCGGATCCGCGCCTACCGCCTGGCGCTCGGCGTCTCGCTTGCCGACGTCGTCGCCCAGATCCGCGCCTGGTATGCCAGCGAGGGCCGGCCTGCCCCGCGGTTCAGCGAGACGCTGCTGTCCGCGTATGAGAGCGGCCAGAAGCGGCCTGGCCCGGAGTACCTGCACTACCTGTGCGCGGTGTACCGTGCCGAGCCCGCGGATCTGGGCTATCCCGGCCAGTGCTTCTGCGGCCGGCCGCATCGCGCCGGGCCGAGGACCCGGCCAGCCGCCGCCGTGCCCGCGCAGCCGGGCACAGCCTTCGGCGACACGCCGGACCGCGCGGCCGGGGGTTCGGCGGAGGCGAGCTACCTGCGCGCCCGGCCGTCGGCCGGCGCCTCCCCGGTGCCGCTCCAGGACGAGGGTTTCGGTTTCCCGGCGGACCTGCGTGAGGCCGAGGACGACGACGACGTGCTCCGCAGGGCCCAGCTGCGCATGATCGCGGATGCGGCAATCGGGGTGGACAGCCAGTTCCTCGGTGCCGTGGAACGCATCCGCCGCCGGATGGACGACGCCTTGGTGGGCGGGACCGTCTCGGCCTCGATGCTGGATCAGTGGGAAGAGACAACCGCCGACTACGGCATCCAGTACCTGACCGTCCCGCCGTTGCGGCTGCTCTGTGACGTGCTGCTGGACTTCGGCGACGTGCGCCGGATGTGCGAGCACCGGCAGCCGCTCGACTTCAGCGAGCGGCTGTGCCGGCTCGCGGCGCAGCTCGCCGGGCTGGCCGGCATGATCATGATCGATGTGGGCCACCAGCGCCTGGCCAGGTCCTTCTTCCGTACCGCGCGGACCGCCGGAGACGAAACCGGTGACCGGCAACTCCGGGCCTGGATAGCGGTGCGAGAGGCGCTCGTCCCGCTGTACTACGGCGACCCGGCCGAGGCCGTGGCGCTGGCCCGGGCCGGGGCCGGCCTGGCCGGGCGCAACGTGTGCGTCGCGGCGGCGATGGCCCCGGTCATGGAGGCCCGGGCGCTCGCCAGGGTGGCCGCACGGCGTGGTGGCACCGCCAAGCCCCAGGGCCTGCGGCGTGCCTCCAGTCTGCTCGGCAGCGCTCATGAGGCCCTGTCCCGGCTTCCCGCCACCGACCGCGGCGACACCGCCTTCGGCTACACCGAGCGCCAGTTGCTGTTCCACGAGGGCGACACGCTGGTCACGCTTGCCCATCACCAGGGCGCGGAGAAGGCCCTGAAGCACGCCCTGCGTCTGTACTCCACCGAGGAGGTCCTGGACCGGTCGCTGGCCGCGCTGGGCCTGGCCCGGTGCCGTCTGGAGGCAGACGAGCCGGAGGAGGCGCTCCGGCTGAGCAAGGAGACCTTGTTCGCCGTGCCGCGTGAGCACCGGTCCGAGATCATGGTGCGAGCGGCGAGGTCGCTGGGGGACTGCGTGGCCGGGCGTCACGGTGAGGTCAGTGCGGTGCGTGAATATCGCGAGGCCCTGGCCACCGCTTGAAGAGGTCCCGGCAGGGTGAGGCGCAAGCGGCCCGAGGCTGAGGGCCGCAGGGCCAGCGCTCCCCTCGCCGTCCGCCCTGCGGTCCCCGCCCGCCCCCCACTTACCCGGTGACTCACGCCATCCGTAATCACAAAATATAAGAAACCGGACATCGGAGTGGCTGAATCTCACAATTCGTCACCACCCGGGCGAGCGGACCCCGATTGGGGCAGCGGGCGAGGTGCCGGAGAGCTGGCGCCGGGCTCGCGGCATCGGCTCCCCAGGGGTGCCGAAGTGATGCATGGCTTGCGGCGTCGGCTCCAGGGGCGGGGTGCCCGGGGTGCTGGCGCCGGGCTCGCGGGCGGCGCGATCGTTGCTGGTCTGGCTGCTGAGGTATTCCGGAGATCGCTGGCCGGCCCGAACGCGGGGCTGCCGCGAGGCCAACGGGAGCGAGCGGGCAGGGCCGACGGGAGTCAGCGACGGAACCCGACGCAGTGGAAGGTGTTAGAGCGCGCGGGCCGAGCCCGTTAGGCTGTGCTTGGCGAAAGCACCCCAGGCGGGAGGCGGCGTGCGAAGGGTATTGCTGCTCAACGTGACGTATGAACCGCTGACCACTGTTGGTCTGCGCCGTGCGGTGTGCCTGGTCCTGGGGGACAAAGCCGAGGTTGTGCACGACGATTCGGAGGGTGCTTTGTTGCGCTCAACCTCGCTCGTGCTTGTCATGCCCTCGGTCATCCGGCTGCGCCGCTACGTCCGGGTGCCGCACCGGAGCCGGATCCCGCTCACCCGTGGTGCGCTCATGCGCCGGGACAACTACCAGTGCGCCTATTGCAGCCACCGGGCCGAGACCATCGACCATGTAGTGCCGCGTAGCAGGGGCGGCGCGCACACCTGGGAGAACTGCGTGGCCTCGTGCATGCGGTGCAACCACAGCAAGGGTGACCGGCTGGTAGAGGAACTTGGCTGGACGCTGCGCTGCGCCCCCGCTGCGCCGCGCGGGCCGCACTGGCGGCTGATCGGGGCCATGTATGACGGCGACCCGCAGTGGGCCGCCTACCTGATCGAGCCCAGCGCCGCCTGACACCGAGCGCCACCTGGCCCGGCCGGTTTCAGCTCAGCCCCGCTGCGCAATCCAGCTTCCAGGCTGTCCGGCCCTCGCGTCTGGCGGCCTTATGCCGCTCCAGGACCCGCGTCCGGCCATCGGAAGCCGCGCCTCCGCTGCGTCTTCGCGATGCGTTTGTAGGCGATTACGCCAACGACCACATTCTTTTGTGGGCGTTGGCAGCAACGACCACAAACCTTCAGAGCATCCGGCGGAACCGGCCCGTGACGGGCGCGACGGATGAGGCGCGGGTGAATTGTGGGTGAACCTTGCCAACCGGGCCCACGTCGGTTCGAAGGCAGGACGGCGGCGCGGCCAGATGCCGGTCAGTCCTGCGGGCCTTCGGCGGCCGCTTCCCACTTCTGCTCGATCTTGCCGAAGTGCCAGATCGCCAGCGCGACAGCCCAGGTGACGACGAACACGCCGACCACTACGAACCCGGCCTTGTTGATGCTGAAGTTGCCCATGAAATCCCAGAACCCGCCGCCGAGCCGGTACTCCTGCCCGATGAGGCTGAGGATCTCCACGGTGCCGATGAAGAATGCGACGAACACCGACAGTCCGGTGATGGTCAGGTTGTAGTACACCTTGCGGACCGGGCGGGCGAACGCCCAGTCGTAGGCGAAGTTCATGAAACACCCGTCGGCGGTGTCGAACAGGCACATCCCGGCGGCGAACAGGATCGGCAGCGACAGGATCGCGTAGAACGGCAGGCCGCTCACGACTGCCGAGCCCGCCAGCACAAGCAGTGCGACCTCGGTCGCGGTATCGAACCCGAGCCCGAACAGCACGCCGACCGGGTAGATCTTCCAAGGCGTGTCCACCCGGCGCGCCAGCGGGCCGAGGATGCGGTTCATCAGGCCGCGCTTGGCGAGTTGCTCCTCGAGTTGCTCGTCGTCGTAGGCGCCCTGGCGCATCTCCCGGAACACCTTGACGATTCCCGCCAGCACGATCACATTGAGCGCCGCGATGAGGTAGAGGAACGTTCCGGAAACCCCGGTGCCGATGATCCCGGTCACGTTGTGCAATCCGGAGTTGCCGTTGCGCACCTGGTCGTCGAGCGCGCGGATGCCGAAGTTCAACAGCACGGCCAGGGCGAACACGACCGAGGAATGGCCCAGCGAGAAGAAGAAGCCGACCGACAGCGGCCGCTTGCCCTCGCCCACCAGCTTGCGGGTGGTGTTGTCGATGGCCGCGATGTGGTCGGCATCGAACGCGTGCCGCATGCCCAGCGTGTAGGCGAGGAACCCGGTACCCAGCCCGAAGATCTCGGTCTTGCTGATGTGGTAGTGCCCGCTCAGGGCGGCCGCGAGCATGCCCCAGCCGAGCACATGCAGCCCGACCACGGTCCCGGCCATACCGCCCACCCGGCTCCACTCGCTGGGGGTCAAGGCTGCCCTGATGCGCCTGGCCCGGGCTTGCACGGTGGCCATGGACTCGATCAACCCCCTCGGTGTCTGCGGATAAATCGCACTCTAGGGAAGATGCAAATTACTCGCAATAGCAACAGGTGTGTGGCTGGCGCCGACTGCGGTGTTACGTTCACCTTCAGGCGGTTGCCTGCGCCAGCACGCGGCCGGCCCGGCCAGGGGGCACGGGGAACCAGCAGCAGGAGGGCACCGCATGCAGCGCGACATCTTCACCAGCGAACACGACGACTTCCGGGAGATGGTCAAGGCCTTCATCGCCAAGGAGGTCACGCCGTACCACGAGAAGTGGGAGGCGGACCGGATGGTCTCCCGGGACGTGTGGCTGGCCGCCGGCCGTGCTGGGCTGCTCGGCATCGAGATCGACGAGAAGTACGGCGGCGGCGGTTCCAAGGACTACCGCTACTACCTGATCCTCGACGAGGAACTGGCCAAGGCGGGGGCCAACGGGCCCGGCTTCGCCGTGCACAACGACATCAACGGCCCCTACCTTCAGCGGCTGGCGACACCAGAGCAGTGCGAGCGCTGGCTGCCCGGCTACTGCACCGGCGAGCTGATCACGGCCATCGCCATGACCGAGCCAGGGGCAGGCAGCGACCTGCAAGGCATGCGCACCACCGCGGTCCGCGACGGCGACCACTATGTGCTCAACGGGTCGAAGACGTTCATCTCCAACGGCCAGCTGTGCGACATGGTGATCGTCGCGGCGAGGACCGACCCGGAAGCCGGTTACCGGGGGATCAGCCTGCTCGTGGTGGAGCGCGGCATGCCCGGGTTCGAGCGCGGCCGCAACCTGGAGAAAGTGGGCATGCACGCCCAGGACACCTCGGAACTGTTCTTCAACGACGTCCGTGTCCCCGTCGCCAACCTGCTTGGCGAGGAAGGCGGCGGGTTCGTGGCGCTGATGCAGAACCTGCCGAGGGAACGCCTCGCCATCGGCGCCACGGCACTGGCCGGCGCCGACGAGGTGTTCGCCACGACGCTTGCGTATTGCAAAGAAAGAGAGGCTTTCGGCAGGCCGATCGGCAAGTTCCAGCACAACAGGTTCGTGCTCGCCGAGATCGCCACCGAGACCGCGGTGGCACGTGCCTTCACCGACAAGGCCGTGCTCGAGCACAACGAGGGCAGGCTGTCGGTCACCGACGCGGCGATGGTGAAGTGGTGGAACACCGAGCTGTGCAACCGGGTCGTGGACCGGTGCGTTCAACTGCACGGCGGGTACGGGTACATGCGTGAATTCCCGATCGCCCGGGCGTTCACCGACAGCAGGGTGCAGACGATATTCGGTGGCACGACCGAGATCATGAAGGAGATCATCGGCCGCGACCTCGGGCTCTGACGACGGCGTGGAACGATATGACGGCGTGCCGCAGATTTAGCCGTACCCTGTAATAGAGCGCTGTCGAGCAGGACGGAGCACGCAGGTGGCAGAGCCGGATCGCGAGCTGGTCATCCCCGAGGGCGGGTTCTGGCCCGCACCGGAGATCCCGCAGCCGAACATCTATCCGATGGAATGGCGGGTGGAGACCGACAAGCTCGCCGCCATCTACCAGAAGTCCAAGCGCGCCGCCTGGAACCCCGCCGACCTGCCGTGGGATCGGCTGCGGGCCGAGGACTTCACCCCCGAGCAGCGGCTCGGCATCATGTACTGGTTCTCCGTGCTGGCCAACTTCGACGCCTCCGGGCCCGCCGTGTTCGCCCGCGCCACCATCCACGCGTTCGAGCAGCACGAGGAGGACCCGGTCCGCAAGTGCTTCTTCTCGATCACCCGCGACGAGATGAACCACGAGGAGTGCTGTCAGCGCAGCATCGAGAAGCTGTGGCCCGGCGGGCCGCTGGACTGGCAGCCGGTCACGCCGCTTGAACAGGCCGCGCACAACAACATCGCCTGGCTGTACCACAACGGTGGCCGGTACTGGAACGGCTACAACAAGGCGGTCGGCAAGTACTCCCTGGCCGTGCTGTTCACCAGCTTCATGATGGGCGAGATGGCCGCCTCCACGCTGTTCCGCGGCATGTCCTCGGGCACCACGCACCCGGTGTTCTCGGAGATGTTCCAGCGGATCGGCCGGGACGAATCACGCCACCTGCAGATCTGCATGACGATCCTGGAGAACGAGTGGCCGGGCCTGACCGAGGAGGTCAAGGACCTGATCACCCGGCAGCTGCGGGCCGGGTTCATCTTCCTCTCGATGATCCTCTGGGAGCCGCCGGAGGGGTTCTGGGAGCTGCCGCCGTACTTCATGGCCAACCACCGGATCCTGATGAACCACGCCCGCAAGGGCGGCTTGGGCGTGCTGTCCTACGAGGAGCAGGCGGAGAACTGGCGGGTGGCCATCGCCCGCGTCCGGGCGATCGTCCAGCGGTGGGGGATCGCGTTCCCGGCGATCCCCGAGCTGGACATCGAGGGCGTGGACGTGGCCGACGACATCAACCCCGAGGACATCATCCCGGTCTTCTGACGCGTCTTCGCGTGCTCATGCGGGCACACGCCGGTAGTTTGCATCTATGACCGAGACTCAGCAGGCGTCCGCGGGCCAGCCCGGCGGCGCGTCCCAGCAAGGGGCGCCCTTCGGCCGGATGCTGACCGCGATGATCACGCCGTTCTCCGCCGACGGAGCACTCGATACCGACGGGGCCGCCCGCCTCGCCACCTACCTGGTCGACGACATGCGTAACGACGGCCTGATTATCAGCGGAACCACCGGCGAGTCGCCGACCACCACCAACGCGGAGAAGGACCGCCTGCTGCGGGCGGTCATCGAGGCGGTCGGTGACCGCGCGACGATCGTGGCCGGGGTCGGCACCAACGACACCGCGCACACCTGCGAACTCGCCAGGCTGGCGGAACAGGCGGGCGCGGACGGGCTGTTGCTGGTCACGCCGTACTACAACAAGCCGCCCCAGGAAGGCCTGGTGGCCCACTTCACCGCCGCCGCGGACGCGACCGGGCTGCCGTGCATGCTTTACGACATCCCCGGGCGCACCGGCACGCCGATCAAGACGGAGACCCTGATCCGGCTGGCCCAGCATCCCCGGATCGTCGCGGTCAAGGACGCCAAGGGCGACTTCGGTGCGACCTCCCAGGTGATGATCGCCACGGACCTGGTGTTCTACAGCGGCGACGACATCCTCAACCTGCCGTGGCTGTCGGTCGGCGCGGCCGGGTTCGTCAGCGTGGTTGGGCACGTGGTCGGCGACCGGCTGCACGACATGATCGACGCCTACCGGGCGGGACGGACCGCCGAGGCCCGGCAGATCCACCTCGACGTGCTGCCGGTCATCATCGGGATCATGACCCGCACCCAGGGTGCGATCATGGCGAAGGCCGCGCTCGGCCTGCTCGGGCTGCCCGGTGGGGTCACCAGGCCGCCGCTCGTCGATGCCACGTCGGCCCAGCTCGAGCAGTTGCGCACCGACCTGGTGGCCGGCGGCGTCAAGCTGTCGGGGACCGTGGCATGAGGGACCGTGGCATGAGGGACCGTGGCATGACGGGCCACGGCGGCCGGGGCGCCGGCGGGGCCGCCTGGTGAGCCACCCGCACCCCGACCTCGGCGTTCCCGCCCGCCTGCCCCGCAATGGGCTGCGCATCACCGGGCTCGGCGGCCTCGGTGAGATCGGCCGGAACATGACGGTGTTCGAGCACGCCGGCCGCCTGCTCATCGTGGACTGCGGCGTGCTGTTCCCCGAGCCCGACCAGCCCGGGGTGGACCTGATCCTGCCGGACTTCACCAGCCTGGAAGGACGCTACGACCTCATCGAGGCCGTGGTGATCACTCACGCCCACGAGGA
>Ga0306926_10001678_pt1 | contig 22142 bp, 20 predicted proteins | sample flu12Cox44000178_FD_203759 | JGI IMG/M metagenome (GOLD analysis project Ga0306926, IMG submission 203759) | Lab enrichment of tropical soil microbial communities from Luquillo Experimental Forest, Puerto Rico - flux8day.12C.oxic.44.000.178 (v2)... | ecosystem: Environmental > Terrestrial >...
GCGCGGGCCGATTCCTGCAAGCACGTGATAGTAGAGTTTTAGTTTTTCCCAACTAGCAGTGTTCTCTCGCAACGTAATTTCATCCAATGCGCCGCCTTCGTAGTAATCGGAGACATCCTTTGCCAGTTTGCGCCGCGCAGCCCGCGCATAGTCAGCAACATTAACGAGGACGTCCTTTTGCATGATCGCTCGAACAAGACAGGATTAGCAAGATTGCCTCGCTTCAGAACAGACAATCCGCGGAATCCTGTGAACCCTGTCCAGTTTCTCGACGACTTCGCTACAGCAATTCTTGAATCAGCATCTTCGCCTGTTCCGCCGACACGCCAAGCTTGCGGAAGGCGAGCGGACCTTCGCCCGTGTGCAACACCGGTTCGAGTTCTTCCAATGTCGGCAAGTCGGTTCGGCGCCAAAACAGGCCGATCGGGATTTCTTCGCCCCATTGATAGCCGCGCTCGATGGCCTTGTGGAAATCAGTCGCATCGTGCCCCTGTTCTTCCAAAATTCTCACGCGCGGATTAAACCATTGATATGTGTTGTCCTTGTTATAAGTGACACACGGACTGAAGACGTCGACCAAAGCGAAACCATTATGCTGGATCGCCCCCTTGAACATTTCGACCATGTGCTTCTGTTTACCGCTGAAGGCGCGGGCCACGTAAGTCGCGCCGCCGACGATCGCCATCGGGATCGGATTGATCGGATTCTCCACGCTCCCGTAAGGCGTGCTCTTGGTTTTCATTCCCTTTGCGCTGGTGGGCGAGACCTGGCCGGTCGTTAGGCCGTAAATCTGGTTGTCCATCACGATGTAAGTCAGATCAACATTGCGGCGCATTGTGTGGACGAAATGGTTGCCGCCAATCCCATAGCCGTCGCCATCACCACCGGTGCAGATCACTTTCAACTCGTGGTTACCCATTCTCACGCCGGTTGCGACCGCCAAAGCGCGGCCATGCAACGTGTGCATTCCATACGTGTTGATGTAGCCCGGCAAATTCGATGAACAGCCGATGCCACTGATGACGCAGGCCTGATGCGGTTGCAGTCCCAGTTCGAACATCGCCGATTGCAGGGCGGCCAGCACCGAGAAATCTCCGCAGCCGGGACACCAGTCGGGATGGATCCGGCCGCGATATGTGTCTTTTGTCAATTGCCCAGGCTCGGTGGCTGGCGGTGCAACGGGAGTATTCATATTCGTTAGGCATTCACTTCATGAGCAGGGACTGACAGGCGTGTTTTGCCGCTCAGTTGCGCTTTGACCGCTTCGACGATGTGGTGCGGCATAAACGGTTCGCCGTCGTACTTGCGGATGTGTCCGTGTGCATCGAATCCCGTCTCGCTCCGGAGATAACGGGCGAATTGTCCGCTCTGATTGTTCTCAACCACAATCACTTTCTTGGTGCGCGAAAGAGTGGCGCTGATCTCCGCTACGTGCAGCGGCCACATCCATTTTATGGCGAGTTGATTGCCTACGATCCCTTCTTCACCCGCCAGTTTTTCCACCGCTTCTCGAATCACGCCTTCAGTAGAACCCCAACCGACCAGGGTCACATCAGCGTTTTCCGGACCGACCAGTTTTGGCGGCGCGACGTCCTTGACCACCCCTTGCATCTTGCGGGCACGCTTCTCAACCATCATTCGGCGTTTTTGCGGATTGGTAAATTCGTCGCTGATCAAGGTGCCATCTTCATCATGCTCGTCGGTCGCGGCGGTAAAAATGTGTCCGGGGATGCCGGGGACTGCACGCGGCGAAATTCCGCTCTCGGTGTTTTTGTAACGTAGGTAAGCGTTGTCGTTGTAGCCGCTCGCGGAATTCGTGCCGTTGCCATTGCCGTTGAACAGAATCAATTCACCGCGATCGATCTTCACTTTGAAATCCACCTCTTCCGGATCAACGCTCGCCGTTCCTTCTGAGATCAGGAGATCGGAGAGCACGAGACCTGGGCACTGGTACTTGTCACAGAGATTGAACAACTCCGGGATCGTCCGAAATAGATCGAGCTGATTCGTTGGCGCGACGACGATGCGCGGATAATCGCCCTGCCCCGCGCCCAGGATTTGCCAGAGATCACCCTGCTCGGTCTTGGTCGGCACGCCCGTCGCAGGTCCGGCGCGTTGCACATCAACACACACAACTGGAGTTTCAATCATGCCCGCCATTCCAACTGCCTCGGTCATTAGCGCAAATCCGCCGCCGCTCGTCGCGCACATCGCCCGGCAGCCGGTATGCGCCGCACCGATCACCATGTTCATCACGCCGATCTCGTCCTCGACTTGCCGGACCATGATCCCGAGCTCGCGCGCGTGCGCCGCCATCCACATCAACACACCGGTGGACGGACTCATTGGATACGCCGCAAAAAATTTTACGCCAGCGGCCGCGCCACCCATGGCGATGGCTTGGTTGCCGGTAATCACGCCCATCGGTTTCACTCCGCGTCCCGCCTTCCAGGGAAACGCTGCGAAATTCTGGGCCGCGTAATCGTAGCCGGCGCGAGCAATGGCGACGTTTTCGGCCACTACCGCATCGCCTTTCTTTTTAAATTGTCGAGTAATGACGGTCTCGAGCGGCTCCGATTCAATCCCAAGGAGTTGCAGCGCCGCGCCGAGCGCGGCGGTGTTAATAGCCAATTTGTTGCCCTTGGTCAATTCCTTCATCGGCATTGGGCACAGTTGCACTCCGTCGGCCGCTTCACCGGGCGTTACCTTTTCCTTGTCGTAAATCGCGCACGCGCCGCTCTTCAACAAACGAAGATGACGATCCATCGTGTCCTGATTGAGCGGAATGAAGACGTCGATCTTGTCGCCCATGTTGCGCACGGGCGTGTCGCCAGCGCGAATCGTCAGGAACGTGTGTCCGCCCCGAATGATCGATTGATAGGCATTGTAGGCGTTCAGATGAAGACCGCGCCGGGCAAAGATGAGCGCGAGAATGTTCCCAGTGGATGCAATCCCCTGGCCGTTCTCGCCGCCGATGCCAACCGCGAAATCTACCTTAGTTTTCACTGGACCTCATTTTATCGGGTGCCGCGTGAATTTGCTGTGGCTCACGGTTCTACGCAAGCCTAAGCCGCAAGATCGGGATTCGCGACGTTAACGATCAGCGTTGTGAAATCGTTGGGCTAACACCATAGCGATGGCCATTGCCGGCACGAGACCAGCACAAGAAGTAGGAACAAAGCTGAAAAGCTGAAATCGGAAGGACTGAATTCGATGATGGAGATGGACAAGTTTGACATCGCAAACCTGAAGAAGACGGCGGAATATCGCTAAAGAAAGCAGGAAAACACGAATTTTGGTTTGTTCCTTCGTTTCAGAGTTCTTTAGATATTGGCCTTCATAAGAGCAATTCTGTTAATCCTATCGATTAGTTGCTCCGCGCAGGCGCTAGCGGTGTCGAAGGATGATGAAGCTGCGCGAGACGCGGCGCTGCAATGGCTGCAACTGATCGACGCCGGTCGTTACGAGGAAGCTTCTTCGCGAACATCGCAGGAAGTTCGCACTTTGGAAAATTGGTTAGATTTTTTCTCGACACAGCGCGCGCTGCTGGGTCGCTGCAACAAACGGCAGGTTGATGAAGTGAAGCATGCGTCGACCGTTCCCGGCGTTCCGGAGATTCGGCGTTACCACGTCGTCCGATTCAAGACTTCATTTGAACACAGGCCTGCGGCGGTCGAAGAAGTCACGATCACGAAGGTGGGCTGCTGTTGGGAAATCTTCGGCTATGAAATCAGCAAATAGTCGCGTCCGCTGAATCCAGAGGGGCGGCATGGCGCATCTCACTGCTAATATGAGCAAGCGCGCGCTCTTTGGGATCGTCCTGTTCGCACCCGTTGGTGTCCTGCCGGTGGCAGATGCAAAAGTGGTCGATGGCGGGACGCTGATCAAAAACGTCACAGTTATTTCACCGGAACTGGTTGCTCCCCGCGCGCACGCCGTTGTCGTGATGCGCGATGGAAAAATTGCAGAGATTGGAACCGACATAACTGCCGGCGCGCATGCGAACGTAATTGATGGTCACCGCGGCTTATTGATTCCGGGTTTGATCGATTCGCATGTTCACGCCGCGGCCGGGATGTTTTTGATTCACCACCAGCTCGTCAATATGACCGAGTTTCGCCGCCTGCCACAGATTGTTTTTGATCGTCAGCGATACGAAACCAGTGACGCTTTCGCCATCGACGGCGCAGAGATAAACTTTCGAGTCGGAAACTAACGCGCAATCGAACACATTTTTAGCCCTGGTCGGTTGAGTTCTTCGTCCGGCCAGAGTTGTCGCAACAACATGAGCACGTCTTCAAAATCGTCGCGGCGGCATCGTCTGATCTCGAATTTCGAGTTCATTCGCCTGTCCTTGCCTACAACAGATAACCAATAACGAATAAACGCCTCAACCTTCCGCTCGATCAGGGCGAAACAGTTCTTGCAGTTCGTCGTAAGACGCGGCGTTCTTCAATTCGTCGAAGGTCCCCTTTTCCAGCAACTCCTTGGCCGAGCGAATGAATCCTCCCCACCCCGCGCGGGCGAACGCGCCGCCGACGCTCACGCGACGCACGCCTAGCTCAGCCGCGTCGCGCATCGTGAGACCAACGGCGCCGCCAATCAAAATGTTAACCGGCTTCGGCGCGACCGCTTCCACGATCGCCTTGATCTGATCGCGTTCCTTGAATCCTGGCGCGTATAAGCAATCGGCGCCGGCGTCGGAATACGCGACAAGGCGTTTGATCACCTCATTGATCTTTTCGCGACCAACGAGAAATCCTTCCGCGCGGCCGACCAGCAAAACTCCTGTGTCATGAAGCGCTTCGCGAACGGCGTGGATTCGTTCGACCGCAAGATCGACATCGTAAAGGTTTTTATCCTTTCGATCGGTCGTGTCCTCGACCGAAAGACCAGCGACTCCGGTTTCAGCGCACAGCCGCGCGTTTTCAGCGCACCAGTTTGGATCGTCGGCATAACCGTTTTCGAAATCGGCGTTCACCGGAATATCGGTTGGTTCAACCAGCTCACGGATGTGCGCGAGCATGTCGTCGCGCTTGACCGAGCCGTCAGACAATCCGCGCGAGAAGGCAAAACCGGCCGACGTGGTCGCGATCGCTTTGAATCCGAGATGCTGCAAATACTTCGCGGTCCCGATGTCCCACGGATTGGGAATTGCAAAACATCCGCGTTCGTGCAGACGGTGAAAGTCGCGGCGCTTCTCTTCGGTTGATCTCATAACACAGTTTTGCGAAAAGCTGGAACGCTGCGCGCCCCGCAACAAGCGCAATCTTTGTGCAACGCCGATTGACAATCTGGCTAGCAGCGACGTCGTCGGCTAATCAGACTGTATGTTGGACCCCGCCAATGGCAGCCCGAAACAACCGTCAATCTGTACCGTGACGTCAGCCGGCATTTTTGCAAGAATCGGAACATGAATAGGCCTCTACGGGTGATCGGGCGTAGTGTCTGGACTCGCTCTGCAGAAAAATGATTGACCGGCGAGCGAATTCGGGTGTCGATGGTGGGATGAAAAAACTGCTTCTAATTATTTGCGCTATTGTGCTTCCGCTCGCAGTGGTCTGTAATTTTCCGCCCACGGCTAATGGCGCGGATGATAAAGCTGTTCGCGACGCCGATGCGGAATGGTCCAAAGCTGCCGGTGCCAAAGATCTCGACAAGGCGGTGTCGTTTTATGCCGATGATGCGATCGTTCTGCCGCCGAATGAAGCGGCGATCACGACCAAAGACGGCATTCGAAATCTTTGGAAGGGTTTCATCGACACTCTTACGAGCGTCAGCTGGGCTGCAACGCGCGTTGAGATGGCTAAATCCGGTGACATGGCGTGTTTAACTGGCACTTACGAGACGACGATGAAGGACGGCACAAAGGATCACGGCAAGTACTGCGAGGTTTGGAAAAAGAAAGCCGACGGAAAATGGAAATGCGCGACTGAGATGTTCAGTTCCGATCTCCCGGCAACGCCTGCACCTTCTCCAGCGCCGGGCGCTGCGGAAAAGAAATAGCAACGAGACGCAGGCGACTACGAACTGCCAAAGTTTGAGAGAGCGATCGTATGCCAATCACTGCTTTCAATAGCCACACTGACGGCATGGATCAGAGTTTGCGGCGTCGCGCAACGGATGCTTTGCCGCTTATGAGGATGGATTCACACATCTCGAGTTGACCCGGAAGCATTACCGCGACGCCGGTCTGGATTCGAAAAGGCTGGATGCCCTCATTCGTTAGCCCAGTGCCGAAGTTGGGATGAGTGAACGTGCTATTTGCTTCAAGCCTGCACGGAAGGCACCAGTAGTCGGTTACGAAAAATGAAAGCCGTGCGACTGGTGCGGATCGGAAAGCCGCTTGAAGACGCGGACGTTGCAGTTCCCGAGATCGGTCCGACCGACGTTTTGATTCGCGTTGCCGCGGCTGGTATCTGTCACTCTGATGCGCATTATCGCGCCGGCATTTCGACGATTGATGCGTTGCCGGTGACGCTCGGGCATGAAGTCGCGGGCCGCGTTGAACGGGTCGGTGAAGACGTAACCAGTGTCGCGCCCGGCGACCGTGTTTGTGCACATTATCTAGCACACTGCGGACGCTGTGAATTTTGCGTGCTCGGCTTGGAGCAGTTTTGCCCGAAGGTGCAGATGATTGGAAAACACCGCGATGGCGGATATGCCGAGTTCGTCAATGTTCCTGGCAGAAACGCATTCGCGCTTCCGGACGAAATCTCATTCGAGATCGGCGCAATCATGATGTGCTCGTCAGCGACTGCGCTTCATGCCCTGAATAAAGCGCGCCTAAAATCCGGAGAGTCAGTCGCGATTTTTGGATTCGGTGGATTGGGATTTTCGGCGTTGCAGGTGGCGCGAGCACTTGGCTGCGGTGATGTTTACGTTGTTGAAATCAATCCGGCAAAACTCGCGGCAATCCGAAGGCTCGGCGCCGTCTCGATCGACGCGAATGCGGGAGATCCAGTCGAACAGATCACAGAAGCGACCACCGGAAGAGGCGTGCACATCTCGCTCGAGTTGATCGGCTCGGCGACAACAATGAGGCAAGCGGTCCAATGTCTAGGCCCGCTCGGACGCGCTGCGGTTGTCGGATTAACGGCGGAGTCGATGCCGATCTTTCCGTACACAGAGTTGATCAACAAGGAGACGGAGATCATCGGTGTGTCCGATCATTTAGCGACTGAGCTGCCGGCGCTGATCGAATTTGCGCGCAGCGGCGAACTCCGCTTTCCGCCGGATACTTTGCGCTTTGTCGATCTCGATGCTGAACAGATCAATGCAGCGCTCGACGCATTTCAGCATTCCATTGATCACGTCAGAACTGTAATTGTTCCGAGAGAATGGGACAGACCACGCCGTGACCGGTGATCCCAGTTCCGACATGCGCGCCTACAACAAAGTCGACGATCACACTAGTTGTAGGCAGCGGCAAGATTGTCGTAGCGCTGGATGGGAAAAGCCGGATGGTGACCTCGGTTAGCCGAAACGCCAAAGGCAAGCAGTCGAGACGATTGCAGTTTACGACAAAGTCGGCTGACGACAGAGCCGCCCAGCGGTTAGAATTTCCGACGGGATTCGGCAGAAAAATCGTCAATCCTCTTTTGACAATTGTTTGACAATTCAGAGGAAATTCATAGCTTAGTGGCCCGCAAGTAAGCGGCCCCGGCGTGGCCGGGGTTGTTCTCCTCTGGCTCGAATCGAGCCGACACACTGGTCAGAATTCTGGCGAGGGACGGGCTTTGCTTTGTACCATATGAGGATGTTGATCTTTGACAGTTGGGTTTGGAATTTCGATCGGCGAAATTTCAAATGTTCGTCAGCAAACATTGAATTGTGCGTTATCTGTCGATTTTCTTTGGCAAACAAAGATTTAGATCGGACAACTCCCACCCGTTTTCTTCGGAAGGCGGTTGGGCAATGAAAAGTCAGATCGCAAACTTTCGGTTCTCTCACGGGAACCGAGTCGTTTTTAACGGAGAGTTTGATTCTGGCTCAGAACGAACGCTGGCGGCGTGGATAAGACATGCAAGTCGGACGGGAACTTCCGTTGTAGCAATACGGTGGAAGTTTCAGTGGCGAACGGGTGCGTAACACGTGGGCAATCTACCGAGAAGTGGGGGATAGCTCGCCGAAAGGCGAATTAATACCGCATGTGATCAGGAGCGGCATCGCTCCGAAATCGAAGGTGGCGCAAGCTACCGCTTTTCGAGGGGCCCGCGGCCTATCAGCTTGTTGGTGAGGTAACGGCTCACCAAGGCGTTGACGGGTAGCTGGTCTGAGAGGACGACCAGTCACACTGGGACTGAGACACGGCCCAGACACCTACGGGTGGCAGCAGTCGAGAATTTTTGACAATGGGGGAAACCCTGATCGAGCGACGCCGCGTGGAGGATGAAGGTCTTCGGGTTGTAAACTCCTGTCATTTGGGAACAAGGCGCATTTATTAACTGTGGGTGCGTTGATAGTACCAGAAGAGGAAGAGACGGCTAACTCTGTGCCAGCAGCCGCGGTAATACAGAGGTCTCAAGCGTTGTTCGGATTCATTGGGCGTAAAGGGTGTGTAGGTGGCGCGCTAAGTCGGGTGTGAAATTTCGGAGCTTAACTCCGAAACTGCATTCGATACTGGCGTGCTTGAGGACTGGAGAGGAGACTGGAATTTACGGTGTAGCAGTGAAATGCGTAGATATCGTAAGGAAGACCAGTGGCGAAGGCGGGTCTCTGGACAGTTCCTGACACTGAGACACGAAGGCCAGGGGAGCAAACGGGATTAGATACCCCGGTAGTCCTGGCAGTAAACGGTGCACGTTTGGTGTGGGAGGATTCGACCCCTTCTGCGCCGGAGCCAACGCGTTAAACGTGCCGCCTGGGGAGTACGGTCGCAAGATTAAAACTCAAAGAAATTGACGGGGGCCCGCACAAGCGGTGGAGTATGTGGCTCAATTCGATGCAACGCGAAGAACCTTACCAGGCCTTGACATGCATCTCTAAACCGGTGAAAGCCGGCGAGTGTCGAAAGACACAATTTGCACAGGTGCTGCATGGCTGTCGTCAGCTCGTGTCGTGAGATGTTGGGTTAAGTCCCGCAACGAGCGCAACCCCTGTGAACTGTTGCCACCGGAGCGAGAGCTCCGAGCACTCTGTTCAGACTGCCTCGCTTAAACGAGGAGGAAGGTGGGGACGACGTCAAGTCAGTATGGCCCTTACGGCCTGGGCTGCACACGTACTACAATGCCCAGTACAGAACGATCCGAGACCGCGAGGTGGAGGAAATCTACTTAAAACTGGGCCCAGTTCGGATTGAAGGCTGCAATTCGCCTTCATGAAGCCGGAATCGCTAGTAATGGCGCATCAGCTACGGCGCCGTGAATACGTTCCCGGGCCTTGTACACACCGCCCGTCACATCATGAAAGCCGTTTGTACCCGAAGTCGCCCCTCAAAAGACGCCGAAGGTATGGATGGTGATTGGGATGAAGTCGTAACAAGGTAGCCGTAGGGGAACCTGCGGCTGGATCACCTCCTTTCTAAGGAGAGATTCATCACTGCCTCGGCAGTGGTTGAATAGGTCGACGGCTAACTCCAAGAGCTAATCAATTGATAGTTCTTGGACAAGCCGGGAAGTCCTTACAAACGAAAGTGAGTGAGGCTCAGAGAAAAAAGACGGTAACGCACAATTCAGTCCTTGCTGCACATCGACTAAAAAATGCCGGTCGCCCGCTGATGCCCGGCATTTTTTCCGCGCAGCGAAAAGATCGCGCCGTGGCCTTCGCGAAGGCGGACGGGTTGGTTGATATCCCACCAGGCCGCTTAGACTTCAATGCCTCAACAACTCATCTTCTCACCTTTCTCGTGTTCGTTTACTTTCCCGCTTCACTAACCTTGTAAACCTATGACTCCACTTCTCCGCGCTCTTCTACTCCTTGCTCTTTGCTTGATTCCCCTCGCCCACGGCGCGGACGCGCCTCCCACGAAATTAAAATACGGAGCGTGGGGGTTCGATTTGGCGGGGGCGGACGCTTCAACAAGACCCGGCGACGATTTCTTCCGCTACGCCAACGGCACCTGGTTCGACAGAGCCCAAATTCCTGCGGACAAATCGGCCTACTCGCTCCGCGTCATCATGACCGATTTCACCGAACAGCGACTGAAGGAGCTGTTGGAAGCCGCCAGCGCACAATCGACAGCTAGTCCATCAACTCTTGAGGAGAAAGCCGGCGCTTTCTATCACTCGTTCATAGATGAAGGACGCGCCGAAGAGCTCGCTGCCAAGGCAATCGACCCGGAGTTAAGCGATCTGAAGAACGCCAAGACGCGCGACGATTTCACCGCATTGATGGGCCGGACCGCAACCGATTTCGAGTCTTCGCTCTTCAATCCGGTGATCGATGTCGACTTGAAAGATCCGCGTAAGTACGCCTTCTACCTCACTCAAGCCGGAATCGGTTTGCCGGATCGCGATTACTATTTGAAGCCGGACTTCGCGGCGCAAAAAATAGCTTATCAAAATTATGTCGCGACGATTCTTCGATTGTTGAATTGGTCCGACGCCGATAAGAGCGCGAAAGACATTGTCGATTTCGAAACCAAAATCGCCGATGCGAGCTGGACCAAAGCGCAACAGCGTGACCTCAACGCGATCTATAATCCGATATCGATCCAGGAGCTCAAGAAGCTCGCGCCGGGTTTCGCATGGGAAAAATTTCTCGCTGAAGCGAAGATGGCCAAACTAAACCGCGTCATCGTCGCGGAGAAAAGCGCGTTCCCGAAGATCATCGACACCTACGCAAAAACACCGATCGATACAATCTGCGCCTGGCAGGCATTTCACATTGCTGACAATGCAGCTCCGTACCTCTCGAAACCATTTACCAACGCCTACTTTGAGCTTCACGCCAAAACGCTTTCAGGACAGAAGGAACAGCAAGCTCGTTGGAAACGCGCAATCACCACCGTTAGCGGCGGCGATTTCGGGGTCGGCGATCGCTTCGGAACATTCGGGACGATGGGTTTTGGTGTAGGCCAGCTTTACACCGCGAAATATTTTTCACCGGAAGCCAAAGCCAAAATTCAAGAGTTGGTGGCTAACTTGAAAGCCGCGTATCGCGCGCGGATCGAGAAGCTCGATTGGATGAGACCGGAAACAAAAAAGGAAGCGCTCAAGAAGCTCGACACCTACACGATCAAAGTCGGTTACCCTGATCATCCGCGAGATTATTCGAAGCTGATTACTCGCAGCGATGATTTGATTGGGAACGTGAAACGTTGCGCGGCGCTCGATTGGGAATTTTACACCGGCCGTTTCTCCGGTCCGGTCGATCGAACAGACTGGAGTATGACGCCGCAAACCAACGACGCTTACAACGGAAGTTTGCGCGACATCGTCTTTCCCGCTGGAATTCTTCAGCCGCCGGTGTTCGATCCCGACGCCGATCCAGCAATCAATTACGGCGCGGCCGGCGGCGTCATTGGTCACGAGTTGACGCACGGGTTCGACGACCAAGGTCGCAAAATCGATGCCGCAGGTGCATTGCGTGACTGGTGGACAGAGCAGGACGCTGAAACTTTCAAGAAGCGGGCTGACACGCTTGGCGCGCAGTATTCGAAATACGAGCCGATTCCTGGGCTGCACGTGAACGGCGAACTCACGATGGGAGAAAACATCGCCGACTTGGGTGGCCTCACGCTCGCGCTCGACGCTTATCGCGCGTCGTTGAAAGGACAGCCCGCGCCTGTCCTCGATGGTTACACCGGAGATCAACGGGTGCTCCTCGGCTGGGCGCAGGCCTGGCGCGGAAAAGTCACCGACGATTACGTCAAGAAGCAGGTCGTGAGCGATCCGCATTCCCCGCGCCAATTTCGCGTGATCGGTCCGGCTCGGAACATCGATGCCTGGTATGAGGCGTTCAAAGTGCAACCGAGCGATAAAATGTTCGTCCCTCCGAACCAGCGCGTACAGATCTGGTAACAGTACAAAAATATTAATCAGGAATGCAGGAAACCAGAAAAAAAGAGAATTTGATTTTCCCTCAACTCTCAACCATCAACTATGAACTTTCTCGGGGGGCATAGCTCAGTTGGTAGAGCGCCAGCTTTGCAAGCTGGAAGTCAGGGGTTCGAATCCCCTTGCCTCCAAAGCTTCTGAGAAGCGTGGGAGGCAAATGCTAACAATCAAAGGTTTCACTCTTGGATGGACGGGAATCAATTCGGTTGCCTCCATTTCAATTAGCGATTTAGCGAATCAGTGATTGAGTGAGTGAGTGTTGACGGCAATTGTTGAATCGCTAAATCATTCAATCGCTAAGTTTTTGGGGCCTGTAGCTCAGTTGGTTAGAGCATGCGCTTGATAAGCGCAGGGTCACTGGTTCGAGCCCAGTCAGGCCCATGATTTCCCGGGTCCGCTCTTTTCCTGCGTGATCGACACGCAGAGCTCTTTCCATAGGTAAAATCGCTCTTAGAGTTGCGTAAACTCACATTATCTCATGTCTGCCCAAACAAACCGGGCAGTATCATAATGGAGTGACAATGATCCAACTAGGATTAGGGACGCTCGACGGAACAGACCGCGACTCGCAACATCCAGCCGCTCACTGTTAGCAGGGAGATGCTTAGCCGGTGTTTTGGAGACGGATTTTCCCTGTTTCAACGTTTTTTTCCTGTTACCAGGGAAAGCTTCCCTGCCACGGGCCCGTCGAATGCGAGAGCCCTTAGAGCCGGCGACGAATTCGACACTTTGCCTCAAGTGGCGGGGTGGATTATATCTTTCTCGTTAGGCCTATGACGCCGCTTGATTGGACGAAAGTCCCGCCGCGATCGCCGCGAGAAGAGCTTCGAAGTTTGTGTATGCTTCCACGTATGATCGACATTGCACGCGCAATGCTTCCGGCGGCCACGTCGGCGATTATCAGATCGGCCGCGAAAGAACTCTTAGCGCCGTGGTGCTCGATGCGTTCGGAACGTCCGTGGCGCAGTTTGTACAGGTTGTTGGCGATGCCAGAACAGATGACGATATCGCCGAGCGCCTTTGGCGCGCAGCGACCGTACCGGGAGAGATGCTGAGTGCAAGGCTTCGCCGCTTTACCGTCTCAGATGTGCCGGCAGAACTACGCCCGGAGTTTCAACGGCGCTACGGTACGGAGCACCCAGCAGGTCGACTCGTGTTCGATGTTCTAGATGCGGATGATGCGCGGACTTTTCCTCGAAAGGCCTAATCAATCGCTGCAGCCAACCGCTGGCCGGCGCGACAATTTGCACATGATAACTTCAACACGGAGATTCGCAGCGCGGCTCACCAATTGCATCACCGTCGTGCCAGACAGGCACAATGACACTTATACAACCGGCTTGAGAATATTTGGACGCTTCGCGCGGAATCACGCAGAAGTGTGATGCTTTTATCTTGCGCCGAGCAATCAAATTAGCATCTGGCCCTTTTATATCTGTTTCGCGACGGAACGGGTTGCCCCTCGCCTCGGCGTCTGTTTGCGAAGACTGAAATCAAAGACATCCGGCCGGTTGTAATGGCCCGAAACATCGAGGGTCATTTTCTCGCGATCGATCGCGGTAAGATCGACATCGGCGATAATAGTCATTTCCCGGTCGAAGACTGGCTCGACAACGTAGCAACCGTCCGGCCCGATTATCGCGCTGCCGCCGCGCAGAACGAAAGCTTGCTCGTTTCCTTCTAAGTGCGGGACTGGCGGCAACTCAGTGGGCAAATCCTTTGCCCGCATGATCAGCCCGGCAGCCAGGACGAAGCAGCGTCCTTCAAACGCATAATGTCGGCTGGCGAGCTGATGCATCTCGTGCACCGTCGGCCAAACGGCAACGTGAATGTGTTCGCCGGTGAGATGGAGGGCCTGACGCGCCATTGGCATCCAGTGCTCCCAGCAAATCAAACCGCCGATGCGGCCGATCGGTGTTGAACGGGATTCGAGGCCGCCGCCATCGCCTTGCCCCCAGACGAGTCGTTCGGTGTAAGTCGGGATAAGTTTTCGGTGGCGATTCGCGAGTTCGCCTTTAGCGCCAAAGGTCAGGAGCGAATTGAAAAGTGTGCCGTTGCCTGCGCCGCGTTCCACCTTTTCGTTAACTCCAATCACCAGCGTCACCCTTAGTTCGGCCGTAAGTTTGGCCAGGAATCGTGTTTCAGCTCCGGGCACGGCAATGCTGTTCTGCCGCAAACGAGCAAAGACTGTTTTTGTCGGCGCGTGGTCCCAGAGAGCAGCGCCAGGACAATAATCCAACCACGCCGGATAACCTGGCAACCACGTTTCACCAACAACAACAAGTCGAGCGCCTTTTTTCGCTGCCGCCTTCATCAGCCGAGCGAGTTTTTTCAGGCTCGCTCCGAGATCCATCCAGACCGGACTCTCCTGAATAATCGCAACGCGCACTTTCATTCGTTGGGAAGCAATTGCTTTGAAACACGACGAAGCTCGGATGATTCTTTATCGGTGACAACGTGCATTATTCGGAGGAAACGAAAGCACACTTGTAATCATCGATTGGTTGCATGAGATGAAAGGGCCCCGATTTGTCCCAGCACCGAAGATCGACATTCGCGTCGACAAGGAGATCATCGAACGAGCCAAGGAATTTTATTCGATGATGCAGAGGCGCCGAACGGTTCGCAACTTTTCCGATCGACCGGTGCCGCGCGAGGTAATTGAGTATTGCATTCGCGCGGCCGGGACCGCCCCCAACGGTGCAAATCTCCAACCGTGGCATTTTGTTGCGGTCAGCGATCCCGCTGTGAAACGCGAAATTCGCATCGCGGCAGAGGCGGAAGAAAAAGAGTTTTACGAACGCCGCGCACCCAAAGCCTGGCTCGAGGCGCTTGCTCCTCTTGGCACTGATTGGCATAAGCCGTTTTTAGAAGCGGCACCGTGGCTGATCGCAATCTTCGCGCAGCCGTTCCGCATTTTGCCAGACGGAACGCGCACGCCAACCTACTATGCGATCGAGTCGGTTGGAATCGCCGCCGGGATGCTGGTGACGGCGGCGCACTCATGCGGTTTGGTATCGCTTACGCACACGCCGAGCCCGATGGGATTCTTAAATCGGATCCTGAAGCGACCATCGCATGAAAAACCGTTCTTGCTGCTTGTTGTCGGTCACCCTGCGACTGACGCGCGCGTTCCAGACATTTCGCGGAAGTCGCTCACGGAGATCAGCTCGTTTGTATCGCGGGCCGTCGAGTAGTTAGGGCGAGAACGACTCGTGGTACGTCGTAAGCGCTAAGCGCCCAGAGACGCGGCACACTCGCTTGACTAAGGTCATCCAGGCGTCCGTTACTGGAGTCCGTATCTAAGGTCGCAGACGCGGTCTAACCAATCGATGAAGCCAACGGGCCCGCGCCACAGTGACGGTGGAATTTCGACGAGGTCGCGCGCGCCGTCATCTCTCATGCGCGTCAAAGCATGGACAACGTCTTCGGCAACGTATGCGACCAAAGTCCCACTGCATTTTACACATCCGCGGTGCCTATTCCCAGCGTAGCGATAGACGAAACATCAACGCCGTTTCTTTGAGGGCCCAATCTTATGGGACCGGAGAGGCGGCGTTTTTTTGTTCCCAGCCAGGCACGTCAGGATGACGGTGGAATTTCGGCGAGGTCGCGCGCGCATGTGTAGTCCCCTACCGCCGCTGATTACTTTCGGAAGTGCATTGCGACAGGACAAACAAATTTCGTCGAATACCAAGTGGCCCAATCAGAACTTGAAGCACTCACGAAGTAACGCACTGTGTCTTTCTGATTGTTCTCGGCCACTTACGTTAGGCGTTTCCGATCATGACGATAGGGCCTTCGGGTTTCGTCACGCCGCCTTCGCGTTCAATGCTAATGGCGAATGCTTTGATCTGGGCGACGGCCTGATCGGGTTTGAATTGGATGCGGGCGACTCCGTTGGAGTCTAGGTGAATGATACCGGCGCTAATCGGATCTTTGTGATTGGCGTCGACGGCCCAGAGTTGATAGTCGCGGCCCGGCCCGGGCGGCGGCATGTTCACGATTGTGATGATGCCGCGTTGTCTGTCCGGCTGCCAGGCAACGGTTACTTTTGCGTCCAGACGCTCACCGCTGGGTGAAGCGAGAGTGACAAGCATAGCTTGCGAAAGCGGATCGGTCGCGCGCGCGACGGCGAGCTCGCGTTGCAAACGCACGCGATCAACCACCAGAATTGCACAAAAGGCGATGAACGCCGCGGCGATCGCCCATGGCAACCAATTCGCCGCGGTAGTTGTCGATCTTGGCGAACGAGCTTGTTTTTCCAATGCGATCTCGCGCAAGACACGCCGCTTCAGATCAGGCGGCGGTTGCTTCGCTGGAACGCTGCGACCGAAATCCGCGGCGGCTTCGCGCAAATCGCGGACCAGGGCGCGCAATTCCGCATCATCGCTCAACGTATATTCGAAGGCAGCGGTTTCGTCGGCGTTGAGCGAACCGAGAACGTAGAGCGCGGCTTGATCCTGGAGATCTTCGGTAATCATCGAGCAATTCGCTCCCGTAATTTTAACAAACCGCGACGAATCCGCGCTTTAATTGTGCCGAGGGGTTGACCGAGCTCGGCGGCGATTTCGTGGTGAGTTAGCTCGCTAAAAAATGCGAGCTCGATGGCCTGGCGTTGGTCGGTCGGCAGTTTATCCAGAACAGTTCGCACACGCATCGCCTCCTCGTTTCTATCAGCGATATCCGCCGCACTTTCGGCGGCAGATGCATCAGCAGCCGCCTCAGCGTTGGCATCGTCAGTCGAAGAAGCGACCACGCGCAAGCGTCGGCCGCGGGCACGGAGACGGTCGATGATACGGCTGCGGGTCATGAGCATGGCCCAACTAAAGACGCTGCTTTGGGTCGAATCGTACTTGGCGGCGCGTCGCCAGATTTGGACAAAAACATCCTGCACTGCATCCTGCGCTTCGTTCGCATCGCCCAGCATTTTGATAGCGAGCGAATAGAGCGGCTCGCTCAAACGATCGTAGAGTTTTGCGAACGCAGCATGGTCACCGCCAGCCGCCTGAGCGAGCATTTCCCGATCGGCTACGTCTTGCGATGTCGCCATTCCGGCACGCACGTACCTTAGCGAATGCACGCTGGCAAGCGGCGACGGCGGTTGAGGGTTTACGGACGCTCCTCGAATTTCAGCGCTACACCGTTTAAGCAGTAACGCAAACCGGTCGGCGGCGGTCCATCGTCGAAGACGTGACCGAGGTGCGCTCCGCAACGGGCGCAAAGTATTTCATCGCGCTCCATCCCCAAGCTGTCGTCTTTCATCGTCACAATATTTCCGGGAATGAATGGCTTGGTAAAACTGGGCCAACCGGTGCCGGACTCAAATTTCCCGTCACCGGCAAAAAGCGGCGCGCCGCAGCCGACACATCGGAAAACTCCCCGGCGATGCTCGCGCAGCAAAATGGACGAGCAAGAGCGTTCGGTGGCTTTGCCGCGCAGAATCGCGTATTGCTCGGGAGTCAGTTGCGCTTTCCATTCGGCGTCGGTTTTCACAACTTTCGGAACCGGCGCCAGATCTGCCGCAGTCGGTTTGAGCGGCTCAACCTTGCCCGCTTCGATGTCGTTGTTCTCCTGGGCTTGAGGGTGTCGCGCAGAATAGGCGAACGCAACGATGATGGCCCCCCAGATAATTGCCAATCTAATCGTTCCAATCGTTCCAATTTTCATCTGAGTAACTGGTAAAGGAAACAGACGGGCGGCATTTTCGGTGCGCCCGTCCGTGTTCCGTTAGCGATTAAGGCGTCAGAACGGTGTCAATAACGTGGATGACTCCGTTTGATTGCAACACGTCTGCGGTTGTCACCTTTGCCGTGCCGCCCTTTTCATCCGTCAGGACGATTGAGTCGCCGTCCAGCTTCGCGGTCAGGGTTTCGCCGTTCACGGTCTTGAGCTCGGCGGTCCCGTTGCTCGCCTTGATTTTCTCGGCCAATTGTTCCGCCGTCCATTTTCCGGCAACGACGTGATAGGTGAGAATTCCGGCGAGTTTCTCTTTGTTTTCCGGTTTCAGGAGCGTGTCCACGGTGCCGGCCGGCAATTTTTCGAATGCGGCATTAGTCGGCGCGAAAACCGTGAATGGTCCCTTGCCTTCCAATGTTGCCACCAAACCGGCGGCTTTCACGGCCGCCACGAGAGTGGTGTGGTCTTTCGATTGCATCGCATTTTGCACGATGTTCTTGCTCGCGTACATCGGCGCGCCACCGACCATGGGGTTTTCGGCGGCGATCAGGGTAGAAACCGCCGCAACAAACGCCGCGGCGATAATATTTTTCTTAATCATAGGTTGTTTGTTTTCTTCATGTCCGGGACCGCGCCCGATCGTTTGATCGGGTTGGTTGTCGCGGTAGCGGCTCATTTGGCGAGGTGATCCGCCGGAGAAAGGACTTTGGATGCAGCTGAAGTAGAAGTTGAGAGGTTTAGAAGTTGAGGTGCGAGTCACCAATGCGCCCGACCAATCCTTGACCTTTGAGCGAGTGGCGGGCGCTCGTTAACAAAAAGACCTAACCAGCCGATGAAGCCAACGGCCTCATCGCGATGCAACTACAGCGTGTTTGCCGCGAGACCCCGCCGTGGCTTATCTCTTTCTCGTTAGGCTTTATGAACCCGCTGACCTATCGGCAGATGGAACCGTCAGAAACGCCAGCGGTGTCTGCTCTTGCATGTCAGGTGTTTGACCAGTTCGTCGCACCGGATTACCAGCCCGACGGCGTTTTGGAGTTTCACCGGTACGCCGATCCCGAGGCGTTTTCCCTCCGTCAGAGGTCCGGGCACATCACCCTCGTGGCCGAGCAGTCCGGCGAGTTCGCCAGACGCCTATTGTCTCTGCTTGGAACTGAGTCCAGGTGGTTATAGGACCAAAGTCCAACATGGTAAGTTGCAATACGTTGCCGAAGGATAGGGTTTCTTAGAAAGGACCAAAAACGAAGCTACCGATAAGCGGGACGATGCAGCATCCTGATCTGGCGGAGGCGTTGCGCGGAGACAGCGGCACATTTTTCTGCCAGCAAGGTGGCCAAGGCTACGTTTGTGACAGCAGCGGAAGGCTTTGTCCGGCGGTAGTGAGGGACAACGTTCTCCCAGGTGTGGCGGTGCAAACCGGTGACCAATCCCGGAGCGGTAGTTTAATCGGGATAGACGAATCCGTAATCCAACCTCGGTGAAGTGGCCGAGAACCTTCGATTAAACCATGGATTTCCCACCATTTGATCGGCTCCCGACGGTAATGTGCCGTCGCGAGGGCGAGCAAAACCAAAGAACAGAAAGGTCAACATGACAAAGAAAACAATAGTTGCTGGCGCAGCAATCGCCGGATTAATGAGCGGCTCGTTCGCGGCTACAACCCAAGCTTCAGTTTCGACCGGAAAGCCTGGCGTTTCGTTGATGGGCAAAACGAAGGCCGACAAGCATGCCTGCCAAGGGAAGAACTCCTGCAAAGGCAAGGGCGGATGTAAGACGAGCGATAACGGCTGCAAAGGGAAAAACTCGTGTAAAGGCAAGGGCGGCTGCGCGACAGACGGCAGCAAGCCGGCTCCGTCACCGAAGTAATCGGCTAACGGTTAGTTGTTCATCGGGAGCCGGAGGTGTTTATCCTCCGGCTCTCAGACGTGATTTGAGAATCACGTAAAGCGATGCCTGCAAATTCGTTCAACAATTTCACCAATTACGGCATTGGTATCGGCCTGCGCGTTCCGCATTACCGGCACATTCTCGCCAAGAAACCGGTGGTCGATTGGTTTGAAATTATTTCGGAAAACTTCATGGTCGACGGCGGGCGCCCGCTCGAAGTGCTGGACGCAATCCTCGAGCAGTATCGCGTCGTGCAGCATGGCGTCGCGATGTATTTCGGGTCGGCTGACAGACTCAACCGCGAATATCTAAAAAAGCTCAAACGGCTTGTGAAACGAACGAATACCCCTTGGCTTTCCGATCACCTTTGCTGGGGAAGCGTGGATGGACGCTACACCCACGATTTGCTGCCGATGCCTTATACATTTGCGGCCGCGCGCGCGACGGCGCAGAACATTCGCCAGGCGCGCGATTTTCTGGAGGTGCCGATCTGCGTCGAGAACGTGAGCAGCTACGCGGAATTTCATGCGTCCGAAATGACGGAATGGGAATTCCTGGGCGAGGTAACCGAGTTGGCCGACTGCGGAATTCTCCTCGATGTAAACAACATTTACGTCTCGTCGCAGAATCACAATTTCGATCCCTACGATTATCTGAACAACGTCCCACACCATCGCGTGGGCCAAATTCACATCGCCGGCCACTCAAAGTTCGAGAAGTACATTCTCGATACGCACGATCATCCCGTGCTCGATCCGGTTTGGAAAATGTACGCGCGCGCCAGCAAACTTGTTGGCCGCACCGCAACACTTTTGGAATGGGACGATCGCATTCCCACTTTTAATGAAGTCCACGACGAAGCGCTCAAAGCGAACAAGTTCGTCAAAGAGCTCGAGACCGCGCCGGCTTGAAGTTCGCTCGCGCGCGCAACTGAAGGCGCTGCAGAGCTTGATGGCCCGCGTGGTTTTTCGTCCGCTGACCGAGCAGGATGGAATGCAACCGCGCTGGACGGACGGGCGCGGGATGAAAAACGTCGCCGATACTTTCATCACGCCTAACGACCGCCTCAATTCCTTCGAGCGCCTCGAAATTTACAATCGGGTCTATTGGTTCCGCGTTCTCGATTGTCTTTACGACGATTACCCGGGCCTCCGCGCCGTACTGGGCGAAAAGAAATTCATGGCGCTGGTCACGGCTTATCTCGCGAAATATCCATCAGAGTCATTCACGCTGCGCAATCTCGGCAGCCGTTTGGAGAAGTTTATTCGGGAAGAGCCGAAGTGGGTGGCGCCTCGTGTTCGCGTGGCACTCGACATGACGCGATTTGAATGGGCTCAGGTAGTCGCGTTCGACGATCTGGCAAAGCCCGTCCTCACCACGGACGACATTCTCGACGCACAGCCCGACAAACTGCGGCTCGGATTGCAGCCGTATCTTTCCCTACTGCAACTCGACTATGCCGTGGACGAATTCCTCATTGCGGTAAAGAAAAATGAATCGGCGGTGCTGCGCAACGAGGCGAGCAACACTTTCGAAGCGATGCCGCATGCTTCGAGGCGCAAGAAGGCCACCAAAATGCCACGGCGCGAACGCGTTCACCTCGCCGTTCATCGCTATGACAATTCACTCTACTACAAACGGCTCGAGCCGGAAGCCTTCCATATTCTGACAGAGCTCGATCGCGGATTCAGTGTCGAAGAAGCGTGCACACGTGCGCTCGAAAAAACGAGGCGCAAGAAACTGAACTGGCCTAAGCGGCTAAAGCATTGGTTTGAAACCTGGTCGTCGCTCGGCTGGTTTTGCGGTCGGTGAAAACATTATGAATAATCAAAGCCCGTTCTGGACAAGACTAGTGAACTGGTTGGCGCCAGGCCGAACCATCGCTCAATCGATCTTCCTGCTCGTGATTCGTCTCTATTGGGGTTGGCAATTTTTTCTGACCGGCAAAGGGAAATTGAGCGATTTGGAAAAGCCAACGCAGTTTTTCGCCAGCCTTGGCATTCCCTTTCCACATGGACAAGCGATTCTTGCGGGCACGACCGAATGTTTGGGCGGGCTGCTGCTTTTGGCAGGGCTGGCTTCGCGCTTCGTTTCTATTCCACTCGCCATAGTCGTGACCGTCGCCTACCTGACTGCGGACATTGCGGTAGTGAAAAATATTTTCATCGACCCGGACAAATTTTTAGCAGCCGACGAATTCCTCTTTTTCTATGCCGTTGTCCTCGTCCTCCTTTTCGGACCGGGAAGATTTTCAATTGACTGGCTGGTTGTCCGAAAGTTGGCGTCCAACCAAACCGGTTCCGTTTGAAAACGATTCTCAGCGTTGCGTTGCTCGTTGGCCTAACGACCAGTGCTTGCGCCCAGGAGACAGCCAAGATCAAATGGCAACCCTGGTCGGAATCAATCTTTGAAGACGCGGCCAGGCAGAATCGCTTCGTTCTTATCGATCTTGAGGCGGTCTGGTGCCACTGGTGTCACGTCATGGACGAAATCACGTATCGCGACGCGAAAGTGATTGAGCTCATCAACGCGCGCTACATCGCGATGAAAGTTGACCAGGATTCGCGGCCGGACCTA
>Ga0306926_10001679_pt1 | contig 22136 bp, 16 predicted proteins | sample flu12Cox44000178_FD_203759 | JGI IMG/M metagenome (GOLD analysis project Ga0306926, IMG submission 203759) | Lab enrichment of tropical soil microbial communities from Luquillo Experimental Forest, Puerto Rico - flux8day.12C.oxic.44.000.178 (v2)... | ecosystem: Environmental > Terrestrial >...
TGCGTCGTTGCCCCGCTGGAGGTGGCGTCGGATCGAACTCGGCAGTCACGGTGTAAATGGCATTCGTCGAGTCGTCGAGCGCCATGGTACGTGCGCCTCGTTGAGTGTCGACTGTCTGCTTGACCGTGTACTTGTCCGGGCTGTCCTCATGTATGACGCTCAGAGTCCCATTGCCACAAGACATGAAGACCTCTTGCGTCGTGGGATTGAAACCACCGGCATCCACTCCTTCCCCGATTGGAACGGTGGTGACAAGTTTCCCGGACGTAGCGTCCACCACGGCCATCAGCTTCTCACAGCCGGGAAACAACCTCTGGTGCTGAACGTCATACGCAAGTGCGCTGGGTTCGGTGCATCCTTCCACAGGCCAGCGATTGAGGACCGTCAGCTTGGCTGGATCGAACTTCGCGATCTCGCCCTTGTCTTCGATGTTCACGTACATCGTTCCCTTACCGTCGGTCGCCGGTGTCTCTGGTTTGCCGCCGAGCGGAATCGTACCCACTACTTTGCCAGTGGCAGCATCCAGCGCGGTCGAATCTTGCGACTTAGCGTTAAAGGTAAAGACCCGCTTGGTGAATGGGTCGTAGATAATCGCATCTGGCCGGTTGCCAACCTTGACTTTGTCGAGTACCTTGAGAGTCTTCAAATCGAAGATCGTCACCGAGTCGTCCCCGCCATTGCTTGCAAATCCACGATTGAGGCTTGGTACTAGCGCGACTCCATGCAGTCCTGATTGATCCGGAATGTCGCCGCTGACTTTCAGCGTCTGCACATCGACGACCATGACGTGAGAGCCACGAGTTATAAACAGTCGGTGCCCATCCTTGTCGAAGGTGAGATAGTCCCAACCACCCTCGCCGCCAAGTTTCACTTTGTCGGCGACTTTGTATTGCTGCGCAAATGTGGGGGCGACTATAAAAAGGCACGCCGCCAAAAAGAGGATAACGATTCGTTTCATGATCTAGCCTTCACTTTCCCTCAGCGTGGCTGAGATGTGATTGTGACTCAGGTAGTAATGAACTGCTGGGGTGATGATGAGCGATAACACCATCGAGATCGTGATACCGCCAATGACGGCAATGGCCAACGGTTGCAGCATTTGCGAGCCCGACCCCAGGGCCAGGGCGAGCGGCAGCATTCCGGCGACAGCAGCAAGTGCCGTCATCAAGATCGGGCGTAAGCGGCGGCGACCAGCCTGGATCATTGCGTCGTAAGCCGAGAATCCCGTGCGACGAAACTTCTGATCAGCATCGAGTAGCAGGATTCCGTTCTTGGCGACGATGCCAATCACCATGATCAAGCCCATGAACGACGCAATATTGAAAGTAGTGCCGGTGATCAGCAAGGCAAGGACGACGCCGGATGTTGACAGCAGAGCCGAAGCCAGAATCGATACCGGCGCTGCGATGGTACGAAATTCAAACAACAACACGACAAACACCAGCACGATGGCGAGCACCAGCACCAGCATCAGGTCGTGGAACGACTGCTGCTGTTCTTCGTAAGTTCCGCTGTAAACCACGCGGATCGACGATGGCATGTGCAGGTCGGCGACTGTCTTTTGTACAGCCTTGATGGCACTGCCAAGATCGGTTCCTTCCAGGCGGGCCGTCACGGTAACATCGCGTTGCAAGTTTTCGCGACGGATTTCAGTTTGCCCCGGCAGTTCGGTCACAGTCGCCAGGGAGCCGAGTGTGGCGGTGTGTCCACTTGCGCTGTTCAGCAGCGTGTTGCTCATCGCTGAAAGCGAGCTGCGATTCTGCTCGGGATATCGCACACGAATGGTATAGGCGATGTCGTTGGCGATAACCGGGGTGGCTGCTGGTTCGCCTTCCAGAACTGCGCTTGCATCAACCGAGACTTCTTCAGGAGTGAATCCGGCTCGCGCTGCGATGGTCGGATTCACCTGGAAGATCGTTGCTGGATTGCTGATCGTATTGTCGATGCCATTGAGGATGTCCACTACTCCGGGGAGCTTGGCGATGGCGCCAGCGACTCTTGGCGCCCACCCACGAAGAAGTGCAGCATCAGGCGAGAATAGCTTGATCTGCACCGGCTCTGGCGCGTTCGACAGGTCGCCAATCATATCCTGCAAAACCTGGACAAACTCAACATCGATACCCGGTTCCTGTTGCCTGATCTTTGCGCGCACATCGGCCATGACTTCATCGATGCCGCGATCCCGGTTGCTCTTAAGCTTTACCGCGATGTCGCCCTTATTCACTTCGGTTACTGCGGCGAGACCCAATTCCAGACCCGTGCGCCGCGACGTGCTCCGGACCTCTGGTGTTTCTCGCAGTATCTGCTCGATGTGGCTCACCATCTGGTTCGTTTCCTGCAAGGAGGTTCCAGGCGGCGAGAGATAGTCAAGAATGAAGCCACCTTCGTCCATCTCGGGCAACAGATCGGTTCCCAGTGCCTTGTAACAGAGGAATGAGGCAATCACCAGGAGCGCGCCGAAGCCCGCGATCCACAGCGGGCGTTTGAGCGCGAAGCGAAGACAGTCTTCGTAGAGGTCAACAACCTTGCGGAAGAAGCCAGTGATCACGGCTTCTTCGGCAGCCAGCAACTGCTCGCTTTCACTCAATTCGCTGCGTCGCGCCGATTCCCGGATTTCATGTTTTTGGTGAATGAAATACTGGCTGAGAGTGGGTGTCCAGGTCAGGGCGAGCGCGAGGGATGTGAGCAGAGAAACGCTCACTGTAATCGCCAGTGCACGGAAGAACACACCGGTCACGCCCGTGGTCGCAATCAGGGGGACGAACACGACGATCGGCGTGATGGTTGAACCGATCAGCGGTATCTTGATTTCTCGCAGCGCGCTTTGAATGGCTTCCAACCGTCCCTGCCCAGCATCCCGGTGCAGCGCCACATTCTCGACCACCACAATTGCATCATCGATGACGAGTCCCACGGCGGCAGCAAGTCCACCCAGCGTCATGAGGTTGAAACTCTGGTTCAGGACTTTCAGAGCGATGAAAGTAACCAGGATGGTCACTGGAATGACGAGAACAGCGACGACGGATGTGCCCCAGTCACGCAGGAAGACGACCATAATGAGTGAGGCCAGGATGACACCGATCAGGATCGCGTCACGGACGCTCTTGATCGAGTCGACGACAATCTCCGATTGATCGTAAAAGGGCAGCAGTTTGATACCGGGTGGCAGCGACTGACGGATGCGGTCGATCTCGTCGTGGACTTCGTTGGCGACCTGCACCGTATTGCTATCGGGCTGACGGCTGACGTTCAGCAGAACCGCGGGTTTTCCATTTGCCGTGACAACTGTGTAGACCGGCTTCACCCCAGGCGCAACATCCGCGACGTCAGCGATACGGACCGGCACACCCGCTGGCGTGGCCTTGATTACGATCTGTCCGAGTTGCGCCGGATCGATGACCTGTCCGTTGACGAGTGCAAGATAGAGCTGATGATTCTGCTGAAGCAGGCCAGGCGAATCGATCAGGTTCGTGCGGCGCACCGCATCGAGAATGTCGGACACCGTAACGCTTGCAGCCAACAGCTTTGCAGGATCAGGAGTGATCTGGAATTCCGGTTCTTGGCCACCCTGCACGACAACAGTCGCCACCCCATTTAGCCGGTTGAGCCGCGGTTTCAACTCATAGTTCGCCATCGTCCAGAGCTGCGTTTGAGGGACCGTGTCGGATGTCAGACTATAACCAATGATGGGAAAGCTGGCGAAGGTGAGGCGATGGGTTTGTATGGTTGCCGTCGGAGGGAGATCGGTGCGGATCCGCGATAGCGCAGCATCGACCAGTTGCAGCGTCGGCACCATATCCACATGCCAGTCAAAGAACAAGTCGACCTCTGCCGAGCCGCGGCTGGTGATGGACCGCACCTGCTGCAGTCCGGGCACGCTGTTCACCGACTCCTCAATCGGCCGGGTGATCGTGACCATCATCTGGTCAATCGGCATCACGCCGTTGTCCACACCAATCACAACGCGGGGAAAGTCTGTGGTGGGAAACACCGAGATGGGAATGGTGAACGCCAGGTAAATCCCAGCCAGTGCCAGAATGATGACAAGAAAGATCACTGACTTTGCGTAGCGCGTAAACCAGTAACGGTCGTCGGTGGGAGCGCTCGTGCGAACGCGATCGAGCAGAGCTGTCCAGTTCATGCGCCTGTCAATCCTTGTTCGTCGGTTTGTCCGCGCCGGCATCTGGAGTAATAGGTAGCGTCGCCTCGGCCAGTTTCACTTTTGTCTTGTCAGGCAGACCATACGCTCCAGTGGTGATAACCTTCTCTCCGCCGCTCAATCCTTTTGTGATTTGCAGCCAATCACCCTGGCGGATTCCTGTCTCGACGCTCACCTGGTGGGCGAGGCCGTCGTTGCCCACTACCATCACAGTCGTTTCTCCCTCGGGAGTCTTGAGCAGCGCCGCCGCGGGCACTACGACCGCGTCGTTCAGGGTGTGCCCGAACATCTGCACTGTGGCGGCTGTGCCCGGGCGCAATCGACCCTCGGGATTCGCCGCGGACACCCAAACTTCGACCGTCGTGCTGTTGGGGTCAAGCGCCGGACTCACAAGCGTCACTTTACCGTCAACACGAATATCCGGGGAGGCTGTAATCGTCGCAGCATCTCCGGGTTTCAGAATTGCCGCATCGTTCTGTGGAATGTGCGCCTTTGCGATGACGCTAGATGTGTCCATTACAACCAGCAATGGCGTACCGGCCGCAGCTGTCTCGCCCGGATAGAGCGGTCGCTCGGTCACCACCCCATCGATGGGGCTGTGAATTTCAGAATACGACAGCTGGGCCACCGCTCCTTCGTACTTGCCTTGAGCTGAAGCCAACTGTCCTTTCGCCGACTTGAGTTGATCTTTTCTGCCCGAGGATTCGAGGGCAGCCAGGTGCTTTTGGGCAATTTCATAGTTTGCCTTTGCCTGAATCAGCGCCACGGCGGACTGATCATAATCTTTGCGGGGTAGGGCGCCCTGCTGATACAGGACCTGCCGGCTGTCGTAGACCTTTTGCTCCGCGTCGTAAGCTTCTTTCGCGGTTTTCAGGTCGTACTCCGCCTTCTGCCACTCCTCTGGAAGGCTGGACGCAGTCTCAATGCCGTAGGCCGCCTGAGCTTGCTCGTAAGCTCCCTTATTCTCAACTTCGGCGGCTGCAAGGTCTCGATTCTCGAGCACCCCCAGCAGCTCACCGCGGTGAACTCGGCTTCCACGATTCACATAGAATGACTTCACCGGCGCAGTAATCTTCGGTGTAATCGCAGCCTGGTCTTTGGGAAACAAAACGGCTTCGGTAGTAATGACCTGCTGAATGCGGCCGCGCTCCGCAATTGCTGTCTGGACTGTGACGACCGGCTCCTCTTCTTTCTCCTTCTTTGAGCACGACAGCAGCGTCATTGACGGGAGTCCCACAATGACGGATATGGTCAGGATCTGTATGAGGCGAAGTGATTTGTTCATCAGAAAGCTCCTGTGAGCGTCTGCAAGTTCGCAATTGCCACGTGATAACGAGCCTGACCGTCATGGTATGCATTGCGTGTCGTAGTCAATGTGTTCTGAGCGTCAACCACTTCAAGGGCCGTAGCCTCGCCTGCCTGGTAGCGCAGGTTCGTCAAACGGAGGCTCTCCGCGGCCAGGTCGGCAGAGTTGCGCAGACCATTTAACTGGCCACGCGCAGTTTCTGCTTCTGCGTAGAATGATTGCAGGTCAGCTAACGCCTGGCGCTGCGCGGCACTCAACTCAACCTGTGCCTGATGGCGCTGCAGTTCGGCCTGTTTCACTTTGCTTTGCGTTGCTCCCCAGCTGAACACCGGAATATTCAGGGTTGCCGTACCGGCGTATCCGAGATTCTCAAAGCCATTGCGATCGTGCGTGGCAAACTGGTTTGCATCGATCCCGTAAAACATATCGACTGTCAGTGACGGCAGATGACCGGCACGTGCTACCGTAACTTCTTTGTTGGCGACTTCCAGGGCAGACATCGCGGCGCGTATCTCAAGGTTATTCGTCTTCGCGAGTTGCTGCACTTCAGCAATTGGCGGCAGCGAAGGCTCGGTATCCAGCTCGTCTGCGAGAGTGAAATCCTGAAAGAAATTTGGAAATAGCAACACCGCGAGCGCCAGCCGTGCATCCTGTTCTGTGAGTCTCGCCTCTTGCAACTGGCGAAGGGTATCGTTGGCCTGAATCTGCGCCTTGATCACATCCGAATGTGCTACCTCTCCGCCGGTTTCGAGCTTCTGGCTGATTTCCAGAAAGCGCTGGGCTTCATCATTCGCTTGCGCAACGCTGGAAGTCTTGGCTTGTGCTGCCAGCAATCCGTCGAATGCTTGCGTCACGGTCACGACCAGCCCACGGGCAGCGATCTCGGCCTTAGCCGTCGCGAGCGCATGGGCAGCCTTCGCACGCTGATAATCCGCGATGGAGCCAAAGCCAAAGGCTTCATGGGCGATCCCTTGGCTGATGTACTCGTGCACGCCGTTGTTTGCGATGAAGCGCGCAGAGGCCGTTCCGTTTCCCTGGGTGTAGATAAAGCTGTTCAAATAGTTCACGTTGGGCAGAAGTGCAGCGCGGGCTTGCACGCGATCTTCCCGCGCAAGGCCCATCTCGGTCAGTGCAGCCTGGAACTGCGGACTATTCGACTTGGCGCGAGCGATCGCGTCTGCGAGCCTCAAGACTATTGTGGATGGTGATGGCGGTTGTGAATTCAGATTTTGTGGCGAACTTGTCGCTATCTGCCCAAGCGCAAACCGAGCCGGCAATACTACCAGCACGCTGGCGATAATCGTGATCGTTTTGTTGTGCAGGTCCACAGTTCCTCGCCCTGGCCTCTATAGAATCGTGAAAACAACCTTAATAGAAGCTGAATCTAAAGTCGTACCTACAGACGACAGGTTTAGGTTATCCCTGGTTAGGGTTTGAAAGGGAGGGAGACGATCATGGTTGTGCCTTCGCCCACTCTGCTCATCGGCGTGATGCTTCCTCCGTAGGCCTCGATCAAGGCTTTGGAGATAGCGAGGCCCAGGCCATATCCGCCGGTGTTGCGTGCTCGTGAGGCATCACCGCGATGAAAGCGTTCGAACACGTGCGGCAACTCCGATTGCGGAATCCCCGGGCCGCTGTCGTGCACTTCGACATATCCTCGTTGGCCGTTGGCATGCACACGCAGTTGCACAGAACCACCCACGGGGCTGAAGCGGACGGCGTTCTGCAGCAGGTTCGACCACACCAATTCGAGATCATCCGCATCGGCTTGCAAGAAAACAGCGCCATCAGTGTTCAGCTGGATTTTGACATGCCGTTCGTCGGCTACAGGTCGCAAACGCGCGACGGCCATCTGACAAGTCGCCGCGACATCCACCGATTCGAGATCGCGACGCAAGTTGCCGGCAGCCCACTGCTCCGCTCGCGCCAGCCGTAACATGGAGTGCAACAGCTTTTCCAGCCGTGCCATGTCGTCGAGAGCATCTTCCAGGCCGGTGCGATACTCCTCTGCCGTCCGCGGTAGCTGCAACAACGACTGCAACGTCGACTTGAGTATTGCGACCGGTGTCTTAAGCTCGTGTGCTGCGTTGGCCAGGAACTCTCGCTGCTGGGTGAACGCGCGATGCAGCCCGTCGAGCATTGCAGTCATCGCCTGTGTCAAAGGGGCGAGCTCGCTGGTACGCTGTGCTGCTTCGCTGGGCCGTAGCTCCCAGTTGGAGGTAGAGATTTGGGCTGCGCTGGCAGCTAAGTCCGCGAGTGGTTTAAGTCCTCTCCTCACCGCCCAAATCGCCAGGAAAACGGCGATACACAGCAGCAGCAAGCTCGCGAGACCGGTATAAATCCCAGCATGCACCACCGCGCGTGACATTTCAGCCGTGGGGGCCGCGTACGTGACCGTTAGAAAGTCACTCGAAGGCTTGTCCCCTTCACGATCGAGGACGGGGACATTCTGGAGGCGGAGACCGCGATACTTTTCCGGACCAAGCGAGAATTCTGCGCGGTCTCCCTCACCTTCCCAGCGAGCGTCGAGGTCCTGAGGCCAACTCGGCGACCGCGCGATCAGCCGCCCTCCCGGTGTCGTTACCTCATAGAGGTCCGGATGGCCCGGCTGAAGCGAAGGGGGCACCAGATCACCTTCAAAGATCAGCGAGGGCCGCTCTTCTTCCGAGTAGCGCACCAGCGCTGCAATACTCATGGCGCGGCCTTGCAACCCAACGTCGAACGCGTTACGAAGTTGTCGCCGGGTGAAGTACACGGCAACGCTCACCAGACCGGCTGCCAGTAGGAGTTGTGAGATCACAACTACTGCAATGAGTCGACGCTGTATGGATGTTGTTTGCATTCTAACCGCGTAGCATGTAGCCCTGCCCACGCAGGGTGTGAATCAGCTTGGCGTCCCCGCTGTCTTCCAGCTTGCGCCGCAAGCCGGAGATATAAACTTCAATGACATTGCTGAAGCGTTCCCAATTGAAATCGTAGAGGTGCTCAAGCAACTCAGTCTTCGAAACTACCGCGCCCGGCCGATGAGCAAGATATTCCAGGACTCGGTATTCCATCGCGGTCAGGTTGACTGGCTTACCATTTCGGCGCACCACGAGATCTGATGTACTGATCTCGAGATCGCCAACCTTCAGCACCGGCGTGCTCTGACCCTTTCCCCGCCGGATGAGCGCTTTGGCTCGGGCCAGCAATTCACCAAGATCAAATGGCTTGGCGACGTAGTCATCAGCACCAGCGTTCAGCAAGGCGACAACGGACTCTTTCTCGTCACGCGCGGTCAGCACCAGGACGGGCACCTGTGCTCCCGAGCTGCGAAGGCGACGCAGCACCGACAGACCATCGACCTTGGGAAGCATAAGATCAAGGATCACCAGGTCGTATGGGTTGGTCTCGGCCATGTAGAGGGCCTCTTCGCCGTCGGGCGCCAGGTCTACCGCGTAGCCCGCGCTCTCATGCAGGCTGCGCGCTACATTTTCGGCCAGCCGTTGCTCATCTTCGACGATCAGCACTCGCATGACATGTCTCTGTCCGGACCAGCTTGGGTGAAGTGTACGACAAATAACCTGAAGCGGGGCTGAACGTCCCTAATATTTCACACAGTAATTCAAGCTTACTCAACTCCATTTGACGGAGGAAATTACAATGACGGGAGGGCAAAATTCTTTGCCATGACAGTGATCGTGATTGCGATCTTAGTTGCGCTTCCGATCATTCTCCATTTTCTGCCGATGCCACCTGACATCTCGATCACCGGAAATGCCATGGGCAGGCAAATGTCGGAGACCATGTTCGAAGCTGGAGTTCTGTTCCTGGCGGCGCAGTTCTTACTTGGCTTTTTCATTTGGAAGTTCGCGGGCCACGGTTCGTCAAGTGCTATCCGCAGGTTAACCGGTGGCGCGAGCGCAATGATCATCTTCGCTGTTGTCGTAGTGGGCGTCGAGATTCTGGCTTTCGGAAGGGTGGGTGAAAAGACGTGGGCGGCGATGTATTTCACACCCGCACCGGTAGATTCCCTGTTGATCCAGGCAGAGGCGGAACAATTCGCCTACTACTTTCGGTATCCGCGGGCCGACCGAAAGCTTGGCCCAATGCATCTCGACAAAATCGACGATGCCAGTGAGAACTACTTCGGCCTCGATCGCAAAGCCGACCCCGACTCGCGAGATGACATCAGCCCGGTGCTTGTCGTACCAGTCAATAGCATGGGCATCGACTTTGAATTCTGAACAGGCTGCCGGGATGATTACATTGTGGGCTGCCGGTCCGACCCACGCCGTTTCATCGTGGTCCGGCGCTGGCCACGGAAAGGACGCACGCCGTGGTTGGGCATCCTTCCTTGGCAAATGACTAGACAGTGGCATTTGACGTGTGGGCGCCGTGTGGGACAATTACCAGGAGATATGTCGGAACACCGCTGACGAAAGGCTGGTGTGCAATGGAGATCACGAGTATTGCGTCCTCGATGGATATCCTTGTCGGACGATTTGTTGACGCAGCAAAAGCGGCTGCTTCCACCGTGGAAGTCGTTGACCGTTCTTCCCCTGCCTTGCGTGATGCCATTGCGAACAATGCGAGAGATGCCAATCGCATACTTTTCGCGCCTCCCCACGATCTGGCCCTGGAACTCTTTGACGACTTTTCCGCCGACCCTAGAGTTGTAATCGATCCAACTTCCGACGAATTGCTGCATTCCGCCGCCGGAGTAACGGAAGCTTTTGCTGGCGTAGCCCGCACTGGGAGCGTGTGCGTGGATGTGGGCTATCAGCGTACTGGCATGGTGAGTCTGCTAGCGCCGCGTCACATCGCGGTGGTCGCAGCCGAGACCATTGTGCCCCAGCCACGCGACCTGTTTCGCTCTGACATTTTGGGCGGCAAAGGGCTCACACGCGATTTCGTCTTCCTCACCGGCCCGAGTGCAACGGCTGATATGGGTCCATTGGTGCGTGGAGTGCACGGTCCGCACCATCTGCACATCATTGTGTTGAGATAAGCATGGCCGCAACCGCGAATCCGGCAGATATTTCTCCGCGCCAAGTGGCGAACAAGAGCGAAAAGAGTGCGCTGCTTGACGCCATCCGCATGACGCTGAACATTCAGAGCGCCGCCGTGCGCCACAACACTCAGACTTTCAACCGCAATCGCTACATCGCGACGGCGCTCATCTCTGACTACAACGAACAGAAGGACCTCGCGCGCCGAACGAAGGAGAATGCGATCGCCAACCTTCCCGCATTGCTCGGGCGACTGGAGGCAAGCGTTCGCGCCAACGGTGGTCATTTTTTTCTGGCGAAGAGCGCGGCGGATGCAAACCAGTACGTCCGTGACGTATTGGTCAGGCACGGCGCTAAGCTGGTCGTAAAGGGTAAGAGCATCACGTCGGAAGAAATCCGGCTCAATCACACACTCGAAGAGGCGGGCGTCAAGGTTGCGGAGACCGATCTTGCCGAGTTTATTCTGCAGGTAGCTGACGAGCAGCCATCTCACATCATCGCCCCGGCACTGCACTATTCGCGCGAGCGCATTACGGCTCTGTTCAAGCGCAAGTTCCAAACTGACTTGCCGCTTGACAGCGGAGAGGAGCTGACCAAGTTTGCCCGCGATAAATTGCGCGAGCAGTTCATTGCGGCCGATGCCGGCATCTCAGGCGCAAATCTGATCGCCGCCGACAGTGGCTCGCTCATGCTCGTGGAGAGCGAAGGGAACATTCGCATGACGTACACGCTGCCCCCGTTGCACATCGCGATTGCGGGTTTTGAAAAAGTTGTTCCGTCTCGCGCCGATTTTGCGCCATTTCTGGAATTATTGCCCGCTAGTGGCACCGGCCAACCGCTGACTTCCTACGTCAGCATCGTTCATCCCCCCTTGCAGGCGTCACCGTTTGTCGCTCCTGGAAAGGTTGCCAAACCGCGCGAGTTTCACATGGTGCTGATCGATAACGGACGAAGCGCAATGCGCGACGATCCCATACTTCACGAGGCGTTGTACTGCATTCGTTGCAGTGCCTGTTTGAACGTCTGCGCAAACTTCGAAACGGTCGGAGGACATGCCTTCGGTGGGGAGACATATTCAGGAGGGATCGGCGGTTCTTGGGAGGCAGGTACCGGCAAGCTTTCGAACGCACGTTTCAGCGAACTTTGCACCGGTTGTTCGCGCTGCGTGCCACAGTGCCCGGTGCGCATCGACATCCCTTGGCTTAACGTAAACCTGCGGCAACGAATGAATGCCCATGGGCACCGGTCGCTTGCCCAATCGTTGTTTGGCGCGATGGCAGGAGTGGCGCGAGAAGATCGAGCAGCGCCGCTCGAGAAACAGTTCTTTAGTAGCTATGACTCCCAGGCCAAACGAGGAGCGGAATTTGCCTCGCTGGCTAATCACGTGACTAGAACTGCCCCGGCGCGTTGGTTCTTGGAGAATACCTTCGGGGTCGACCGTCGCCGTGAGCTCCCGCCATTCCCGATGAAGACGTGGGAACACTTGTACCGGCAGGAAGTCGACCAGCGGCGACCAGCAACCTCAATTACCCACCCTGCAGTGGCGATGCTCGCTGACGTGTTTACAAACTTCGGGTCCCCAGAGCGAGGCATGGCGGCAATTCGGGTCTTACGTGCCATCGGTCTCGATGTAGTGTTAACTCCCTGCCTGCCGGATGGGCGTGGCGCACTGTCACAGGGCATGATCGAGACGGCGCGGCAGCAGGCACGGGCACTCGCTGCGATGCTCCGCCCGTATCTTGACCAGGGCCGAAAGATCGTAGTGCTGGAACCCAGCGTCCTGGCGATGCTCCGCTTCGACTTCAGTCATCTACTCGACGACACTGAGACACAGATCCTTCTCGCAACGAGTAGTTTCGAGCCACTGCAATTGGTCTGGGATGTGGCGCAACGGCAACACCTCGATCTTGCACAAATCTTCCCAGCTGCTCACTGTTCCCACGGGACGAAACTCTTCTACCACTCACATTGTCAGCAGAGAACATGCGACGCGGCGGTGCCAACAGTTGAGCTGCTGCGCGCAGTTGGTTTCGATGTCGTGACATCCTCGGTCGAATGTTGCGGAATGGCAGGTAGCTTTGGTTACAAGAAAGACTATTACGATCTCAGCATGGCTGTCGGTGACGACCTGTTCGCTCAGGTGAAGCAGGCCGACCAGGTAGCTGGCCCACGAACGCTGGTAGCGAGTGGTATTTCGTGTCACGAGCAGTTGTTCGCCGGTATGGGCCGCCCGGTTTTCCATCCGGCAGAACTCTTGGCCGGCGCGCTGGGCGATTAGCATGGCTGCCCCAGCCCGGTAACCTCGATTCAAAAGCTCTCCCAGAGGAGACCCGTCCCCGCACGGTACTGCAGGTGGTGCTTGACGTTTTTCGCTGCAACGGTTCCGCAAGCTAAGCATTCTGCAAGGCATCCGTCACTCGCCGTGGTTACCGCCTGTTACCGAAGGATTACGGAAGACGTATTTACAAGCGGCCGGAGGTAGAGCAAAATCCCAACCGAAGTGGGGCAGTTCTGGGGGAGGGCTGCCTTTAGGCGCTCTGCATACGCGTGGAGCGCCTTTAACTTGGTCTGGTTTGCCGCAACCCTCGCCTCTTGCTTGACCCAGCCGTTCAGAAATGGTTTAGGAGCAGACGCTTATACAGCTTGCGCCTATTGCGAGCGTAGCGCATCTAATCTACAGACGGGATGGTAGGATGAGAAGGTCCACTATACCCCGGCTTTAGGGCCGCAAATCTCTTGGAGGAAGAATGGCAAGCGAGGCAATTGTAGAGGTAACGGATGCGAACTTTGACCAGTTGGTGCTCAAAGCAGAGCAACCGGTGATGGTGGATTTTTGGGCGGCATGGTGCGGCCCGTGCCGTGCGCTGGCTCCGATCGTGGATGAAGTGGCGCAGAGTTACAACGGCAAGGTCAAGGTTGGCAAGATGGACGTGGACAAGAATATGTCCACACCGCAGCGGTACGGAGTGCGCGGTATCCCGACCCTGTTGATCTTTAAGGGCGGGCAAGTGCGCGAACAAATCGTGGGGTTTGTATCACGGGATGTGATCGAGAAGGCACTGGACAAGAACTTGCAGAGCTAAACGAATTTATCGTCTCCCGGGCGCGGCTGTGGCCGCGCTTCCTTTTGCCGCGCAGAACGAGAGTGCCTTAGTACTTCCGCAACACACCAATTATCCTTCCCTGGATTTGCACTGCATCGGCGGGAACAACGATTGGCTGCATACCGGCATTGGACGGCTGCAACCGTACCTGCCCGCTCTCAACGTAGATTCTCTTAAGCGTGGTTTCAGCTCCGTCAACCAGAGCCACCACGATATCCCCATTTCGTGCAACGTTGGTTTTTTCGACCAGCACATAATCGCCATCGACAATGTGTTCGTCCTGCATGCTTTCTCCAGTGACCTGCAGAACAAAAACATCCTTGGAGCGAGTGAAGTCGGTGAGGGAGATTCTCTCAGCCGAGGTCTCTACCGATTCGAGTGGTCGTCCAGCGACAATACGGCCTGCAAATCGAAAGCTAAGCCCCGTTGGCACAGCTGGAGCAAGGAAGGACTTCATGCGCCCCTTGGGCTTGACGAGATCAATGGAGCGGCTCCGATTCGCGCCGCGTCGAAGCAAGCCTTTCTCCTCCAGGTTGCTGATGTGCTTGTGCACGGTGGCCAGTGAACTGAGACCAAGCCCTTCTGCAATTTCCTGGTAGGAAGGCGAATAGCCTCTGTCTTCCACGAACTGAGAGATGAAGTCGTAGAGTTGTTTCTGACGCCGGGTCACAGCCATGAGCATCGGCCTCCACCCGAATTGTGAGCGAACAAAAGGCGAAATGTCAATAGGATAGGCACAGGTTTCCAAGAAGAGTAAACATTTTGGGAACTTCCATTCCATTGGCGATTGAAATCTCAGGTACACCTGGATTGGGCGTACATGGATGGCATTAGCGGGCTCGAACACGTCCCGTGCACTTTCGGGGAGGAAGTTCCTTGAGCAAGTACCAACCATTGTCACAATGGCTGTCCGGTCTCTCAAGTCCAGAGGTTCAAGTTAGCTTTGCGCAAATCGAAGCCATTCTGGGTTTCGACCTTCCTGCCTCAGCTCGAACATGGATGGCATGGTGGGAGAACGAGACCTACCCCGTTCGGTCCCAATGCAAAGCCTGGGCAAACGCCGGCTTCCACACACGGCAATTGGATCTCAGCAAACAGACCGTGGTTTTCGTCAGGAATCCGTCTCGATGATGTTAGAAAAATCCCGACGCCGCACGTCATGCGCTACCCATCTGCCGGTTAGACTTCCCCAAGTGTTTTTTTTAGCGCGATGTGCTCCGCCATGAGCTCGGCCAGCACCTCATCCTTGGTCTGCACCTTCTTCTCCAGGAATTCGATCCGTTTCTGCTCCTCCTCCATCTGGCGATGGGGACGTTCCTGGGACCGAAAGGCTGCTGCCCCGTTCTCGAAGAACTCCTTCTGCCAACGGTAGAACACTGTCGGCTGCAAGGCCAATTCTTCACATAAATCCGATACCGGCACCTTGTCCAGCAGATGCCGCCTTAGGATGGCTACTTTCTCTTCTGCGCTGAAATACTTCGGTGCTTTCCTCATACGTCCACTCCGTTATCTTAACGGAGGAACGCTTTCTCCATTTCCAGCTGAGGCGCCACACCGGCAGGGAACGAAGGGAATCGCGATAAGTGCCCCCGATTCCGGGCCGAGAGCTGAATGCGCAGAATCGGGGGTGCGCCAAGCGGTAAGAGTACGCTACTCCTGGCGCCTGTGGTCGTTGTCACGAATTTGTTAAAGAGTTGTGAAGGTACGTTTACCCGACTGGGAGGGCGCAAACACTTACCTTGTCGCGACCTTCATTTCGCTGAGAATCTCTTCCACTGCAGCGATCGCAAGCTTTAACTCTTCGTCAGTGTTGTAAAAGTGCGGCGAGAAGCGCACGCCGCATTTCGGCCGATAATCTACGAGGATGTCGCGCTGCAACAATTCGGCGCAGACCTGCTGCGAGTTAGGCAAGTCAATGGAAACGGTTCCTCCGCGAGACTCGGGATCAGCAGGAGTATTGATCCGCCATCCATGGTGTTGAGCCATCTCCAGGAGAAGTGCGGTGTGCCGCTTCGACTTCTCGCGAATCTTCTCGACACCGATTTCAGCGATGATCTTGAGACCCGGCCGGGCCACATACAACGCGGGAATATTTGGCGTGCCTTGAGTAAAGCGATAAATAGTCGGCGCGTAGCGGGTGGGGCCGACTTCGAAGGCAAACGGACTCTCATGACCGATCCAGCCCGTGAAGCTGGGCTGCAGCTTCGTCATCAAGTCGGGACGCACGTAGAGGTAGCCCGTCCCTGGTCCGCCACACAGCCACTTCAAGACCCCACCCGTACAGAAGTCAACCTCGAGTTTCTTGACGTCCACTGGAACAGTGCCCGTCGCTTGAAACGAATCGAGAAGGACCAGGGCGCCGACACGATGCGCCTTTTCGACGATGGCTTCGACATCCTGTATGAAAGCACTGCGGAAGATGACATGGGAGATCGGGACCAATAGCGTTTCTTCGTCGATGGCATCCAGCAACCGCTCCGTGTTCACATGGATCGTGTCGTCGTTGGGCACCATGGTCACCCGGGCACCGCGAGAGCGTTGCGCCTCCCAGAAGTACATGACCGAAGGAAAATTCAAGTCAGTGTAGACAACTTTGTTCCGGCGCCCAGTAAAGTCGAAGCAGGAAGCCACGGTGGCTTGGCATGTCGTCACGTTCTGTAGACAGGCGACGGTCCCCTTCGGCGCATTGAGCAAAACGCCAATCTCGTCGCCCACCGTGGCTGCGAGCATCCACCACTCCTCCTCCCAAGCGCGAACGCCACGGATACTCCACGTCTCGGCATATTGCCGAAGAGCGTCCTCGACACCCCGCGGCATCGCGCCGAGAGAATTGCTGATGAGGTAATTGGTGCGCTCAAGGATGGGAAACTCGCTGCGATAGCCCAACAGGTCATCAAAGATAGTCATGGCCGTTATTGTAGGCGAAGTTTCACAGATGCTGTGGCGGTAATCTTTCACGGCCGATGCTCAAATCGTGAGCACAGAGTTCCACGAACATCGCAGAGCGCGTCTCCAGGCATCTTCTGCCATGTATACTTGTGCAGCGTCCTGCGACAACTATGCCACATCTCACAGGTAGAAAACTCTTGCCAACTCGTATCAATCAGCAATCGCCTTGTAATGGGTGGAGACACATCGCGCCCTCCGGAGTGAGAATGCTTCCGGTGATTTCCGCATGAAGACTCTTGTAAGCGGAGCCGCGGGCTTCATCTGTGGATATCTCGTTCCCGAACTCCTTTCGTCTGGCCACGAGGTGGTTGGTCTCGACAATTTCAGTAAGTACGGGAGAGTTGAAAAGTCCTACGACCACCATCCGGGTTATCGCTTCGTTGAAGGCGACGCCAAGGATGATGCCTTGCTCAAAGAACTGCTAACTGACTGCGATCACTTCGTTGTCGGCGCGGCCATGATAGGTGGCATTTCCTACTTCCACGAGTTTGCGTACGAACTGATAGCGGAGAATGAGCGCATCACCGCCGCCGCCTTCGATGCCGCATTGTGGGCGCGTGAGCACGGACCGCTACAGAAGATCACTGTAATCTCGTCCAGCATGGTTTTCGAAAACACGACGGAGTTTCCCACACCCGAAGGGGCTCAACGCCGTTGCCCGCCTCCCAGCTCGACCTACGGTTTTCAAAAACTCGCTACCGAATATTTCGCACAAGGTGCTTGGGAACAATACAGGTTGCCCTACACGATCGTCCGCCCGTTTAATTGCGTCGGCATAGGCGAGAAGCGTGCGTTGCGCGACCGCGACATCCTAAGTGGAAACGTCAAACTTGCTATGTCTCACGTAGTCCCCGACCTGGTACAGAAGATCCTCAAGGGCCAGGACACGCTGCATATTCTCGGTTCCGGCAATCAGGCGCGCCACTACACGTACGGCGGGGATCTGGCCCGTGGCATTCGCATCGCGATCGAACATCCTACGGCGCTGAATGATGACTTCAACCTCTCCACTCCGACACGCACTACCGTGCTGGAGCTGGCGCAGGCGATCTGGCGCAAGATCCATGGCGTGTCGAAGCCCTTCCGCCATGTCAGCGATCCCGCCTATCCCTACGATGTGCAAGAGCGCTCGCCTGATATCAGCAAGGCACAGAAGGTGCTAACCTTCGAGGCCACGACAACTCTTGATGTGATTCTTGACGAAGTGATCCCATGGGTGGCCGCCCAAATTGAGGTAGGGCACATTTAGAGGAACGGAACATGGCGCCATGATTGGCTTGCGATGACTATGCCCGCCCCTGAGGGCCGCTCTACTTTTCCCCTGACTGTCGTCATTCCGGTTTTCAACGAAGGCGCGAACTTTCCCCAGCTGTGGCATGCAATGTCGTCTCTGATTCACTCGCCCTTTCTCGCCCTCGTGGTGTATGACTTCGATCAAGATGACACGGTTCTGGTTGTGCAGCGAATTATCGACACGGGCGAACCCCGTCTGCGACTGGTAAAGAACAAGCTGGCGGGCGGCGTCGTCGGAGCTATCCGCAGTGGCTTTCAGCTGGTTGAACGAGGTCCGGTACTTCTCCTAATGGCAGACCTGTCGGACGATCTCCGGGATGTTGACCGTATGCTCGCTCTCTACCGCGATGGCTATGACGTGGTGGCCGGGAGCCGGTACATGTGCGGGGGGCAGGTTCTTGGAGGTCCGTGGCTAAAAAAATCGCTTTCCCGCCTAGCGGGAGTTAGCCTGCATTACCTCCGCGGAGTGCCTACCCACGATGCCACCAACGCCTTCAAGCTGTACGATGCAACCATGCTCCGATCCATCAACATTGAGAGCCGAGCGGGATTCGAGCTGAACCTTGAACTTACAGTCAAGGCGTTTCTGCAAAGACGTGCCATCGCCGAAATACCGTCGGTGTGGATCGACCGAACAGCGGGAACGTCCCGCTTTCGCCTCTGGAGGTGGCTGCCCTCGTATCTGCACTGGTATTGCCACGCCTTTCGGCCAAAATCCAGACGACCTTGAACACCTCTGAGAGGAGTTCGCAGCGATGCGTTATTCTGGCCAGTACCGTATGCCTGACTCTGATGTGTTGGCCAGCCCAAGGGGTCCCGCGACGCCATTTCTCACATCAAACAAGCCGCTGGCCTTTGTGAGACAACGCTGGGACTTCCTGGCCGTTCTCCTGTTGACGCTGGCGTCGATACCGGCAGCATTCCTCCAACCGCGAACGCTGGTTCTTGTTGGGGATCCCGCTCCTCTCGATGACTCTTGGATGCTCGACATTATCTTCAAGGCTTCGCACGGCGTGTGGCTGGGTCGTGACGTCGCCTTCACCTATGGACCACTGTTCCAATGGCTGTCGAGCGCTCCGGCCAGCTGGCTCGGTCTTACGATGGGCGTGATTTATGGAACGCACAACGCCTTGCCTCTATGGTGTTCGTTTCTCTTCGACTGGTTGAGCTTGTGCCTTCTGATTCCCGAGCAACCGCCTTGGAAGCGCTTCTTGTTGCTTCTCTTGCTATCTGTCTTCTGGTCCCCCTCGGACGTGCGCTGCTCCGCCATCATTTTTCTGTTCGCGGTATCGATCCGCAGCTGGTCAGCTGTTCGGCATTCTTCACTCAAGCCGGCGCTAGCTGGCGTCATCGGCAGTATTCTTTGTCTCGGGGCATTTCTCGTCTCAGCAGACACAGGAGTTCATGCCGTTATTGCCCTGGTGGTTTCACTCGCCGCGGTGGGTTGGGACTCGCGCCACGACTCACCTGCCATTCGACGGTACGCCATTGTTCTCGTGTGGTTTGTGATTTGTTCGACAGTGCTTGTCTTGATAACCAATGCAATCATGTCCAAACCTCTGGACTTTGGCTTCTGGAATACATCCTTCGCGATCGTCAGCAACTATCGCTGGATGGAAGCCTCGCAGATGGCAAAGGAGGGGAAGGCCCATATTCTGGCCGCCTCGCTGACAGGCGCCGTCGTCTTTCTGATTCGTGGTTTGACTGGACGTCGACAAGGCAGCGGCATAACCGTGCAGCCAAGCTTCCTGATTGGCGCTTTTTGCTTTGCTGTACTGGCAATGCAGAGTGGGTTGGTGCGCTCGGACATGGAACACATTGCAATCGCGATATTCCCGATGGTCTTCTTTATCGGAACGCTCTTGTTCGCTTGCGGCTCGGGAGCACTATCAACCATCCTGGTTTTGACCGCCATGGGAGGCTCCTGGCTGCTGGGTGGACCGAGCCCCCTATTTTCGCCTGGAGATATCGCCAGTCGCTATTCTCGCGCATGGCGCCCGGTTAGCGAATGCCCTGTTGGCATGGGTGAATTCAGTGGTGCGTGTTTTCCCTCATCTTTCACCGACGTCCTGCGTGCCACTGCTGGCTACCAGCAACAACAGACCGAACCGCGACAGCCTATTCTCGTGTTTCCATACCAGACTCTGTTTGGAATGGCTGCCAATCGTGAAGTGGCCGGTGGGCTAATGCAAACATACCTTGCTAGCGGGTCGTACCTATCGCAGCTGGAAATTCGCGGGCTCGAACGTTCCTCCCCGCCCGTCGGGCTCTTCCTGCCTCCGGGAGATCTAAGCGACCCAATCGATGGAGTGTCTAACTTCACACGAAGTCCCGAGGTCTGGTTTTGGATCGCGCAACACTATCGGGAGGATCGAGAGGTAGCGCCCGGTGTATTGGGCCTGGTTCGGATAAAGGATCGACCTATTCGATTTGACATGGTCGCGCAACCCATTGGCCCACCCAGCATCAGTTATCGAATCCACAAGCGCAGCGTCCGGCTCGACATAGGAGCCACGGGTTGGCCAGCCGACGGCTCCGATTTTCTGCGGCTGCGGCTCACAATTCACTACGGAGTCTGTTTGACATTGCGCAAGCCGCAACGGCTGCAGCTGGAGATGACCCGCTCCGATGGTAGCCACGAGCTGCGATCTTTTGTCGTGCCGCCGAACGTTTCTTCGGACGTCTGGATCTTTCCCTGGAATGAGGAAGGTCTCGCTGCCTATTTTCTTGCTACCGAGGCTCAGTGGCGCAGCAATCCCAGGCCAAGTATTTCGTATCTGCGGCTTTGGGTTTCACCGCTCGACTGGGTTTCGTGTGTGCCGGAGAGCTTGGACATCGAAGCAGTCGATGCAGTCCGCCTCCGGGCTAAGTGAAGAGCTGCCCTACTCCCCGGAAGAATGTGATCGGCCATACGATAACGCGGGAAAGGCCCTCAAAATCCTCTGGAGGTGGAAAACCAAAAATAGAGTGCGCGCACATTCGATCACTTGCCGCAAGACGCTTGCGATGTTGCAAAATGCATCGGAACTGACAGGAAATGCAACAACTCACCTCCGCCAATCTAAGCTGCTGATTAGCTTCGTGCTGGCCCAACTGTCCATTGCAAAATTCGCGGTACGCCGGCTTTACGCTGCTGAAGAATGCAACGACTCCCTTATGGCGAGCGGCACTGCGATATCGATGAACATCGCAACTGGCAGCCGCATCCTCCACAAAGTGATGCCTTTAGCGTCAGCCAACGGCCCCGTGCTCGCCTGCCTAAAGTTCGGCCTCCAGTTTGCTTTAAGTAGAAGCGGAGGCACACTGAGTGAAAGCGCGGAAGAACAATACAGGAGGCAAGTTATGACAGTCCTATTGGTTCTGGTAACGTTTGCAATCTTCTTAACGATCGATTTCTTTTACTCCAACGCGAAGCACCCGAAGCCCCGAGTTGCTCCTGCTCTAAGGAAGGCGGAAGGAGCAACTCCGCAGCTGCCTAGCCTCGTCGGCGGTTTTGCCGTTCCCGACAATCGGCGATACCACCCTGGACACACCTGGGCCCTAAGTGAGAGCCCCAACTTGGTGCGTGTTGGGCTCGATGACTTTGCATCCAAGCTCACTAGCAAGATCGAGCGGATTACCCTGCCACAGCGTGGTCAATGGATCCGCCAGGGGCAGAAGGTATGGAGCCTGGTTTGCAATGGCACCAAGGTCGATATGGTCTCTCCCATCGAAGGTAGTGTTGCCGACGTCAACGAAACTGTCGTCAACGATCCTGGCTTGGCAACCAGAGATCCCTACAATGAGGGCTGGATGATCACAGTACAGTCTCCTGACGCTAAGACCAACTTCCGGAACCTGCTCGGAGGTGCCCTGGCTCGGTGGTGGACAGAAGAGTCCGCAATGCGGCTTCAGAGAGTGATGCCTGGTGCCCTCGCAGCTTTGGCGCAGGACGGAGGCGTCGCAATGAACGACATTGCCAGTCAACTGCCACATGAACAGTGGGCCAAGATTACACGCGAGTTCTTCCTTACGTAATCCCAGGCCCCGGAGGGTGACCTCCTGCTCCGGGGCATTTGTGAAATACCCCTCGACCGGCCGCGCACTCTCTGGTCCTTCGATGCCACAAACCGAGGCAGAACCACGGAAGCGCGCAGCCGATTTTGTTCGTCTTAGCTAAGAGTCAAGGTACCTGCAGAAACAGTGGTTTGCCATCTCATGGTCATCCTCCCGACTGTTCTGAGGTGAAGCACTCATGGTTGATGGAGCGCCTGAAGCTGCAATTCGTCCCAGCCAATGGTTCGTTGCGCCTTTCCGGATCATCAACATCATGCACCCTGATTCCGTGAATTGAG
>Ga0306926_10001681_pt1 | contig 22121 bp, 19 predicted proteins | sample flu12Cox44000178_FD_203759 | JGI IMG/M metagenome (GOLD analysis project Ga0306926, IMG submission 203759) | Lab enrichment of tropical soil microbial communities from Luquillo Experimental Forest, Puerto Rico - flux8day.12C.oxic.44.000.178 (v2)... | ecosystem: Environmental > Terrestrial >...
GCGAGTTCTTCGCTGTGGTCGGCCCCTCGGGCTGCGGGAAATCGACCCTGCTCGAGCTGATCGCCGGGCTGACCGCCGCGACCACCGGGAGCGTTGAATTCGAGGGACGGCGCGTCGCGGGCGACATTCCCGACGGCATCGGGGTGGTGTTCCAGGAGGACGCCTGCTTTCCCTGGCTCTGCGTCGAGGCCAACGTGGCCTTCGGTCTACGCAAGGCAGCGCTTGCGGCGGCGGCGAAGGTCAGGCGGGTGCGCGAGGTGCTCGATCTGATGGGACTTGCCGAGTTCGCACGCGCTTATCCGGCGCAGCTCTCCGGCGGCATGCGCCAGCGCGTGTGCATCGCACGCACGCTGGTGAGCGAGCCGCGCCTGATCCTGCTGGACGAGCCGTTCGGCGCGCTCGATCAGCAGACGCGGCTGCTGATGGGCGAAGAGGTGCTGCGCCTGTGGCGCGGCACCGGCGCTACCGTGTTCCTGATCACGCATGCGCTTGATGAGGCGGCGATGCTGGCCGACCGTATCGCCGTGATGTCGGCGCGACCCGGCCGTATTATCGATCTGATCGAGACGCACTGGCCGCGCGAGCGCGACAGCCACATCGTCGAGCGCAGCGAGTTCGGCGCGGTCACCGCGCGGTTGTGGAAGTCACTGCGCGAGGAATCGCTCAAGACCATCGGGCGGCCGGCGGGGCAGGCATGACGCGCATCGGGCTCTACCGCGCACTCATGATTGCAGCCGCCGTGCTGCTGCTGGAGGGGCTGTGCCTTTCCGGCATGATCGATCGCCTCACCATGCCGCCGCCGCACCGCATCCTTCTCGACCTCGCGACGATCCTCGTCTCGGGCTCGCAGAATGCGGCAATTCTCAAGACGCTGACCAACGCGTCGATTGCGCTGGCGCTGGCGCTCGTGCTCGGCGTCGTCGGCGCGGTCGCGCTGCACGGGCATCTCTCCGCGCGCGAGATTTTGGAGCCGCTGTTCGCCACCTATTACGCCGTGCCGATCTTCGCGTTCTATCCGCTGCTCATCGTGCTCATGGGGCTCGGCGACGCGCCGCAGATCGGCATCGGCTTCATGCTCGGCGTGGTGGCGGTGATCGTGAACACGCTCAACGGGCTCGACCGCGTTCCGCGCGTGCTGCGCAAAACCGCGCGCATCCAGCGCCTCGGCATGGTCGAGATCGCACTCACCGTCACGCTGCCCTGCGCCGCGCCCTATGTCCTCACCGGCGTCAAGTTCGCCGTGGCCTATTCGCTGATCGGCGTGATCGGAGCGGAGTTCATCATGTCGCGCGGCGGCATGGGTTACGAGATCAGCTTCGCCTACACCAATTTCGACAACGCCACCATGTATCCGCTGATCTTGCTGATCCTTGCGGTGTCGATCGCGATCAACGCGGCGCTGTCGCGATGGGAAAAGGTGCTGCTCGGGAGGCGGGGGCAATGAGCGCGGGCGCCTGGCGATCGACGCGCAACGCCGCCGTGCTGATCGTGGGGCTGCTCATTGCCTGGCAGCTGCTCTACGCCATCGCCGGGCAAGCCGCGCTCGCGCCGCCGCTTGCGACGCTGCGTTACACCGCAGCCCTGCTGGCGACCGAAGGATTCCGGGGGCATCTGTCGGAATCGATGCGGGCGTTCGGCGCCGCGCTCACGATCGCGGTGGCCAGCGGGCTCCTCATCGGCTTCTGGCTCGGCTTCCACAAGCTCGCGGGCGAGGTGTGCGAGCCGATCCTGGTTGCGCTCTATTCCATTCCGAAGATCACGCTCTATCCGATCCTGCTGCTTGCCTTCGGGCTCGGCATGTCCGCCAAGGTCGCCTTCGGCGCACTGCACGGCATCATCCCGGTCGCGCTGTTCACCATCAACGTGGTGCGCAACGTCAAGCCGATCCTGATCAAGACCGGGCGGGTGCACGGGCTGCGCCCGACCGAGATGGTGCGCATCGTGCTGTTTCCGGCGGCGCTGCCGGAAATCTTCACGGGCCTGCGGGTGGGGTTCTCGCTGACCTTGATCGGGACGCTGCTGGGCGAGATGTTCGCCGCCCAGCGCGGGCTGGGCTACCTGCTGATGACGGCGATCGGCCTGCACAACGTCGAGCTGATCATGGCGGTGACGCTCATCCTGTTCGTGTTTGCAGCCGCCGTGAGCAGCGTTCTGCTTGCCGTCGACCGCCGCCTGCACGCGAACGCGTGAGCAGCGGGGCCGGCGTTCCTCGCTTAGCCGCCACGCAGCATGGTGGCCACGCGCTTGAGGAAGCCCGCCGTGGCTTCGCGGTCATCCTGGGCGGGCATGGCCGGCGAAATCGGCGGCGCCGCATGCTCGGGCTGCGCCTCATTCTGTCCGACGGGCCTGAAGACGAGGCGCTGCTCGACATCGCCGCAGGCCAGGCACATGAAGGTGTGATGCTCGAAGCCGGCAACCGGCATGGTGTCGTCCTCGATGGTCGAGACCAGGTTCATCTCTGCTCCGCACGCCAAACAACGCATTACGCTCCTCCTGCCGTCCTGCGAACGGCCCGGCACAGTGCGCAAAGGGGCCGTCGCAGGCGCAGCATACGCGCCGGAGCGCATTGGCCGGTGGTATGTGGCTGCGCCGGCGCTAAGGGTGTGCGGTACTATTGCACAGCAGCTCAAGCCCATCATGGCGCATCCGGCTTGGCGATCTGGAGGCGCAGACGGCTGATGAGAGCCTCGAGATTGACGTCGCCGGGCGTCAGGCGGGAGAGCCGTTGCGCGTAATCGAGCGCGGCCGCGAAATCTCCGGCCTCGCGGTCAAACGTCACGAGTGCCGCCAGCGTGTCGCGGTCACCGCCATGACGCGCCAGGCTTTCTTGCAGGACCGTTACCGCCTCGCTGCGGCGTCCGGCGGAATTGAGCGCCACGGCGTAGACATAGGCGTATCGGGCGCGCTGCGGCTCAAGCTCGGCCGCGCGTTGCAGCTCGGGAAGCGCATCCTGCGCCCGCTTGAGGCGCGTGAGCACGAGGCCGAGCGCATGGTGCAGGCCGGCATCGGCGGGCGAGGCCGCAAGCGCCGCGCGCAGCACGGTTTCCCCCTCACCGTCGCGCTCGTTCTGCCGATAGAGATCGGCAAGATTGATCGCCGCCGCGGCAAATTGCGGATTGAGCCGCAACGCCGCCTTGTACTCGGCTTCCGCCTCGGCTGTGCGTCCGCGCCGAGCCTCGAAATTTCCCAACGTCGTGCGCGCCTCGGGCCGGTCGGCATTGAGGCCCTGCGCGGCGATGAACTCGGCCGCGGCCTGCTCGAAGCGCTTGCGGTCCCCGGCGGGCTGGCTTTCGGGAGGAATGCCGGCAAGCAGCGCAACCGCGCGGATGCGCACGCCGCGACTGGAATCGGAGAGGAGCGGCGCGATGAGTGGCCACAGCTGCGCGGGAGCGACGTTTGCAAGCACATCGACCGCGCCGAGCCGTACCATGGGATCGGGATCCGACAGCGCGCCGCGCGCGAGATTGATGGCAGCGGGCGAGGGACGCGCGCCAAGCTCGGCAAGCGCGCCCGCGCGGGCGAATGCCGGGGCGCCGGCGTTCGAGATGACTGCGGAGAGCAGCGTCTCGGCATCCGCTTGATCCGTCCATGCAGCGTGAAACGCCGGCGCATAGTTCTGGAATCCCTTGCGGTCGCCACCTGCCCAGCCGGCGATGGCGTCAGCTGCCCATTGCGCCGGTTTGTCGGCATGACAGGCGTTGCAGGCATTGGGCGTGCCAAGGCTTGCCGTCAGGTCGGGGCGCGGAATGCGAAAGCCGTGATCGTGCCGCCGGTCGACGACCATGTAGGTGCCCGCGAGCATGTGGCAGGACGCGCAGGCGAGCGGCGGACTGGCGCCCTGGTGATGATGGTGGGCGGCGGCTGCGTATTTCTCGCCGGCGTGGCATTGCAAGCAGACGCCGTCGCCCGGCAGCCGCAGCTTGGCCGCATGCGGCTCGTGGCAATCGCCGCAGGTGACGCCCGCTGCGAACATCCTGCTCTGCTTGAACGAGCCGTAGTTGTAGACCTCGTCGCGCATCTCGCCATCCGCGTAATAGAGATCGCGCGCAAGCGGCGATACGACGTGGGTGTCGGAGAGCGAGTGCCCGGGGATCCAGGCTTCCGCGAATTCGCCGCGGCGCGCGTGACACAGCCCGCAGGTCTCGACTTCCTTGCGAAACAGCGCGGGTGGGAAGTTTCGCCGCGAATTGCCGGTCGCCGGATCATGCCGCCACTCGATGCCCGCACGCTCGTCGAAGCGGACCAGGAGCCCCTTCGCCGGGTCGTCATCTTTCGCGAACGGCCACCAGCTGGCGCGGTTGCGCGCCCAGGCGACATGGCGCGAGCCCTCCCCGTGGCAGGCCTCGCAGCCAACGCTGATCTCTGCGAAGCGCGTGGCGAAGCGATCATCCGGCGCATCGTAGTTCTTGCGCACGCCGGTCGAGTGGCACTGCGCACACATGAAGTTCCAGTTCTGGTTCAGCTTCGTCCAATGCAGGGGATCGTCGTGCTTGATCTCCTCTTTCGGGTAGAGATGGAACCAGCGCTGGCCGCCCTCTTCTTTCGACCGGCTGTCCCAGGCGATGGAGAGCGCCTGCACCCGGCCGTCCGGGAATTCGACGAGATATTGCTGCAAAGGATCGACGCCAAATGTGTATTTCACTTCGAAGGTGGCGAGCTTGCCGTCCGGCCCGTCGGTCTCGACGAAGAACCTGCCATCCTTCCGCAGGAAGCGCGAATGCACGCCGTAATAGTCGAAACCCGTATTGTTGAAATCGCCGAGCACAGTCTTGTCGGTGGCGTGCGCCATTGCGAGCTTGTGCTGGGAGCTGCGCCAAAGCCGCGCCTCCTCCTGGTGGCAGCCGGCGCAGGTCTCGCTGCCGACGAAGGTCGTCACGGATGCGTCGGGCAATTTTCCGTGCAGGAGCACGAATCCAAGTCCTGTCACGAGAACAGTGAGGGATGCGGCCGCCGCAATTGCAATCGCGCGTTTCGTCGACAAGCCGGTCGTATCATCACCGGCGGGTGCAGGGCTTCCTTGCGGCGGCCTTGCCTGCACCGCACGGGTCGAGCCTCTTCTTGACCGGGCAGAGGACTTGCCTTTGTTGCGCGCCATGCGGCGATGTTACCCGGTGCGTCGGCATGGGGCCGAGCCCAGCACCAGTGCCACCTGCCTCGGCTCCCCGTCGCGCCACACATCGAGAGAAACCATTGTGCCTGGCGCCATCGCGGAAATAATTCCCGCGAAATCGCTTGCCCGTGCGAGCGGCACGCCGTTGATCGAGGTGAGCACGTCGCCCTGCTCGATATGTGCCTGGGCGGCCGGGCTCTCCGGCTCCGGCAGGTCGAAGATCGCGCCGTAGGGCTCCGCCATGCCGAGGCTGTCGGCAAAAGCCCTGGTCATCGGGCTGACGCCGACGCCGATCCAGCCGCACACGTCAGGACTGTCGCGGTTCTGCTGCACCAGCGCCGTGCCCGCAGCATGAGCATGCGCGGCATGAGAAGTGGCGGTGAGCCAGACGCCGGCGTGGACTGCCAGCGAGGCTCCCGTGACGATGCGCATGAAATCCTGATTCCCCATCACGCAACCACCTCCGACCCGTACTTACCCCAGTGGCAAAGGTTGATGCTCGCCTCCCCGCCTGCTGCGCCAGATAAGTGGCGCAATGATTGCCACCAGCGCGACGGCAACCAGAAGGAGAAGCAGCGCCGATTGCTCGAGCCAGGCAATGGCAGGAACACCAAGCGCCAGCACGATCCCGACCAGGCAGATGCGCCACGACGCGATATGGATGCCGGCCGTAACGGTCCCGAGCGCAAGCACCGTCAAGGCTGAAAGCGCCCTGGCGTCGGCGTTCATCATGCGGCTCACATCGGCCACGTACATGAGATGCATCGCCACCAGCACCGCGGCCCAGTGCAGCGCCTGGGTCCAGATGAGATGCAGGCGGCGCTCCCTGGTCTCGGCATCCGGCCAGCGCGTGACGACACAGATGACCCCGATGAGCGGCGCCAGAATAACCCAATATCTGGTGATCGGCGTTCTGGCGAAGCTCGTATAGGCAACGCCGGCAATCGCAAGGATGAGCACCATAAGGTAGGGCCACTCCCTTGCAAGAAAGGCGCGCGGGTTGAACCGCCAAACCGGCGCGGGCGCCTCCGGCTGCGGGTCCGTCATGGTTCAGCCTCCCATCGTCTTTTCGAATGACGCGGCTAGGGGACTCCAACCTCTTGGTTGAGTTGATCGATATCGAGCCCATCAATGAAACTTGGAATGTTTATCCAGATATCGTGGAAACCAAAGCCGCCATCCTCCATCTCCTCCAATGCGGCCTGCCTGCTCCAACCTTGATAGATCATCCGGTAAAGCGCGGCGACCAGTCCCGTGCGATCAGCGCCCAGCGTACAGTGCAAAAGCGTTGGACCCGTCCGGGTCTCGCTCCGCAAGGCCCGCAGCGCGCCGACGACATCCTCCCGCTCGATGTGCCAGGCATGCATTTTGAAATCAAACAGGCGCAATCCCAGGCCCTGGATCAGGGAATCGTCCGAGTGGGACGCGCGCAGGTTCACCACCGATCGCAGTCCCTTGCGCATTACCATAGCCTCGAAGCCCGCTTTGGTCGGTTGCGGACTGCGATAGAAGTTCGGCTCTACAAAAAAGAGTTTCGGGACCTCCGGAAGATCAGCAACTTTTTGTGCCCATGCCGGATTGCGGCCGGCGGAAGGACTGGCCTGCGAATCCTGCGCGTTTGCCGAATAAGCAAGAGCGGACAGAAGCAACGCGAGCGGCGCGAGCAACCTGCCTCGCATGGAACCCTCCGTTCTCGCACCGACAATCCCGCCGGCTCGACCCAAAGCAGATCTTGCAAGCAATGTCCGGCGCCTCGCCTGATTCGGTTTAATGATACCGGTTCGATTATTTTTCCGGAACGGGATACCGAAGAGTGACTTGCTTCACAAAATTGAAGTGAATGCAAGGAGTATAAAGATGCGGCATCGAAACAGCGCAAGTGTTTCATGCAGGAAGGCAAACGCGCCCAAGGTAAGACCAGGCAAGATCAGCCGTGCGGCGCCTTGGCGCCCAACACTCGAAGAGGAGGAGGAGAGACATGGCTCGTCGAGGAGCTCGCAGAAGCAGAACGGCCGGCAAGCGATCCCGCGCACGCGCAGCCCATGCGCTGGCGAAGCTCGTGGTCCGCAGGCCGTCGGCTCATGGCGGATATGGCTGGATCAGGGACCTGCCCGATGACCGCGATTTTGTCTACGGAGCGCCCCTCATCCGGTTCCCGCAGGGCCTGCCGCCGTCCGTCGATCTGCGATCCGAGTGCCCGCCGGTATACGATCAGGGGCAGCTCGGATGCTGCACCGGCAACGGCATTGCCGGCGCAATCGAGTTCGACCAGCGCAAGCAGGGCACGCGGGAATTCACGCCCTCCCGCCTGTTCATTTATTACAATGAAAGAGTGATCGAGGGGACTGTCGATCATGACTCCGGGGCGCAAATTCGCGACGGAATCAAATCCGTCGCCAAGCTCGGCGCGCCGCCCGAGACGGATTGGCCCTATGACATCACAAAGTTTGCCGATCGCCCGCCGCCGCAGGCATACACCGACGCCAAGCAGGACTTGGTCACAGCCTATTCGCGCGTCGTCCAGGACATCACCCAGATGCGCGGCTGCCTTGCGGCAGGCTACCCGTTCGTCTTGGGCTTTACGGTTTATGAGAGCTTTGAAAGCCAGACCGTGGCCCAGACGGGCATTGTTCCGATGCCGGGCACCGCAGAAGCAGTCCTCGGAGGGCACTGCGTGGTCGCAGTGGGGTACGACGACAACAAGCGGCTGTTCACCATCCGTAACTCATGGGGCACCGATTGGGGCCTGAGCGGATATTGTCTCATGCCCTACGAGTATCTGATCAATCCCCGACTCGCGAGTGACTTCTGGACAATTCGTTCCGTCACCGGATAAGGGCCCTCAAGTACGTCCCCTGATCCGCGGCGCCGGAGAGCGCCGCGCGGGGGACCTGCGCTCCAAATTCCGCGTGGCCGATCTTGGTTGCAGCGGGCCTGTCGTGTTAACTCCGACATGCGATGGCACAGCTCGGCCGCATTAATCACGTCGTCGTGCTCATGCTGGAGAACCGCTCCTTCGACAGCATGCTGGGAATGCTCTATCCCGCCTCTTCGACATTCGATGGCCTCGCGGGAACCGAGAGCAATCTCGATCCGAATGGAATTGATATCCCGGTCTGGAATTGTCCCGGAAACGACCGCGCGGCGCTGAGCATCCCGGATCCCGATCCCGGCGAATTATGGGAGGACATCAACACGCAACTGTTCGGTTCGCCCACCGTCCCCGATCCCGCCCCGACACCCGGCATGAGCGGCTTTGTCCAGAACTACCTCGCTCAGGCGGTGAAAGCCCCGGGAAACTACGATGCCAGGGCCGTCATGCATTATTTCAGCCCGCAGCAGGTTCCCGTCATCAGCCAGCTCGCGCGACAGTTCGCGGTGTGCGATCGCTGGTTTGCCTCCGCCCCCTGCCAGACCTGGCCCAATCGTTTTTTTGTTCATGCCTGCACCGCGAACGGATACGAAAACAACGACCCGCCGCATTTTCCCTACGCGATGGATACCGTTTTCAATCAGTTCGAGCGCGCCGGCAACAAGAACTGGAAGATCTATTTCCACGACATCGCGCTCTCGCACGCCTTGTCGAAGCTATGGCTGCTGGCCGATCACTTTCGTTATTACGAGGAGTTTCGGGAGGATGCCCGCAGCGGCAGCCTGCCATGCTATTCGTTTATCGAGCCGCGCTATTTCACCATTCTGCACCCCCCCAACGACCAGCATCCGCCGCATGTGGTCACGCTGGGGGAACAGCTCATCGCCGACGTTTACAACTGCTTGCGCTCCGGCCCGGCCTGGCCGCAGACCCTGCTGGTGGTGCTCTACGATGAGCATGGCGGGTGCTACGACCACGTCCCGCCGCCTGTCGCCACGCCGCCGGCGACCGCGCCCACGGCTCCATTCAACTTCGATCGTTATGGCGTGCGCGTGCCCGCGGTGATCGTCGCTCCCTATATCGAGCAGGGCACGGTGCTGCGTGCTTCCGGCAACGTTCCCTACGATCACACGTCAATCGCTGCGACGCTGCGCAAGCGGTTTCCGGAGATCGGGCCGCCCTTGACCGCGCGGGAAGCGCAGGCACCCGATCTCGATGCCGTGCTGACGCTGGCTGCGCCCGATAATCTGGGCCCGTCGGCAGTCGAGGCCTTGCCCTATGCACCGAGCCCCGCTGAAGTCGCCAGAATGCAGCTTCATCCCCTCAATGCAATGCAGAAGGCGCTCGTTCACCTCGCCGCCAATCTTCCCTGCGTCCCGGCAAGTGCCGACTTCGGCTCCGCGGTCATGCAACACATAACGGACCTGTGTCGCATTGGACCCAGACCCACCCCTGCGGGACAGGATGTCAATGTTTCCGTTGCCGCGGAATTTATCAGAAGGCAGCTTGGCGGTTTTTTCAGAGGGCTTTCGTAATCATGATCGCACCTTTCCCCTCGCAGGGGCGAGGCACGCCTCGCCCCTGCAAAGCAAATCGGCCTCACATCGAAGCACGTGCCGCATCGTTGAGCGTGGTCGTGGGGCTTTGGACGGCGGAGACAGGAGCGACACTCCCGCCCATGGAGTCGAAATCGGCGACCAGCTGGCTCCAATCAAACCCGTTGGGCGCCTTTTGCGTGGCCCTGTTGATGGCGTCCTCGCTCACCACAGTGTAGAGTTCGCCCTGGCCCGCCACCGTCGCATATTTGGCAATGGCACGGTCGGTGATGAGGCCGGTCATTCCCCAGGTGTCGATGGTTACGCCCTTGGCGTTATAGCCCACGCCTACGACGCAGTGCCCGTTGTCGGGGTCGGGAGCGCCTGCGACATCCCAGACAAAGCCGGGAGACGACGGCATCGGGTTGACCCATTTGTCCGGCAGCTCGATGCCGAAGTAGAGGTTCTCGAACAGATATAGGGCGGTCCGGTACTCGGCAGGATCGGCGCCGTTGACCGCCAGCCAGCCGGCGATCTTGTGCGTGCTGCCGTTCGGGGCGCCGTTGTTTTTCCAATAATTGAGCGCCGTCTGCTCGTCGCATCCCTGGTCCGTATTCGGCTCGCCCGGGACGTAGCCGCCAATCGCGCCGTAGAGAGCGATGATCTGGTCCTTGCTATAGAGGAACGGGGGCGTCCCCGAATTCCCCGTCAGCACGCCGACCACGTGCGCCAATCCCGCGATCACGCAATCGCCAAGCGTATCATTGCAATAGATCTGGGACAGGGCGGATGTGGCGGCTTTTGTATAGTCGCAGGCGGGCGGCGGCGGCGCCATGCCGCGCTTGAGATAGTTGCCGAGAGTCAACCGGGGACCGCGCGAAACCGGTCGCTTGCGTCCCAGCTTGTAGGTGCGTCCAGAGCCAGGCTGGTGGATGGTTTTGATCGTCATGTCGTCCTCTCACAAAGTTGCGGTGTTTTCCTGACCGCAGAAGCTCCGGCATCTTCGCCGGACATCGCAGCCGTTCCTTGGTAGGAGATCATCCGCCTTTGGTTTGTGACATCCGTCACTCAAATGCATTTTCTTTCGCATCGGTTCGCGAGCAAATTTTACGGCGAGCGGTGTCCTCATACTTCTTTGCTGCTGTTTCCCCGGCTGCATAACGCCCAATGCGAAAATCAAACAAAGGGTGATGCGCGACACATTCAGCCGCGCCGGTTTGCGGCTAGTCTTGCCACCGGGCTGGCGCAGGAAGGGTATGAGTCATGGACGGGAACCTTACCACTCTCGCTTATCTGGCATGCGGCGCCCTGATCGTTGCCTACGCATGGGATCGCTTCAACACACCGGCGACCAACCGTTCCTCCACGCGTCAGGCGCTGTATTGGTGGAGCTGCACGGGCTACATGCTGAGCGCGCTGGCGGTGTTCGTAGCCTTGTCGCTGCTGCTGCGGGTCGGCCCGTGGCGCGCGGCTCTGCTCGGATCGGCGGACAATCCGTCGCTGCCGGCGCCGCTTATCGCCACGTTGGCGATGACCACGCTGCTTTCTGCCGTTCCGCCGCTCAAGCAGCTCGACGGCTGGATTCTGTCCACCTTTCTCAGCTGGGGAGCGATTCCCGCCGAGGTCAAGCGCCGTGCGGCAACGATGACTCCGGGGAGCTTCTTCGTCTCCGACGAGGACGTGACCGCGCTGCGCGACAGCTACGGCGACGGCAGCTACGGCGATACCTTGGCAAACCATCTTTGCGCGCGCGGCAGCGAGGGGCTGGCGCAGTCGCAGTACCGCTTCACCAGGGTGGTGCAGCTGTATGACCAGATCAAGAAGCTGGCGGGCGAGCCTGGCTACAGCCGATTTTTCAGCGAGGCCGACACCGAGTTCGCTGCGCTTGAGAGCAAGGTGGCGATCTTCCTGCGTCGTTCCGACGCGTCGCTCACGCTCGCGCAGCGCCTGCGCGCGTCCGACGCGCAGGCCATCTGCGAGGAGCTGTTGCAGGAGCGCCGCGAGATTTTCGCCGAGAGCTGCCGCGACATGTTTGGCGAGCTGACATTGTTCCTTGCGCGTGCGATCCTGCGTTCCGAGACGACCGAGATGGATATCGTCGGGCGCCTGCGCAAGACCGGTTTCGCAACGAGCGAACCGATAGCCGTTCCGCACTTCCCGATCGACAGCCTCACAGTGCTTGCGCTCGCCATGTTCGCCTATCTGGTGGTGGTGAGCGTGTTTTTCGCGCACCTGCCAGGCGCGCCGCATTCGGCGGAAAACGGCCTGCTCATGTGCGGCAAGATCACGCTGGCGCGGCTGATCGCGGTGGCCGTGACCGTGTGGTTGATGCAGAATTATTCCAGGTTTCATCGTTCGCCTGGCGAAACTCCGCATTACTTCGCATATGTCGTCTGCGGCATCATTGCGGGGGCGGCCTCTGCCGGCGTCTGCCTGATCTTCCGCCTCGAGGATGCGAGCCCGCTTGTCGGCCTGGGCAACGATCTGCCGGTGATCCTGCTCAGCGGCATCCTGTGCGCCGTGGTGGCGCTGTGCTGCAACGACTGGCCGGGGGATGCAATTCCGCCCGCATGGCTGCGCTGCGCCGAAGCTGCTGCGTGCGGCAGCGTGATGGCAGTGGGCGTCGCCCTTGTCTATGCGGCGAACCTGCTGCCGATCGAGTTGCCGCCCCTGATGCTGGCCGCCTCGATCGGGCTGCCGACCATCATGGCGCTCGTGATCGGAGGCTGGGTGCCGCACATCTATCGGTCCGCCAGGCGGGGAGCCATCTTGCAGCGTGCTGCGGCATGCCCGCCGGTTTCAGGTCCAGTAAGCTCGACCGGCGGCGGCCAAGGACAGGTTGTAATGGCTCCGGGCTTGGCTTCCCGGTGATCTCCAATGCGTGCCGCGCCTCCTGTTAAAATCCACGAAAGCGGCAAGCTTCGGCGGAGTCTCCTGCAATTTACGAGCTGCAAAAGATCATCTCGCCGTTGGCCAGGAGCGGCTATTCGAATGCGAAGATGCGCTTCCAGTCGCTCTTCATGCTGATCACCGTCCAGCGCTTCCTTTTCGCCTCATCGTAGAGAGCCTGGGTGAAGGTGCCGACATTGGTGTCGGGAAGGCTCATCGCCGGGCCGTAGGCATATTCGCGCTGCGCGTCATCATGCAGCGCCAGCATCATCAGCCGCGCGCCATCGCCGGCTCCGGTATATTCCAGCATTTCCCGGTCTCCGGTCGAGTTGCCGAATGCCGCATACGGGCGCTGGCCTATCATCAGGTAAATGCCTTCCGGCTTGCCCGCATTGTTGTCGTTCAGCAGCAGCTTCGGGTCCCGGGTAAGGAAGGGCCGGCCGTTCTTGTCGTAGCCATAGCTGGTGCCGACGGCGGTGCCGACCACCTGCTCGGGGGGAATGCCGTAGACATTCCGGGCATAGATGCGCACGAAGCCCTGGCCGCCGCCGGTCACGATGTAGGTCCGATAGGCGTTGTCGCGCAGATAGCGCAGCAGCTCGAGCATTGGTTGATAGACGAGCTCGGTGTAGAAGCGGTTCCAGCGCGGGTGCCTCGCCGTTTCCAGCCATTTTTTTGCTTCGTCCTCGAACTGCGCGACCGACATGCCGGACATCGTGGTGTCGAGGATCTTCACGAGCTGCTGCGTCGATAGCCGGGTGATCGCCTCCTGATTGCCGGAGAGCACGGTCTTGAACGGCTCGACGTCCCTGAGCTGCGGCTTCTGCGCCACCACCGCCGGCACGCGCCCCAGACAGTAGACCACCTGGGTGTACATGGGATGCTCGACCCACAACGTGCCGTCCTGGTCGAACACGGCAATGCGGTCATCTGGAGAGACGTAGCTCGGGTTCGCCCGATCGGTCGTTGTGCGCACAAAATCGAAGATCGCCTGCTTCGCAGGTCCGTCGTTCCACGACGGCAACGGATCGCCCGTCACTCCGGTCTGCGCCGGTGCGGGCGCGGGGAGGAGCATTCCAGATAAGGTCGGAAGCAACGACAGGGAAGCCAGCAGCGCACGACGGTCAATGCTGGACGGCGGTTTGGCCGGCTCCATCTTCCAGTCTCCTCCTTACTGCAGCCGCGTAGCGCGTGCGGGCGACCCGTGTATATGGGTCGCCCACTCTCGTCGCATCACATCATGCCAGTCTTGGGCCGCTAGTCGCCTGGCGCGCTCTCGTGGGCTTTCTTGACCTGCGCGAGGATGCCGCTGAGGTTGTAACTCTCAGCGGCTTGCAACGGCGGAAACGTGTTGTAGCTTTCCAGCTCCTTCAGCCAGAGCTGTTGGCCGATGGGCAGGATGTTCCAGTCGTAGAGATAAGCGGTTGACGGAGAGGCAAGCGCACCGCCAACCCCAAGGGCGGTCTTGCCATCAAGCGTTACCGCCTGCTCGAACGGATCACGCTTGATGTTCTGGACCAAGGTGAAGTGGTAGCTAACAAGCGGCATCAGCCATCCGCCCGGCCCGGATTGAGACATGGTGTAGTACATCTTCCAGTTCTTGTAGCGCACCGCCGACGGCGTTGAGCCCGAGTAATAGAAGAAGTAGTCACGCGCCGATTTCTCCGACTTTCCTTCGAGGTAATCGCGCTGATCGACGCCATCGAGCGTGGTCTTGACGATGCCGGGATATTGGCCGGCCTCGATCTGCTTCTTGAGCCCGTCCCCTTTCGGGCCACCGGCGATGTCAACAAAGGTGGGCAGCCAGTCGAGCGCGGCGAAAAGCTGGTTCTTGACCGTGCCCGGCTTGATGACACCAGGCCAGCGGATCACAGCCGGGGCGCGGTAGCCGCCTTCCCAGGCCTCACCCTTCTGGCCCTTGAAGGGCGTGACGCCGCCGTCCGGGAAGGTGATCGCCTCGGCGCCGTTATCGGTGGTGAACACGACGATGGTGTTGTTAGCCTGCCCCATGTCGTCGAGCTTCTTAAGCACGAGGCCGATGTTGTCGTCGAGCTGCTTCATGCCGACTTCCTGGATGCCCCAGTCCTTCCCACCCTCCTCGCCAAGCATCGCTTGATACTTGGGGGAGAATACGGTGGTGACGTGCATGCGCGCGGGGTTGTACCAGACGAAGAACGGCTTGTTGGTGCGCCGAGGATCGTTGCGGTCGAGGAAGTCGATGACCTTGGCCGAGATTTCCTCATCTACCGTTCTTGAACGGTCCAGCGTCAGCGGACCTTCATCGTGGCACGTCTGGTTCTTTTCCGTGCCGTCGGAGGACTTGCATGCAAGGATATTGCGCGGCGGCGTCAGGCAGATCGTGGTCTTGGGATCGACGGCGCCGGGCACTTCCGGCACGCCGGGGATCGGCGTGTTCTTGCACGGCGGCGCGACGGTCTGCGTGGTCGGATTCTTGTTGATGTCGGGGAAGCTTACCTGCTGCATAGCATCGAGATGGTAGAGGTAACCCCAGTATTCCTGGAACCCGTGTGCCGTCGGCAGCGCCGCGGTGTGGTCGCCAAGGTGGTTCTTGCCGAACTCGCCGGTGTTGTAGCCGAGGTCGAGCAGGAACTTGGCGAGCGCCGGGGTGCCGGGCCGCAGGTACGAGGGGCTGCCGGGCAGCTGCGGCGGGATCATGCCGGTGCGCAGCGGATACATGCCGGTGAAGAAGGCATTGCGCCCGGAGGTGCAACTCTGCATGGCGACATAATCCATGAAGATCGCGCCTTCGTTCCCGATGCGGTCGATGTTCGGCGTCTCGCCCACCATCAGGCCGCGATGGTAGATGCTCGGCTGCATCCAGCCGATGTCGTCCCCCATGATGAAGAGGATGTTGGGCTTCTGCTGCTGCGCGATCGCCGTCGGAGCCGCCGCCAAGGCGGCAAACACCGCAAGCAGACCGAGCCGGAGGATCCTGATCATGCTCATGGCTCCTTTCCTTATGACGGTAAAGTTCCGAGAACAGCCGACAGTGTGCCCCAAAGAACCGACCGAGTGCCAGTGACGGAATCACGACTGCCTCTGCCGGTTTGTGAATCAATTGTGAAAGCGGGTAGGCTCGTGCCGCGGACGACTCCGGAGATCTCCGGTCTCCCGGCTTGAGTTGCGAAAATGAAGCTCTTCGACCTCACCGGACGGGTTGCCGTCGTCACCGGCGGCAATGCCGGGATCGGATTTGGCATGGCGCAGGGTTTGGCCGCGGCCGGCGCGACGATCGTCATTGCCGGGCGGCGGAACGACAAGAACCGTGAGGCCGCGCAGGCGATGGAGTCGTTCAACGTCAAAACGGCAGCGGTCGAGGTCGACGTCTGCGAGGAAGCCTCCTGCCGCGGCTTGGTCGAAGCGACGGTGGAACAATTCAGCCGTCTCGATATCCTCGTCAACAATGCCGGCATCAACATCCGCAGGCAGCCGGAAGCCCTTACGGCTGCGGAATGGAACAAGGTGATGAATACGAATCTGACCGGCGCGTTTCTTTGCTCACACGCGGCCTATCCGCACATGAAGAATGGCGGCGGCGGCAAGATCATCAATACCGGCTCCATGCTCTCGATCTTCGGCGCCTCGTTCGCCGCCGCTTATGCCGCGAGCAAGGGCGGCATCGTGCAGATGACCAAGGCGCTCGCCTGCGCCTGGGCGAAGGACAACATCCAGGTCAACGCCATCCTGCCCGGCTGGATCGACACGCCGTTGACGCAATCGGCTCGTCGCGAGGTCCCCGGGCTCAATGAGCGCGTGCTCGCGCGCACGCCTGCTGGCCGTTGGGGCAAGCCGGACGATTTCGCTGGCATTGCGGTATTTCTGGCAAGCCCGGCGTCCGATTTCATCACCGGAGCCGCCATCCCGGTCGATGGCGGCTATTCTTCGCAGGTGTGACGCGTCATGCCGGCTCGGGTCTTGTGGCGCCGAAAGGGGACTCGGCAGCTCGAATGCAACGCCGGGCGCCCTTCGCGTCTACTGCGGCAGCACGCGGTATCTCCCGGCTACGATGATTTGTCACACGCCTCGGTGCGTTTCGGCCAGGGTTGGTTCTTGCTGACGTAGTCCGCCGCGGCGGCTTCCAGCAGCGGCATCACCTTGTCCTTCATGGGCTCGATCCAGTCGGAGACCTGCACCCATTTGCTGCCGTCCCACTGCTGCATGTAGGCCGCATGGTGGCCGTTGTGGTCGGTGCAGTTCACTGAGAAGGGCGGGGTAAAGCCGGGCAGGCCGATCTCCTTGAAGCGCGCTTCGGTGACCCGCAGCGATTCCAGCCCGCGGCGCATCTCGTCCCCGGTGATATCCTTCTTGCCGGTGAGCTTCTGCGCGTTGCGGATGCCCTCGGCCACGATCACCGCGGTCAGTATACCCCGGTTGTAGAAGTTCTCGCCCACCTTGTCCCTCGGGGTCTGGCTCTTGCCCTTGTCGACAACGTATTTGATGATGTCCTGGGTTGCCGGGAAGTCCGCACCGACCGCATTGAAGTTGAGCGAGAGATAACCCTTACCGCCCGGACCCGCCGGGCGCGCATCATCTTCGTTGCCCGACCACCAGATTCCAACGAAATGATCGAGCGGGTAGCCGGTCTTGGCCGCTTCCTGCACGGCGGTCGGGTTCATCGCTCCCCAACCCCACATGATCATCCACGCGGGGCGGTCGCGGCGCACGTTGAGCCACAGGCCGGACTGGTTCTGCATGTCCGCCGGCGGGACCGGATATTCCTTCACGGTGAAGCCGTAGTCCTTGGCGAGTTGCTGCAGCAGCGGCAGCGGCTCGCGGCCATAGCCGCCGTCGAAGAAGATGAAGCCGATGGTCTTGCCCTTGAGCTTCTCGAGCCCGCCCTCCTTGTCGCCGATATAGCGGAAGATCATCGACAGGCCGTCCCAATAGGTCGCCGGCGGATTGAAGATCCACGGGAAATCATTTCCGACCGCCGAGGCGGACAGGCCGTAGGCCATCGAGAGGAGCGGAATGTGATCGACCGCGGCCTTCGGGATCAGGGCCAGCGTGATGCCGGTCGAAAACGGATTGACGACCGCCGGATTCCTGCTCTTGAGTCCTTCATAACATTCGACCCCACGTTCATTCTTGTAGCCGGTCTCGCATTCCTCGACCACCAACCGGGTGCCGTCGATGCCGCCGTCGCGCTCGTTGAGCATGGTGAAATAATCGTGCATGCCGTTGGCGTTCGGAATGCCGGAATTGGCGAAGGGACCGGTGCGATAGGAGAAGATCGGCACGAACGTGCCGCCCTGGGCAATCGCATCCGTAGGCGCGATCAAGCCACACGCGACGCCTGCAACCGCCGCGCCAAGCACAAGATGTTTCAAGCGCATTTTCTCTCTCCCTTTGGCGTTCCTTCAGATCGCGCGTCTCAATGCCTTCAGTGGACCAGCCATTCATCGGCGAGGGCTCCGCAGCCAACCCGCGGTCCAAAAGCGCTCTGACTCTCCGGCGCGCAATCATGGTTCAGTCGAACCAACGTGTCCAGCGCGCTGTTTGCAATGACCGGGCAAGTCGGAGAGAATCAGCCAAACGCGAGGTAGGAAGCCGCAGCGCTTTCTTGCCCGTGCCTCGGATGTTTGGGATGATCCGGATAATCGATCCCAAGAAAAATCGGAGGAACGCCGTGAAACTTCTGCCCACCGCCGCCATCGCGCTGTCCGTACTCGCGGGTCTCAGTCTTTCGGATGGCGCCTCGGCGCAGATTTCCGACGATGCCGTCAAGATCGGCGTACTCACCGATATGAGCAGCCTTTATTCCGACGCCACCGGGACAGGCTCGCTGATAGCGACGCAAATGGCGGCGGAGGACTTCGGCGGCAAGGTGAAGGGGAAAGCGATCGAGGTCATCGGCGCCGATCACCAGAACAAGCCGGATATCGGATCCAACATTGCGCGCCAGTGGTACGACACCGGCAAGGTCGATGCCATTGTCGATGTGCCCACTTCCTCCGTCGCGCTCGCGGTGCAGCAGATCACCAGGGACAAGAACAGGGTCTTCCTGATGTCCGGACCGGGGGCATCGGATCTGACCGGCCCGGCCTGCTCGCCGAACGGGATACATTGGACCTACGACACTTACGCCCTGAGCAAGGTCGGCGCCAGGGCTATGGTGGACCGCGGCGAGGACAGCTGGTTTTTCATCACGGCAGATTATGCTTTTGGCCATGCGCTCGAGCGCGATGCCGCCGCGATCGTCAAGGCCAACCACGGGAAGGTGCTGGGTGCGGTGCGTGCTCCGCTCAACACCAATGATTTCTCCTCCTTTCTCCTGCAGGCCAAATCCTCGAATGCGAAAGTCATCGGTCTCGCAAATGGCGGTGGCGACGCGCAGAACGCGATCAAGCAGGCGGCGGAATTCGGCCTGCAGAACAACGGCCAGAAGCTGGTTGCGCTCTTATTTCAGATCACCGATGTCCACAGCCTCGGGTTTGGGGTCGCGCAGGGTATGATCCTGACCGAAGGATTCTACTGGGATATGGACGAGGCGAGCCGTGCTTTTTCCAGGCGCTTTCTTGCGAGAGCCGGCCATATGCCGACCATGTTCCAGGCCGGCCTCTATTCGGCGGTGACGCACTATCTCAAGGCCATTGACACGGCCGGCACCGACGAGGCCAAGCCTGTGATCGCGCAATGAAGACAGCTCCGATCAACGATTTTTTCGCGAAGAACGGCCACATCCGCGAGGACGGCCGGATGGTGCATGACATGTATCTCGTTCAGGTGAAATCGCCGGACGAATCCAAAGGCGAGTGGGACCTCTACAGGATCCTGGCCACCATCCCGGGCGATCAGGCCTACCGGTCGATGGCCGAAGGCGGATGTCCGTTGGTGACGCAGTGAGAAGTGCCTGCAACCGTGTCATTGGTGAGAGCGTATGAGGTCAGGTTGCGCGGGCAAGGCCACGCCCGCGCATGGTCCGGTTAGCTCGGGAGGCAAAATGGCTCGCGCGCAATGTCTTGCAAAGGCCGCCTGGCTTACGCTGTTTGCGATGCTCGCTGGATCTTTGGTGCTGACCCGCATTGCGAACGCCGCCGACAAGGTCATCTTCGTTACCGATTACGGCCTGTATGGCCGGCACAGCTACTATTTCGTGGCCATGGAGAAGGGCTATTACGCGCGCGAAAATCTCGAGATCGAGATCGTGCGCTCGCAAGGCTCGGCTAACACCATCAAGCAGGTGGCGAACGCAACCGCGCAGCTGGGATTTGCCGATGCATTCGCGGTCGTTCTTGGCCGCGCGAACGACGACATTCCGGTCAAGCTCGTTGCCATTGTCTATCCCAAGCCTCCGCACGCGGTTTATGTGCTCAAGGAGTCGGGCATTGCGAAACCGAGAGACCTCGAGGGCAAGACGCTGGCGGATACCGCATTCAGCTCGGTGCCCAAGCTTTTTGCGACCTATGCCATGGCAGCGGGTATCGATGCCGGCAAAGTGAAGTGGATCGCGGCGAACAGCGACGCCCTGCCGGGAATGCTGACGGCAAGGCAGGTCGATGGGATCGGGCAATACACGGTCGGTGAGCCGCTGCTTGCCGCCACGGCGGCGCCCAGGGAAGTGCTCGGCTTGCCATACTCGAACGCAGGGCTCGACTATTTCAGCAATGGGATTGTCGCTTCCGACGCAATGATCGACGCGAATCCCGGCCTGGTTCGGCGCTTCGTGAGGGCGACGCTCGACGGGCTCAAAAGCGCCATGGCCGATCCCAAGGAAGCCGGCGAGATCATGCACAAGTACCATCGCGAGATCGATGTCGACATCGCGGTGGGCGAAATGCGCAAGGTCAGAGAGCTTGCGGACCAGCCGGGCGCGCCTTTGGGCACGACGGATCCCGGACGCATCCGGAAGACGATCGACATCGTCGGGGCGACGTTCGCGCTCAAGAAGACCGTTTCGCCGACGGACGTGTTCGCGCCTGGCTTTCTATCGGACTAAGGCGGCATTGCGAGCTCGGCAGGTCGACGCCGATATCCCTCACTTTCTCAAAACGTCGAGCCGGAGCGCCAGCACCTCGCCGAACCAGACCGCATGACTGGAGTGATCGGCATAGTCATCACCGGTGCCCGGATGGAGCAGGATGTTCAGACCGTCACGGTTGAGCATCAGCCACGGAAGGAATGTCGCGAGCAAGCCGGTCGGGAAAGCGATCTGATACATCGATTGCGGATGCGGTCCGACCGGATCGTCGTGCCAACGCCCGAGCGTCGCTTCCGGGAAGGCCGCTGCCACGCGCTCGCGCAGGCGCGCGGCGCGCTCACGGCTCAAAACCGGATCGTAATAGATGTGAGCGTGGTAATGCCGGACGATCCCGGGATCCACCGCTGGAGCCGCGGCTTCAGACATGGGCTTCTCGCATCACCGCCTCCGCACCGGCATAGCCCCGCGAGCGCACCGGCAGCTGCCTCGCCGTCTGCTCGATGGGCATCGGTTGCCGCCGGGCCTTTAAAAGGTAGTCTAGCATTGTACCACGTGCGCCGGTCACATTGGCCAGAGCCATCGCATGCAAGCGACCCGAAACCGCTGTCTGCCGTGAGGGCCTGCGAGGGGGAACGTCGTCGGAAAGGATCCCTCAATGCTTCCTATCGTCCAAGCGGATGCGGGCGTCATTCTCGAAGCGCGCCTTGGCGCGGCGCGTAACATGGCGGATTACGCTGACGCTGATCCGCCCCACGAATTCTCACAGGGGAGGAACTAGCATGGACTATCGCAAGAAGTTCGCGGTCGAGCCCGGCAAGAAGGTTCGCTTGTCCAGGATCGATCCCTCCTACACCGGCAAGCATGAGACGCACGACAAGGCGCTGCCCGAAATCCAGAAAAACGTCGAGCGCATGGACAAGCTGCAATACCTGCTCTACGCCGACGGCAGCCAATCCCTTCTCGTCGTGCTGCAGGCGCTCGACGCCGCCGGCAAGGACGGCACCATCCGGCACGTATTCAGCGGAATGAACCCGCAGGGAACGTTCGTCTATGGGTTCAAGCAGCCGAGCCGGGAGGAGGCCGCGCACGACTTTCTCTGGCGCGCCCATGCGCGCACGCCCGGCAGGGGCGAGGTGGTGGTGTTCAACCGATCGCACTACGAGGACGTCCTCGTGGTGCGGGTGCACAAGCTGGTGCCGCATTCGGTGTGGTCGAAGCGCTACGAGCTGATCAACGACTTCGAGACCATGCTGTCGCGCAACGGCACAACCATCCTCAAGTTCTTCCTCCACATCAGCCCGCAGGAGCAGCTCGCGCGCTTCAAGCAGCGGCTCGACGACCCGTCGCGGCACTGGAAGATCAGCGAGAGCGACTATTCCGAACGCGAGCTGTGGCCGCAATACGTGGACGCGTACGAAGACGCCATGAAGCTGACGAGCACCAGGCACGCGCCCTGGTACATCATTCCGTCCAACCACAAATGGTTCCGCAACCTCGCCGTATCGCAGATCATCGCCGATACCATGGACGATATGGGCTTGAAGCTGCCGCCGACGCGCATCGACCTCGTGGAAATCCGCCGCAAATACCACGCGGCGCAGCGCGAGGCGGACAGTGGCGGCAAACGTCACGCATCAAAGCCGAGAAGGTGAAATAGCGGCGAAGCCCGATGCCGCACTGGTTGTTTGCATCGCTGCGCGGCTATCGACTCGGATGGCTGCCGCGGGATTTGGTCGCGGGCCTCATGCTGGCGGCAATCGCGATCCCCGGACAGCT
>Ga0306926_10001682_pt1 | contig 22121 bp, 19 predicted proteins | sample flu12Cox44000178_FD_203759 | JGI IMG/M metagenome (GOLD analysis project Ga0306926, IMG submission 203759) | Lab enrichment of tropical soil microbial communities from Luquillo Experimental Forest, Puerto Rico - flux8day.12C.oxic.44.000.178 (v2)... | ecosystem: Environmental > Terrestrial >...
ACGTCACCGGCACACCTGACGGCAAAAGGCCCGGTCGCGTCGTCGTCGCCACCTCCAACTTCGCCGACCGTTCGCTGATCGACGACGAGGCTGTGGCGTATCACGAAGGAGTGCCCGGACATCACATGCAGAATTCGGTAAACCAGCAACTCACGGGACTGCCGAAGTTCCGGCTGCATGGATTAGGCTTCAACGCCTACGGCGAAGGCTGGGCTTTGTACGCCGAGCAGTTGGGCAAGGAGGTCGGCTTCTACCAGGACCCGGTCTCGGACTATGGACGCCTGTCGTCGGAGCTCTTTCGCGCGGTGCGTTTGGTAGTGGATACAGGAATTCACTCAAAGGGTTGGACTCGCGAGCAAGTAGTCGAGTTTATGCGTAAGTCCGGAGCCGTCGATGAACCGACAATCCAGTCAGAAACTGACCGCTACATTGCCTGGCCGGCGCAGGCCCTGAGTTACAAGCTCGGGCAGCTCAAGATCACCGAGCTACGAGAGCACGCACAGAAAGAGCTAGGCCCGAACTTCGACATCCGGACGTTTCATGACGAGATTCTCGACGGAGGCTCATTACCGCTGGATATGCTGGAAGCTCGCACCGATAAGTGGATCGCCCAACAAAGGGCCAACACCGCCGCCCCAACGAAAGCGTCCGCAACCAAGTAGAAGGGCAGCGGATTCACTGTCCTAGCTACCTCTAACGGCGTCATCCTGGGAGCGAGGTCGCGCCTCCGGGGCCCGCGAAGCGCCGATTTTGCGGTTCGCGGGTGGTCTAGCGCGACCGAGTCGAAGGGCCTGCTTTTCTCTATTCAACATCTACGCAGTCGTCGATGCTACGACAGGCAAACAGCTGGCCGCCTATGAGGCGGAGAAGGAAGCAGCTGGTTCGATAGCCTGTCTTACTCCAGACCCTGACCGCTTCTTTGTTTTTTCGCATACCGGGCACGGGCACGGCTTGGACATCGTGGAGACACGGCCCAAATAAAGTTCACTTCGGGGGGCCTACATTTCCCCGGTTCTGGGCAATGTGGGGTTTATCCTACGGTCCACTTCTTCTGACGAGCGCGCAGGGCGCATTTGTTTGAGCCGTGTGCCCTTCGGCTTCCCTCAGGGCAGACCTAAGCGCTCGGTAAGCGGTCCCCTATGACCCGAGCCCGCCTCAGCGGGCGACACTCTTTCGCAAGTGCAAGTCAGGATCGCTTACGATAAGGCCCCTTGTTCTCGACAGTTTATGTGCAGGCCACCGGTGTAATTAGCGAGTTTCCACGCTTTGGGATTGCGCGTCCATCCGTTCCACATAGGGAGCGCGAGCTGGGCTGGCCTCGAATGGATCCGCGAAGTACTGCGTTTCTCGCGCAACCTTATCGCCCCTGAACTCCATGATGCTCACGGTGTACGATGGCTTGCCGTCATAAGACAGGACGAATTCGGTGATCCAAAGGTCACCGCCGCCGAGGATTCGCTGGACAGTAAAGCGCTTCTTGTTCGGCTGGATAGACCGGGTGATCTGTATGTTGCGGCGACCGCGTATTCGCTCGCCTGACTGTGGGTATTCCAGCACTGCGTCCTCGTGATAGATGCGGTGCTCCGTTTCAAAATCGTTGGCATCGGAAGCCGCCCAATGCTGATCCAGTGCCGCACGTATTTGTTGATCTCGCATCTTACCCTCCTGCGCTGGGGAAAGCTTAGACTCCCGTACGACCTGGTTTCAAGAGGATCAAATTCGTACTTAAGAATTGTCTCGAAGCCGCTGGTTTTGAAACCGGCGGGATCACTGCCATGAAAATGGGCCACGTCGCACATTAAATCAGTAACTGGTAGATTCGACGAGGTGCCAATGCCGCGATTGCTTTCACTCAATGTCGGACTTCCACGCGACGTGACATGGAACGGCGAGAAGGTCCGTACCGCGATCTGGAAATCTCCAGTGAAGGACCGAAGAATGGCGCGCAAGCTCAATATTGTTGGCGATGCGCAAGGCGATCTCGTGGGTCATGGTGGGGAGCAGCGCGCCGTTTTTGTTTATCAGATCGACTCCTATCACTACTGGGAACGCATCCTCGCGCGTAGTGACTTCATGTTCGGCCAGTTCGGAGAAAACTTCACAGTTGAGGGACTCCCTGATAACGAGGTATGTATTGGCGATCGATACCGCATTGGTGACGCAATATTTGAAGTGACGCAGCCGCGCGTAACCTGCTACCGCGTCGGCATCCGCATGAATGAACCTCGTATGGCGGCGCTTCTCGTAGCACATCGGAGACCAGGGTTTTACTTTCGCGTATTGCAGGAGGGAGTTGTTGGTGCGGGCAACGACATTGTAAAAATTACTGACGGTCCAGAGCGAATCAGTGTGGCCGAGGTTGACGCACTCCTGTATTTGCCAGGACATTCCAGCGAGCAACTGCAACGCGCGCTGCGGATTCCTGCACTGAGTAAGGGTTGGCAGAGTTCCTTTCAAGCAATGCTCCAACAAGACTCGAGTTCCAAAACTGCGGTGGGTAATCCGGGACTCGCCTATGAGGAACAAGCGCCAGCATGGCCCGGCTTTCGACCGATGCGAGTCGCGAAGATTCATAAGGAAAGCGATAGCGTAATTTCCTTCATTCTTAAGCCAACCGATGGGCAACCGCTCCCTGTCTTCCAGGCGGGTCTATTTGTTGTTTTGCGCTTGCATCTCGACCCGGGCAAACCGCCCGTTCTTCGCAGCTATTCGCTGTCGGATCTGCCAGCAGCCGACCATTTCCGCATCAGCGTCAAGAAGGAATTGAACGGGATCGGAAGTTCGTTTCTGTGCAACCGTACACACGAAGGCGATGTACTGGACGTTAGTGCGCCGCGAGGAAGCTTCACCCTGAATCCCGGTCAGGGCCCCGTGGCTCTGCTGAGCGCTGGAGTGGGCGCAACCCCGGTGATGTCGATGCTGCACACACTCGCTGCCGAGAAATCGCAACGAGATATCTGGTGGATCTATGGAGCGCGCAATCGGGTGGACCATCCATTTCGAGAAGAATCGCGTTCATTACTGAAACAGCTCTCTCGCGGACGAGGATACATCGTATACAGCAGGCCCGCTGCAATCGACCGCGTCGGGACAGACTTCGATGCTCCCGGGCACATTGACACAGCTTTGCTGGAGAGAATTGGCGTGCCACAGGGTAGTGACTTCTATCTGTGTGGTCCCTCTTCATTCTTGCAGAATATGCGCGATGGGCTACGAAACTGGGGTGTGCTCGCCGGGAATGTGCACACGGAAATCTTCGGTTCTCTCGAGGCTATTACCCCTGGTATGGCGCAGGTCCATCACACCCCCACCTCCCACAAGGGCCGCCCGGGTCTGGCCCCCCAGTCTCATTCGCGCGTAGCGGGATTACCGCCGCTTGGGATCCAAAATTCGCGAGCTTGCTTGAACTGGCTGAAGCGTGCGACGTTCAGGTCCGATGGTCGTGTCGGACTGGAGTCTGTCACACCTGCATGACCGGTCTGATCGCCGGATCGATTGTCTATAACCCTGAGCCGCTGGAGAGGCCCTCTCCCGGGAACGTGCTCGTATGCTGTTCCCAGCCAAACGCGGATGTCACTCTGGATCTTTGAGAGAAACGAGAGGAGTCCAATGCGTTCTGATATTGTCCCCGGAGGCATTTTCCCCGACTACGAACTGCCCGATCACACGGGCAAACTGCGCCAGCTCAGCGAGCTACAGGGCGACGCTCCGCTAATCCTCACGCTGGCGCGCGGCCACTACTGCCCAAAAGAACACCAGCAGCATTTGGAACTGGCCGCCTTCTTCCCGAAGCTCGCGGTGGCATACACTCAGATCGCCACGATCGCCACCGACAATCACCATACTCTTCAGGAATTCCGTTTGTCGGTCGGAGCCGAGTGGCCATTCCTTTCCGACCCGGGCCGAACGGTTCAGAAGGATCTCGACATCCAGGAGTACACCGACCCCGAGCACGATCCGATGATCCCACATACGCTAGTGCTCAAGCCGGGCCTTGTGATCTACAGCATCTATAACGGCTACTGGTTCTGGGGCCGTCCGTCGGTCGTCGACCTTTGGCACGATCTGCGGGCCGTGACGAGTGAAATCCGCCCAGACTGGGATCTGAGTACTCCGGGACTCCGCGAGGCATGGAATGCGGGTGACTTCTCACGTTTCCACGGGTGGAACAAGCGTGCCAGTAGGGAAAATGCCTCGATTGTACGGGAGAAATAGTACGGCACCAACTTCGACCTACTGTATGGCCTTCCGCCAGCCGTCGCCCCGCGGGAGCATTGAAGACGCAGTGCCTAATATCCTCCCATTCACCTACACTCCTTTACGGCAGGATGAAGCAGAGCTGTGTTACACGAGTCGTCTGCTGGAGGCGCTTTGGGGGCGTCAATCGGGTCCCCACCCGGTGCTGCATTTGCACCTGATGGGCTGAGTAAGAGCCTACAACCGAAATCCTGAGCGAGGTCCATCCGGCGACCGAGTCGAAGGACCCCATCCTCCGTAGGTGGTTTGACCTGTGATGGGTCCTGTTCGTTCTCGCTTTTTCCAGCCATCTCCCTCCCCGACGCCTCCGTCCGCTCTCGGAAAATCCAACTCTTCTAATATCAGCACTTGTATGTAGAATTCCCGCTGTCCTGATGAAAACAAGGGATTTTGGGGACGGGGAGGCTTACCCTCGCCGCTCCGTACTAAATTGCGAATCGCAATTTGGCCTTATACTAAGGAGATACCTACTCGCCAAAATCGCATTCTGTGAGACCTGCGAACGAGTCGGAGCGGAGTTATCGATTCATGGATTTCAAGCTAGCCAGCCCGTACCAGCCGGCCGGAGACCAGGCCAAAGCCATCGACTCGCTCACCCGCGGCCTCTACGACGGCGAGAAGCACCAGGTTCTGCTCGGGGTCACGGGCTCGGGCAAGACCTATACCATGGCCAAGGTCATCGAGCAGATGAACCGCCCCGCCCTGGTGCTGGCGCACAACAAGACCCTGGCGGCCCAGCTCTATCACGAGTTCAAGGCGTTCTTCCCGCAAAACGCGGTCGAGTACTTCGTTTCTTACTACGATTACTATCAGCCTGAGGCGTACATTCCCGCTGGCGACGTCTACATCGAGAAAGAAGCCACGGTCAACGATGAGCTCGACAAGCTGCGACTGGCAGCGACCCGTTCTCTGTTCGAGCGCCGCGACTGCATCATCGTGGCGTCGGTAAGCTGCATCTACGGTCTCGGTTCGCCTGACGCCTATTACGGCATGCTGCTGTTCCTGGAGAAGGGACAGAAGATCAAGCGCCAGGACATCGTGCGCAAGCTGGTGGAAATTCTTTACGAGCGCACCGAAGAAGACTTTCGCCGCGGAACGTTCCGCGTGCGTGGCGACATCATCGAGATTTTCCCCACCTATGATGACAACGCCTATCGCATCGAGATGTTCGGCGACGAGGTCGAATCGCTGGCACAAATCGATCCGCTGTTCGGCACGGTGAAGCAGAAGTATGCGCGGCTTCCCATCTACCCCAAAAGCCACTATGTGATGAAGCCCGAACGCAAGATGTCGGCGATCGACAGCATCCTCGAAGAGCTGAAATGGTGGGAAGGGGAGCTCGAAAAGCAGGGCCGCATGGTCGAGTCGCAACGCGTCCATCAGCGCACACGCTTCGACCTGGAGATGATCAAAGAGATGGGGTACTGCCACGGCATCGAGAACTACTCGCGCCACTTCACCGGCCGCCTGCCGGGCGAGCCGCCACCTACGCTGCTCGACTACGTCCCACGCGACTATATGCTCTTCGTGGATGAGTCACACCAGACCATTCCGCAGGTGCGGGGCATGTGGCACGGCGACCGCTCGCGCAAGCAGAACCTGATCGAGTATGGATTCCGTTTGCCCAGCGCGCTGGACAATCGTCCGCTGACCTTCGAGGAGTTCGAGCATCGCGTGAATCAGGCGATTTACGTTTCCGCGACGCCGGGACCCTACGAACTGACGAAGTCGGCTGGTGTCGTCGTCGAGCAAATCATTCGTCCGACAGGGTTGATCGATCCGGAAGTAGAAGTGCGGCCGGTGAAAGGTCAGATCGACGATCTGCTTAAAGAAATTCGCGCGCGCGAGAAAAAGAACGAACGCGTGTTGGTGACCACGCTGACCAAGCGTATGGCCGAGGACCTGGCCGAGTATTACAGCGAAGTTGGCGTACGCTGCCGTTACATGCACTCGGAAATCGAAACCCTGGAACGCATTAAGATTTTGCGCGATCTGCGCAAGGGTGAGTTCGATGTATTGATCGGAATCAACTTATTGCGCGAAGGCCTGGACTTGCCGGAAGTCTCGCTGGTCGCCGTGCTCGATGCGGACAAAGAAGGCTTCCTGCGCTCATCGGGATCGCTGATTCAAACTGTCGGTCGCTGCGCGCGCAATCTTAGTGGCCGTGCGATTCTATACGCGGACACCATGACCGATTCGATGAAGCAGGCGATCGACGAGACCGAACGGCGTCGCGCCATTCAGCGCGCCTACAACGAAGAGAATGGCATTACACCCGAGTCGATCGTGCGTCCGCTCGATATGTCGCTGGTTGCGGTCGCATCAGCAGACTATATCGATCTGACAAACGAATCAGACGGCATCCCGGAGTTCCAATCGCAAGCCGAGCTCGATGCCTACGTTTTGAAGCTGGAAAACGAAATGCGCGAAGCCGCCAAGCGATTCGAGTTTGAGCAGGCCGCGAAGCTGCGTGACCGCGTGAAGGAGCTCCGCAGCAAGGAGTTTATGGTCACATGACGCTGCTACTTCGTGATGATCATCACCGGCTGTTGCAGCGCGCAGGATTGAACCTTGGGATCGCAGTTCGGGTCCTGCTGCGGCGCGGGCATATTCAGCACCACGGTATTGTCGAAGGTCTGGATGATGCTGATGTTTCCGCCTGCTGAGTTTGCGATGTAGACCTTGGTCGAGGAAGGCTCGGTCGCAACAAACGCAGGCTTTTGTCCAACCCCAACCGTTCCCACGACTGCGAAGCTGGTCGAACTCACTACGCTGACCGTGTTCGACGCCCGGTTGGCGACATAGAAAGCTTTTCGGTTTGGAAGTGCTGCGACCGAGACTGGAGCTGACCCGACGCTAACAGTTGCCAGCGTCGGAATCGCAGGATTCACGCCAATCGAAACGTTGGACGCGTCGAAGACGGTCACGGTGTTGTCACCCGTGTTGGTGACATAAAGGCGGTTCAGGAAAGTGTCGTAGTACGCAGACGTCGGAGATATGCCGAGCGGAATCGAGGCAGCAACGATGTTGTTCGATGTAGTGATGATGTCGAGCCAACCGGCCGTTGTTCCGTTCCCTTGTGCCACCACGTAGATATAGGCTCCATCGGGACTGGCCACCATCGCGACCGGATTCTGATGTAGTCCGCCAGCTTGCGTAAGCGTGGCCGACACACTCACGCTCGTCGGGTTGAACACCGAGATGGTGTTGTCGCCGGAGTTGGCGATGTATACGTATCCTCCGCTGGGCTGCTGCACGATCGCGACTGGACTGACGCCAACGCACACCGTGTTCGTGGCGACCAGCGATGCGGTGCTGATTACGCTGACCGATCCAGTCGACGGACAGAAGAAGTTCGTTCCCGAGTTCGCGACGTAGACCACAGTCGATGCAGTCGCCGCCAGTGCGACGGGCCGCGACCCGGGAGAAAGCCCGATGTTGGTTGCGGTTGTCGTACCGATCAAGCTCACTTCGCTGACAGAGTCGCCGTCGCGATTGGCAACGAAGATGGCTCCCTGGACGCTGCCCTGGAAGATCTCGGCGACCGAACCGTAACTCATCGGCATCACCGACTGGTTGGAGTCACCGGAGACGTCGATCTGGGTGATCGAGCCGAAACCCACTGGGTTATAACTCAGGACGTAGGCGTTGTAGAGGTTTTGCGGCTGCCCGCCGGGAGAAACGATGGGGTTGGCGATGGGACGGTACTGGTCGCCACAACCAAGTTCGAACGCCAAAAATAACAGAAAGGGTATGATGACAGCGGTTCTACGCAAAAACCTCATCCAGTCTTCCTAACGGGATTCATCCGGCCCGGCATTTCTCAGGAAATCACTATTGTATAGGTACGATGCGCTCATGGTACAGCAGCCGGGAACGCTCTCGAGGTGTTTATGGAAACCCCAAAAGCGCCGCAGCGTTGCGCCATGAGCAGCGGCGGATGCACATAAAAACGCCCTGCCTTCTCAGACAGGGCCTTTGCGATCCCGTTATGTCGCTGCGTTTATACGCTGAAGGAGGAGCCGCAGCCGCAAGTGCTCTTCACATTGGGGTTATCGAACTTAAAGCCCGCACCCTCTAGCGTCTCGATGTAATCGACGGTGATGCCCTTGAGATACATAAGCGATGTCGCGTCGACGAAGACCTTGAGATCGTCGAAGTTGAAGGTCTTGTCCATCATACCGGCACCGTTCTCGAACGACATCGAGTACTGGAATCCGGAGCAGCCGCCGCCGACCACGCCCACGCGGAGCCCAGCCGGAACCGGGTTCTGCTGCGCCATGACCTCTTTGACCTTTGCGATGGCGGTATCGGTAAAGGTAATGGGCTTAACGTCAACGCTGGGCGTCGTGGTTGTAGGTGTCGCTGTGGTGGTTGCCATTCCTTGTCTCCTAAAGAGCCTGGCACGATTATAACAAAGTGTCAGCTAGCATGTGGGAGCATATGCAGGGTGACCTCACGCAGGCCCGAACGTGCTAGCACCCCATTAGATGTGGCAGTTCCGAAGGGGTTGCAGCTGTGGCAATCGTCTTGGGGAACATGAAGAGTACCACTTCGGGAGGCGGAAATAACTTGCATTCTGTCATCGGCGGGAGGCATATAATGTGGGCGAGTGAGGGCCTCTTCTGGTGGGCGACCCCATGCGTCCAGCCAGGGGCAGGGCCGGTTCGTCGGAACCGAGGTGGCATATGTCCCCGATCATGATGTTGAGCGTCGTGTGGGCAGTCGTAACCGCGGCGCTGATCATTGTATTGATCTATCGCAGCACACTCAGCATGCACGAGGATGATCAGCTGTTCCTGGATGAGTCAACCGCCAACGTCCGCGCAGAGCAGGAAGCTTTGCTAAAACGCATGAACAAAATCACCCCGCTCGTCCGCATACTCGCGGCCGCGTCAGGAGTATTAATTCTCGCACTCGCCGGCATGTGGGTATACGCCCAGATGAACCGGACCTTTTAGGCTTGGCTACGATGGCGGGCGAGTTGATGGGCTAGCTGGTACTGGGTAGTCAGCGAAGACGATTACGGTCGTTCGAGCTTATTCATCGCGCAGGCGTAATGCCTGCGCGAATTTGTTTTCTGTGTGCATTTTTCCCGCAACACATTTTTAATGCATTTTCGCTATTGCGGAACTGAAATCTGATACGCTCAACGCCCGCTCGACTATGGTGCAAGAACAGCATAAAAGGGCTCTGAGCGGTACCGAAGATTTTTCCGAAGGAGAGAAATATGGCTAACGAAGAAGAACAAATCTGTGCGCACGAGCCTTTGCGCCTGTACGGTTCCCCAGGGCGAGAAATACTGCAGCGACTACTGCAGGACCGCCGGCAGCGAAGAAGTTGAGATTGCCTGCGAGTGCGATCACGAAGCCTGCCAGTAGAAAAAGGACGAATTACCCATCTCCCCGATGGAAGACGCCGAACCTGTCTGTTAAACTTGAGACAATCCTTAAGCGGTGTCTGGCTTCGTGGGGAAGCAATCCGACGGTTCGTTCGCACTCGCGATGGAACCGATGCTGCCGTGGTAGAGGCAAAGATTGTTCAGTCGCTGAGTGAGTGAAATTCGGCCTCAGCGTTGCAGGTCTCCGTTCAGGCGAGCGGATAAAGAAGCTATTCCGTAGCCAACGCATCCGGTGAGGTACAAACGTAATTACACAAAATCGATTCTTCCGCCGCATTCTTAGGCTCGTCCCAAGATCGCGCGTAGTCCAGAGGTCACCATGGCGCTGCACAAATCAATGAATCCTGTTATCGAGTTTCCGGTCAAGCCGGAAGTGGATCACGAAGAGGAAGTCGCGGAATGGATTGAGGCATTCGACGAGCTTGTCGACGAGGAAGGGCCAAACAAGGGCGCCGAGTTGCTGAGTGCACTGGTTAAGCGCGCGCGGAACTCGGGCGTCGATGTGCCTGTGCAGCTCAACACACCCTACTTCAATACCATTCCCGCGTCGGAGGAAGTCCCCTATCCCGGTGACCGCAAGCTGGAGCGTCGGATCAAGAGCCTGATCCGATGGAACGCGATGGCGATGGTGCACCGCCAGAACAAGAAGGACCCCGGCATTGGGGGACACATCTCGACCTACTCTTCGCTGGCAACCTTACTGGAAGTAGGATTCAACCACTTCTTTTACGCCAACTATGGTGACGAGCCGGGCGACCTTATTTATTTCCAGGGACACGCTTCGCCGGGAGTTTATGCGCGCGCGTTTCTCGAAGGCCGCCTGACAGAAGAACAGGTGAAAAACTTTCGCCATGAACTGCGTGACACGCCAGGACTGTCGTCGTATCCGCACCCGTGGCTGATGTCGGATTTCTGGCGCTTCCCGACAGTGTCAATGGGCATTGGTCCGTTGAACGCGATTTATCAGGCACGGTTTATGCGGTACCTGGAAAATCGTGGCTTGATTCGGAAGACACCACGCAAAGTTTGGGCATTTGTGGGTGACGGTGAGACGGATGAGCCAGAGACGATGGGCTCTCTGACGCTGGGCTCGCGGGAGAAGTTGGACAACCTGATCTTCGTCGTGAATTGCAATCTGCAGCGTCTCGACGGCCCGGTGCGCGGGAATGGCAAGATCGTCAACGAGCTGGAAGCTGCGTTCCGAGGTGCTGGCTGGAACGTGATCAAGGTGCTGTGGGGCACGGATTGGGATCCGCTGTTCGCGGCCGACACCACAGGCTTGCTGTTGAAGCGCATGGAAGAGTGCGTGGACGGCGAACTCCAGAGCTTCAAGGCCAAGGGCGGAGCATATATCCGCAAAGAGTTCTTCGGGAAGTACCCACCCTTGCTCTCGCTGGTGGAGCACATGAGCGACGACGAGCTGCATCGCCTGACGCGTGGCGGGCACGATCCACAAAAGGTCTACAACGCCTATCTGAGAGCGGTAGAGCACAGCGGATCGCCGACCGTCATCCTGGCGCAGACGGTAAAGGGCTACGGATTGGGATCAGCTGAAGCGCGCAATGCAACGCACTCGGAGAAGAAGCTGGCTGATCAGGCGCTGTCGGCGTTTCGCACCCGGTTTGATATACCGATTCCGGAGTCGGCGGCGCGCGACGGATCGCTGTATCGTCCTGCCGACGATAGCGAAGAACTGAAGTACATGCGTGAACGTCGACGCCAGCTTGCCGGATTCATGCCCACGCGGGAAGTGAAGACGATCCCATTCGAGGCACCGGCGAGGGAGGCATTCTCAGAGTCGCTGGCGGGATCGAAGGGACGGGCGGTTTCGACCACCATGGGATATGTCAGCATGCTGCGGCAGCTGCTGAAAGAACCGAAGATCGGGAAGCTGATCGTGCCGATCATTCCGGACGAAGGGCGTACGTTCGGCATGGAGTCGATTATCCGGCAGGTGGGGATTTACGCCAGCCAGGGCCAGCTCTATAAGCCACATGATCAAGACATGCTGCTGTACTACCGCGAAGAGAAGGACGGCCAGATCCTCGAAGAGGGAATTACCGAGGCCGGTTCAATGGCGTCGTTCACGGCGGCGGGAACGTCGTATTCGAACTATAACGTCATCACGATTCCGTTCTTCACCTACTACTCGATGTTCGGCTTCCAGCGAATCGGCGACCTGGTGTGGGCATTTGCCGACGCACGCGGGCGCGGATTTTTGATGGGCGCCACCGCAGGCCGCACAACGCTACTCGGCGAGGGCTTGCAGCACCAGGATGGACACAGCCACGTGCTTGCCAGCACGGTTCCGACATGCCATGGGTATGATCCGGCGTATATGTATGAGATCGCGGTGATCGTGCAGGACGGCATCCGCCGCATGTACGAGCTGAATGAGGACCGGTTCTACTACATCACGGTGTACAACGAAGACTATCCGATGCCGGAGATGCCGAAAGGGTGCGAAGAGGGCGTCCTTCGCGGAATCTATAAATACCGAGCAGCGACGAACGGCAAGGCGATCGTGCAGTTGTTCGGCAGCGGTCCGATCTTGAATGAGGCACTACGGGCGCAGGAGATCCTTGCTGAGAAATACGGCGTCAATGCTGACGTCTGGAGTGTAACCAGCTATAACGAACTGCGACGCGATGCGTTGAGCGCAGAACGGTGGAACCGGCTGCATCCAGCAGGGGCGGAGAAGAAGCCATACATCCTAACCGCGATTGAAGGCTCGGAAGGGCCGATCATTGCTGCTACGGATTACATGAAGGTTGTTCCGGACCAGCTATCGCCGTGGCTGCGCGAGCGGCTGGTGACGTTGGGTACGGACGGCTTTGGACGCAGCGACAATCGTCAGCATCTGCGTCGGCACTTTGAGATCAATGCGGAGTCGATCGCAACGGCGGCATTGTCACGGTTGGCGCGCGAGGGCAAGTTCGACGCTAAGAAGGCCCAGAAGGCGTTCGAAGAGCTGGGCGTTTCGACGGAAGGGAAAGATCCGGCGACGGCGTAGCAAGCGCTGAGAGTCGCGGGTTAGAGACTGACCACCGGCCACTGAAGAGAGAGCGAAACTCAGCGAGCTTTCGAGAGTCCCGCTCGTTCGCCGTGAACACTCGAATGCCCCGTCAGGCTGCGCTCATGTCGATCAGTACGTCATTGGTCAGTCTTCCTTGCCCAATTCGCTCAAAGCCATACTTCTCAGCCTATCGGCGGGAGGACGCGGCCTGTACCGGTCCAATCGCTGAGATTTCGGACTAGCTAGCTGCGCTTGATCCGCTCATAGTCCGTTCCATCCGTTCTACGACGGCCTGTTCACGGCTGTCAGCGCCAGCATAGAGTTCCTCCAAAACAACTGAACTCATCCACAACGGCGCATGGGCTGAAATGTTTCTGAGCCCGACCACTGCTTTCCACGACGAACCGCCGCAATGTAAATGGAACTGTCGAAGAGTGCGGGGCCGCATCTCGTCCGTCAGTACCCCATACGTCTCTAATCTCAGCACCACTCTCCAAGAAACGCTCGGTCACCTGCCACGCCGAGCGATTTCGCTTTTGTTCAGTGATCGCCAAATCAACGGCGCGTTCTATGGTCTCGGTTTCGGTCTTGGCACGTAAAGCCTTTTGTGCGCGTTTGATCTTCGATGCATCCAACTGAAAATGTCTTATGGGTTCGTTTGCGGGAGGCCTTGTACAGGTACATCGTTGCCGGACTACATCACAATCACCGCAGCGCCGTCGATGGCGTCACGTTTGACGGCGAGCAGAGCCTCGTTGGCTTGATCGAGCGCAAAAGAAGTCACTTTTGGTTGCATTCCTATGTCTGCGGCGATTTGCAGAAAATCCCGGGCGTCGGCGCGGGTCATGTTTGTGACGCTGCGAAGCTGGCGCTCTCCCCATAACAGTCGGTCATAGTCGAATTGCGGAATGCGGTCGAGATGGATCGCATTAATTGCTACCACTCCTCCTTTGCGAAGGCTGCTGAGGGCCGCGATCACGACATCGCCGCTGGGTGCAAACGTAATCGCGCGGTCGAGCTCGCAGGATGGCTTATCGGTTTCGCCCCCCACCCATTCAGCACCCAGGGATTGCGCAAGCTTGCGGTGAGACTCGCCGCGGGTCGAGACATAGACTTCGCACTTCCACGCATGCAGGACATCGATGGCGAGATGCGCCGAGGCTCCGAAGCCGAAGAGTCCGACGCGCTCGCCTTGCTCGACTTCAGCTACTCGCAGGCTGCGGAAGCCAATGATGCCTGCGCAGAGCAGGGGAGCAGCGTGCAGGTCATCCAGCGACGAGGGCAGAGGGAAGACAAAGTCTGCGCGAGCCGTGGCATATTCCGCGTATCCTCCATCGACGGTATAGCCCGTGAAGGTGGGTGAGTCGCAGAGGTTTTCTTTGTCGTTACGGCAATACCAGCAGGTGCCGTCGATGCCGCCCACCCACGAGACACCGACGCGTGCGCCAATCGGAAGCTCATCCCTCCCGCCGGCAATAATGTCCCCCACAATTTGATGTCCTGGAATCAAGGGATTGCGCCGCTGCGGCAGCTCGCCTTCGGTGATGTGCAGGTCAGTGCGACAGACACCGCAGGCGCGAATCTTCAGAAGCACTTGTCCGGCGGCAGGCTCGGGTTGCGATACGTTTGTGATCCGAAGAGGACGCTCTGCGATCGGTGCGGGTCGGGTAAGAACTGCGGCTTTCATTCGAGTGCAAACGCTTTCGAAGGCCTGCATGGGAAGCATAACTCCCGCCCGTTCGCAAAGAAAGGTACCCCTCCTTTACTTGTAGCGACGACGATAAAAATGGGCGCGGATAACTATCCCGGGCCGTGAAGGGAGGATGAAGTTTAGCTTGTGAGTTACATCCCCGGCGCCGAATGCCATAGGCCATTCCCAGCCGGCCGGTACCCAGCAGGAGGAAGCGAGCTGTTCGACGTAGCCGCCGGCGTGGTTGTTCTAAAGCCATCCTTTAGACCGTGCAATACGAGCTGCCTCAGTGCGATTAGCGGCCCCGAGCTTATTGATGGCCTCGGATAGATAGTTTCGAACGGTACCTTCCGATAGGTTCAGCTCGGTCGCGATATCGCAGCTGGCTACTCCTTCTCCAGCCAACCGCAAAACCTGGCGCTCTCGGTCGGTGAGAGGATCGGGCTCATTGGTCCAGGCTTCGGCGGCGAGCTGCGGATCGATCACGCGCAGTCCGGTATGCACGCGCCGGACCCCCTCGGCAAGCTGTTCGGCGGGCATGTCTTTCAGCAGGTATCCGGAGGCTCCTGCTTCCAAGGCACGGCGGAGATACCCGGCGCGGGCAAAGGTCGTAAGAATAATGACGCGCACGAGAGCGCCGCGCCTTTTGAGTTCGGCAGCAACCTCCAGGCCAGTCATGCCGGGCATCTCGATGTCGGTAATGAAGACGTCGGGACGGGTCTGTTGGACCAGCTTCAATGCTTCACTACCAGTGCGGGCGCGAGCGACTACCTCGATGTCGCTCTCCATGTCGAGCAACGCAGCGAGTGCCCCCAGCACCATGGCCTGGTCTTCGGCAATGACGACGCGGATCTTGTCGCGTTTCCCACCTGGCATGCCCTCAGTTTCGCAGAGCAGAGGCGGCTGAGGCGAGAGGCAAATCGATTATCAGGCGGGTTCCGTTGGAACTGAGGAGGCGGAGCGAGCCGCCCAGGGCTTCGAGGCGCTCGCGCATTCCGCGCAGGCCGTTGCCTTCAGGTCCAGCAGCGCCACGACCATCATCGGCCACTTCAAGCGTGCATAGTGACGCGCGACGCTTGAGGCTGACGTTGCAGCGCCGAGCCTCGGCGTGGCGGACCACATTCGTGACCGCCTCGCGAAGAGCCAAAGCCAGCACCGACTCCTGATCCGGACTCAACGGCACGGTGTCGGTGTCGCATTCGACGGCGACGCCGGCGGTCTCAAGAGCGGCACGAGCGCGGGCCAGCTCGGCGAATATACCGTTGCTTCGGTATCCGCGAATAGCCTCGCGCACGTCGGCCAGCGCAGCGCGCGAAGCGTTTTCGACATCGTGCATCTCCTGCTTGGCGCGTTCAGGATCGCGGTCAACCAGTTTGCGGGCCAGCTCAGACTTCAGAGTGATCAGCGAAAGCGTGTGTCCGAGTACGTCATGGAGATCACGAGCGATGCGTTCGCGCTCGGCAACTTTGGCCATGTGCTCGAGTTCTTCGTGCGCGAGACGCATCTTCTCATCGTGACAATAGGAGACCGCCCAGTGGTGGTTACCAAAGCCCACTAGAATAATGAGCAGGGTCACCGAACCCCAGGTCCCGAGATCGAAGTGGAGCCGCAACCAGTAATAGGCGAGAACTGCGATTTCGATTGCGAGTAGTGCAATCACCCAGCGTAGCTTGGGTGTAAAACCTCCAGCGGCAGCGGTGTAGATCAGGAAACCTACCGCCCCAATGTTGAAGGGGATCAAGGCCACTGACATCAACAGCATCAAGAGAATGCAGATATTGCGGATGCGTTCCGAGCGCGCGAAAGCCTGTAGATAGAGAAAGACGAAGACGAGACCGGCTCCGGTATTCAACGCCCAATGGAGCGGACTGGCATGCTTCCAGTAGGGGTCCAGGAAGAACCAGAGCATAAAGGGAAGCCATATGAGAGGCATCCACTTATGCTCATGATAGACCGGGTAAAGCCTGTACCAGATGGACCGCAGGGTTTTCATAGATTCCTTATTATGGCTCCGTTTGTTCGATCATTGTCTGCCGGAACGCGGTTCGGGCACAATCCCATACCAGATTACGGCTGTGACCGTCAGTGCCAAAGCCAGGTCGAGCCAGCGCGCCGTCAGCGTGAGTGCGGTGAACAACACCATCAACAGCGCCCAGACGATCCATTGCACGGTTCTGCTGGTCATATTGAACTCCTACTCCTTCGCCCGCCAGTCCCGCTAATCCCTCCCAGCTCCACGTCCGAAGCCGCACGCTGCAATCTGGTGGGAATTGCACCGCCGGCTTCGGTCCGTGTGAGGCCGAAGCACGTACGAGCCTGTACTTCGGAAGCCGTTGAGTCCTGTCCGTCATCGGGGCGACAGGTAATGACGGACAATCCTCGTCGGGCCAACCCGTGGTAATTGCTATCCATACAACTGACCTTCGTCGCGCCGGTACAGAACCACAGCGATCCCAAGAAACAAAAGCGTGAAGCCAACCAGCGCCTGTACATGCGACACGATCGAAACCGTATCGCGAGACATCCCGATCGCTCGCAGCGCCAGCTGGCTGATATGAAACGGCGGCAATACGCGCGCCACCTGCTGCAAAACATGCGGCAGCAGGAAAATCGGAATCCACAGGCCGGAACAGAACGAGATCGGCAGATAAATAAGGTTGACCACTGGGGGAGCAGAATTCGGTCTGGCGATGTAGCCCAACGTCAGCCCCAGCGCTCCGAATGGAATCGACGCCGCCACGAGAACCCCGACCAGTCCGGCCGCCTGAAGCGGAGCGAGACGAACGTTGCCGACGGCGTAGCCGATAGCCAGCAGCAGCGTTGCTATCACCGCACTGAACGCCACTCCACTCACGAGCTTGGCAGTGAAGTAAGCAGCCAGGGGCATGGGCGACGCGCGCTTGACCTGCAGCCACCCTTGGCCTCGCTCCATGGCAATGCTCACCCCGAAGCCGAAGAGCGAGACGCCCATCACGCCGAAGGTCCCGAGGGTCGCCAGCATGTACGTTGCGGTTTCCGAGCGCGTGACCGGATTGCCGCGACCCAGGACGAGGGCGAACAGAACATAGAACATCAGCGGAAACACGATCGACGAAACCGCGTAAATCGGGATGCGGACGTTCTTCAGGATCTCGTATTTCGCTTCCTTGGCGAAGAGCTCAACCAGGTTCCAGAAGGAACGTTGCGGAACGCCGATGTTGGCTGGAAAAGTGGTTGCTGCCATGTCAGTTGCTCCCGTTGGAATTGTGGTTCTGTGTGAGGGCCAAAAAAGCCTCTTCCAGCCCGGCACTGGTGACTTCGAGGTCCGATAGCCAGGAATCGCGATTTAACAGCTCGCGCACCACCGGCTCGGCGGCCTGCACCTGCAGCTCAAATTTCTGCCGGTCGGCAATGGCGGTCAGGACGCCTGGAATCGCGCGAACCTCGTCGAGAGCGAGTTGGCTCGAAAAGCGCACCTGCTTGCCGATCGTGCGCGACTTGATTTCTGCTGGCGTGCCTTCGGCGACGATGGCTCCGTGCTGCAGCACCAGGATGCGATCCGCAAGGGCATCCGCTTCGTTCAGGTAATGGGTGGTGAGCAGGATGGTCTTCCCGCGCGCCACCAGGTTGCGAATCTGCGTCCACATCAGGCGGCGGGCTTCGACATCCAGGCCCACAGTCGGCTCGTCGAGGAAAAGCAGGTCGGGATCGCCGCAAATCGAGATTCCGAAAAGCACACGCTGGCGCTGTCCGCCGGAAAGCTCGCCGAAGCGTCGGTTTTCGAGGGCCTCCAGTCCAGCGATGCGCAGGGTCTCGGCAACCGGCAGCGGCTTGGGGTAGTAAGACGAGAACAGGTCGATGTGCTCGCGGACTTTCAGCGTCTCGGGTACGCGCGCGACCTGCAACATGGCTCCGACGCCATAGCGCAAGTCCTCGTTGCGCGGGTCGGCGCCGAAGACAGTAACACTGCCCGAATCCGGTTTCGCCAGGCCGAGCAACATCCGTACCAGGGTGGTCTTTCCTGCGCCGTTGGGGCCGAGCAGAGCAAGCAGTTCGCCGCGGCGCAGTTCGAAGTCGATGTTGCGCAAGGCGGTGACCGATCCGTATGTCTTAGTGAGTTTGCGGGTGCGGGCCACACTGAACTGCGGCGGCGTTGGGTGGTGGGGTATCTGTGCGATTGCTGTGGACATCCTTCACTCCGGTTTGGGCTTCCCGTTATGAGAGCGATGATCGGCCAAACTGCGGGCCGCCACTAGTGCCGATTGTCAGGCAGGGCGAATGACAAATGTCATGGCAGCTAACAGCCATTAGCTCTTGGCCCTTAGCTTTCAGCTGTCAGCTTTTAGCGGTCAGCAGACAGAGGTGAAAACCGCCAGAGAAACCAATTCCAGACCGAGCAACCAACCGGACGATATAGGGGACCGTACTGTGCTGGGAGTGCGCAACGATTCTCTGCTGGCCTTGGGATTGACCGGCATCAGCCCGGTGATCGACTGAAAGCCGCTAGCTCATAGCTGACAGCTGACAGCTAAGGGCTAAGAGCCTACGGCTAGACCCACAAGAGGGGGTGTTCATCTCAACATGAATCATTTGTTTCATCGTGGCGTCCTTCGTGACTCTTATCACTTTTGGGGGTGACTTGAATCACGGCTCAAATCAGCCCGAAAGGCCGACACTAGGGTGTAACCAAGTGAGGGGTCCGCTTGTGCCACGTGTTGCTCCTCCCGCAGGCGCTGGCGGCCGGAAAGAAGGTCACTCATGTTGCTCGCATATCGGCTGGTCAAGCTGATCGAAACCCACTCCGATGGACTGGCTCGCAGCCTGCACGATCGTTACCGCAGCGATAAAAAATGCTCAGCCTACGCCGACGTTCCCGAAGACGATCTGACGGCCAGGGTCTACGAGGTCTACCACCATCTCGGCGAATGGCTGATGGGCAAAACCGAAGCTGACGTGGAACATCACTACCTGGAGATCGGCGCAAAACGGTTTGAGCAAGGCGTGCCGGCCAGCCAGGTAGTGTGGATGATTTGCCTGGTGCGCGAGAACCTGTGGGATTACCTCGAAAAGTATGGCGAACTGGAGAAGCCCGCGGAGATCTTCGGCGAGGTCAAATTGCTCGAGATGCTCGACCAGTTCTTCAATCGCGCCATTTATTACGCAACGCTAGGTCACGAGCGGGCGCGAAACCGCGACGAAGTGTTTTCCGAACCAGTGACGGCTTAAAACGAGGGCCACTTCATGTCTTGGATCGATCCATATCGAAGCAAATTAATGACTGCGCACGAGGCAGTAGGCTGTGTCGAGTCGGGAATGCGTGTGTACATTCACCCGGGCTGCGCCGAGCCCGAGGCGCTAGTAGAAGCCCTGATGGAGCGCGCTCCCCATGTGAAGGGAGTGGAAATCGTTCATCTGCTCACGCTGGGAACATCACCCTATTGCTCACCCCAGATGTCGGAGAGCTTCCGCCACAATGCTCTGTTCGTTGGCGGCAATGTAAGGCAAGCAGTTCAGGCGGGCCGAGCCGATTACACGCCCATATTTCTTTCCGAAGTTGAGCGCCTGTTCGAGAGCGGCGAAATGCCGATCGATGTGGCATTCATTCAGGTCTCGCCTTGGGACTCGCACGGTTATTGCAGCTTCGGCGTTGGCGTGGATACCACACTGACGGCCGCCAAGTGTGCGCACCGGGTTGTCGCGCAGGTGAATGCGCAGATGCCGCGCACCTACGGCGACAGCTTCATTCATGTCAGCAACCTTGACGCCATCGTGGAGGTTTCGCGTCCACTTTGCGAGATCCAGGAAAACAAGATCACTGACCTCTTCCGCCGGATTGGAACACACGTGTCGTGGCTAATCGAAGACGGCTCGGTCCTGCAGTTAGGGATCGGCGCCATTCCTGACGCGGTCTTGCCGAACCTGATGGACCGCAAGGACCTGGGTGTCCACACTGAGTTAATTTCGGACAACGCGATTCCGCTGATCGACGCCGGCGTGATCAACGGACAGCGAAAGAACTTCAAGCCGAGGAAGATCATCCTGGGATTCGTCCTGGGTACGAAGAAGCTGTTCGACTTTGTGGATGAAAACCCTGTCTTCGAGTTTCATCCATCGGCCTACACTAACGACCCGTTCCGCATCTCGCAGAACGAACGGATGGTTGCCATCAACTCGGCCATCGAGGTCGATCTCACCGGGCAGGTGTGCGCAGAGTCGATTGGCTCCTGGTTCTACAGCGGCTTCGGCGGACAGCTCGACTTTATCCGCGGCGCAGCCCGGTCGAAATCGGGCAAGCCGATCATCGCGCTGCCGTCAACCGCCAAAGACGGAACGGTGTCGCGTATCGTGCCCCGGCTGGCGCATGGCGCGGGCGTGCTTACAGGACGCGCCGACGTACATTACGTCGTCACGGAATTCGGCGTCGCCTATTTGCACGGAAGGACCATCCGGCAGCGCGCCGAAGCACTGATTCAGATTGCCCATCCCCAATTCAGAAACGAGTTGCTCGCGTACTGCGAGAAGCAACGCTGGTTTCAGAAAAATGAATTCGAAGCTTTTGAAATGCGAGGAGAACATGCCATCAGAGGCGCGCGGTGATGTCACGATCGATGTCGAAGAATGTAAAGGGTGTGGTTTGTGCGTGGAATCCTGCCCGCCCAAATGCCTGGTGCTGGCTCCGGAGTTGAGCAGGTACGGAGTACACCCCGCGACTTATACCGGTGAAGGCTGCACAGGCTGCGGTGCATGCTTCTATTGTTGCCCCGAGCCAGGAGCCATCACCGTTTACCGGTTGGTGCCGCCACCCAAAATGGGTGCCGCAGTGATTGCCGGAGGCAAGGAGGCGGTCCATGCGGCGATTGTGTAAGGGAAATGTCGCGGTCGTGAAGGCCGCCGTCTTGGCGGGCTGCCGAGCCTATTACGGATACCCAATCACCCCGGCAAGCGAGATAGCAGAATACGCCGCTCTCCTGATTCCGGAAGTGGGCGGCACTTTTTTGCAGGCAGAAAGCGAAGTCTCGGCGATCAACATGGTCTATGGGGCCGCATCGGCAGGTGTACGAGTCATGTCGGCGTCGTCAGGACCGGGCCTGAGCCTGATGCAGGAAGGCATCTCCTACATCGCGGGAGCCGAACTGCCCTGCGTGATCGTGGACGTGGTGCGTGGCGGTCCGGGCCTGGGCAACATTGCTCCCGAGCAGAGCGACTACAACTCGATCGTCAAGGGTGGCGGTCATGGTTGCTACCGCAATCTCGTGCTCGCCCCAGCTTCGGTGCCGGAAATGTTTGACCTCACGGTGCTGGCCTTCGAGCTGGCGGACCGCTATCGCAATCCGGTGATCGTCATGACCGACGGCTACGTCGGCCAGATGCAGGAGCCGCTGGAAATCAAGCTGCATGACGTGAATCCGCCCGACAAAGACTGGGCGGTAAAGGGCACGCGCGAGTCACGCAAGAACCTGATCAGCTCGATCTACCTTGAGCCGGATGTGCTGGAGGCGCATATCCGCAAGCTCGAATCGAAATACGCGTTGGCACAGGAACTCGAGAGCCGTAGCGAAAACTACCTGACCGACGACGCGGAGTTCCTGCTGATCGGCTTTGCCATCGTGTCACGCGTTCTGCGCTCGACGGTCAATCAGTTGCGCGCGCAAGGCATCAAGGTTGGACTGTTCCGCCCGATCACGCTATGGCCGTTCCCCTCGCGCGAGCTACGCGAGACGGCAAAGCACGTGAAGTCGGTGATGGCCGTCGAGTTGAGCACCGGAATGATGGTCGAA
>Ga0306926_10001684_pt1 | contig 22102 bp, 16 predicted proteins | sample flu12Cox44000178_FD_203759 | JGI IMG/M metagenome (GOLD analysis project Ga0306926, IMG submission 203759) | Lab enrichment of tropical soil microbial communities from Luquillo Experimental Forest, Puerto Rico - flux8day.12C.oxic.44.000.178 (v2)... | ecosystem: Environmental > Terrestrial >...
GCTGGCCAATACAATCCCAGAGCACCGCAGCAGATCTTGGTCCCGTTTGAGTTCGTCGCGGAGGCGAATCGACTTATCGCAGATGCGCGGGACGTCGCGCCGAGTCCTATCGCCACTACAGAGCAACCCGCGGACGAGCCAACCGAAATCAGCTGGCTTCTCGCTGGTGGGGTATTGATTGTGATCGGCCTTTGGTTGGGGTGGTCGGTGGTTTCGGTGAATCGCAGTGGCCGAAAAGTGGTTTCCGGAAACTGCACTTCGTCGCTCCACACGGTGGTGTAACGCCTGACGCGGTGATCTGGACTGACGATTCGAACCTTCCGGGGCTGCTCTGGATGACTATAAGATGCCAGAACATGCAGTCAGTGGAAGGGCTGGAAAGCTCGAGGCTCGCCTCCGGGTCGGTCGCTATCTGCACCATGGCCTCGATAGGATTGTGGCCCAGGGACTCCAGCAGCTCAGTGTTTGCCGGTTCGGCGTTCCCGCCTTCCGTCCGCCTGTCTTTGGCCCTCCTGGCTTCCGTCCTCCTGGCATATCTTCACTTCTACTTTACCGCACAAAGGGAATATGTTTATTTCTACTATTGAAACCCGCGCTGAAAGGCACCAGAGGCGAAACACCGAATCGACTCGGGTTCTAGGCAAGCGGCCCACCCGCTGGCAATCAATGCGACAATCGGCCAGCGTAGGAAGGAAAGTCTCGTACTGATAGTGGCCTTGCTGGTCGCTAGCGGGGAGTATTCAGCGCGGCGGTCAGATCGCAGGAGCTGTTAGCCGCGAAGTCCTCCAGATTTGCGCCCCGACAACGGTACAGAAAAGCCCTTTCCCTACAGGCAGCAAGACACCGATAAACGACCAGGCAGGGCTATGGCGCAGGCGCTGCACGGATGGCTCCAGCCTGTCATTCAGTCTGCTCAGCCTTGGATGTCGGAGGACATCGAAAAAGGGCAGCCGGTGGGAGGCGGCGCTGCTACCGCAAACCGAATCTCCGCCCCCAGGGCTTACACCGGCAGTGAAAATCCGGCCGTGTCTGGACGTGAGCTTTCGGCAATTAACCGGCTAAATCGTGGCAGAAGAAGATGGCCAGTCGAAAGGCGTTATTCTTTTCCAGTCGGGATTTTACTTGGGAGGTGAAGGTCCCGCCCTCGAGTTCGATCTGGGAAAGGCCAACGTCGCAAGCGGGACCCCCACGGTCACGATACTGTTGATCTCACTTTCCGCCGCGCAGTACAACCGCGAAGCCGATTGGGCCGAGGCGGGCGCGGAAGTCATTCTGCGTCGCTGCCCGATCTGCGTAGAGGATTCGATAGTCGGCCACGGCCGCCGGCGCAAGCAGGCTCACGATGAACACCATGATTGGATCGGGATTCGTCGCGGCGTCTGCAACCGCTGCGGCAAGACGTTCACCTTCCTACCGCCCTTCTGTCCACCCTACGGCCATTACAGCCTGATCGCCCGCAGCCAGGCGCTGCGCCGCTATTTTGTCGAGGGATGTGGCTGGGAGGCTGCGGCGCCCGCGGTGAAAGATCCCGATCGCGTGGCCGATCCCTCCACGTTGCGCCGATGGTTTCGCAGTCTGGATTCCTCTCTCCCGCCGTTTTCCTATTTGCGCCGGACGATGCTGGCCCTCAGCGCTTGGCTGCGCAAGACCGAGAACCTGGTACACGATTCCCTGCCATTGCGCTGGCACACAACCTTTCCGTTTCTCGCCCGGTTCTGGCCCTTGCGGATTTAAGAGACTGCGCGCCCGCCCACCATCCTTGCCTGGGAAGATGGCTCCCTTCCGCTTACGCTCGACTCTGGAGGTGAAAGGGCGCCATGGTCGAGGATTTGGAGCGGCTCAAACAGCGCATTCCGCTGCTGGAGTATTTGCAGCGCCACAACTGGAAACCTTGTCGCGCCGGCTCCCGCCAGGAGTGGGTCGGGCTGTGTCCCTTACACCAGGAAACTCACCCTTCTTTTTACGTCAATGCCGCCAAAAACCTGTTCTACTGCCACGGCTGCGGTCAGGGCGGCGACCTGATCCGCTTTGTTCAGCTCTTGCTCCATCTGTCGTTTCGCCAGAGTGTGGCGCATCTCGAGCAGGAACTCACACCGGCTCCCGCTTCACAACTCCTCGACCGGGCGATGGCCTTCTATCGGCTGCAACTCCATCGCCATCCCGAAGCGACCGGATATCTACAGCACCGTGGATTGCATGATCCTGCCGTCATCGAAGAACTCGGCGTGGGGTATGCTCCCGGCGGAAACTTGCGGCGCCACCTGGCCGGCTGGGGCTATCCCTTCGATCTGCTGCTCGACACCGGCTTGATCAACAACCAAGGCCGGGATGCCTTCTGCCGGCGAGTTATCTTCCCCTGCCGCGAGGACGGTCAGGTCGTGAACCTGTATGGGCGCAGCATTGGCGCGGCGTTCCCCCACCGTTTGCTGCCGCGCTCCAAGGGCGAACTATTTGCTTGGGAGTCAGTCAGTAATTTCTCCGTCGTGATTCTGGTCGAAGGGCTGTTCGACTTGGCCGTGCTGTGGCAGGCCGGTTTTTGTAACACTACCTGCGCCATCGGCACACAGTTAACGCCCGCTCAGTTGTCTCAGCTTACCGAGCAGCCGCGCCGTTCCGTCTACATCGCTTTCGATCAGGACGACAACCAAGCCGGGCAGAAGGGTTCCCACCAACTCGCCCAACGCCTCCAGGGCGTCGGCATACGCGCCCACATCGTCCAGTTGCCACACGGCCACGATCCTAACAGCTACTTCGTTGCCGGCGCTACCGCCGACGACTTCACCGACTGTCTGGAGCGGGCACAAGAGTTATGAAGTTGGCCTTGGTTCATCTATCCGCCACCTGTCCTTATCGCCTGCTCGACGATGCCGACCACGAGATTGCCTGGGCCAACGATTTCCTCGATGCCCAGCATCTTCGTCAACTCTCGCCGCGCTCGCTGCGCGCCTACGCCTATGACCTATTGCACTTTGCGCGTTGGTTCCAGAGCCGGCCCCAGACCCTGTCGGAAATCACCGAATCCACATTATTGGACTACGTCCGCCATCAACTGAGTCAGCGGCCCCAACCTACGCCACAAACCGTAAATCATCGCCTGACGGTGATTCGGTGCGTGTACCGATTCCATTACGGGCAAGAGATCCCTTCCGGCCATTCCCATTTCCAACGCAAATGGTCGACACGCTGCCCTCTCGGCTATGGCCGCCCCCATCGTGCCGTGGCCTTCGGACTCCGCCTCCGGCAACCGCGGCGCGTTATCCAGCCCCTGGCTGCAGAGCAGGTGGCCAAGTTCTGGGCCAGCTTTCGCACGTTCCGCGATCTTGCCGTGATCGGTCTGATGTTGCTGGACGGCCTGCGTTCCTGTGAGGTCCTGGCGCTCCAACTCGAAGATCTGAAACTGGCCGATGCGCTATTACACGTTCTGGGCAAGGGCAAGAAACAGCGTACCTTGCCATTGCCCGGCGAGATCCTGGAAGTTCTCCAGAGTTATCTTCGCTTGGAACGGCCGCTCACCAACTCCACGTATCTTTTCGTCTCCCTGAAAGGTCGGCGCCGTGGTCAGCCCATGACACCGGCGGGACTCCGCTCGCTGTTCCGACATCATCGATTGCGCAGTGAGGTCCGGACCGCCAATCCCCACCGGTTCCGCCATACATTCGGAGCGGATATGGTCAGGGCCGGCATCTCCCTGCCCGCTCTCCAACATCTGATGGGCCATTCGCAGATTCATACTACTCTGCTGTATGTCCAGCTTGCGCCCAGCGACGTCTGGCGCGAGTATGCCCGCGCGGTCGCCAACCGCTCGCGTCTGCCCTCTCCGCCAAAGATATGAGTCAACCGCGACGGACTCTCGAACAGATTTTCCAAGCTCAGGTCCAAACTCTCGCTCTAACCCTGCAACCCTTCACCGTGGTCAAGTATGACTATGTGGCTCGCCACTTCGTCAGCTATCTGCGGTCCACGTTCCCTGAGGTCCGCCGACTGTCCCAACTCCGCCGCGATCCCCATATGCTGGGTTGGTTTCGCTGGCTTTGCGAACTGCGCCCGCAGCGCCCGCCGATTGGCAACCACACTCGCGAGCAGCGTCTCCTCTGCCTTCGCCGTCTGCTCGAGGACCTGGCCGCCCAGGGCCATCCCATCCAGTCCGGTCTCATCATCCGCGAAGACTTCCCGGTTCGTCCTGAATACCTCCCCAGGCCTCTGTCGCCGGAAGACGACCAACGGCTGCAAAAGGAATTGCGCCGCACAGACAACCTGTATTCCAATGCCCTCCTGTTGGCTCGTGTCACCGGGATCCGTATTGGAGAATGTATTCACCTGCCACTCGATTGTCTGCGTCAGGTCGCACCCGAACAATGGGCGCTGCACGTTCCCCTCGGCAAGCTCCACACCGAGCGCCTCGTACCTCTCGACGCGGAAGGATTACGGCTGGTAGTGCGCATTTGCGAGTTGCGTGCTCAGGCTTCCCCCGCCTTCCTCAGGAAATCGGAAGGCCTCCTGTTGCCTCGCGTAGGTGGCCGGTTCGCCTTGTTTCAAACCTTGCGTCTCGCGCTGGCCGATTTTGCAAAACGAGCAGGCTGTGCCGACACGAGCCCGATCACGCCACACCGCTTGCGCCACACCTGGGCCTCGGACATGCTGCGCTGCGGGCTCAGCCTGCCCGCTCTCAAGGAACTGATGGGTCACAAAGACATCCGCATGACCCTTCGCTATCTGAAGGTCACCCAGCCTGATTTGCAGCGCGAGTTCTACCGAGCCCGCCACAACACACCGCAGCCTTACTGCATCCCCTCGCTCTCGGTTTCTACCGCCACCTCCGATCTCCCCGGCATCCGCCACGCCCTCGCAGCTACACGCCATCTGCTGGAAATGTACCGACGCCAGCTCTCCGACAACAAGATTAGTCGCCGCATTCAGCGTCTCAATCGACGGCTGCTGGATGTCGATCACGAACTCCACAACATCGCTGCACGGCAAAAATGAGGAAAGATTGGCCGGTCAATCGGCAAGCCTGCGTGAGGAACGGAGTGCCTATTTTCCGGAGGAAGGCACTTGGGTGATTTCTTCGCAGCGGCGGCTTTATTCCGCAGCCGCTCGAGCGGCGCGAATCGTCGGTTGATCTCGTCGGCCGTAAAGGCTTCTGGATCGAAGTCGTCGCCAAGCCGTGCCCTGCCAAAAACGGATGGATTTTGCTTCTGAGAGACCCATTTTATCGGCATTCCGCGGGATCCATTTCACCTGTGGCCGCAGTCGACCCTTTTCGGGCCGGGGATCATCATATTATGCGGCCGCGGGCGTACTGAGCCGCAGCTCGGGGATTCTGTTCACCGTCAAGCCGAATGGCGATTGGCTGGCGGTGCGTTACAATGACACGGAAAAATAACATAGCGCTCTGGGAGTTCCACAATGGAATCTGCAAGCCGGGTCAAATTCAGGGACCGATCCAAACCCTTTATGCTCGATCGAAATGCGTTGCACGAGTTGAAAATGAGGGTGAACGGTACTGACTTCAAGGCATGGCTTGACGGAAACCTTGCGCTCGAACACACGCCGGGGACTGAACCTCTTGCTGTGGGCGAAGACCACCAATACGAGTTATTTCAGGGATTACGTCGTGACGTCGCTTAAGTAGCCGCAAGCATCCGGCAAAGGTGCTGCCGTGCTCGCGATGTTGCGGGAACATGGAAGGTCGCGGATGAACGCCACCTTGATCAAAGCGTTGGTCGTGTTGGTGCCGGGCGCGATGCTGCTCGCACGTTCGATAGTCCTGTTTCGACGTGAGAGGACGCTTTATCCGCTCCTGCAACTCGTAGGTGCAGCCTCGATTGTGATTGTGGTCTTGACACACGTGTTCGAAGCACTAGGTGCGCTTCCTGGATGGGTTGGGCGCGCGCGAATAGCGCCGGTCACTACATCGATCTTTGCTGCGGTGGTCTCGCATTGACGTTATTTCCAATCGGCTTTTTGATGCACATGCTGACGGCTCGACGCTCACGATAGCAAACGTTGGACTCGACCTTCAAACGGTGCATCTTGTCACAGGTTTTCGCGCTTATCCGCCGGCCAGGGACTTCGCGCCGCCGCAACTCACCGCTCTCAGCCTGGGTGGCGGCCCGCGCCGCGCGGTGCGCTCGGCAAGACGACCAGGCTTCGGTAAGAAATCGCCGCGCCTGCCGGCGCCGTCAGCGAGACCGGGATTCGCCGAAGACCAGCACCTTTCCGTCGTGCGAGTCGACAAGGTAGATCAGCCCGTTGCGGCCCGCGTACAGGGAATCGACACGCTCGACCTGGTCCACGCCTTCTCCCAGTTGTCCGAAGACGCCCACGTTGCGTCCAGCCTCGTCAAAAACCTGGACTACCGCCCACCGAGGATCTGCCACCAGAAGTCTGCGGTTTCGCCCGTCGTAGGCGATGGCGGAGGGGAACGGGATGTCGTCCCAACGCCGTTCCCCGCGCGGGAGTCCTGCCGAACTGAAGACCAGCACCTTGTGCTGCCGGTTGCCAAGGACGTAGATCTGGTTGTCGGCCACGGAAATCGCCGACGGCTCGCTCAGCTCAGGGGGCAGTTGGATGGTCAGGTTGACCTCGCCCTCCTGGTTGAACGCCACCACGACGTTTCGTGGGGGATCGGCCACATAGACCGTCCTGCCATTTTCGGAAAGTGCGACTGCCGTCGGCTTCTCCAGGATCTCTTTTCCAGGCTTCACCAGCATGCGGTCGTATTCGCCCTTCTCGTCGAACACAAAGACACCCCCGTTGCCGGAATCGGCCAGGTAGACGCGGCCCTGGGCGTCTGCGGCAATTCCCGAGGGTTGCTCGAGGGGCACGCCTCCCACTCTCCGGATTTCTCGGTACGCGCCGGCTTTCTTATCGAAGACGTGCACCGAGCAGGTGGCACTGTCGGTGATCCAAAGGCGGTTCCGGAAATCCGTCGTCACCGCCACCGGATACCCGAGGCCCCAAGGATGCTCGCCTCTTCCGAGAGCGGCGATGAGGGGTCTGCGGCTGAGAAGGTTATTCGGGTGAATGCCCTGCCGCGAGCCGAAGGTGTACAGGTGACGGAACTCGACCCGCAGGTCATCCTGCCCGCACGCCACCGCCGCGGCCACCAGCAAAACGGCACCGGCGATCCGCATGCACGCCCCCTCAGTACGTCTCCGGGTTGTGGTCTCTGCCATGGCAGAGCGTATAGCACCCTTTCTGGTCGGGCCCAGCACCCAGGTAAAAGTACCCGAAATAGGAGGTCAACGTCGACTTGGCGGCTACGCCAGTGTCGAGGTTAATCATAGCGCGGTTGGCTCCCGGGTTTCCCCCGATCACGCCATGGGGATCGTGGCAAGTAGTACACCCGACATCGGTGTGGTTAGGGTGGGGGTTCTCAAGGCTGACGGTCGTCAGGTTGTGGCATTTGTTGCACAGGGCCGCCCCGCTGGTACCGCCTCCGCCGCCAGCCCCGCCGAGCGCGTCCTGGAACAGATTGAGTTGGAGAAGGTGCGGATACAGCGAAGCGTGCGGCCCGTTCGGACCGGTGCCCCCGGAAGACCGGGCCTGGTCGTTGTTATGGCAGTCGCTGCAATAGAGGATGGTTGAAGTGGTCAGGGGACGATTCGTGTTGTTCGTGCCGTTGATATTCAGCATGAAAGATCGCAGGCTGCTGTTGCTCGTGGTGACCGTGCTGTTGCCCATGACGTTGTGACCGATCGGGCTGAGAAACTTCAGTCGCAGATTGTACTGGTCGGCCGGCAGAGGCGGGGGAATGGGGTATCCCGCGGGCAGCGGCCCCGGAGGATAACGGCTCGACGTCCGGCCGTAGGTGCTGGTAGTGGGCTTATTGGTGCTGTCGGCGTGGCATTTGTAGCAGACCTGATACTCACTGGCGGCGGGCCTCTGGACACCCGTCGTGTCGAATCCGCTGACGCCGGCGAGGCTGGCCTCCACAGCCGGTGCCGCCGGCGTGCCGGTCTGCGCATACGCCGCATGTGGATTGTGGCAGTCGGCGCACTCCGCATGGCGCGTGCTGTTCACCGGCACGGATTCGGCCGGATCATGGGCTCCGGTCACCGTCATGGTGGGGTGTGCGTAAGTCTTGGTGAACTCACCCGTAGTATTGAGCAGCGCCGGGGAGACGTTGGCGCCGGCGTGGCAGGGTGTGCAGGCTGCTTCTTCCGCCGCCTTCAGGTTCCGCGCGGCGACGGGATTATTATGCGATTGGTGACAACTGGAGCAGGCGTCGGCGGCCACCGTTGCGTAGGGCCCGAAGGCCGCCGTCGTGGGCACCGAGTTGATCGCCGTGGCGTGCGATCCCGCGGCCCAGCCGTTCAGCGGATTCGGCTGCACGCGCGTCGGATCGTGGCAGGCCAGACAGAGCGGTCCTCCCCCGTTTCCTCGCACCAGAAACATGGGCACCGACGGATCGTTGTTCGGCACGTGCGGATCGTGGCACGTGGTGCACTCGACCTTGCCGCCGACGAGCTTCACCGAGGTGTCCTTGGTGGAAGCCGGCGTGGCGAACAGCGAAGAAGCCAGAGAGCCGTCGTCGACCGGCGTCATGGCCACCGGGTGGCTGGTGGCCAGATTGCTGCCCAGCAGGTCCGGCGCCGTCATGGCCCCGGTGGTGGCGATCAGACCCTGCGTCACCGTCAGGCCCGCCGCCACCGTGCCGTCATGGCAACTCAGACAGAGCCGCGACGTGTCCGTGCCGGGACTCTGGGATCCGGAGGTGTACGTGCTGCTGGTGTAGGCGACGTAGGTCTGCGCGGACAGGGCATGGTCCCAAAGCGGCGGGATATTGGGGACCACGTTGTGCGGCGCATGGCAGAACACACAGGCGGACATATTCGCCGATTTCACCGGACCTCCTCCGGTCACCGAGAGATCGTGTTGGCTGCCAACCACGGCCTCTTTGAGACTGGCGGCGGCGAGCGGCAGCGCGGCAAAAACGGCGGCGGCGATCAGACGGTTCATTCCGCAAGCCTCCGGTAGCGAAACACCTGGATCCGGTGATTCAGCGAATCGGCAACGTAAATGATATTGCGGTCGTCGATGGAGATTCCGGTGGGAAGGCTGAATTGGCCGGGCTTGACTCCGTCGGAGCCGAAATAGTACAGCAGGCGGCCGTCGGGCGCGAAGACCTGGACTGTCGCGAAAAGCGCGTCGACCACGTACAGGTCGCCATCGGTATCGGCTGCGATGCCCTTGGGCCGGTTCAGGGTGCCGGTCTGAATTCCCAGGGTGCCGAACGATGAAACGTAGGCGCCCTCCGGCGTGAGCGCCTGGATGCGGAAGTTCATGGCATCCACCACGTAGAGTTTTCCCCCGGAAAGGGTCAACGCCGTGGGGAAGTTAAATTCCCCCGGCCCCGAACCGCGCCGGCCGATCGCCCGCACCAGCGACCCGTCTAGCCCGAACACCAGTACTTGGTGCCGCAGCGTGTCGGTGACGTACAACCGCCGGGAAGCGCGGTCGAGCGCCATTCCGGTCGGCCGCTTCATGCCGGAGTCGGGGTTCGACCCGCCGATGGTCCTGAGAAACCGGCCGCGCGTATCGAAGACGTAGATCTGCGCACGCACCGAGTCGCTGACATAGATGTTGTCGTCGGTATCGCACGCCACGTCGATGGGCGATACCAACAACCGGCGCTTCGGCCCTTTCAAAAACTGGTATTTCCGCTTTTCGAAATCGAAGATGTGCACGCCCTGCTGCCCCGGATCGGCCACCAGCAGCCGGCCGGTGCTGTCATGCGCGGTCGAGAACGGGCGCACAATTTCCGGCTTGCCCTCAGGCGGGCCGGCGATGATGTTGAATAGCTTGACGAAAAAGCTGCGCGGCTTGGTGAACTCTCGGACTGACGGGGTGGTGCGCAGGTACTCCACCGTCCCCCGCGAGGGGGTCACCGCGCCGGCGGGAAACCGCCATGCCGCCGCCAGGAGAAAGCACCGAATCGTGGTTCGCCGGATCCTCACAGGAGTTTTACCGCCCTCACAATACGGATATAGAACCGTGTGCGAATCGTATCGGGATAATATAAAAAGACCTGATTAGAACGAATGAAGCCGGCCTGCAATTGGATCCGGCGGAAGTGATAGGTCGCGTTCGAATCCAGAAACTGGAAATCGTTGTTCAGGATGCCGGCCAGGTGCTCGCGCGAACGGGTCCACATGGCCGAGAATTCCACTTTGCGCAGGGGAATCGCGTGAAGGGTAAGGTTCATTCCCCGGTAGTCGCTGGGAATCACCGGCAAAGACGTCGCCAGGATTTCAGCGACGCCCAGGTTCGAGAGTGCCTGCCCGTAGAATGGCAGAGAATTGCTGAGCGTGCTGTTGAGAGATCCGTTGACCTGGAAGCGGGGGTGCTCGATTCCCGCCCGGGCGACGTATCCGCTGGTGCGAAAATCGTTGGCGTTGTTCGTGACCGAGCCCCACTGCCATCCGCCGCCCAGCCGCGCGTTGAAGTCGTGGAAGACGCGGTCGGCTACGCTGCCCTCCACGGAGACACCGTGGCTCGAGAGCGGCTGCGCATTGTGTACGCTCTGGTCGTTGCCTTGGAGAGTGCCTTCGAACCTCAGGCCGCTTGGGTTCCCCTCGAGCAGACTGGCCCGGTAGATCTGCCCCTGAATCGTTCCGGCCTGTCCCGTGACCGAACCGAGGCCGAACTGGCGGGCGTACTCGCCGGAAACGCTCCCCCATTTCAGCCGGTTCGTGTAAGTCAGCCCGGCCTCGGTGGTCAGATAGTTGGCGTTCAGCGGACCCACCGTGTTACTGGAAAAGACGGCGCCCCGCTCCGCGCTGAAGAAAAGGCCCAACCCTTTTGCCACGTCGATGTTGGTAATGCCGTGCAGGTTGTAATTGGACATGTCGTTCGAAAAAGGGACCAGGATGTGGGTGCTCCCCGCAACCGATCCGGCGCCCACCAGGCTGCTGGCCGCCTGGGTCAGCAACTGGCCGGCGAGATTCGAAGAATATGCGGCGCGCAGCGCGGCCCGCCATCTTCGTTTCTGAAAGAGCCGGAGGTTGGCCGAGCCATAGCGGTTCTTCAGGTCGATCGGCAGGGTATACAGGAGCGAGGACGTGGACTGGCTTCCGCCGTTCAAATAGAGCTCGGAGTCGCCGAGAAAGCCCCGCTTTACGGAACCTTGGTACTGCACCGCCTTCTGCCACAAGGTGCCAGTCGTGGTGGTTCCTCCTGCAATTGGCTGGAGCAGGTTGGAGTCTTCGATCTGATCGTGGAAGAAGGCCTCGGTTACCCATCCTCCCTGTGCGTACCTGGTGTCGACGTTGACGTGGCGCCCGTGCGAGAGGTAATCGGGAATCGCCGCGATTCCCGGCTGGGAATCGACCGAGTTGAGACCCCAGTCGATGGTGGTTTGAACCGGTTTGGCGGGTTTCAGATCCAGCGTCAATCCCAGGTCCTTCATGCGCTCCTGAAGCGTGTACCCGGAAATCTGTGACAGGCTCCCGAAGAAAACGTCCTCTACCTGCACATTGGAGTACCGGAAGGTCAGGGGAAACAGCTTCCGAAGCAAGGTGGTGCGGAGACGGATTCCATTGCCGCCCTCGAATCCGGCTTCGCTTGCCTGCGGGCCGACATTCAGCTCCGGCTGCACCGTGACGCTCAGCAAGTCCGGATTGATGAAGAATCCGTTCATGTCGAACTTGGCGCCGAACGGGACGAACTTGAGATTTTCGTATTGCTCGCCGCGCGCGCTGCTGGCATAGTAGCCGGTGGTGAAAGCGCCACCGATACTGAGCGGCTGTTCCTGGGCGTCGAGCAGCACCGCGGAGGCGGCGATCACTCCGCCGAGCCAGAACCACGTCTTCCGCATCGCCATTGACAGATCCGTCCCAAACAAAGAGCGGTGACCGCGTCCATTCGACCCGCATCCACCGCGTCGCTGACCGTCGCGGGACGGCCGGCCGTTACGGCCGGCCGGAACGCCCCGCCCGGTTTGCAGGGCGACACACAGACTGGTTGCGTGCCGCCGCACGGATTACATGTGACAGGTGGTGCAATGCGCCGTGTTATTGGCCTGGCGCAGGTAATTGGTGTTCACGTCGCTGTGCGGGTCGTGGCAAGTTGCGCACTGCACTGTGTTCGCGGTTCCGAACAACGGCAACGCCGCTGAGACCGTTGCTACTGCCTGGAGCGACGTGTTCTTGGTCGGATCGTAGTTCATGTTCACCGGGTGGTCGTTGGTGAGGCCGAGCGATTCATAGGCCGCCGCTCCAAAGGAAGCCTTTGATCCGATCATGTTCTTCGTCTGCATGGCGGGCGAAAAGCTCGATGTGACTCCGTCGTGACAGCTCAGGCACAGCAACGAGTACATGCGGACGTCTGTCGATGTCGCCAGGGCGCTGCCGCCCAGTTCGACCGCTTTGTTTTGCATGGTGGCCGTGTCATAAACGCCGAAGGTTTCCGCGGCAGCCGGAAACGAGCGCGACCACAGCAGGATCAAGCCGCTGTTTTGCGGCCCCCCGTTTGCCAAAGCGCCGTTATGGGGAGCATGGCACGACTTGCAGCCGTTGCCCCCGATGTCATGGGTGCTACCTGCCAGACCCGTTTTGGGTAAGTTCGCAGCTCCCAGAGTAAATGCAGCGACCAGCCCCAAACAGGCGGCCAACCCAAATAACTTCCATCTCATGAAGCGCTCCTCTGTGTTTTGAAATGTTGAATACGGCTTCAGCCGCGATCGATCCGACCCCGGCCGCCAAGGGCTCGTCACAAAACAACCGCCGCAAGGTGTCACTCGGCATAGTCATTTCCTGACTGGCCGCTAAAGGGAACTTCGTTCTAGTGACTGTTCGCGCCGTTCACCCCCTTCTCCGCGGCGGAATCGGGCTGCCGGATGTACTGGAACACCTGAATCCGCCCGTGAAACATCTCGGTCGTATAGATCTTGTCCTGGGCGTCGATGTACATTCCCGCGAGCAGAGCGAAACGGCCGGGCTCGTCGCCCAGCGAGCCCACCGCCAGCAGCGGCCGGCCCTCGGGCGTCAAGATCTGGAAATTGTTGAACTCCGCGTCCGCCACGTACACGTGGCCTTCGGAGTCCACGGCCACTCCTTTGGGCCGGATAAACTCGCCGGGGCTGTCGCCCTGCACGCCAAAAACGCGGACGAACGTCCCCGCCGGATCGAAGATCTGGATCCGGTAGTTCAGCGTGTCCGCCACATAGACGATTCCATTGCGGTCGACCGCCACGTTGGTGGGTCCCTGAAAGGTGCCGTTGTCGCGCCGGCCGGGCTTGGTCGGGCTGCCGAAGTAGCCGACCAGCTTGAGGGTCTGGGTGTCGAACACCGCGACGCGGCCCGCCTTGGCGTCGGCCACGTACAGGCGGTTGCGTGCGCGGTCGATGGCGATTCCGCCCGGCCGGCCGAGAGCCGCCGTGCCGAACAACGCGATCGGCTGGCCGCTGGCGCTGAAGCACACTAGGGAATGCAGCGTAGCATCGGAGACGAAAAGCCGGTCCTGCGCATCCACCGCCACCCCGACGGGCAACTGCAGCGGAGCGCGGCTACTGCCGCCCCGCTGCTCGACGACTTTGGCGGCGACGTCGATGACGAACACCGTCTTGAGCTCGGTGTCGGCGGCGTAGATCCTGCCCCGGCTGTCGGTGGCTATTCCGTACGGTTTTCGCAGCTCGAATTTTTCGTCCGTCGTTTTGGCACCGGCTACTCTTTCAAGGAATCTCGATTTGTGCACGCCGGGCTTCTTCACTTGGGCCATGTCGCGGTATTGCGCAACCCAGCGGATGCGCGGCGGATCGGGCGGGAGCGGCCAGATCAGCTCGCCCGCCGGCGTATTACCTGGCGCCGTGGCTGCCTTGCCGGCCGGCTTCTGGCTCTTCTGATCGGCCCAGCACAGCACGCAGACAATCAGCGTCCCGGCGGCCCATCGCGACAAATTACGCACCACTTATCGCATCCTCACAAACCTGCGCGGAACTTTAATTACCTCCTATGGGTCCGAAAGCGTCCGGAAAAATAGAGCCTGCCGGGTATATTTTTCGAGCCGCCTGCTTACCCTGATATTCGAGAGGGACGCGTGTGTGCGGGTTCCATCGTCTGGGGGGAAAGTCTGGCACCCGGGTCGGCTTTGAGAAACAGGGTCGTAGCGTTCCGATCGCGGTGGATGGCTCTGCCTTTGGCCTTGGCGCCGTGGTTGTGCGCGCCGGTGGCGGCGCAGATCTCGCCGGGCTCCTTGTCGCGCCCTCACCAGCAACTGGAGGGGGTCACCCACTGTGCCTTATGTCACGATTTCGGAGCCGGTGCACGCGGCTTCAGCCTTCGATGTCTGGACTGTCACACCGAGATCCGCCGGCGGCTGGAAGCCCACACGGGATTCCACTCCCGCGCGTACAAACAGGCAGCCACCCAAGCGGACTGTTCGCGTTGTCACATGGAACATAATGGGCAACGGTTTGCGCTTACGCGCCTCGACCGTGCGAGATTCGACCATCTTGCCGAGACCGGTTTCGCGCTCGCCGGGAAACACCGTGGGCAGGCGTGCGAGGCCTGCCACAACGCGAAGCGAATCCCACCCGCCGCCCGGGCCGAAATCAAGGTCAAGGATCCCAACCGGTCTTTCCTCGGGCTGAACCGGGATTGCGCCGCCTGTCATGAAGACCGGCACGGGGGCCAGCTTGGCTCCGACTGCACCCACTGCCACACCGAGGACGCATGGAAGCCGGCTCCAGGGTTCGATCATTCGCGCACGCCGTTCCCGCTCACCGGCCTGCACCAAGCCGTCGCCTGCCAGAAGTGCCATGGGCCGAAGGCAGGCGAGGACAAGCCGCGCTACAAAGGGCTGGTCGCGGGCACCTGTCAGGGCTGCCACGAGGATCCTCACCACGGCGGGTTCCTTGACGCGGGCTTCTCGGGCACCTGCGACAGTTGCCACAACACCAACGGCTGGAAGAACGCCCGTCCGGCGAAAGGATTCAATCACAGCGCCACGAAGTTTCCGCTGACTGGGAAGCATGCCGAAAGGCCTTGCGCGGATTGCCACAAGAGCGACGATTTCCGTCGTCCCATCGCGTACGAGCGGTGTGGCGACTGCCACCAGGATCCCCACGCTGGGCAGTTCGCCGGGCGCGTCGCTGGTTCGGACTGCGCCGCCTGCCATTTCGACAGCGGCTTCAAGCCGGCCCGGTTCGATCGCACCATGCACGAGTGGAGCGCCTTCCCGTTGGAGGGCAAGCATGCCGCGCTCGGCTGCCCCAAGTGCCACCAACCGGAGGGCCGCTCGGCGGTGTATCGCACGGGCAAACTCGTCTGTTCGGCCTGCCACGCGGATCAGCACGCCGGCGAGTTCGCCGCCGCGCCCTACTTCGACCGCTGCGAGCAATGCCACACGCAGGCGGGCTTCGAGTTGGTGGTGTTTTCCGTGGAGCGCCACGAGGCGGCCCGCTTCCCCTTGACCGGGCGGCACGCCCTGGTGCCCTGCAGCGATTGCCACAAGCCGCTGGCAGCGGCGGCAAACCTGGCGGTGCCGGCCGAGAAAATCGCGCTTCCCGCGGTGCCGCGCCAGCATCGCTTCACCGACTTGACCTGCAACACATGCCATCAGGATCCCCACCAGACCCGCCTGGCGTGCGAGGAGTGCCACACGACCCAACAGTGGAGAGGAGTGAAGCCGTTCGATCACGAAATGACCGGGTTCAGGCTCGAGGGAGCGCACCAGAACGTGAAGTGCGTCGATTGCCACCCTCCGGCGCCGCGCGTCCCAGCGCCACCCGCCTCCGCGCCTGGCTTTTCCGACGCTCGCAAACAATGCGGCGAATGCCACGGAGCGAAAGACGGGCACGGCGGACAGTTCACCAGCGAAGCACGGGCGGAGGATTGCGCGGCCTGCCACGTCGCGGTGCGCTGGGAGACGGTTACTTTCGATCACGAGCGGGCTTTATTCACACTCGACGTGGCGCATCGCAGAGTCGAGTGTGCGAAGTGTCACAAGCAGGAGAGTTGGCCGGGTGGCAGAATGATCCGAGTCTACCGGGGCACTCCAACCCAATGCGTGCAGTGCCATTGATTAAGATCGCGCCGGTGGCGAGGCGCCACCCGTCTGAGGGGGACTACCACCGGGGAAGGGAAGCCGCAATCGCATGGCAACCGTTACCGTAACGCCGCAGAGCGGGAGAGCCGACCGCAGCAGACGACTTCCACTGGGAGAGGTCCTGCACCGTGCGCTGGTGACGTCTCTGGTGCTGGCGATCGCCGGCGTGATCCTGTTCGTGGCGGTGGGAGGCTTTTCGTATTACACACTGGGCATCGAGGAACGGCCCCTTTCGCCGCTGCACGCCCAGTTTCGTTCGAGCGGAACGGTCGGCTTGAAGCTGGGCATTCTCAGCGTCGGCATGTTCGGGATCCTCTTCCTGTATCCCATTCGCAAACGCTTGGGGTGGCTGGCGCGCATCGGCCGTACGGGGCGCTGGCTGAACGTTCACGTGGTGTTCGGAATCACGACGCCACTGGTGGCCACCTTCCACAGCGCTTTTCGGTGGCACGGCGTGGCAGGGTCGGCTTACTGGACCATGATCGCGGTGGCCCTCAGCGGCTTCGCGGGCCGCTACTTGTACTCAAAAGTGCCGCGCAGCCTGAACTCGGTGGCGCTGACCATGGTGGAACTGGAGGCCCAGGCCGCGGCGCTGGCCGCCGAGTTGGCGCAGAACTCCCTCTTCCAGGCCGAAGATCTCGCTCCGCTCCTGACGGTTCCCAGCGCTGAGGAGATTCGTTCCATGAGCCTGGGCCGGACGCTCTGGAACATGCTGTGGATGGACCTGGCGCGCCCTTTCCAGGTAGGCCGCTTGCGGCGTCGCGTGCTGGCCGGGGCAGCGCAAATCCGGACTCTCGGCGGACTAGTCGCCTCGCACAACGCAACCCTGGAATCGATTGTTTCGCTGGTCCGACGGCAATCCCGTCTGCGGGCGGCGATGGCGTTCCTGGACCGCACGGAACGAATCTTCAGGCTCTGGCATGTGGTGCACCGGCCCTTCAGCATCTCCTTCGTGGCGCTGATCCTGGTGCACATCGGAGTGGCGCTGTCGGTCGGGGTGTTGTATGCGCACTAAGACTAAGGCTTGATTCGGCAGACGCGGTCGCCCGTTTTCCGTGGCGCAGGCCCTCGGCCGTCCTGGACTAGTGCAGAGCTTTGCGCGGTCCTGCCGCTTCGTATCGCCCGCGCTTTACTTCGGCGCCCAGGTGAAAGTTTCATGGGCTTTAGGTTGGGATATTCTTGTTTCCGGCAACCGACCAGCCCCCTGGGGGGATGCGTAATTGACATGGCTTGGCATGTGGCGTGAAGGCAAACATCACCGAACCAAGACCCTTAAATCAAATCACAGATGTCAAAGACGGAAGCCGACGCGGCATTTTTAGCTCCGCTGCACGATCGGCGGGAACCACAGCCAGGGAGGATCCAGTTCGAAGCGTTTGTTTGAAACCCTCTGCACCCGCTCTGACCGGCGAAAGTGAAAGGTTAACCCGAATGATAACAGAGGTGCGTATAGACCATCAGGCGGTTCCGGCTTGGAAAACATGGAAATCCGCCGGATAGATCGCATTGCGTTTGCAACCTTGCTGGAACGTGGGGAACCGATGGTTGTCGTTCAGCACTGTGGTTCATCTTCGGCGGGATCTTCACGCATTTCGCGTTGGCCGTCGCGGACGGGTTCATCGAGCGCAACCGGGCGGCGCACCAAACGGGATCGGTACGATCGGTGGAAAACCAGCGCGCCCATTCGACCAGGCGCTCCGCGCGGGCGGATCCGCATAGACGGTACGCACCACTTTGTCGCGCAGCGCTTCCAGCCTGGCGGCGTTTCTCAGTTCCGGGCCGCGCGGCGAGAAGTTCCCTCGCGCCGGCCTCGCCGACGGGCAGACCGGAGAGCGCCTCCATCCACTCGCCAGAGTCGGACGCCCGCTCAGAAACCCTCCCGCGAGAGACTTTCACGCAGCCTCTGAAGGCATCGGCCGCGGATGAAGCCGATCGAGCCTTCAGCCAATCCAAATTGCTGAGCCACTTCCGCATAGGACAGCGGCGGGTCCTGAAAGAAGAGCAACTGGAACATCCGCCGGCAGCGCTCGGGAAGCTGCGCGACGGTGTTCCACAGAATCTGAGTGCGCTCGGCCTGCTCCTTCCATTCCAGGAACAGCGGCTGGTGCGCCAGCGGTTCGCGATCAACGGGCACGATGCCGTGTTCGATGGCCCGCGCGCGGCGGCGTTTCCACTGATAGCACTTGTGCGACGCGACAGCGATGAGCCAGCCGCCCAGGGCACCAGGTCGGCGGAGGTTCTTCAACTCGGAATAGAGATCGATCCAGACCTCCTGGAAGATGTCTGCCGCGTCCTCCGCGCTCATGCGGTATTTCATGGGGGCGGAATAAACCAGGTTCTTGTACTTGTCTACAACCGCGGCCCACGCCAGCTCATTGCCGCGCAGGCACTCCTCCACGAGATCTTCATCCTTCCATGCCCGTGTCGGTTCGATGGAAGAAACGGAGATTCTCACTAATGCAGCGCCAGTATTCAAGGGCCTGATCCAGTTATTTCAGAGTGCGAAAATCAGCTTATCCAGAGGCCAGTTGCCGGCCGGATCCGGTGGGCATGGCAGTTGATCGAAAAGCTCAGGCTGAGCCCGTTAGCATCTAGTCCCTGCCAGGTACCCGTGTTAGGATACGGCTCTCCATAGTGCCATTGGGATCGGGCGCGGTCAGGTCACGCCACTTGGACACGCGAAAGTCTTACTAAAGAGGTCGACGCCCGTTGACCGGTGCATCAAGATGAAATAGAGCCACTGGTACACCGCGGACCACTGGTGTTCCCGGGCTTCGCCCGGCCCGTAGACGACGCGGTGGGTCATTGAGGCGCACACTTGCGGAGGAACGAAATAGCTGTTGGCTCTCTGGGCCGGCGCAAGCAGAGCCGCTGTTAAAGGAAGCGGAAATCGGCGTAGGAGTGTGGTCATGTGCAACTCAACTTTCTGCTAGCATCGTGTTCTGATTCACGCATCAAATTGAGTTTTAGGGTTCTTCCGAAGTTTTTGCAATCCTGACTTTACTCCTAGGTGAATCCATGCTGTTCAAAACGGGACAGACCTGTCGTGCTGTGCTGCTGAATACATGCGAGATCCCAGAGCACCGGGGCGACAATGTTAACCAGCGTACAATTCAGTGAACAAAGGGTATTGAGGCAAGTTGACCATTATACTCTGAACTCCGAAAAGGCCCCGGCACGGTCCTCCCAAAAAGGCCTGCGCATACTGTCAAATGAATTTCCCCAGAACCGAGATAGAGGCACTCCGCGGACTTCTGCGGGCGACCGCATCGGCCTCGGGGAGCGTCAGCGGTGACCTCTCGGGTTAACCAATCTGAAACCTCTTTGCCGTTAATCTGTTACTTGATTTCTGGTACCGTAGTCCCGAGATCTGCAAAAGGGCTCTCGAGGAGATACTGGTCGCAGCGTTCCCTGTTTGGGTCATTCCGCACGTGTCTCGACGCAGGCTGTGCTATCGTCGTCGCTGGTTCCGAATCGGCGGGTCTTTTCAAGAGACGGTCGCATTACGTTTCAACGGGGCTTTGGAGGGAGGGTCAGCCATGCTTTTCACCGGCACTCGGTCGGTTCCCAGCGGCTGCTGGAGAACTTGGTTCCTGGCAGCGTTGTTGCTTGCTGTCAGTTCTGCTCTGTTCGGTCAGGCCGCTTCCGGCACCGGAAGCATTTCGGGACTGGTGACGGACCCGACCGGCGCCGTAATGACGGGTGCCGATATCGCGATCCGGGACTTGGAGACCAACGTTAACCGTACACTCAAGTCCAATGACGCCGGCGTTTACGAAATGGTCGCGTTGAAGCCGGGCCAATATGAGATCAAGGGTTCCAAGCAGGGCTTTGCCACTCTGGTGCGAACCCCGATTACCGTCTCGGTAGGCCAGCAAGCCCTGGTGAATTTGGCCATGCAGGTCTCGCAGACTTCCGAAACTGTGACAGTGAGTGGCGACACCGAGGCGGTGGACACGTCGAAGACCGACGTGAGCTCGGTGGTCAACCTCAAGGACATGATGAACCTGCCGATGAGCGGCAGGCGCTGGGATAGTTTCGCGCTCTCCACGCCGGGCACCACCAACGACGGCGGGTTCGGCCTTCTCAGTTTCCGCGGCATGTCCGGGCTGTACAACAACAACATGATCGACGGCATGGACAATAACCAGGCGTTCTTCTCCGAAGCCAAGGGCCGCACGCGTTTGAATTTCGCCTACAGCATCGACGCCATCCAGGAATTCCAAGTCGGCAACAGCGCTTTTTCAGCCCAATACGGACGCGCCGCTGGCGGTGTAGTAAACGCGGTTACCAAATCGGGCGCCAATGACATTCACGGAACCGGCTTCTACCTGATGCGCGACGACTCAATGAATGCGGCCAATCCGTTTAGCGCCAATCAACTCGTGGCTGTGGGTCTCCCGGGTAAGCCAAACGACCGGCGTCAGCAGTTCGGTGGCTCCCTGGGCGGGCCCATCAAAAAGGACAAGCTCTTTTACTTCGGGAATTACGAGCAGCAGAAGCGCAACTTTCCCATGTCGGTGGTGCCGAGTTCGTCGACCTTCTTCAATTCCACGTGCACCGCGCCGGGTTGCCCCGGGGTCGTGTCGTTCTTTCAGAGCCTGGTCGAGAATCAGCCGCGCCAGGGAAATGAGTCGGTCGGCCTCGGGAAGATCGACGACAACCTGAATTCACGCAACACGCTCACCGGCTCGGTCAACATCCTGCGCTGGGACTCGCCGAACGGAATTCAAACCGCGCCGTCTTCGTCGGTCCACCACACCATGAACGGTTCCGACGACGTCAATTCCGAAACCTTGATCGGCAAATGGACCTCCAACTTTACTCCCACATTTCTCAGCGAGTTGCGCTTCCAGTACGGGCGCGATTTCGAGTTCGAGCTGCCCAACTCGCCCGGGCCTTCGGTGAGCACCACCGGCGGCATCAATTTCGGCCTGCCCAACTTCCTGCCGCGGGCAGCTTATCCCGATGAAAAGCGTATCCAGTTCTCACAAAATCTGAACTGGCTGCACGGGCGGCACTCGGTGAAATTCGGCTGGGATATTACGCGCGTCGACGACCTGCTGATCAACTTGTTCTCGGGAGGCGGCGTCTACAGCTATTCCACACTGAACAATTTCGCCCTGGATTGCGGCAACGCGGCCCAGCCGATCCCATTGACGAATTGCCTGGCGGCAACTAGCGGCGTCGGAACTGTGGGCGCACACTACAACACCTTCACGCAGGCGTTCGACTTGCTGGGCGCCGCCGGCCGCACCGACTTCAAGACCTGGGACATGGCGGGCTACTTTGAAGATACCTTCCGACTGCGCAACAACCTGACCCTCAACCTGGGGCTGAGGTATGAAGTCGAGACCATGCCGCCTCTCCACGGCAACTCCCTGGAACCGCGCACCAGCGCCTTGAACACCGACACCAACAATTTCGGCCCACGCCTCGGATTAAGCTGGGACCCGAACAATGATCAAAAGACCGTGATCCGGCTGGGCGGCGGCATCTACTATGGCCGCACTCAGAATTCGACGATCGCCAACTTAATCACAAACAATGGCATTCGCTTTGTCTCTTACATGCTGACACCGCAGCCGGGGGCGCCAACCTTCCCCAACGTGTTTTCGGCGCCACCTTCCAGCTCCGGCCTCAAGCCCGACATCGTGTTTGCGGATCCTCATTTCGCCAACCCGATCACCTACCAGGCGCAGTTCTCCATCGAGCGCGAGATTTTCCACAACACCACGCTCAGCGCTATATATATGACGAACCGTGGTCAGCGCATGCCAGTGTTCCTCGACACCAACCTGCCAACTCCCATTCTCAACACTTACACCGTGTGCGGAACCGTGGTAAATGGGACCCCCAGTTCCAGTTCTTGCGCCAACCCGGCGGGCACCATTACGGTCCCATTCTTCACGGGGCCGCGACCGAACCCCAATTTCGGCTTCATGACCGACGTCGCCAGTGTCGTGAACACCTGGTACAACGGCTTGGTCATTCAGGCCAAGCACCGCTTCTCGCATGGCTTCCAATTCGACGCAGGCTTCACCTGGTCCAA
>Ga0306926_10001686_pt1 | contig 22090 bp, 24 predicted proteins | sample flu12Cox44000178_FD_203759 | JGI IMG/M metagenome (GOLD analysis project Ga0306926, IMG submission 203759) | Lab enrichment of tropical soil microbial communities from Luquillo Experimental Forest, Puerto Rico - flux8day.12C.oxic.44.000.178 (v2)... | ecosystem: Environmental > Terrestrial >...
CCGCCCGACAGCATCGCGTTCATGTCGATCGCATCGAGGGTGATTGCTCCTTTGCTGCCGACGCCGGCCGGAATCTGGCGGAACAGTGAATCGGCCAGCGGCTTCTGCACCGGGACGATGTCGGCGACCTTGAGACCGGTGAGCATCGTACGCACGCCGCACGAAATATCGAATCCGACACCGCCTGCCGAGACGATGCCTCCATGGTCGGGATCGAATGCCGCGACACCGCCGATGGGAAAACCGTAACCCCAATGAGCATCCGGCATGGCGTAAGAGGCTTGCACGATTCCGGGAAGCGTCGCGACATTCACGGCCTGCTCAAAGACCTTGTCGTCCATGTCGCGGATGAGGTTCTCGTCGGCATAAATAATGGCCGGCACCCGCATGGCGCCGTGCGGTTCGATCCGCCATGTCGTGGCGTCGACCCGAGTGAAGCGAGCGGGCTCCATGGCCGTTTCTCCGCTAGACGTCCACGATGCAGGCGGCAGACCAAGTGCCGTCGGGATTCTTGGCGACCCTCAGAGCAGTATAGGTTGCCCCTTTCGGCTCGCAGGCCGGGGCATGGCGCTCGACCTCGACGGGCTCCCCCCACAGCGTCCCTTCGAGGTGCCCGTCATCGATGCGCACCGCAAAGCGCCCAAACAGCATTTTCCGGACCGCCATCTCATAGATGATGGCGTTGAGCCATTCGACCAAAAGAAGTTCGAGGTCGGGCGCCTCACACCGGATCTGGACCGAGACCTGCGGCTTGACTTCCGCATGGGTGATGATGGCGGTCAAAGCGTAAGCCGCCTGCTCGAAGGCCTGCGCCGCCGTCGCGCCCCGTCCCTGCACGCCGACGTCGGCATCGTGCGGGAAATGCTCCCACCCGGCCTTGCTCTCCGGCGCCGCGGCAGAATAGCTCATAGTCTTAGCCTGTGCTTGCCGAGCAGCTCGACCGTGCTCGCCTGGGGTCCTTTTTCACCCATCTCCTCAGCGAATGTGACGTGCGTGCCCACGGCAAGACGGTCGAATGCGCCATCGAGCACGCTATTTCGATGAAAATAGACTTCGTGGCCGTCAACGGCCTCCAGGAATCCGAAGTCACCGGACGGGTCGATGGTCTTCACGGTCGCGATCGGTTGACTTTCGTGTTGTTTCACCTGCCCCTGCAAACGGCGGACCTGATCCTGCAGCCGTCGTCGTGCATGCTTGAAGGCATCATTGATGGCAAACCAAAGATCGGCGTGGCGTTCGTCCGCCGGCGGCGTGCGCCCGATGTTGACTTCGCGACCATTCGGGAGCGCAAGATGAATGTTGACCTCATAGAGACCGCCGGTCCGGTGATGTCCGCTGGGCCCCTTCACCACGACCCGGCAAGCCGTGACGCGGCCGTAGCGCCGCTCCAGCTCGGCCACGTGCTTCTCGATCGAATCGCGGACGTCCGTTCTTGCCTGCATCCCTTGGAAATCGATTTGAACGGGCGTTTCCATATTCGTCATCCTCCGAGAGCCGTTGGATATCAAAATCAGTGCGACATGAGGCAGCAGATGGGACTTGCCGCCAGCAGCTCCCGCGTCATGCCGCCGAAGATCCATTCGCCCAGGCGGCTGTGGCCATACGCGCCGGTGACCAACAGATCGGCGCGTTCTTCGCGAGCGATCCGGATCAACTGCTCCGCGCCGGATCCCTTTTGCTCCAGCATGACTTTTGGCCCGCCTTTGATGCGATGGTGCGCGAGATAACGGGCTACGTCGTCGAGCCGCCCCAGTGCGGTCTTCTCTTCGCCCGGCCCACATGCTTCAACAATGGTAACGCGCGTTGCCTCTTGCAGGAACGGAAGTGCGTCCGGCACGGCTCGACGCGCTTCGCGCGTATCCTTCCACCCGATCACGACATGCTCTGCTCGCAGCGAGTCCACTCCCTCGGGCACAACTAGGGTCGGGCGGCCCATCTTCAGAATTGCTTCGCGCGGATCGAGTGCCCTGTAAGCATCTCCCGCTGCCTTCACCTGTCCGATGATCACAAGATCGGCAGAGCGCGCTGCGCGCGTCAGTGCCTCGGGCGGAAAATCCAGCGCTGCATGCCAGTCAAGCTTCCGATGATCGCCGCCTGCGATACTGCGGAACCAGCTGCCTCGGTAGGCAAGTTTCGCCCGCATCAGCTCGACGTCCTCGACCGTCCACTCGGCGATGACCATACCATTGGCCACGGTCGGCAGCGGAACCCCGACAGCCGACATTCCGATCAGGACTGCCCCGAATCTATCGGCAAGGCTTGCGGCGAGGCGTACGCGTCGCTCTGGCGTCGCGTCAGCCTCGACGTACACCATCAGAGATGCGTAGAACACATGCCCTCCTGCGTTGGCTCGCGCGGGGCTCAATCAGATAGTGAAAAAGCGGTCACAAGATAGCAAACCGTGCCTGCTACGATTTTGACATATATCAACGTCGGGCGCGTCGGGCAGCTTTAGGGACTTAGAATGAAGATCTAACTTGATATCTGCGTCGAGAATGGCAGCTATCACAGATATTCGCTGGTTCCGTGATATTCGCCTCGCCGATGTCGCGTTGGTGGGTGGAAAGAATGCGTCGCTCGGCGAGCTCTATTCTGTTCTATCGGAGCAGGGGGTCCATGTCCCGAATGGGTTCGTGCTGACGGCCGACGCATACCGCAACGCACTGACCGAGGCTCGAGCCCGGGACAGATTGCACCGGCTCCTCGACGCAGTCGATAAGACTCGCATAGACGCGCTCGCGCGGTGCGCTGCCGAAGCGCGCGCCATCGTCTTTGACGCGACCGGTACCGATCGGCTCCGACAGGAGATTGCGGAATCCTATAGACAGCTTGAAAGCGATTATGGCGCCAATGTTGCGGTCGCAGTGCGTAGCTCCGCCACGGCGGAAGACCTCCCAACCGCAAGCTTTGCAGGTCAACATGAGAGTTTCCTGAACGTCCGGGGCGCCACCGATTTGTTTGAAGCCTGCCGACGCTGCTTTGCTTCCATCTTCACCGACCGGGCGATTTCGTATCGGATCGATAACGGCTTCGATCATTTCAAAGTCGCGCTCTCGGTCGGAGTCATGAAAATGGTGAGAGCCGACCGAGCCGCGAGTGGTGTCGTCTTCACGCTGGACACCGAATCCAGCTTTCGTGATGTCGTGTTCATCACGGCGGTCTACGGCTTGGGCGAAAACATCGTCCAGGGGACGGTCGACCCCGACGAGTTCTACGTGCACAAGCCGACGTTCCGGCAGGGCTACCGCGCCGTGTTGAGCCGATCGCTCGGGCGCAAGCAAATGCGCATGATCTATGCACGTGAGCATGGCGGCACGAGAAATATTTCGGTTCCGAGGTCGGTTCGAGAGCGCTTCTGTATCGACGACGCGGAGGTGCTCAAGCTTGCCGACTACGCGATCAGAATCGAGGACCACTACTCGGCGAAAGCCGGCCACCTCATGCCGATGGACATTGAATGGGCCAAGGACGCTGACGACGGGCAGCTCTATGTCATTCAGGCTCGACCCGAGACGGTGGCTTCGCGGCGAGCGCCGACGGCATTCGAAAGCTATTCCCTCAAGGGGTCCGCCCGTGTGTTGGCCACCGGTCGCGCCGTCGGCGAGAAGATCGCGGTTGGGTCCACACGGATCATTGCCGACGCCCGCGCGCTCGGAGCGTTCCGGCCGGGCGAGGTTCTCGTCGCGGAGTCAACGAGCCCGGATTGGGAGCCCGTCATGAAGGTTGCGGCCGCGATCGTGACAGAGCGTGGCGGGCGGACCTGCCATGCGGCGATTGTCGCACGCGAACTTGGCGTTCCGGCCGTAGTGGGGGCAGCAGGAGCGAAGGATGCGCTGAAGACCGGTCGCCCCGTGACGGTGTCTTGCGCCGAAGGGGACGTTGGTCGCGTGTATGATGGCCAGCTTCCATTCGAGACGACGCGGATCGAGACGAGCGACGTCAAGCGGCCGCACATCGCCATCATGTTGAATCTCGGGAACCCCGAGCTTGCCTTCCGGACAGCCATGCTGCCCAACGATGGGGTCGGCCTGGCGCGGATGGAATTCATCGTCAGCGAGCACATCGGCGTTCATCCGATGGCGCTGGTCAATCCGGAAAAGGTGACATCGACCCGAGCCCAGAACGCCATTCGTCGATTGGTTCGCAACTACGCTCGGCCGGCCGATTACTTCGTCGAGAAGCTCTCGGAAGGCGTAGGCGTCATCGCCGCCGCGTTCTATCCCAAGCCCGTGATCGTCCGTTTATCGGATTTCAAGACCAATGAATATGCGAGCCTGATCGGAGGTGATGGGTTCGAGCCCAAGGAAGAGAACCCGATGTTGGGATTCCGAGGTGCAGCACGCTATACGCACCCCGCCTATGCTGCCGGCTTCGCTCTCGAGTGCGCGGCCCTACGCCGGGTGCGCCAAGATATGGGGCTGACCAATTTGCGTATCATGGTTCCGTTCTGCCGACGGGTGGAGGAGGCTCGACGCGTGCTCGATGCAATGGCGACCTATGGGCTCAAGCGTGGAGAAAACGGTCTCGAGATTTACGTCATGTGCGAGATCCCCAACAATGTCATCCAAGTCGACGCCTTTGCCGAAGTGTTCGATGGATTCTCGATCGGTTCGAACGACCTGACGCAGCTCACATTGGGTGTGGATCGGGATTCCGAAATCGTCGCCTTCGACTTCGACGAGCGCGATCCCGGCATGCTGGAAATGCTCAAGCTTGCAGTGCTCGGCGCCAAGCGCAACGGACGCCACATCGGTATCTGCGGGGAAGCTCCGGCTAACTACCCTGAAATTGCCCGCTACCTTGCCCAGCTCGGCATCGACTCAATCAGCGTCAATCCTTCGAGCATTTTACGAACGATGCAGGTGGTCAGCGATGCGGAGAGCGGCGTGAAACTAAGGAATGCCTCATCGAAGGCAGCAGAGTAGGCCAAGGATCAACTTCGACAGGTCGTGCTGCAGCGTCTTCGCTGGCGGCCAGCCGGCTCCTAAACTCAACGAGGGCTCGGCGCTCAATCCGCGGAGCGACGACGATTCAGGACGATCCGGATCGACCATTCCTTTGCCTCCACGCAGTCTTTTCTCGCAACGGCAAGCCTGACGTTTGATCTAAGTCAAGAACGCTTAAGTCTGCGCTGGCCATCTTACCGATCCGGCTTGCTTCAAGCCGACGCCCGGACCGGCCGGCGCTCGCTTGAAGAATGACAGTGGCGCGGCCGAGCTAGACGTCGGGATCGTCGATTTGGAGGTCGAGAATGGCCCACGGCACGGTCAAATGGTTCGATCCAACCAAAGGCTATGGGTTCATTCAGCCTCGAGGCGGCGGCAAGGACGTGTTTGTGCACATTTTCGCTGTCGAGCGTTGTGGAATGAGCACGCTCAAGGAGGGGCAGCAAATCGAGTATGAAATCGTAGACGACCGCGGGAAAACGTCTGCGGCGAAGCTCAAGTCAAGTGAGGCGCCTCCGAGGCTCGGGCGATCGCTGCGGTAATGCAACAGGCTTGACCTCCCGGTGGAGCATCGAACGTAGGGACCGCCAAAGCGAATTGCACTCTAACGGTCGATCCGCTTTCGAACCCGTACAGTAGGTCCAGTTATGCACACGCACATTCTCATTCCTACCGACGGCTCAGACTTGTCCGACGAAGCGATCCAGTACGGCACTGCCCTGGCGAAAGCTGTTAACGCCAAGGTGACGGGCGTAACGGTTTCCACTCCCTTCCACTTTCTTTCCGTTGAGCCTGAGATGGTCGCGGACACGCTCGAATCATATCGAGAGCGCATGACTACCGTAGCAGCACAGCGCTTGGAGAAAGTGAAGGAGGCCGCGAACGCCGCGGGAGTAAGTTGCGAGGTTGTGCATGTCGAGCACGAGCATCCTTACAAAGCGATTATCGACGTCGCCAACAACAAGGCGTGCGATTTGATCGTGATGGCTTCCCATGGCCGGCGCGGCATTTCTGCGATCGTGCTCGGGAGCGAAACGCTCAAGGTGCTTACCCACAGCACTATCCCCGTCCTCGTCTATCGAGCATCTCGTGCCGGGCTGTCGTCCCCATATTTCGCGGCATCTTGATTACTCTTTTATCGAGGCGAGGAGACCGTCAGTAACAATCGGCACGCTGTGGAAATTGTCGGAGGTGCAGGCGGCTCCATCACGCCGGCTAGATCACCAAACCCGCCCACGTGATGTCGTCACGACAACGCCGCAAGATTGGCTCAGACGCAAGGCCGAATATAGCACCGGTTCACATCCCATAATTCATCGAGCAGTTTGACCGCGGCCGATGCGGAGTTCACGACGGGATCGATGAGCAGCGCTTGCAAGGCGATCTCCTTCGATGCATGGACAGCGGCCTCGACTGCGAGCTGCTGGACGCTCACCTGCGTATTGAGGAGTTTGGCGATTGGATCTGGCAACGGCCCAAGCGAAATGGGATGAATGCCCGCGGCGTCGGTCATCACCGGTACCTCGACGGCCGCGTCCGGCGGCAGGTTCGGGACCACGCCCTGATTGAAGACGATGCCGGACTCCAGCACGCGCTTTTTATTGTGGATGATACCGCCGATCGCCGCAGCAGCGCGCTCGCCCGACGGCGTGAGCCAATCGGGCGGCAACGGCGCCCCGGCGAGCACATGGTCGAGCGTATTCGCGAATTCCGCTCGTCCCCGTTCGTCAGCGGCGAAGTCGTAACCCTTTTCGCTGCCTTCCCAGCCATACGCGAGATATTCGCCAAAGTGCTCATCGCTGCACGTCATCCAGTATCCGAACGCCCGAAACAGCCGGCGGGTCAACGGCGCGAACGAGGGGTCGTAATCCTGTTCCTTGGCACGCAGCAGCGGATAAAGGTCCTCGCCAGTTGCACGATTGCGAATTTGCAACAGGCATTGGAAATGATTGATGCCCGCACCCCAGACGTCGACCTGCTCGTAGGGCAACCTCATGATGCGCGCGACGGCGCCTTGTCCCATGAAGATGCCGTGGCAAAGGCCAAGCGCCCGGATCGGGCTGTATTTGCCAAGCGCGAGGATGATGCGGCTTTCGGGATTTGAAAAATTGATGAACAGCGCCTTTGGGCAAAGCTCCTGCATCTCGCGCACGAAATCGAACACCAGCGGCAAGGTGCGCAACGTAAAGAACAGCCCGCCCGGCCCGCCGTTCTCGCCAAGCGTGTGGCGGATGCCGTATTTGCGCGGTACGCCGAAATCGAGCTTCCAAAGCCGGTTGCGATCGATCGCAGTGGCGTTGACGACGAATCCGGCGCCGTCGAAAGCGGCGCGGCGATCAGTAGTCTGTTCGATGATCAAGCCAGCGCCTGTCTTAGTGTTCAACAACTTGGCGAGCTCGGCCATTTTTGCGAGCGTCTTCGGATTGCGGCCGACAAGCGTGAGCGTCAAACCGCGCAATTCACCGCTGGAGAAAATGTCCCGCAACATGCTCAGGCCAAACGACATACTGCTCGCGCCGAGGAAGACGATTTTGGTATGATTGGCCATTATCGCGTTCCTTCTCCACGCCACGCGGCGGCCGCGGCAGTCGCGTGACGATCTTCAGCTTCGGCATTGATCGCGGACATCGTCTGCGTGAGTTCCTCGTATACGTCATCGCCAATCGTCACCGTTCCGAAATTGGAGTTTTCGCCGTCGAAGCGGCCCTCGGCCGGCTGGTCCGCGTGCTCGAACCAGTGATAGCCGACGAGCGCCGGCTTTCGCACAGCGGCAGTCACGTAATGCCGGAAGCAAGTGGAGCGCTCGCCCTGAGTCGCGATCAGCGGCCCCGCGCCATTGGTGTTGGGCAACCCCGAATCCGCAGCGCGGAAGGAGAATTCGCCGATCACACAGGGCTTCCCGGTAGCCGCATAGGCGTCGATCACCTCGCTCGCATCGAGGTCATAGCAATTGAACGAAATGACGTCGGTATGACGCGCTGCAGCATCGATCACGCCGGGCGGCGGAACGTAGGCGAAGCGGCAGCCGAGCAGGAGATGGCACGGATCGGCAGCTTTGACCGCCGCACATGTCAGCGCGAAATAGCGCTCCGCTACCAACGCCACGAAGGTGTCGCAGTCGGCTGCGAATGCGCGGCGCCGGGGATCGGCACGATTGGCGCCATCCTCGTCGCGAGTGCTAAGCTGATAAGGCGGCTTTCGCCGGTAAGGAGGCTCGGCGCGCGTCAGCAAGGCGAATGCGTCCCAGGAGGCGGCGGGGGTGCGCCATGTCGCGTTGAATTGCTGAAAATCGGGATAGCGCTCGCGCAACCAGTTGAGAGCGGCGACACGGCCCGGACTACCGAGCGGCAGGAGAATAAAGATCGTCAGCAATTCATCGTCGCCGCGCCAATCCGGCCCCCAGCGCAATTCGTTGTCGATGAACCAGCCGACGATGGCTTGATCGTCGCGCCGCGTTCCGCACAGCATCTGCGCCCTGCGGCGGATGTGGCGATCGAAATCGGCATCGAACACGTCTGGAAAATCCTGTCGCGGTCTACCTCTCGCCGCATCGTCCTCGGCGCAGGCGAACGACATCCCGAGATCGAGATTGGGCGTCAGGGCGAGCTGCGCGCCGCCCGCTTTCGCCACCGCTTCGTCAGACCAGGAACCGAGCGTGTTATACCCCCAGCGGGCAAGTCGCCGCGCGACAGCGGCGCGCCATGCGTCCTCGTTCCCATATTTCCTTTGGCACGCTTGGGCGTAGGGAATGCGATCGCTGTTTTGAATCCGATCCTGATCGAACCGCACCGAATTGACCCCCTTGGAAAGAAAGCAGCCTCCGTCGGGATCGACGAGCCAGAAAATTCCGTTGCGTTTGGCGACCCTGAAGTATCCACTCGGCGCAAAATTGCCGTCGGCAACACCGCCCCATCGGGTTCTCGGAACTTGGGCTAACATTGCAGGCTCGATATCCAATAATCGAAAACGAGATTGCTCGAAGCGTGAAGCAGTGTGTTGACATAGCTCAATAAAGCGCCAGTCGCTTTTAACTATTTTTGAGTCCTTAAGACGCGGGAGGAATCCGTGCTTTCGCGCAATGAAGACAGCAATTCCGCGGCCCCGGGCAAAGATCCTGCACCTGCTTATCCCGTAATTCCTGCGCTGCGGCGTGATTTCATCTGGGGCGTATCAACCTCGAGCTTTCAGATCGAGGGGGCGACGCGCGAAGACGGGCGCGGCCTTAGCGTTTGGGACACCTATTGCCAAAAAGGCGAAATCGCCAACCATGATACCGGCGACATCGCTTGCGATCACTATCACCGTTACCTGGAGGACATTGGGCTGATGCAACGGCTCGGCGTCCATGCCTATCGTTTCTCCGTCGCTTGGCCGCGTATTCTTCCGCTGGGGCGGGGCAACCCGAATGAGGCGGGCTTGGTATTCTACGACCGGCTTATCGATGCAATTCTCGCCGCCGGCATCGAACCATGGCTCTGCCTCTATCACTGGGATCTTCCCCAGGCGCTCGACGATCTCGGTGGCTGGACGACCCGAGACTGTGCTGGATGGTTTGCTGACTACGCCGTACTGGTGGCGGCGCGTTATGGCGACCGAGTGAAGCGTTTTGCGACTTTCAACGAGCCGTCGATTTTCACTTTGTTTGGACTCGGATTTGGCGGCGAGCGCGCCACCTCCAGCGTTGATGCGCTGCACCGAGCGATCCACCACGTCAATCTGGCCCATGGGATGGCGGTCGACGTCTTACGCGCACGAGTGGCGCGTAGCTCGATTGGTTGCATCCACAATTGTCAGCCTTGTCTGCCGTCAACGCCCGCCGATACGCAAGCCGCCAAGCGCTGTGACGTGTATTGGAATAAGGCGTTTCCCGATCCGCAATGTCTCGGCACATATCCGGCACCCCTACTGGAGGAGATCGAACCGCACATGCAAGCGGACGACCTTGCCCGCATTCGTCGGCCCGTGGACTGGTTCGGCCTCAACCACTACAGCCCCGTGTACGTGAAGGCGACCGCGGACGATGTCACCGGCTTCGGTTTGGACGAGAAACCGACCGATGTTCCGCTTACACCTATCGGCTGGCCAATCATGCCCGGCTCATTCCAGGATACATTGCTGCAGGTGAGCAACCGTTATGCACTGCCTATCTACGTGCTCGAAAATGGCATCGGCGCCTACGACAAGCCGAATGCGGACGGCGCAGTGATCGATAATGACCGCATTGCCTATCTGCGCGCCTATATCGGTGCCTTGAACGCCGCAGCATTGGTCGGAGCCGATGTTCGCGGCTATTTCGTCTGGTCGTTGCTCGACAATTTCGAATGGGACTCGGGTTACGAGGTGCGCTTTGGGTTGGCGTACGTTGACTATCCGACTCAGCGGCGCATTCCGAAAGCGTCCTTTGAATGGTACCGCAATCTGATTAAGACAGCACGGAGCGCGTCGGCGGTCTCGATCTGCGCTTTGCCGTGCTGAAGAGCGGTGTGCTTAGTCCTACCGAACACATGTCGGTCGCAGCGCTGATCGACGCGGCCGCGCGAGCGAAGATCGAGTCCGTTTGAGACTATTTGTTTTGAGATGGCAGGACGGCCGAGCGCTCCTTCGCCTCGAGTTCGTCGAGCGCAAGCAGCAAGGTCGCGACGCGGTAGGCCGAGGATCGCCAGTCGGCCAAACGCTGGTAATTGTCGACGAGCCAATTGAACGCGCCCTGCACGACAACGAATGCGGCAGCGGATTGCGTCAGCTCTCCTAGCGACATGGCGCCACTGAGATATTTTGGCACGCAAAGCAACCAGCCGACCACCGGGGCGAACAGAACGTTCCCGTGCGACACGAGAGTTATGCGAACGAGCTGCCAACAGAATTCGCGCCACCAGAGCAGCACCGCTTGCAGCTTGAGCTGCAATATTTGTCGCTTATCGATATCGCTGGACCGGGGTGTTAGGTGTTCGCCCTCTTCGCGAAAAACGTCGACGGCCGCGCGGAACTCCGCTTCGGCCTGGTTCGTGCGCTCGATGACGCCGGTGAGGTGGTGGCCAAAAAAAACCATGAGCGCCGACACCACACCGGAATAAATGATGACGCCGAACACCAAATAACCAGGAATCGTAACAGTCAGGTCAAACACGGCGATGTCGATGCTGCCACCAACGGTCCATAGCACGCTGAAAAATGTTATCGCGGTCACCACCGACGAAAACAAAGCCAGCGCCAAGTCTATGGGGGCATCCGTCGCAATGCGGACATCGACCGCAATGCGGTACTCCGGGTTCTCCGAGCCTTTAACCAAGTGATTGACATGGCGAAACCGATCCTTGTCGAGCCATGTCTTGACGACGTGCCGCGTTAATGCCTCTCGCCAACTGCGCTGCGCCGTCATGCGGCCCCACACCGATGTGGCCGCGAGCAAAATGCTCGTGGCGGCAAGCGGGAGGAATAATTGCGCTTGAAACCAAAGGGCTTGGCCATCCTTGCGCTCGAGCGCGTCGAAAAAGTTGCGGTTCCACAAATTAAGCAAAACCTGCAGCAGCAACTGTAGAAGCGCCACCGCAATAAGGAATGCGGCCAGGCCCGCAGCCCAAGCTTTCTCCTCACGCCAAAATTGCGAAGCCGATTGCCAGAAGCGCGTTAACCGCGGCTTCTGGTCGAGAATTGGAGCTTGGTGACGCGTGCGGATGTTCACTTTTGTCGGACACAAGCGAGCGCGAATACTATACGTACATCTCCTACGGGGTTTCTGCGGCCCGTTGCCAACGGCAAGATAACGCTACGGCTAAGGAACTACCATCACGTTGCATGGTGCCAAGCTCGTCAGTTTTTGCGAGACGCTGCCGAGCAGGAGGCCGGACAAACGACCGCGTCCGCGTCTGCCGACAACAAGAATGTCGGCCTTCTCGCGCTGGACAGTGTCGATGATGGCTTGTGCCGGGTCACCCCATGCGGTTTGGAATTTGGCGGCAGTGACGCCATGGCGAGGTACGCGCTTTCGGGCGCGGTCAAGGATTTGATTCGCCTCCGATTCCAGCGCTTCGCTGAGATCCCCCTCCACACCAGCAAGCCGCCTTAGTTCCGCTCCTGAAATATTTCCACCAACCGTCAAGATTACGAGATCGGAGCCGGTAGCCTTCGCCAGCATGGCAGCAGTATCAACCGCGCGATTTGCGCCGGGCGAGCCGTCGGTAGCAACAATGATGCGTGGCATTGCTTGGCATTGCTCCCACGGGTCTGTCATTTTCGGACGCGCAATGAAGTCGACATTCCATCATCCCGTCAAGAAGCTATTTTCTACTGCTATCTTTCAGACTCATGCCTCTGGTCGGCGGTGACACGATGAGCTTCGGCGTCTTGACGCTCAACTTGTGGAACATCAATGAGCCACTCGACAGGCGCTATGGCGCGCTTGAAACCGGCCTTAAGCGATTGCGTCCCGATATCGTTTGCTTGCAGGAAGTCGGTCGCGATCCAAAATTTGGGCGAAGCCAGTCGGAGCTCATTGCAAAAATGTGCAGCCACGCGCATGTGGTGGAAGACAACGGTCTGGCGATTGCATGCTCAGTTCCCATTGTCCGATCGGCCCACGTCTCATTACCTGAGTTCCCAGGAGACTTTCCGCGGCAGATGTTATCGGTGGAATTGTTAATCGACAACCGGCCGTTATTGGTGACAAATACTCACCTCGCCTATCCGCCAAAAATGATTGAGGAGAGGAAAAAGCAGACAGAAATTCTGCTGGCCTCGATCAAACATCACCGCTCAACAGGAAGAGGGACAGCAAAAATACTCTGTGGAGATTTTAATGATGTCGCGGATTCACCGGCTGTAAAGGCGGTGTTGGACAGCGACGGGGATTTTCGTGATGTCTTTGCCGAGTGCCATCCTAACAGTCCGGGCTTCACATACGCGCGTCACAACCGATACGTTGATCCATCTTGGACCCTAGACGAAAGGATCGACTACATTTTTGTTAGTCGCGATTTGGTGCCGGAGCGCTGCTCCGTTGTTTTCGATGGCAATAACGGCCTCGATTTTGTGTCTGATCATTTCGGCGTATTTTGCAGGCTCGCCTTTCGTAACCCAGCCTGATTCAGCGACGCTCGATATCCAGTTTTCTGGCGCGAGCCAGCGCTGATCATTGTGAGTCGAGCCATGCGGACAGCTGCGCGATCGACGCGATGACGGCATCCGGCTTGGCAAGTTGCAAGGAGGCGGATGAGCTCGGTCCTGTCAGCACTCCAACCGCTCGCGCTCTTGCTTTCCGTGCCGTCGCTATGTCGAGCACGGTATCGCCGACCATGACTATCTCCCGGGTTGGCACGCCGACAGCAGTCGCGAAGGCAAGCACCGGTCCCGGCGCCGGTTTGACGCCGAAGCCAGAATCGTATCCCGCGACGAATCCCAGGAGGTTGTCGAGACCTAGCTTGCGCACATGAGCACGCGCGGTGGCTTCGGCATCATTCGTGATCAGGCCAAGCCGATAGCCGCGGCCGGCGAGCTCGCTCATGACGGCCTTGGGATCGTCGATGACCGCGAGATGGGCCGTCGTCGCTTCGCACAGAAGTCGGTCGATCTCCCCAAAAAACGCCGGATCGGCAGGCCGTCCCAACAATGTCGCCCAGCGCGCCGCAAAGACGCTCGTCGGCTCATCGATCAGCGGAGAGTCGGGTCGGAAGTGCGAGCCGTCGACAAGGCCGCTCTCTGCGGAGAGCGTGCGGTAAAGGTCGGCGTCGCCGCCGGCCAAATGTCGCAGGACGGCTTGAACCGCGGGTCCCCAGGTGCGATCGAAATCGACGAGTGTGCCGTCCTTATCGAACAGGATTGCACGAATTGGCAGACTGGTCCTTGCATGCATCCAGCGTGGCCTCTAACGCCTGCTGCTGAAGGTTGAGGCGCGTGCGTCCTCGTTCCGTGCAGGAACAATCCGATCATCCGCCGGTCCATGTTCCGACGCCAAAGCCGCAACGCCGTTGCGGTCCATTCTCCGAGAGCAAGCGATCGCGCTTCATGTCGCAGGCCGCGTAGCGGCGTTTGTTGATCTACGTCAAACCATGGGCAGATGGTCGTTGGCACTATTACAAAAACAGTGGAGAGCACGAACTATGTCATACGCCAGTCTCATGGTGCATGTCGATGTAGACAGCGAGCTGAGCGGGCGCGTCAACATTGCCGCCGACTTGGCGGAGCGCTTCCACGCCCACCTGATTGGCGTTGCGGGCTGGGCTCCCATGTCGGTCTTTCTTGCCAACGAGGCCCTGGTCGACATGGCGTCAAACGTGCCTGAGTTGCAGAGCATGAAGAGTGTTCTTGATTGCAAGGGAAAACAGTTTTGCGCTGCCATCGCCAAGGAGGGTCGCCGTCAGGCGGAATGGCGATCGGTGCTGGATTTTCCGACCGAGGCGCTGGCGCGCGAAGCCCGGGCGGCCGATCTTGTCATCATCGGCAACGAGCGGGAGAATCGTGATCCGTTTCGAGCTCTCGATCCCGGTAGTTTCCTTCTGAAAGCTGGTCGTTCGGTCTTGGTCGTGCCGACCTCCGTGACCTCACTGTCGCCAAAGCGGATTGCGATCGCATGGAAAGACGTGCGGGAAGCGCGTCGCGCTGTGCAGGATGCGCTGCCGTTTTTGCTGCAGGCCGACAGCGTCATGATCGTCGAAGTAGCTCAGACGAATGAGGCGAACCAAGCCTCGCATCATCTGGAGGACGTTACCACCTACTTAACCCGGCACCGGATCAACGCCGTCGCGCAGCGCATAAGGCCTGCTGAAGTCGCGGTGACGGAGTCGTTGCTGCAGTTAATCCATGATGAAAACATCAATTTGATTGTAGGCGGCGCCTATGGACATTCGCGATTGGGCGAATGGGTTTTCGGTGGGGTGACGCGCGAGCTGTTGGTGGAGAGTCCGATCTGTTGCCTATTCTCACATTGAGACGTCGTGAAAAGTGACGTTGCCTACAGCGCGCCGCGATTCATTGACGCAGATCGACTTTGAAACCAGGGCTCGGCGCGCAGTTCAACGCCATCAGGGCAAAAGCTTTAGTAAACCTCGCCGCGTCGGAGGCCATTCGATGAACATAGAGGTCGGCCTGATCGGAGATATCGGCGCCACGAACGCACGTTTCGCGCTGGTCCAACCGGACGGCGCCACGACCCCTCCTCGGGTATACGCATTGAACGACTACCCATCTCTTTCCGATGCGATCGATGCATATTTGGCTCAGGAGTCACCACCTGCGAGGCCGGGACACGCCATATTGGCGGTTGCCGCGCCGGTAACGGGCGACCAGGTCACACTCACAAACCATACATGGACGTTTTCGATTGAAGCCCTCCGTCGTTACGTCGGCCTCAAGCGCCTTCGCGTGATCAACGACTTTACCGCCAATGCGCTCGCAATCCCGCATCTTGGTGAAAGCGATCGCATTCAGATCGGCCTCGGATCGCCCGTAAGCGATGCCCCCATTGGGCTCATAGGGCCGGGCACCGGGCTCGGCGTGAGCGCGTTGGTTCCAACGCGAAGCGGCGCGGTACCCATCCCGGCCGAGGGCGGGCATGTGACGATGGCGCCGGCCAATGCGCAAGAGAGCGCCGTCCTCAATCTCATGCGCAGGCGTTACGACCACGTCTCGGCCGAGCGCGTGCTGTCCGGCCCCGGCCTCGTTAATTTGTATGCCGCGCTATGCGAGTTGTCGGCAGTGCCGGCGGCGTCGTTCACACCGGCTCAGATCACCAACCCCCGCATCTGGGACGAGGATCCCCGCACACGGGAGGCCACGGCAATGTTCTGTGCGATGCTCGGGACAATGGCCGGCAATTTGGCGCTGACGCTCGGCGCACGCGGCGGCGTCTACGTCGCGGGCGGTATCGTGCCGAGGCTGGGCGCTTACTTCGCACAGTCCGCGTTCCGGGCGCGATTCGAGGCGAAGGGACGCCTCCGCGGCTATCTCGCCTCGATCCCGACTTACGTCATCGCGCGGCCGCTTCCGGCGCTGCTGGGTGCTGCCGCGTTGCTCAAACAGCCGTAGGGAGGCAACTCGAACAGCGCGAATTGATATGCGCCGAAGACCACGTCCCCGACTCAAATCGCTTGCAACTCGACATCATTGACCAGACGCTCGACGTCTTCGCGCCGGCATAGTTCCGTTCCCGGCATGAGCAATGCGGCCGACCCGGCCGCCACACCATATCGAAATGCAGTTTCAAGGCTGTGCCCGCAGGCGAGGCTCCAAACCATGGCGGCCAAGAAGCTATCGCCCGCGCCCACCACGCTGACTAACTTGATCGGGAGGGCCCGCGCGCGGAGGGCTCGATCATGGGTTACCAACAGCGCGCCTTGATCTCCCAGCGTCAATGCGACGATTTCGACTTGTCCGCTGTCGATGAGGGAACGGCAGGCTGTGATCCGATCGGCCTGGCTCTCCAGCGATTCACCCATCAAGATCTTGAACTCGCGCAGACTCGGTTTGACGAAATATACGCCTGCTTGTAGGGCGGCTTTCAATGGCGGCCCTGAGGTGTCGATGACGAGCTTTTTGCCTGCTTGCTTCGCCGTGTGAGCAATACGACCGTAGAAATCGTCGGGAACACCAGGTGGAAGACTGCCGCTGCCCACGACGAAGCGAACGCGCTGATCGAGCGAGCTAAAGGCGTCGAGGCATGCGCGCCATTCTTGTTCGCTGAGGCGCGGCCCCGGAAGTACAAATCGGTATTGGCGGCCGGTCGACTGTTCGATGACCGTGAAATCCTCCCGCGTTTCCCCCAAAACGGGAGTGGTCAGTCCCGGAACGCCTTCCTGGTCCACAAGGCGCCGCAGCAATTGTCCGAGTGCGCCGCCCGTCGGATAGATGGCGGTGACATCGGCGCCCAAGCGCTTCATGACGCGAGCCACGTTGATGCCGCCTCCACCCGGATCGCGGCGTTCGGCGATGCATCGCAACTTATGGAAGGGCGCCACGCGCTCGACGGAGGCCGAGACGTCAATCGAGGGGTTCACAGTGAGGGTGACGATGTCCGCCATTCTCTTCTCCTCCCGCCAAGACGGACGCAAGGCGCTGCGAAGACGATATTGAACCTTTGGTGGGTCGCGTGTCGGGGACGGCTGTTCGCGCCGAGCCGGGAGAGGCCACTATCCCCAAGCGACAGCCCCAAGCAGCATCCCGATGTGGCCGTCTCCCCACGTCGGGAGAATAAGCCGAGAATATCCCTCGGTCGCGCGAGAGCTGCCGCGCTTGGTCGCCTCGTGTCGGTAATACGTCGGGGCACGACTCTCGATCGTGGCAACGCCTTGGGAGTTGAGGTACTGGAAGGGATCCACTGCACGAGAGCTGCCGCGCTTGGTCGCCTCGTGTCGGTAATACGTCGGGGCACGACTCTCGACGGTGGCAAGGCCTTGGGAGTTGAGGTAATGGAAGGGATGATGGATTTCGATCTCATCCGAGAACCTACCGACTACATCGGCGCCGTACCGCTCCTTGAGTTCCTCGCCCACGATCTCAAATCGGAAACGCAGCGGTTTGTCGAAGACGTCAATCAACATGAGTCGACCCGACAAGTCTGCCAAAGCAGCGAGATTGACATCGTCCCAAAACGGCATGCCGGCTTCTCCGCGCTTGAGCCCTTCCCAATATGCGCGCACGTGCGCGAGCTCCGCCTCCAATTTCGATGGTACAGAATAGGGCACCGTCGATCTTTTCATGCGTCAGCCTTTCGTAACGCTCAACAATCCCCTGGCGAACACGATTGTTCGCGCAATCGTACCGATATGATCAATCAAACGCTCCACCGAGATCGGCTTAGTGTCGACAGATGGCATTGAGGGATTCACAAATTCCTTCGCTGCTTTCTCGCCGCGCCATAAATAATCAGGTACGCAATGGATCAGCGTTTTGATTCACATCAAGTTTTTGCTGGTTCATCAAACGCGCTTTGGGCGGCAAGAACTACGAATAGCACAACCGAGTAAAAGTTGGTCCCGCGAGGACTTGCTCGTTCGGTCAACCGTAGTGGGATCCCAGTGATTCCAGCCCTGTTGGTGGGAGCCAGCGCGCTATGTCACACAATAGCGGCTTAACTTATGGAGCAGCGCGTCTCCCGCAAATGACCTCGGTTCATATTTGACCCATATCAATATCATACGCGCTCGTTCGCCGTAGACAGATAGATCCCAAAAAATGACAGGAGGATCTAGCCATGGCTGAAGCCGCAAGCACTCTGAAAACCGAGGAAAAGAAGGCGAACCGGCATCCGCAATGAGGGAATGGCGACCGTTCAAAGCCCTCCACCGCGAAATCGATCGGCTGTTCGATGATTTCGGCGGAGGATTTTGGCGTTCTCCGTTCCGTCGCTCCGTGTTCGATCTTGAGCCATTCTGGCGACGCGAACTGAGCTGGGAAACAGCCCCGGCGATGGACATCGCCGAGACGGAGAAGGCCTACGAGATCTCCGCCGAGCTGCCGGGCATGAGCGAAAGCGACGTAGAGGTCGTAGCCTCGAACGGCGGCCTCACGATCAAGGGCGAGAAGAAGGAAGAGAAGGAAGAGAAGAAGAAGGATTACTATCTCTCCGAGCGCCGTTACGGATCATTCGAGCGCCGCATGCAGATTCCTGAGGGAGTCGATGCGGACAAGATCGAGGCGAGCTTCAAGAACGGGGTGCTCACCGTGACGCTCCCAAAGACGGCGCAGGCGCAAAAGCCGGAGAAGAAGAAGATCTCCGTCAAGGCGGCAGCCTAGGAGGAGCCGTAGGGTCGCCGCAACCGTTCAGCTAGTTGCGCCCCGCGGGCGCAAGGAGCGAGAGATTTGGTCTGCCGGCAACGCCAACACCGCGACGAAAGGATGCACAAATCATGACGACGCTAAGGGGACGCACCCATCGCGGCCGCGCCAAACCAGGCCTCCGCGGCGGCGGCAATTTCTTCCACGTCGAGGTGCGCCGACCCCAGAACTTCGTCAGCTTTCGCGTGCAGGACGTCGGCGGGAAGGGTGGCATCGAACGCGTCGTGGGCCGGCGGGCAAGCGGCTCCTGGGACACCCAGAAATGGCTGATATCCAAGGATCAGGCGCATGTCGAGGGCAGCCGATTGGTGCCCGATGCGGCGGGGGCGCGCAAGATTCTGGGCTCACTGGGCTCTACCGCAGTACGCGTGATCGGCGATCGCTTCAAGGCTAAGCCGCGGCACAACATTCCGGAGAGCGAGAAGCCGACGCCTGCGATGCGGCCGGCGCAGCTTCGCAACATCCGCAAGGCGCAAGCGGCACGTAAAAGAAACGTGAAAGGCAAGCGCCGATGATTCGCAAGCTCCCCTCCGGCAAATACCCTCTTTATGCCCGCAAGATAAATCCGAAGACCGGCAAGCGGCGCAATCTCGGCACGTTTCCCACTCGCGCTGTGGCAGAGAAGCACGAGCGCGCCGTACAGTACTTCAAGCGGCACCGAATTCGGTTGGTCGAGAAATAGCAGCGCCTTGGCTGAAGTTTCGAGGACACATCATGAAGCAGACAAGACCGCGTTCGGGCGAGTGGGTCATCGTGTGCGACGGCCGCAAAGCACTGATCCTTGAAAACGTCGGCGATGATAAGTTCATCAACCTGCGGACCAAAGAAGTTCATGAGCACGCTGATCCCCCGACGCACCTGCTGGGTACCGATACGCCGGGACGCACGCACCCGTCCGTAGGCACGGCCCGCAGCGCAATGGAACAGGTCGATTGGCACGATGCATCAGAACGTGCGTTTTTGGAGAAACTGGTACAACGGTTTGACATCGCCCTCACGGGCGGAGAAACCAAGGCGTTCATCGTGATCGCCGCCCCGCGCGCGTTGGGTATGCTTCGGTCCGCCTACACGCCGGCCGTCCGTCGCGCGATCAAAGCCGAGATCGGCCGGGACTATGTAAAGATGCCGGTTCACGAAATCGAGAAGACGTTTGTGGACTAATCGAGTGGGCCAACAGGGATTGGAATCCCACGAAGCGATGCAATCGTCCTGGCGCGACACATCGCCGCGCAAGATCAGCCCTCCCGACAAAGGGGGAACAGGCCACGGAATCCGAGTTGAAGCTCGCGCTGGCTAGTGTGAAAACAGGCAGCACAAGGGGCTTTCCGAAAGCAGCTCACGTGTGACGCCGCCCAGCGCCCATTCGCCTAATCTGCTGTGGCCATAGCCACCGGCGACAATCAGATCAGCTCTTTCATCTTTGGCAAACCGCAGAAGTTCGGTAGCGATCGACTGCTCGGTATGAAGAAAGGCCTTTGCTCCGACGGTTACTTTGTGGCGAGCCAGATAGTTCCCGACGTCGTCGATATGCTTCTTGGCTTGGCTCTCAGTACCGTGTTCGCAAACCGTCACAATTGTAGCCTCCTTTGCCCCCTTCAAGAACGGAAGCGCATCGCGAACGGCGCGCCGGGATTCGCGAGTATCCTTCCACGCTACCACGAGGCGGCGGGCTTCAAGCGAGTCGATCTCATCGGGCACGAACAAGACCGGGCGCCCGGCCCGCAGAATGGTGATGGCTGGATCGAGCGAGTAATAGAGGTCGCGTGGATCTTGTTTGCGCCCGATGATGACGAGATCCGCTGCGCGCGCTTCGCGCGCAACAATGCTATTGGCATCAGCAGGAATTCCTCGCCACTCCACGTGTTCGACGTGCTTGGCGGCGGCATGAAACTTCTTGCCCATGTCGGCTAGGACATCCATCATTTCCTTTCGCTCGCCATCATTGCGCTCAGCACCGACCGCAGGCTTTTCTGCCAAGAATGGGGGCAGGTACGACCGCCCGGCTATTCCGATCAGCTGGGCATGGAAGCGACCCGCCAAATCAACAGCCAGCCGGATTCGCCGTGCGTCAATTCGTCCTGCGCCGACATGCACCATGAGGACAGCGTACGACATCGATCTTGTTCAGCCTCTGTACGCGGAAAACATCGAGCGCGAATGCACCATCAGCATCGCATAGCGCGCTCACCTTCTTGGAGCGGCCGGGCCTACTGCTTTGGTACGGCAGAGAATACACACGGGAACGGCAATAATATTGAGCTAGGTCAACTCATGATCGTTTGTGAAACCAGTTCCACAGGACGGCGAATACGGACCCGACAACAAATCCAATGACCACCGTCACGACGACGAGGACAGTCGCGGTCCCTAGATTGAAGGGTTGGATGACATAGACCGGCTTTATGAAGTGCATCCAAAATACGAAATCGATAACCGGCTGCGCCCACCCGGCGGCCACCAACAGTGACCAGGTCACGTGCCACAGACCGATTATCGCGCCGAGCACCAAGCCACCATTGATTGGATTTATCATGGTGGTATCCCGTTAAATCTGCGCCGGGCTTCCCTAGGCGATACAGCGTACCCTGCCGAGTTGTTGGGTTTTTTGGGATATTTGCCGCACGGCGAGCAAAGCGGCTTTGAGCAAGATCAAATTCTTGAGGGCGGATTGATGCCAACCTTTCTGTCCGCGTCAACGCGGTGCAGGTTGCCAGCCGATTGACTTCTATCCATGGACAGTACCGTCGATCACGTAGAGAGGTCCGCTGCCGACCCCGCGCAGCGTGAGCGCGATTTGCTTGCAGTCGTCGGCGATCTTGCACGCGAGCTTCACCCCCAACACAGCAGAGTCGACGAGATATCGCTATCGAGCCGACTCGAGAAGAATCTCGGCATCGACAGCCTCGGGCGGACCGAACTGGTTCTACGCCTCGAGCGGGTGTTCGGCGCTCGATTGCCGATCAACCTCGTCGCCGAGGCGGATACCGTCGGCGATCTTTTGCGTGCCCTTGAACAAGCGGGCCGACCTGGACCGACGGTCGCCGCCATGCCGCCCGCACCGGCCTTGACTGTGGTCCCCGCCGCCCACGAGGCGCGCACGTTGCTCGACGTCCTCGAGTGGCACGTTGAGCATCATCCCGACCGGCTTCACGCGACGGTGATAGAGGATGACGCGACCGTCGTCAGCTCGATAACCTATGGGGAACTCGCCAAAGCCGCGCGTACGATCGCCGCCGGCTTGATCGAACGTGACATCGTGCCGGGAGACCGGGTGGCGCTCATGCTCCCCACGGGCACGGACTTCTTCTGTGCCTTCTTCGGCATCCTCTATGTCGGCGCGGTGCCGGTCCCGATCTATCCGCCGATGCAACGCGCCC
>Ga0306926_10001687_pt1 | contig 22087 bp, 21 predicted proteins | sample flu12Cox44000178_FD_203759 | JGI IMG/M metagenome (GOLD analysis project Ga0306926, IMG submission 203759) | Lab enrichment of tropical soil microbial communities from Luquillo Experimental Forest, Puerto Rico - flux8day.12C.oxic.44.000.178 (v2)... | ecosystem: Environmental > Terrestrial >...
TAGTTACCTGCGCGTCAACACCATCTTCGAGGTCGCCAAACACGCCGGCGGGCGAACGGCGTGGAATGACCAGCATCCCGCCTATGCCGACTTCCTGGCAGGGCCGTCCGGAAAAGGACTCGACGACCTTTACGCTCCCGATGGACATGCGCCCGGAGTGAAGCAGAGCGTCGAGAGGTCAGAGGCGTTCGACGACCTCGGCGTCTCGGCAACGCTCAACGAGATCAACGGCAGAGACCACACGGGCCAACTGAGCGTCGGTGTCCCGACGATCTTCGGGATGACCTTCGTTTCGGTCAGCGTCGCCCAGAAGCTGAAGGACAACGGGTATGTCGATGCCGACGGCACACCGAGCGCGGGCGTTGTCAACGCGTTGCAGCACGTCGACACGTCGATTGGCCGGATGGTCGACGCGCTGAAATCGGCTGGGCTGTACGATTCGACCGCCGTTGTGGTCAGCGCCAAGCACGGCAACTCGCCCATGGACGTCAGGCGGCGACGGCTCGTGGATGAGGATCTGATCGCCGGGCTGATCGACCAGGTCGAGAAAGACCTGGCGGCGCACGTAACCGTTGACACCGTGGCCCTGATTTGGCTGAAGGATCAAACGAGAACGCCGGAAGTCGTCGCCAGGTTGAGGGCCCACGCGGGGCGCGCGGGCATTCTCAAGGTGTACTGGGGCGACAGTCTCGCGCAGCGGTTTCGCGATCCGTCCGTCGATTCGCGGACGCCCGACATCATCGTACAGCCCGAGCTGGGCGTCATGTACGTCGAGCCGACGTCCACCAAGCTGGCTGAGCACGGCGGGCAGTTCGACGAGGACGTGAACGTTGCGCTGCTTGTGTCCGCGCCGGGGATCGTCGGCGCGCGGATAACGGCGGCGGTTCAGACGACCGAAGTTGCGCCGACGATTCTGAAACTGCTCGGCTTGGAGCCGCTCGCCTTGGTAGGCGTCAAGGCGGAAGGTACGCCGGTGCTCCCAGGCTTTTGAGACGTGACAGCGAGTCCCCGCGCAACGGGGAGGTGAGACATGCAGCGACTCATCCCGTTCGTCGTGATTGCGCTGGCGGTGACGCCCCCGCGCCTCGGCGCGCAACGTCAAAGGCCGGCACCCGAGCCGCTCTACAACGCGAGAGTCGACCCCGCGCTCCCGCAATACACACCGACCGCCCCCGTCATTGGCGCGCTGAAAGGTATTTGTTCGGAGACGTTTCCCGATTTGATGAAGCTGTGGGTGGACGGCTTTCGAAAGCACCATCCAGGCGTCACGATCGATGTCGCGGCAACGGGCGGGGGGGTTGGATCCAAAGCGCTCGCCGACGGACAGGTCGATTTTGCCGCAGTCACACGCGAGGTCAGCCCCGCCGACGAAGAGGCGTTCGTGAAGCACTACGGCTACAGACCGCTCGAGGTCGCGGTGGTCGGCGGGAGTTATCGATCCTACGGGTTCACCGACGCGCTTACGTTCTTCGTCCACAAGGACAACCCAATCGGGCACCTGTCCTTCGCGCAGATTGACGCCATTTACTCAAAGACGCGCCTTCGTGGGGTGAAACAGCCGATCGTCACCTGGGGTCAGGCCGATCAGACGGTGATGACCGGCGAGTGGGCCGACAAGCCGATCCACGCATGGGGTGTTCAGCCGTGGAACGGCTTCGAGCAGTTCATCCGGTTGCGTGTGTTGAAGGGTGGTGAATGGCGCGAGGGGCTGAGCACGGAGAAGCTTGTGATCCCACTGCCCGATCGCGTCGCCGCCGATCGGTACGCCATCTCCTATTCGGGGATTGCCTATCTCAAGCCCGGCGTCGCCGTGAAGCGGATCGCGGTGTCCGAGAACCCTGACGGGCCGTTCTTGAAAGGGACATTCGATGAGGTTGCCGCACAAACCTACCCACTTGCGCGAGTCATGTACTTCTACCTCAATCGAGCGCCGGGCCGGCCGATTGATCCGCGCTTGCGTGAGTTCCTGCGTTACATCTTGAGCCGAGACGGCCAGCAGGCCGTTGTGCAGGATGGGATCTACACGCCGCTCCCGTTCCGGTTCGTGAACACGTCGCTCGATCTGCTGCGGTAGCGAATGGAGGTAGCACCGTGCGAAGATTTTTTTGTCTGACTGCGGTCGTCGCGAGCACCAGTGTGCTCGTGGCCCAGCACGCCATCAAGGGAGAGTTCCAGGAGAACCTCCATGCCAAGGTCGATCCGTCGCTCGCCTCCTACAAACCAGCGACGAGCGTGAAAGGAGAGATTCGAAGCATCGGCGCCGACACGATGGAAGAGCTGACTAAGCTCTGGATCGCCGGGTTCACCAAGTTCCAACCCGGGGCGACGTTCACAGTGGAGGCGAAAGCCTCGGGCACAGCCGTGCCGGCCTTGACCGAGGGCAAGGCGGACATCGGCCCCTGCGCGCGCGAGGTCCTGCCGCCCGAGCTCGGCCCGTTCCGACAGAAATTCGGTTACGAGCCATTTGGCGTCCGCGTGGCGTCGGGCAGCTATCGAACCCCGGGCAAGACCCACGCGATTGCGTTCCTCGTGAACAAGGACAACCCGATCGACAAGCTCACGTTCTCCCAGCTCGACGCCGTCTTCTCGACAACCCGCAAGCACGGCGCGAAAGAGGACATCAAGACCTGGGGCCAGCTTGGACTGAAGGGTGACTGGGCGGCCAAGCCAATTGCGCTCTGGGGGCTCGTCCGGCCCAACGGGATCGCGAACTTCGTTCAGGGTCGCGTGATGGCGGACGGCGAGTACAAGGGCGGCATCAACGAGCGGACGACGGTCGGCTCTCTCGCCGCGCTCGACGCAATCGCTCAGGGAGTGGCCGCCGATCGTTACGCGATTGGCTACGCCGGCTTCGGCAATCTCATTTCCGGTGTCAAGGCCGTGGCGCTGGCCGAGAACGACGGCGGACCGTACTACAAAGGGACGTTCGAGGAAGTCGTGAACCATAGCTACCCCTTGAGCCGCTACATTTACATCTACGTCAACAGAGTTCCGCACAAGCCGATCGACCCGAAAACGAAGGAGTTCCTCGACTACATCTTGAGCAAAGACGGGCAGGAAGCCGTGGTGAAGGAAGGCATCTTCCTGCCGCTCCCCGGCACAGCCGTCAAGGAGGAGCGCGCCAAGCTTCAGCAGCCCTAGCAGACACATGCTCACAGCCGCCGAACGAAAACAGAAGATCTGGTCCGTCGTCCGCGTCTCCAGCGGCAACTTCCTCGAGATGTACGACTTCTTTGTTTTCGCCTATTACGCGTCCGCGATCGGTCGCGCGTTCTTCCCGAGTCACAGCGAGTTCGCGTCGTTGATGTCGTCGTTCATGACTTTCGGCGTCGGCTTCTTGATGCGTCCGCTCGGGGCCATCGTGCTCGGTGCCTACATCGATCATCGCGGCCGCCGCGCGGGCCTGCTGCTGACGCTGGGCCTGATGGCAATCGGCACGTTGTCCATCGGGTTGACGCCTGGAGCTGCGGCGATCGGTCTGCTTGCGCCCTTGTTGGTGGTCGCCGGCCGCCTGCTCCAGGGATTCTCAGCGGGCGTCGAGCTCGGCGGCGTCTCGGTCTACCTCTCCGAGATCGCGACGCCGGGAAACAAAGGCTTCTACGTCGCCTGGCAGTCCGGCAGTCAGCAGGTCGCGGTGATGTTCGTGGCGCTGTTGGGTGTCATTCTCGGTCGCACTCTTGGTCCCGAGCAGATCGGGTCGTGGGGATGGCGCATCCCTTTCCTCGTCGGTTGCCTGATCATTCCGTTCATCTTCCAGATCCGGCGCTCGTTGCCGGAGACAGATGAGTTCCTCGCTCGCCGCCATCGTCCGGACACGGCTGAAGTGTTGCGCACGGTGGCGGCCAATTGGGGATTGATCATCACCGGCGTGTTGATGGTGATGATGACGACTGTGTCGTTCTACTTCATCACTGCGTACACGCCGACCTTCGGCCAGCAGGTGCTTAAGCTTGCGAGCATAGACAGCTTGATCGTCACGCTGTGCGTCGGGATGACCAATCTCGTATGGCTGATCGTCGCGGGCGCTCTGTCCGACCGGATCGGACGACGTCCCATCCTTCTCGTGTTCACCGCCCTCGCGCTGGCGACCGCTTATCCAGCCCTGTCATGGCTGGTGAGCCAGCCGTCGTTCAGGCGCCTCCTGCTGGTGGAGCTCTGGCTCTCCTTCATTTACGGCAGCTACAACGGCGCGATGGTGGTCTATCTCACCGAGATCATGCCCATTGAGGTGAGGACGGCGGGCTTCTCCCTCGCGTACAGCCTTGCCACCGCCCTCTTTGGAGGGTTCACGCCGGCAATCAGCACGTATCTGATCCAGGTCACGGGTGATCACGCGATGCCGGGTGTGTGGCTATCGATCGCCGCCGTGTGCGCGCTCGGCGCGGCGCTGCGCGCCGCGCCGCGGCCGGCGAGCGTCCCGGTCCCGCGTGCCGCGCCCGTAGGCGATGCCTAGGTCGATCTATTTGGCGGGGTCGAACAGCGCCTTGTAGCTCGGGATTTGCTTCTGCAGACCATCGCGCATTGCGGCCGCCTGCGCCAGATACTCTTTTTCCGCCTTGCCGCTCATGGTGGGGTTCTTGAACGCGAACACAATCAGGCCGACGTTCTCGCCGGATGCGTCCCGCAGCGGCATCAACACGACGAATTTCCGTTCGGGGTCGTTGGTCCGGTGCCAGCGCGGATCGAGAATCGTGATGCCCTTCACGGTGACATCGATATCGTCCGGATCGTCGGGGTTGCCGATACGTTCGGGGAACGATCCGGCGAACATCGTGTACACCTTGTCCATGCCCGGCGGAACACCGTGGAAGGTGACGCTGATCAGCTCAGGATGCTTCGCCATGATGTCGTCGGACAAGACTTGCGCATGAATCTTGTAACTTGGGGCGGTCCAGTTTTTCGGATTTGCGGGCGCGGCCGGCGCTTGGCGTACTGCAAACAGTGCCACGCTGCCGAGCGCGACGAAGGCGACGACCGTCATGACAGGGAGTGTCCTGACCGTGATTCTCATGGTGCCCCTGAGAGAGTTGCGATCTGACTGGTGACCGTGACGACTGCGGAACGCATCATAAAGAGCGCGTCTCCGTGTGGCACCTTAATTCAACCTGAAGTTGTGTTCAGATGTGAAAGACGAATGGGAATCGGACACCTGTCCCTCCCGAAAACCCCGTACGCCTTGTGGCGATTGAGTTTATCGGTTTCGGCTGATAACGTCAGTCATGCGCCCGAGCCTCACGGCCCTCCTTGCGGCGATTCGGTCCAGCCTTCACACGCGCGCCCAACTCGAAGCGGAGATCTTGGCCCTCCGCCACCAACTCGCCGTCCTCCAGCAGACCGCGCCTCGACGGCTTCAGCTCAGTCGAGCCGACCGATTCCTGTGGGTGCTGCTCTCACGAGTCTGGAGCCGCTGGCGGGAGGCCGTGCAGATCGTGCAACCCGCCACCGTCGTCTCCTGGCATCGCCGCCTGTTCGTCTCGAATTCGTTGTTAGGCGGCCACTGGGAGCTGGACGAGATCCCTGCAGTGAGAGACCCAGCGCACATGGTGCAGATCGGCACGGACCACCGAACGCTTACGGGGAAAGGCCAACGGCGTGTGACCGTCTAACGACGCGTGGCCGCGGCCCGCATTGTAGTACACCTGGAATTCGGCAAGCTTCCGTTCCAGATCACGCGCATTCCAGAACAGCACATGATCGAGGAACTCTCGCCGGATCGTCCCGATTAGGCGCTCCACGAACGGGTGTGACAGGGCACATGCGGGACGGTCTTGAGTTCGTCGATCTCAAGAACCCGCAGATTGGCCTTCCAACGGTGCGCCTCGAAGAGCGGATCATGATCGGTGCTGAGATGCCGCGGTGCGCCCTGACCATGGATGGCGGCGTTGAACATGCGGCAGACGTCGATGCCCGTGACGGCCCCCTGGTGCACGCCGACGCCGACGAGGCGACGCGTGAACTGGTCCATCACCACGAGCACCCAGTAGGTCCGCAGCACGATGGACTCGCAACGAAAAAGATCCACGCTCCACAGGCTGTCGGAAGTGTGTCCGATGAACGACAACCACGATGGCCCGGTTCCGCCCGACGTCGGCCGATAGTGTTTGGCCAGAACTCGGTGGACGATGTTCTTGTCGACATTGACGCCGAACGTAAGCGAGATGATGTGCGCGATCCGTGGACAGCCGAATCGCGGATTGCGCGACTTGAGCTCGACGATAGCTTGGATAAGTGCCTCGCTCGGCCCCTTCGGGCCGGGCTTCTTGGGGCACGGGCGCCAAGAGAACAGGCAGCGGTACTTGCGGCGCACCAACGCGGCATGAAACGCCAGGAGCGTCGAGGGGCGTACCGCGATGGCGAGCTTTCGAATGCGCCCTGGATTGAGGAAGAGCGATCCGAATCCGCAGAGCAGCCGGTCGCCCAGCGTCAGGTTGGGCGCGCGCCGGCGGGCGCGCCGCAGCACGATCAGTTGCTGCTTTAGCACAAGATTCTCGGCGATCACCGCTCGCACGCCACCAGGACCACACAGCTTCGCGGTCATGACCGCGAGGTGGAGCAGGGCGAACAGGAGGTTCTTCATGCGCGCGAGTCAGCGTAGGTCGGACGCCGCGCGCCACGCAACGTTGCCCAATCCGGGAATCAGCGCGAGAATTGGCAATTCGAGACCCACAGCTTAATGCCAGTTGTGTATCTTGTTGGTTCTTCAGTGGTTTAGCTCTTGCCTCTTAGTCGGTTTTGCGTGGTGTTCGTCAAAGAATTGTTCACTTGTTGTTCACTTGTTGTTTGTTCTCACCGGCAATCCCGCTGCGGCGGATCCTGCGTCGATTGCAAAACCTGCCTCTCTGAATAAACGGCTACAGGGAAGTTCGGCCGTTGCGCGCCGTCATGTGGCGGGACATTTCGGCTTGGGCTAAGCTGCCTCAGTGAGTCCGACGGTTCTTCGGGCGAAGGGCTTTCGGTTCTACTTCTTCTCACGCGAGGAACGACGCGCCCACGTCCACGTTCAGCACGCCGACGGCGAGGCAAAGTTTTGGATTGATCCAGACGTAGAGCTGGCCGCGAACTTCAGCCTCAAACCGAAGCAGGTAGTCGAGGCACAGAATCTCATTGAGGAGCATCTCGATGAAATCCGCAACGCTTGGGCGCAACACTTCCCCGGCTGAAGTCACCAACGTTTCGCCACACGGCTTTTGGCTCTTCATAGACGACCGCGAGCTGTTTGTGCCATTCAAGGAATTTCCCTGGTTTCGTGACGCGTCTGTCCGACAGATCACGAACGTCCAACATCCGAGTGCGCATCATTTGTACTGGCCGGACCTTGACATCGATCTCTCGGTGGAATCCATCGAACGCCCAGAGAAATTTCCCCTCGTGAGCCAAGCGCAGCCGAATAATCGTCTGCAGCCGCCAGTTCGACGTCGAGGCAAGAAACGACGACCAAGTCGCCGCCGCTGAGGCGCCAGAATTACAGAAAGGCCCCAGAGCACACGGCCAAAAACCGTATCCGGTGGCAGAGACTGCTAGGAACAGTCCCCGCCGGCAAACGGCGAGAACTCGCGCGGAAAAGTGCAGAATGTCTGTAGAAATAGCTCGGAGGCCTGGCGCAAACAAGACCGCAGGTCGCACGAGCAGACGCGCAGAACCGTGTCCGGATCAGGTTCGCTGCCCGATGGCAGCCTCGACTCGCCTCAATGACGAGAACTCGCGCGAGAAAGGGCAGAATGTCCGTGGAGTCGTCATGCCACCCCGCGGCATGAGAATGGACCTTGTGGTCATGAGTCGCCCGTCCCACAACCTGTTGTGGAATCGGCCGCATTTTCTGAACAGATAGCTCCGCGCCGAAAATGGGCGCCCGGCTGTTTCGGCGAAAAGAGTCGCTACCTTGAGCGGATCAAGTTTGCGCACCGTACAGGTCGCTCGTCCGGCAGGATCCAGGCGCCTCGCTGAAACACACTTGCGGTCAGTCCTGGTGGAGCGCGACGAGCGGATCGATGTGGCTGGCGCGACGGGCTGGAACGTACGTCGCGACAAATGAGACGGCGGTCATGATGCCGAGCATGGTGATGAGCGTGGCAGGGTCGTTTGGACCCACGCGATACAGGATGCTTCTCATTGCGCGCCCGAGCGCGACGCCGCCGGCGATGCCGATGAAAGCGCCAATCGCTACGAGAAGCGCATTTTGGCTGAGCACCAATGTCAGTACCCTGGAGCCGCTCGCACCGAGAGCCATCCGAATGCCGATCTCCTGCGTACGCTGACTGACGGCATACGCGGTCACGCCGTACAGGCCAGTTCCAGCCAGGACCAGCGCCAGCAACGCGAACGACGCGAACAACCCTACCAGCACGTAGTTCTCCGCGAACTGCAAGCGCAAGGTCTGGTCGAGTGCGCGCATCTCGGACAGCGCCACGTCGGGATCGATGTCGCGCAACGCGGCGCGAACGGAAGGTCCCAGCGCGTTCGGATCGCCTTCGGTCCGCAGCGCGAATGCGATGGCTCGATCGGGGCCTTGAGCGAGCGGGCGATAGATTCGCGGCGGCGCGGGGTCGGTCACATCTTGTGTCTTCACATCGTCCACGACTCCCACGATCTCCATCGTACTCACGGTGGACGATGCGGCGGTTGACGGCGCCCCGGGCGTCCGGTCACGAGTCTCGTCAGTCTTGCCAGGGGTTTGCTCGTACTGGATGTGCTGGCCGATTGGTGACTCATTGGGCCAGTAGCGGCGCGCGGCTTCGCGACTGACCAGAGCCACGCCGGGAGCGTTGCTCGCGTCATAGCGGGTGAACGAGCGACCCTGACTGAGCTTCAGATCGAACACGCGCACGTAGTCGGGCGTGATGGCCACGACGGTCGCCCACGGAGTGTCCTTGGCTTGGGGTCTCGGTCGATTGACGAGATAGAAGCGCTGCGTGGGCTCACCTCCCACAAGCGGCAGCACGGTTGTTGCGGTTGCGACGTGTACGCCGGGCAGCGCGCCGAGGCGTTCGGTTGCGCGCTCGGCGAAGCGGGTGACGAGCGCGAGGTCCGTGTACTTCGGCCGCTCGAGCTGGACTTGTGCCGTGAGTACGTTGGTGGTTTGAACTCCGCGCGGTTCCAGCTCCATGCTCGCGATCGTGCGCGTCACGAGTGTGGCGACGACCAGCACCGCCAGCGCGAGCGCCAACTGGGCGACCACCAGCGTTGATCTGACGCGACGGCCGGCGGGACCGCCCGACAAGCGTGTGCCGGAACTCTTCAAGCCCTCGTTCGCGTCCGTGCGCGACGCCTGCAGCGCTGGCAACACGCTGAACAATAGCGGGGCGATCGTGGCCAAGCCGAGGACGAACGCGAGCGCATGCCAGCTCACCCTCAATTGCCGAAGGAAGTAGTCGGACGAGATGGCTTGGATTGCGCGAATGCCCCCGCGGGTGACGGCAAGGCCGGCGAGGCCGCCAGCGAGACCGAGTAACAAGCTTTCGGTCACAGTCTGGCGAACGAGACGAAACCGAGTGGCGCCGAGGGCCAGACGCACGGCGATCTCGCGTTGCCGCGCCGTGGCGCGCGCGAGCATCATGTTCGCGATGTTCGCGCACGCGACGACGAGGACGAAGCCCACGACGATCGTCAGCAGCGCGAGGATCTGCCAGGTGTCGGGTCCGACGATGGCATCGCGCTCCTTCAGCACTCGAAAAGAGCAGCCGGCGTTCGTCGTGGGGTAGGCCTGCTCAAGGCGCTGCGAGATGCCGCGAGCCTCGATGTTTGCTTTATCGAGGGTCATCCCGCTCTTCAACGTCGCGGTGATACGAACCGAGCGATCATCGCGGCGGCTGCCGGTCGCATCGAGTGGCAGGGGTGTCCACAGATCGATCGTCTCGAAGTTGCCGACCTCCATCTCCTCTGTGAGGACACCGACGATGGTGTAAGGCTCGCCGTTCAGCGTGAGCGGATGGTCGATGACCTCGGAACTCCCATTGAAATGACCCATCCAGAATCGATGACTGAGGATGGCGACCTTCGAGCGGCCCAACGCGTCTTCGCCAGCTATGAATGTCCGACCGATGAGAGGGTGTGTGTCCCACACGGTGAAGAGATTCGCGGTCGCGCGCATCACGCTGACACGGAGTGGTTCTCCCCGGCCGGTCATGGTTGCGGCGCCGGGCTCGAAACCAGCCATCTCCTCGTAAGACGACGATTGCGCGCGGCAGTCGAGAAAATCGGGAAGGGACGTTTTCGAGCGATCGACGTTGCGCTGGGCGTTGGCGCTGTACATGAAAACTACGCGGTTGGGGTCGCCGAATGGGAGCGGGCGGAGGAGCAGCAGGTCGGTGAAGCCAAAGACGATGGTGTTGGCGCCGATGGCGAGCGCCAAGGTGAGTGTGACGACGAGGCTGTAGCCGGGGTTCTTCAGGAGGAGGCGCGCGCCGAGTCGGAGATCTTTCAGGAGATCAGACACACGGAACCTCCGGCACTAAAGGGGTCGTGATTACACAGACGCAAAAGGGTGCGGGCGAGTTCCAATACCGCGTATTTCTGGGCCACGAGCCGACGATACCACCGCAGGATCGTGTCCGGTGTTACGATGCCGGCGATGGCCGCCAGGCGGCGACGGCCGAGGATTTTCCCTTTCACGGCCAGGCGGCGTCGCTGGTCGTCGGTGAGGCGCAGTTGTCGGGATCCCTGCGCCGCGCGGAGGACTCGATTCTCTTCGAGCAGGTAGTCAATGACCCGCCTGCTGCTGTCGATTGACCCAACCGGAGAACAGCAGCAAGAAGAAGGCGAGCGGCGGAGGCAGCGGATCCATCGCGACAGCGTGCCCGAGGGGCTGCTGCGGTTCAAGGATTCGATATCGTGATGCCTCGATTGAGACAAGTCTCATGAGGTATTCGCCCTTGTTTGACACGTCGATGCACCAATGATCGGGTGATCGGACTTCGGCGGAGTTTTCGCACAGGACGGCGTCTCAGCGCTTCCACGGTTTCGCCACTTCGTACTTTTTCCCAACAATATCTGCAGCGCTCACGCTCACCTGCCGCGCACGATGGAAGCGCGGGCTGAAGGTCGTGCCGTCATTGCTTCGAAAGCTGGCGGGGGAGAGCTCGCGCTTCTCACCGTTCTCCATGCGGCTGATGGTGGTCGTGAACGGTGGGGAGTTGCCCACCACGTGGATCGTGATCCGAACCCGCTCGAGTGGCCGACCCGCATTGTTTGTTATCTGGACGTACAAATCCGATGTTTCCAGCCCAATCGCGGCCGCGTCCACTCCGCTGGTGGCGGTCGCCCCGGCTTCGGGTGGCTTCGCGGTGGAACAGGCCGGGAAGCAGGAGGCCGCAGAGATCAGGCCGACGACCGCGAGGAGAGAGCGCCGCAGGAACAATGTCATGGCTGCCCTCCGGGTGGCGAGTGTCGGCGCCAACGTTACGCCTATGGAGACCGACATTCAAGAGGATGGCTCGTCAGAACAAACGGTCCTTCCGGAATCTCCGGAGCTATCTCCACGGACATTCTGAATTTTCGCGCGAGTTGCCGTCGCAGCGTGTCCGGATGGCTTCACAGTCGCGGACGCAGCGCGTTCCGGTGAGCGCCATTTGAGCGGCGGTCATCCGAGAGCTGATGATCTGTCTCATGACCACGGCCCGTCCTCAGCAGCGCTATGACCATCGGCTCCGCGAACTCGTTCAACGCACCGGGAATCCGACGATCGCCACCGATCGTGGCGTTCCTCGGTCGACGGCCCGGGGATGGCTTCGCACCCTGCCGACCGTGGTGGTCACCGTGGACGTGGCGGACCTCACCGAGCTGGAGCTTCGGGAGGAGGTCCTGACACTTCGACGACGTGTCCAGAAACTCGCGGCACTGCTCCGTCTCGCACTGACACTCCTGCGCATCTCCAACTTCACGTTGGCAAGCGAGCGACTGCCCGATGGCCGTGACAAGCCACGAATCATGGATGCCACGATCAGGCCCATGCATGCATCCCGATGCGGGCCCTGCTGCGGCTCCTCCGCCTATCGCCGAGTCGGTTCCACGCGTGGCGACGGCGCCACATGGCCTGTGCCCTCGACGATCAATCGTCCTGTCCCCGCACGTCACCGCATCGACTGACGCCATCGGAAATCCGCGTCATCAAGGACATGGTGACGGCGCCTGACTATCGGCACGTTCCGACCGGCACGCTCGCCATCCTCGCCCAGCGGCTCGGCAAGGTGTGGGCGGCGCCCTCTACTTGGTACCGGCTCGTCCAGAGCAGTACGGCTGGCGGCGGCCACGGCTCCGTGTGCATCCGGCGAAACCGAAGATCGGCCTTCGCACGACGCGGGCCGACGAGATGTGGCACATCGACACGACGGTCATCCGGCTGCTCGACGGGACCCGCGCGTATCTCCATGCGGTCATCGACAACTTTTCGCGACGCATTTTGGCGTAGCGCGTCGACGAGACGTTTGCGCCGGTGAACAGTGTGGCCGTGCTGGTCGATGCGTGTCGGGGTGCGACGCTTGCTCAGACGACGCCTGTGGTGTTGGCGGATGCCGGCGTCGAGAACGTGAATGCCGAAGTCGACGACCTGATCACCACGGGCGTGCTGCGCCGCGTCTTGGCCTTCACGGAACTGAAGTTCTCGAACTCCATGATCGAAGCGTGGTGGCGCTCTCTGAAACATCAGTGGCTCTTCCTGCACCCGCTCGACAGCGTCGCCACGGTGCGTCGACTGGTCGCGTTCTACGTCGACGCACACAATCGCGTGCTGCCCCATTCAGCATTTCACGGACAGACGCCGGACGAGATGTATTTCGGCACCGGGGATGCGGTGCCCGCTGACCTGAGGTCACGCGCCGCCGCCGCGCGCCGGGCTCGCGTTGATGCCAACCAATCGGCATCGTGCGAGACATGCCAGTCAGTCGACGCGGCCGCGTGACCGGGGAGTGCCGACCGCCGTTCTGGTGACGGGACCGACCGGACCCTCGCGGGCCAGTGCGGCCGGCGGCGAAGCTGGGAGAGCCGAGGATCGCACGTCGCGCGAGTCGATCGGCAAAACGGTGTTCGGGGATCAGACTCGCTGCCCGTTACGGCTCTTGCCGACTGATCGACGAGAACTCGCGCGGAAAAGTGCAGAATGTCTGTAGAAATAGCTCGGCGGTACTCGTGATGGAGGCCGCCCAGGATTCGTTGAGACCATGCTGTCTCATTTACTTGACGTCCTTACGAGCCAATCAACTGCTTCAATGAAAGGACTGATCTCATAAATGCCCGGGTGTGTTTTGCGCGTCGAATCCGCCACGACTGATGTGGAGCCCCTGATAACCGCCTCCGGCTTGCACCCGATAGTGATTCACCGGAGGGGACAGCCCAAGGTGCCTGGCACGAAAATCCTCAGCCGCACACCCGGCTTTAACATCGAGGTGAGCAGTTCTGCTGGTGGAATTGAGAATCAGGCACGCGACGCCGTCCGTTTCCTGAAGCGTCATGAGTCAGCGCTGCGCCAGCTGCGTCATTGCAGGAGTTTCAAGGCCATGACGTTGGATTTCGGCCTCTACGATCGAGCCACAGCCAAGTGGCCATGGCCCTCCTACAGGCTTCCACGATCGCTGATTCAGCTGGCGGGCAAACATGGTATCGAGATCGAGCTGTCGTTCTACGGCCCGGCGCGTCATCTCGATCGCAAATGAGGTAACGAGGGACCTCGTCTCGCCGAATGCGAGAGCCTAAGCCCGGACCATCTGCGGTCTTTCCCCTTGGACCAGAGTCATTTACAATAAGCGCCACACAAGCTCAACCAGCAGCTCCACTATGGGCCTCTCGGCAGGCGCTCGGCTCGGTGTCTATGAAATCGGCTCGCCGCTTGGCGCGGGGGGCATGGGCGAGGTCTATCGGGCGCGTGATCCCAGACTGAAACGCGACATTGCCCTCAAGGTCCTCCCCGAGACGACTGCGGCCGATCCTGATCGCCGTGCCCGTTTTGAGCGTGAGGCACAGAGCATCGCCGCCCTCAGCCATCCCAACATCGTCACGATCTACTCCGTGGAAGAGGGCGATGGAGTGCTCTTCCTGACGATGGAGTACGTCGAAGGGAAACCGCTCAGTGATCTCATCGTCAAGGGTGGCCTGCCCCTGACCCAAATCCTCAGCCCAGCTGTCTGCACGGACATTCTGCATTTTTCAGCGCGAGTTGTCGTCACCGCGCCGGATCTATTGGACCGCAAGCTTCTCTGACTTTCTCCTCTCGCCAGCTCAGCCGCAAGCAACGACAACGATCCCCTGTCTTTGCTCAGGTTGTCCACGAGGAAGCCCGACCTTTGGATTGTCGAGCCGGAGACGAGGCCGGGAGAAACCGGGACCGCACGTCGCATGAGTAGACGCCAGAACTTCGTCCAGCGAGCAGGGCTGGTGCCCGATAGTAGCTCCGGACGCCTCAATGACGAGAACTCGCGCGGAAAAATGCAGAATGTCCGTGAAGCCAGCTCGGACCTCTCTCTTGCCGGACCAGACCGACGCAGCCTGCGCACTTATCCTGCCCTACCCGATTTACTTCGCCAGCGGATCCGGACGCATTTGGAAATGCATCACCTTGCTGGTCGTTCCCTTGCCAGTCTCCATGTGGAATGGCGCGCGCGTGCTGACCGTCGCATAGAGTCCTCGACCCTTCCACCCGGCCTTCGCATCGTCGATGCGGCCATCCATCCACTTCGTGTAGAACCCCGTCGGATACGGCACGCGGAGCACGACCCACTTGCTGTCCTTCAGCACAAGGAGTCCTTCGGACGCATTGCCCGTATCGATCGGCACGTTCTCGCCAAGGCCGAGCGCGTTGTGCCAGTCCACCCACGTGTAGTAGCTCGCCTCGGCGCTGCCCGGTTCGGTGACGCCTTTGAGCTGCGGCAGCGGCTCGGGGTAGAGCGCCCATCCCTCCGGACAATGCTGACCGGTCGCCTTCGGTCCGTTGAGCGGACCCTTGCATTTTCGACGGTCGAAGCTCGCCATGTGCCCGCTCGCGAGCGCGGTCCAGTAGACACCGTTTCGATCGACGTCACCGCCGCGCGGTGAGTAGCCGGGCATCGGCGGTTCGTAGACTTCCGCCAGCGCGGTCTCCGGCGGATTCGTCCCGGGATTCAGCCGGACGACGGCGCCTGGAAACCCGAGCACCGATCCCCAGATCGACCCATCGGGCGCGGGCGCGACGGCGTAGAACGCGTTGCCGTAGCGTTTGTCCTTCGTCGGATCGAGCGGCTGGTTCGGCTCGACGTACGCGTCACGCTTACCGTTGCCGTTCGTATCGAGGACGAGGGCGGTCCAACCCTGCGACTTCACCTCGTCATGCGTCTCGTCGAACATCTTCGTGTTCAGCCAGCCCACCACCTGTCCACCGCCGCTCGTCCACAGCGTCCGGTTCGCGTCCTCCGCAAACATCAAATGATGCGTGCCGAAACAGGTACTGATGTGGGTGATCTGTTTCGTGGTTGGATCGTAAACCGCGAGCTGACGCCCGGAGGTCGGGAGCGGATACAGCTTCGCGGAAGGATGACTCGATCCGTCTTTGCAGAAATCCGGATTCGCCGCCGGGCGGACCGCCGACGTAATCCACACGCGGCCTTTCTCGTCGAACATCGGATTGTGGACGTTGTTCCTGCTCGTCCAGATCGCTTCTTCGCCCCAGTACGGCGACGGCTTCGCCATCGTCGACGGCGTACGTGGTGTGTTCGCATCGCGGACAGTCAGCGGGACTCTACTGATGGTGTTGTGGACGGGATCGAGCACGGGAAGGTAATCCGCGCTCAGCTCCAGCGAGCCGTAGATGAGACCGTTGGCATTTACCGTGGGATTGCGCCGATCGGTTGACACCTCGTCATGGAGGTACGCCTTCGGATCGGCCCAGTCCCACTGCGTGATGACGAGGTTGCGCTCGAGGCCCTGCGGCCGGGGCGGCGCTGGCGGAACTTCGCCGCCGGCGATCCGGTCCGTCCAATCGGCGAACATTGCGATCGCGCGATCCTTGCCCAATGCGTTGAGGCCGCCGGCCATCTGCTGGCCGGCCTGCCCGGACTGAATGCGACGCTCCCACGCCTCGGCCGAACTGTGGAACGTGCCGAGGGCCTGCGGGATCTCGCGCGTTCCTTTCGTGCCGAGCTGGTGACACGCCGTGCAGCCACCGGATTTCAAACGCTGAATATAGTCGGCCTGACTCTTGACGCTCGCGGCGATGCCGTTGCCGCCAGGCGCGTTGCCCGGGAACTCGCCCTTCTCGGGCACGTGGATCAGCGAGAACCAGTAGCCGGCGGGATAGTATGCTGCCGCGGCGTTCGCGTTCGGTGCAGTGACGGCCGTCAGGTTCAGGTTCTTGCCCGGCGCCGACTGCACTTTGGGCGAATCCACCAGCCCGTAGCCGCGCACCCAGACGTTGAAGTTGGCTTTCGGAAGGTCCGGCAAGAGATAGCGTCCGCGATCGTCGGTGACGACGATCTTGACGAACTTCGTCGGGAGGTCTGCGGTCTCCGCGATCACCCAAACGCCGGCTTCAGGCCCCTTCGCGCTCCTGACGAAGCCGCCGATGTCGTCGGCGTCAACGGGGACCGCGTCTGCCGGTTGCCGGTCGGCATTCACGGGTGCCTGCGTTCCGGTGAGAAACGCGAATCCAACCGCCACCGTCGCTGCGCACAGCGCGCTCGTCGTCTTCATATCGGGCTCCTGTTGCTGAACGCGACGACCAACGCCAATGGATGAGGGGATTATAGCCGTGATGTCCCTCGCCATTATTGCGCACGGCACAAATCGTTGTCGCTCGCGTGACATCTGGCCATCCCACAGCCGATGCTTAACGCCCTCGGGGTGGTCGCGGCGTTCCGGTCAGCCCTGTCGCGCGTTTAGACGTCCTTTTCGAGATTCTCGCCCTGCACCATCAACCGGGCGTCCTCGCGCGTTCGGATCGACGCTTCCGCCCCGCCGACCGTTTCCTCGGGCTCTGCTTGCAACGGTTTGGCCTCGGTGGAGAGACGCGCTGGTGCTTGTCAAGCCGGCCACGGTTGCCCATTGGCGTCGTAAAGGTTTTGGGAATGCTGGGCCCACGGTCGCGCCGGCGACCCGGAAGACCACGCATCGATGCCGACATTCGCGCCCTCATTGGGCGCATGGCGACGGAAAAGCGTCTCTGGGGAACTCCCCGGATCCACGGGGAGTTGCTGACGCTGGGAATCACCGTCCAGAGCGTACGGTGTCGCGGTATCTGCCCGACCGAGCCACGGGACCGTCGCAGACCTGGCGTACCTTCCTGGTGAACCACTTAGGTGACCTGATCTTCGCCTCGTCCTTACGACCATCAGAAGCCCATGATCAATGGGCGGTCCCTTCGGTCCCACGCACCCGTCTCGGCTTGCAAAATGCTCGTGCGGAACTCTACGACCGCGCATTTACGCGCGCGAGCTCGGGCAGGGACCCACCAAGTCGCGAGCTACGCGACCGGCCTTAACGTGCTTGGACGGACGTTCCTTCGCCCGGATACTTCAATCTGGCGCAAGGCCAACAGACCCTCCCACTCGGCACAGACCGAAATCGCCGCAGGCAACTCGAGTGTTGTTGTGTGCGACGAGGTCGTTAACATCTTTTGGAGGCCCGAAACGTTTTGGCTCTTCGGTCGCGAAAGCCGCGTCTGCGAGTGATTTCCACGGCAGTCGGAATATTGGCGAGGCACAGGTAGCAGATGATCGCGAGCACCGCGGACCACGCGATCACGGTCGCGAACGCCCGCAGGATCGACAGACACCCATACACGACTACGCTCGCTGCGCTGAGAAAGATCACCGAGCTACCTTCACAGACATTCTGCACTTTCCCGCGCGAGTTCTCGTCACTGAGGCGGACCATCTCATTGGGGGTTCTGGACGACCCGCAATGTCTTCAAGGAGATGAACGACGTGAGCGAACCGCCCGAAGATCATCCCATGACGACGACGGGGCGCCCTCCGCACCGCTACGATGACCGGCTTCGGGATCTCGTCCGACGCACCCAGGATGTGACCATCGCCACGGATCTCGGAGTGCCTCCCTCGACCGCCCGTGGATGGCTCAGCCAAGCCCCGAAAGTCGTAGTGAGCCTAGATGTGACGGACCTGAGGACGTCCGAACTCCAGCAAGAAGTCCTCGAACTCCGAAGACGTGTGAAGAAGCTCGCCGCGCTCCTTCGGCTGGCGCTCTCCTAAAAGCTCCGGATTCACGTTGACGCACCAGCATCTGCCCGACGAACGCGTCAAGATCAGGATCCTGCGGGCCGTGGATCGGGCCCGTGCGTGTGTGCCGGTGCAGGCGCTGCTGCGATTCCTGCGCTTGTCGCCGAGTCGGTTCCATGCCTGGCAACGGCTGCAGGACGCGTGGGCGCTTGCCGATCAGTCGTCCTGTCCGCACACGTTGCCCCCATCGACTGACCGCGTCCGAGGTCCGGACTATTGAGGACATGGTGACCGCACCCCAGTACCGGCACGTCCCGACCGGCACGCTCGCCATCCTGGCGCAGCGGCTCGGCACGGTCTGGGCCTCGCCCTCGAGTTGGTACCGCCTCGTCCGGCAGAATGGCTGGCGCCGCCCCCGGGTCCGCGTGCACCCTGCAAAGCCGAAGGTGGGCGTTCGAACGACGCGAGCCGACGAAGTGTGCACATCGACACCACCGTCATTCGCCTGCTCGACGGGACCCGTGTCTATCTCCACGCCGTGATCGACAATTTCTCGCGACGGATCTTGGCGTGGCGCGTCGCTGAGACGTTTGTACCGGTGAACAGTGTGGCCGTGCTCGTCGAAGCCGGTCAGGGTGCGACGCCCTCAGCGACGATTCCGGTTGTGTTAGCGGATGCGGGCGTCGAGAACGTGAACGCCCAAGTCGACGATCTAATCGCCGCGGGAGTCCTGCGCCGAGTCTTGGCCTTCACGGACCTGAAGTTCTCCAACTCCATGATCGAGGCGTGGTGGCGCTCGCTCAAGCATTAATGGCTGTTCCTCCACGCGTTGGACAGCATCACCACGGTCCGTCGATTAGTCGCGTTCTACGTCCAGGAGTACAACCAGGTGCTTCCGCATTCGGCATTTCGCGGACAGACCCCGGACGAGATGTATTTCGGCACCGGGGACGCGGTGCCAGCCGACCTGGCGTCACACGCGGCCACCGCAAGGCGGGCCCGCGTGGAGGCCAACCGATCGGCCGCCTGCGTGACGTGCCCTCAATCGACGTGGCCGCCTGATCACCAACAGCTGCCGTCTGTCGACCACCCGGATCCGCGGCCCGTCCGTCTGGGAACGAAGCCGCCGACCGCACGTGAGCACGAGGAGACGGCCAGAACCTGTCCGGGATCATGTTTGCTGTCTGATAACAGCCCCTGGCCACCTCCACGACGGGAACTCGCGCGGGAGAGTGCAGAATGTCCGTGCAGACAGCTCGGAGCTCCACCACGGCGCATGTACACGCCCGCGCTCGGGCAGGGACCCCGCCAAGTCGCGCGCGTACGCGACTGGCCCTAACGCGCATGGACGGACGTTCCCTCGCCCGGATACTTCAATCTGTCGCAAAGGCCATTGACAGTCTGAGACGATTTCTCTCGGCGCGCCGAAATCGCCACAGGCAATTCGAGTCTTGTTATGCCCGATCAGGTCGTTAGCGCGTTATGGAAGCCCGAAACGTCTTGGCTCTCCAACCGCGAAAGCCGCGACTGCGAGTGATTTCACCGGCAGTCGGAATATGCGCGAGGCATACCGGTCACTGATTCCTCGAATCGCCCGCTCTTGTACTCCACGACTCTTTCAGCGCCAAGACCACGAACGTAGTCCAGATGAGCGGAGGCGGCGGTGGCCACAACATGAAGGCCGGCTTTTTTGGCCAGTTGCACGGCGTAAGCGTCAACATTGCCTGCGGCCCCGTGGATGAGTACGGTTTGCCCGGTGGTGACGTGGGCATACTCGAAGAGCATCTGCCAGGCCCTGACGGTGACAACTGGAGCTGAAGCTGCCTCGATGAAGTTCAAAGTCCTTGGTTTATGCGCCATCATTCGGGCCGATGCCAGCGCGTATTCTGCGTATGCCCCGCTAAATTGCTCGTTAGTTGCCCCATAAACTTCGTCGCCAGCCTTGAATCCCGAAGCGTCCGCGCCGATCGCTTCGACGATTCCCGAGCGCTCGGAACCCAGAATGAAGGGCAAGGGTTGGAGTTGAACCTTGCCCTCACGGATTTCCCGGACGGGCCCTTAGTTCTGGCGTACGAACTTGAAGTCGCCAGCTACATGACCCTCAACCACGTGGGTCGCAATGCCATGGTCGTTCCGGATGAACTGGTAGGTCAGTCCCGTACCGGAAAAGTTGGTCTCCGACTGCGGAAAGATAGGCTGTTTCGGCCCTCCGTTCACGGAGACGGAAAGCGTGCCGCCAGAGAGCGTGACCTCGACCGTGCGCGGGTTTCGAAGGTAGATCCCCTTGTAGACGCCGACATATTTCGCCAGGACTTCGGGGGCCACCGCCACTGCGGATTTCTGAGCGTCCGAAGCTCTTCCGATCCAGTGCTGTTGCCCGCTGTCCAGACGTTCATTACAGACGGCTTCCAACATTTCCGTGTCGGCAGCCAAGCGCGCGTTGACTGAGAGGGTCCAGGCCTTGTTGTAAGCCTTGGGATCATCGAACGTCACCGCTATTACTAGGTGGCCGAAGTCGGTGCGCCGGAAGCGCTCCGTCATGCGCATCGCTTCTGTGTGAGGATAGCCTCCGATGAGCCATGTCCGGTCGTTGAATCCGTTGCTCTCCACGACCAGCGTGTCGCCTTCCCAGCGGCCCACTGAATATCCCATCCAGCTCGGGTTGGGATCCGTCTCCAATGCGCGGCCATCCATGTGGATTTGTCGGTAAGTGAGGTCTTCTTGCAGAATGGCAATCATCGACGGTGTCTGAAGGATTCGCTTGAAACCTTGTTCGGTGCTGTAGTTCGGACCGTCTGGCAGACATTGGTAACGGGGGTTATCGATGCCGAAGTTTTCAGCGCGCTGCTGAAGCAAAGCTTGCACCCAAGGCTGAATGTCGGCGGGCTGAAGGTCTCCGGGTTTGCGAAGCAAGACATTCCCGATGGCGGTATCGGGGCTAAACACTTCCCACAAACCTGTAAGATCGGGTTTGCCATCCGCAGTGCGCGGCGCTGGCGCGGTGAGGTTCGGTTTGCCATCCGCAGTGCGCGGGATGTGGGGCGTCCGATAGTCTAGCCATTGCGCCTCGAGCGGCGTCACCAAGACAGTCAAAATGACCACGGCCTTGAAGATCGTCATACATCTCCCCCCTCCTTACCCTGTCGGTGGCGAATTCGCAGATGTGCTGCAAACAAGGGCGAAAGTACTCGCGTTCTCGCGAGTCCTCCGAGTCCGCATCTGCACCCAGGCGCCACTCAGCGCAGCGCCGAAAACCGCAAGCAGATGTTGGACACAGCCCGAGATTCCAAGAAGCCGATCCGCCGGCCGATCAGCGCCCCCAAAACAGTCTCCGCGGCCATACGCCGAATCAGATCTTGACACGATGAATCGCTTCGCGGTCTTCCCGGACGCCTCGCGCGACGGCGCCAGCATTGACGTACTCCTTCGCGATACCAACGATCGACAGTGGCCGGGCTGGACCAGCACCATCGCTTCCCTCCACCGGGGCCACAACCATCGCAACAACAGCCACAGCAGACGTCAGTCGGGCGAAAGTGCCGATGCGAACGCGCGAGGACGCCGAGCTGGGGCGCAAGGCGAAGGTCTCGAGCAGGAGGTCTATTCGCGTTGCCCGGGCTGTGCGGGCCGCAGGAGCCGTCTTTAACCCGCCGCGCATCGACCTGTACAGTGGCGAGCGGCGACGACAACGTCAAATGGTTTGTGACGGACGGGATATTGGCGAGCCACAACCGCTCGCTCGTGACGGCCTGCGCCGTCGCTACTGCGACCTGTATTTGGATAACATCTCACGGCTTGCCGCGCGATGACGCGCGAAAAGGAGACAGCTATGAAGTACTCACGCCGCGACCTGGGCCTCCTCCTCCCCGCGCTCGTCGCCGCCGCCGCGTCGGCTCCCACACACCTCGAGGCCCAGCAGGCGGCGCCGGCCGGAGGCCCCGAAGGCGTCGAAAAGC
>Ga0306926_10001688_pt1 | contig 22082 bp, 25 predicted proteins | sample flu12Cox44000178_FD_203759 | JGI IMG/M metagenome (GOLD analysis project Ga0306926, IMG submission 203759) | Lab enrichment of tropical soil microbial communities from Luquillo Experimental Forest, Puerto Rico - flux8day.12C.oxic.44.000.178 (v2)... | ecosystem: Environmental > Terrestrial >...
GCCATTGTAGCAAGGAAATCAAAGGCAACTCTGGCCGCACTAGAAATGAAAACCAAGCTCGGCCGTGTAAGTACGGGGCGTAAGAAAGTGTGTCCCGCTGAAAGTTGACAAGAAGTTGTAGTAATATTTATTGCTGTCACGCGTAAGCTCCACTTGTACTTGTCGCCGCGAAACAGATTGTCATCTCCCACTGCAATGTCGAAGAGATGGCGAGGTGCGATACGAGGCGGGTTGTGATCGTCATTCTCCGTGCCGGGCGCCGGAATCGTGACTCGCGTTGAACCATACTGAGATGGCGCACAACTTTTAAGAGGTGCGGTCAACGTGGGGACACATTGCCGCAGAACAGCCCCGCCTGCATCTGTTGGTCCGCTGAAAGTCCCGACAAATCGACCGGTGTATTCGCGTCCGTGGCGAATGGAACAGCACCTGCCACAAGGCACGCTGTCGTAACGCCAGTTAAACCCCACCCACGGCCCGCGTTGCCATGGTTGGTATTGCAGGTGGGTGGTTTGGTTGAAGCCCCTACGTCGTTAATCCCTACTCGTTCACTAGACATTCGAGAACGGGTGTAGGAATTTTCACCCCCTCTATAAGCTAGGGCTAGGCACCGCTGATTCGACCATCTGAGAGAAGAAAAGCCGCCCGATTGTCGAGCGGCTTGGTGTCGCAAGTTAAGCCGGAAATTCTACGGACCTGTCAGGATCACGGTTCGACGCAGTTTGTCGTGCCGCCCCCAATGTCGGTAGCTGTTCCCCGCGTGGCAGAAAACTGCGGAGCGCAAAGCACATCGAAGCCAGTCCCACCAGTGTGATTCCCGGTGACGTTAGCTCCAAGAAAGGATGCAAACGAAAGATCCCCTACGCGTACGCCATTTGCCAGATTGCCTGTGATATTGCTCGGGCCAGAGCCAAAATCTGGAATCTGAGCGGCTGATGATCCGCTCAAGACTACGCCGTCGGCGTTTCCGGAGATCGTAGAAGCGAAGATCCTGAGCGCTGAATTTTGCGCTGCACCGATGCCGACACCTGCGTTGTTTTGGAACGTGCTGTTTTGAGCCACAATGGAACTGTGTGTTACTGCACGCGCACCCTCGGCATTGTTGATGCTCACATCTTGGAAGCTACTCACATCAGAAGCGTGGAGTACACTTAGGCCACGAAACCCGTTGTTACGCAACAGGTTGTTACTTAGGACTGCCCGTGAGCGGCCCAGGACGACGCCATTGCCAGCCGAATTTTGCACCGTGTTTCCATCCAGACGGCAAGTGCTGTCCTCAACACAACTAATCCCGTTGCTTCCTCCGTTGACGGTGAATCCCTGGACAAGGATTCTCTGTGAGTCAATGATAGTAACTACGTCACTGTTTCCGGCGGAGGCGTCGCTGATCGAGGCTCCTGGATTGGCGACCAAGGTCAGTCGATCAAAGCTCTGAATCACAACGTTCTCATGACAGGCGCCGGAAACGGTTACCGTGTTCGGCCCAATGGGGTTAAGCCGCATAAGCGCGGCAGTGATAGTGCGCTGCGCGCCTTCGTTCTCGCCCGTTTGGTTGCAGTTGACTTTCAGATTGGCCGCTTGCATATAGCTGCACAACGTCATTGCAAAGGCAATAGTGAGAGTGAACTTACGCAAACATGTAAATGCTCGCATACAACCTCCTCCCTTGTGCTGGGTTACTCTGACGGGGCCCACTGGGTACCTGAGCGCGGCGGAACTGGTTGGAGAGTCTGATCCTTTTGCTGAAGGTTGTCAATATTGGTCCAAGTGGTGGTCCAAGTGGGGCTCGTGTACCTGATTCCGGCGATTCGAGAATGGCGGAGAACGTGAGGAGGGCTAGTGCACCAGTTCCACCCTCACCTGAGCCTTTCCATCCTGAATCATGTCAAGCTCCTGTGCTGCACGCCGGGAAAGATCGATAATCCGCTTATTCGAGCCATGCGGGCCTCGATCATTGACCTTCACGACAACGCTCTTGTTGTTCTTTAGGTTTGTCACTTTAACCATCGTGCCTAGAGGAAGCGTCCTGTGTGCCGCTGTCAAAGCATCTTTGTCGTACTTCTCACCGCTGGTGACAGCTTTTCCTTGCATGGCATCACTGTAGAAAATCGCAATGCCTGTCTCTGGTGTGCCGACCCCTGTCTTCGATGTAATCGACGTTTGAGCAAGTGGTGCTTCCGCTTGCAACAGAAGGCTGACCATCGCCAACGCCAATGCGTGTGAAACTATGTTGCTTGTCATAATCCTTGTAATCCTTTCCCATTGACCTTGCAGCATTTGGCTATTACAGATTATTGCATCCTTTGTGTTGGCACTTGCGCTTCATGTCGGTTCCGCCTTTCTCTCAACAGGTGGTTTCATAATCCCTTCATCAGCAATTCCCAACTGCGCGGCTGAATTAGTTCGCCTTGAAACGCTTTGTCGATTGTGTTTCTGCTCAATCCAGTCTTCTTCGCCAGCTTTCTGATGGAGTATTTCGATTTCAGTTCATCGATGATCGTAGGGTGCAACGTTTTCCGCGTCACCTGAGCCTGCTTAGTCTTGATTTCATACTCTGGGGGCTCATAGTTGCGTATCTCGGCTAGGTTGTCTCCGGTAGCCTGTTTGCGCTCTACTTCTTTGCCCAAAAGTCGTGGCATATTGCCCTGCCCATGAACATGGTAGTGTCCGAGGAGCCCCCTGACCGTAGTTTACGTAGGATCGAAGGTGAGGATACAGCCGACACGGGCGCCCTCATCTGACCCGCGCTCTTCTGCCTGTGATATTCCCGCATCGAAGTCGGCTCGCCGTGTTTTCATCGCGATGAGGCATGAAGTTTCTCATTTGTTGTGGCCCGTTGGGTGATTGATTTTTTGAGATCTAGTTCAGCGTCGCAACTTGACCGCGCGGGGTGAAACGTCAGCGTGCCGCGCAGAGGCGAACAAACGGCGCACGCTTTTGGTAATGGCCTTCTCTCCAGCATATTTGTCTTCATTGACTTGTCTGCTTCGCCCCCAATAACATCTCCACGCGCCAGTGATCGGCCAAACCATCTCGCATTACCGAGTCGTCGAGAAGCTTGGCGGCGGCGGGATGGGTGTCGTCTACAAAGCCGAGGATGTGAAGCTGCACCGCTTTGTGGCCCTAAAGTTCCTGCCAGACGAAGTAGCCAAGGATGCTCAAGCGTTAGCTCGCTTCCAGCGCGAAGCGCAGGCCGCGTCGGCGCTCAATCACCCAAACATCTGCACCATCCACGAAATCGACGATCAGAATGGGCAAGCATTCATCGCCATGGAGTTTCTGGATGGCATGACGATGAAGCACCGCATCGCGGGCCGTCCGATGGAAACCGAGTTAATTCTCTCGTTGGCTATTGAGATTGCTGATGCATTGGACGCTGCGCATACCGAGGGTATCATCCACCGCGACATCAAACCGGCGAACATCTTCATCACCAAGCGTGGTCATGCCAAGATTCTCGATTTTGGACTGGCGAAAGTCACGCCCGTGGGCAGCAAGGTGCTGGGGGCGATGGGAGAGATTTTGGACGCGACTGCAGCATCGAGCGCGGAACATCTGACTAGTCCGGGAACGGCTGTTGGAACCATTGCTTACATGTCGCCAGAACAAGTCCGTGCCAAGGACTTGGACGCACGAACCGACTTGTTCTCGTTCGGAGCAGTGCTGTACGAGATGGCGACTGGCACCACGCCCTTTAGAGGCGACAGCTCGGGGATGATTTTTGATTGCATCTTGAACAGAGCCCCTGCGCCTCCACTGCGGCTGAATCCCGACCTTCCGACCAAGCTCGAAGATATCATCAACCGGGCACTGGAGAAGGACAGGGAGCTGCGCTACCAGAGTGCGCGAGACATGCGTGCAGACCTGAACCGCCTCAAGCGCGATACCAGCTCGGGGCACATGCGTGCGGTCGGTGGCTCAGCTGCGCCCCTATCTGATTCAAGTGTGCTCGCGGCTGCGGATCCGACATTGGTTCCGCAGGCTCCCACGAAGCCCCAACTGTCAAAGCCCATGATCGCTGCCGCGATGCTTGTAACGCTTGGCCTTATGGCATTCGGCGCGTACAAGCTGCTGACCCGGTCGCGTGGCTTCAATTTGCAAAACATGCAAATCACGAAGCTGACCGAGAATGGCAAAGCCGCGAAGGCGGCGATTTCACCCGACGGGCGGTATGTGGTGTACGTCTTGCGTGATGGTGAGAAGCAGAGCCTGTGGGTACGAAACGTGGGCACCAGGAGTGATGTCCAGGTCCTCCCGGCCGATGTTGTGTCATTCCAGGGAGTGAGTTTTTCTCCCGACGGCGACCACATCTACTTTGTGCGGTCCGACAAGAGCAGTTTCGGGTACAGATACTTGTACGAGATGCCTGTGTTAGGCGGTTCGCCACATCAAGTGATTCGCGACTCAGACGCGCCTGTGGACTTCTCCCCTGATCGTAAGGAGATGGTCTTCATGCGCGGAGTTCCAGAACGCGGCGTGATTGAAATTCGGATCGCACAGCTGGGAGGCGCTGGCGAACGCCTCTTGGCCACTCTACCCGCCAATGCGACTTTCAACTACGGTGCTACTTGGTCGCCTGACGGCAAGACGATCGCCGTGCCAACGCTGGGAGTAGGAAGCAACGTTAATTGGGTCCTGAACACAATCAATGTAGCGGACGGCAAAGTGCGTCAGCTGTTTTCTTCTGGTGGCAGATTCGTAGGTCGAGCAGTATGGATGCCGGACGGTGGCTCCCTGGTGACACCAGTCGGCGAGGCCAGCTTGGGAAGGGGCCAGCTTCAGAGCGTCGATTTTCCTAGCGGTGCGCTGCATCGCTTTACCAACGATCTGTCTGACTACATCCCAAATCTGGATATTACGCACGACGGCAAAATGCTGGCGGCTATTCAGCGCATCCGAGTTTCAGAGATCTGGACGGCAACGGCGACGGATTCGACACGGATGCGCCAACTGACGTCAGGCGAGCCACCCTACGCGGCGATAGCGCCTGGTCCCTCAGGTAAAGTGCTCGCCAGCAGCGGCGACGGTGACTTATGGCTGATGAACCCGGATGGCAGCGAGCGGACGGTGCTGGTCCCGCAAGCGCACAACTTTCTATCCATTTCGTCTTGTGGGGACCGGTATGTCGTGTTTGAGTCGAATCGCGAGGGAAAGGTAGAGCTGTGGCGAACTGATGCGGACGGTTCGAACGGCTTGAGGCTTACTGAGAATACGGGGCGCTCCGACTGCTCATCAGATGGGAAATGGATCTTCTACGCTGCCGACGGGAAGATATATCGGATTTCGTCGGAAGGAGGCACGCCGATTGAGGTTCTAACTGTGCCAGGCGGGGCGAGGGGGCCACTTAAAGTCGCGCCAGACGGGAGCCTACTCGCGTTTATCTATACCGAAGGCAGCCCCGTGGCTGTGCCCAAACTTGCAGTCGTGTCGGCCAGCGGGGGAAAACCTCAGTTCGTTAGCCAGTTGCCCGGCGACGCACGAGGGTTGCAGTGGTCACCTTCCGGAAAAGCGCTCCAATACCAGCTCACACGCAACGGGGCTACCAACATTTGGGAGCAGCCAGTGTCGGGAGGAGCTGCGCAACAGATTACACAGTTCGCTTCCGGTCTCATCTTCGATTTCGCTTGGTCGCGCGATGGCAAGCAGTTGCTGCTGACCAGAGGAAATGAAAGCAGCGACGTGATCCTCATCAGCAATTTCAGGTAGTTGTTGCTTTTGGCCGAGTCCTCCTGTCGGTTGAAACCGATGAGCCTGTCATCCCAGTCCTGAATCAAGCTAAGCAGACTAGACGAAGCTGCAGTAAGCTCGGGTCACCGTGTTTGAGCAGAAATTGGTAATTGCTGTAACAGGCCATAGCGCTCAGCCCCCTCAAACGATTTGCCCGCTCCTGCACCTCCGCTCGCCGCCCGACGCGCACCCATCGCCCGCTCCATCCCACTACCCGCGCCCCATCCCGATCCGTCCATGGTGAGGGCACCATGCTCCGCAAGGCCCACGCCCGCTCCCCTGACTCAACCTCGGTCCGCGCTTAACATGCGCCGGCAGTGGCGCGATTTCCTTTCAGATTTTCTCACGCCCGACTGTGCCACTCGGTTTCGGGCTCTTGTCGAAACGGCGCTGCGGCAACACGGCGGGACTTGGTCCAGCCCTCTAGATCGGCTAACCAACGGAGGTACCGCAGAGCCGCTCGGGGTTTTGTGGCCTTTCTGGCTAGCTCTGAAAGCGCCTGGACAGTGCCATCCCGGCCAAAGGTTTCCAGCATTTCATTCAATTCGCGGGTCTTCATCGTTCCCACCTCCTAGCGACAAGACGTCTCACTTTTTCGAAGCCAAGCTACGTGCCGGCTGCGCGGTCCCTTGGGGGACATCGCACGTCGACCTTGGTCTCAAAAAGTAATTCTTTTTCAACGAATCTAAGAACCTAACTCCGAGGCTGTTGCCGTTGAGCCCTGCCGGGGGGCGGACAACGGGTGCAACAGTCGCGCACTTCAGTATCACTTCGGTATCAATGTCCTCGTAAGATCCACATAACAAAAGAGCTGGCGTAGAACTATGTCTTCTCCAGTACCAGATCCGCCGTCGAGCAGGTCTGTTGGACCTGGCTCATGGTGTTCGCGGAAACAGGTTCCGAACAGGCAAGAAACAGATTCAGAAACAGTCATAACGTTAATGTTTTCTTAAGGTTGTGCCAAAACCGGGCGGAAAATAACTGCTTTCACGATCATGCCCTCGTGAATATCGGATATCGGGTTTGCGCCAGGCTGCTTCCGAGGCGATCGGCCCGGCAGATTAGTTCTGGTGGATGTTGGTGGATGTCGCACCAGCCCTGAGAGCAATTTTCAAAAAATCAAAATGCCTCTTAGGACGGTTTTGACATCCACCCACATCCACCACGGTGCCCTACCAGCCGACTTGATCTGTCGCCGGTAGGGCTCTGGCGGCTAAAACCAGCGGGAACGGTGCCTCCGGGTTGATCTTTCCGTTCTTCGTGACCTTCCAGAGACGAACGCCCTTATTGATCTTTCCCTGGAGCTTGTACCCGCCGATTACCCGGTCCTGAAGCGTCCGCAACCGCTTTCCGATCGCCTTGGCGTTCCAGCCTTCCCCGCCGGCTAGGAGTTCCTTTACCGGATTGAGCGTCGAGCTTCCAATCGTCCCGACCGACACCGGCTCCCGGAAGGAGTCGTGCCAAACCGACAGCAGCTCCAAGTTGGCCTCGAGCTCGGGATCACTTTCCTCGACTGCGCTCTGTGTCATCACCGGATCCGCGTATCCACACCAGATAAGGCACCCACAAACCAGCCGATCCCACTCCTCGAACGAGCCGAGCGCCGGTCGGCTGAGGACGTCGGGCTTGCCGGCCAGCAGGTATGCGCGCAGTGCCTTGAGCGCGGCAATGCAAAGCTCGGGATGCATCTTGCCGGCCCGAATGACCGGATCGAAATCAAATCGTCGCCGCTCGGGGTGCTCGCAATCCGCATCCAGCCGAACCTGCAACGCCCGTCGCGTCAAATCGCCCTGGATGGCAAGATTGTTGCCGGTCGCGAAGAACACGCTCCGATTGAGCAGTCGAACCTGCTCGGACTGCCCGAGGATCCGTGCGCGATGCTCTTCTGACGTCAGGACGCTACACAGCATGTCGCCAGAAAGCGGGATCGAGACATTATCGATGAGTGTCGTCCGATCGCCCTCGCGGAGGAGCGGGACGAGAGTCTTCGAGAATTCGTCCTCGTTATGGAAGCTGACAACAGTGGGCTTGCACCCGACCGCGGCCTGGACGGCGGCCTCTATCAGCTTCGTCTTTCCAGTCCCCCGCGACGTCGCGTTCGCGGTAATCATAGGAATCGTCGGCAGTGCCGGGCGGGCGACGATTGACAGGATGGCTGCGAGCGTCGTTGCATACCCGGACGTCTGACGCCAGTCCTCACCGTCGTTCTTTACAAAGGGAAATCCGTGATAGATCGCGTCGAACTTCTGGAGGGCCTTCTTTGCGTCATCCTTCGTGGGTTGATCCGGGACGACGCCATAATCAGCGCCACCTCCGACGAAGAGAACCCCGCACTTGTGACCCGGTCGATCAAGGATGGTCCCGTCAGGCAGGAGCACGGGGCTCGTCGTAACCATATCCAGCACACGATAGTCGGTCGGTTCACAACGAACGCGATCGAGGAGGTGCTCAGCTAGGTTTGCGTTGAAGCTCGTGGGCTTGCCGTTCGCCTTCACGCACTTCGCATGCAGCGAAACATCCCGGACGATGGTGTAGTTCGTTACCGGCTGAACGACCACCGATTCCTTGTCGCGCCCAAGCCCGGTCACGTCCTTCTTGTTGTGCTGGACCGGCTTTACGAGATCGCTGCCGCGCCGGAAATATCGGAGCTCATGCTTGCCGGCCAGGAGCGCCTCAGCCTTCAGAACGGTATCGTTGAGAGCCTCGTGCGCGATTACGAGTTCCGTTCCGTCGAGATCAGGATGCTCTTCACGAAAGCGACCACGACCAGCCTCGACGTTTCGCTTTTCGTGGTAGTCGCGGAATTGGCGCCAATGAATTTCCGTACAGGCGCTGTGCGAGCACTGAAACCCGAGGATGCCGTCTTTATCAATGAACGCAACTTGCGTGCTCGGACCGTTCGCGGAGTTGTGGGCTTCGTGATTCGGACAGTAGTCTTCAACGTCCGATTTCAGAACCCACTTATAGCTGCCGTTGGAATAAGCCTCGCGCTTATGGTGCAGGATTTCGGAATGCGCGAAGAACTCTTCAGCCCATTCCGGCGTGATCTTGCTTCGCTTGATGATGATTCCCGAAATAGGTTTCGCTTCCGGCGCCGGTAGAATGTCACGAATGTCATCAGCCGTCAGCACCTGATCGCGATTGCCAGGCGAGATCATTGACGCCATCCGATGCGGGCGTTCGGGGGTCTCGACGCCCTTGCGATTGACCGTGCTGGGGACACGAAGAATGCGAGAGGGGTTGGCAACGCTGACGTCGATGTGCGCGCCAAGGATGGCGAATTCCTGTGCGTGAAACTTGAGGAGTTCTGCGACAAGCCGCGAGTCGATCGGATCGAGGTCCGCCGGCACCATGACGCAATACCCATTCCCGTGATCGACGAGCGCCGGCTCGACTCCGTAACCGCGCCAGAATTCGATAATCCGTTCTGCACATGCCGCGGAGCATGCCTTCTCTGCATCGGTCGCCGCCGCATCGCCCTTCAGTTTGTTCCCGTCGGAGTCTTTGCGATCAGGATCGATGTCATACGGGATCCAACGAATCCATGCGATATTGATGTCCTTCGCGGATCCGCCAGTGAAGCCTGGTTGAATGGGATTGATGGTGTGGTAGCAGTTGTAGCCGTCGGCGTTCAGCGCCAGGGCCCGTGCCTGCAAATCTGCAAGAGTAGTGTGGAGTGAAGAGAGCGGGCCTGCGCCAGTTTGCAAGGCGCGCAGCTCGACGACCTCGCCCGGTTCGTGGAAGATCGACAGGGGCACGCTGATTGAGTAGAATTCTGGTGATTTATTCAGCAAATGGGCATCGTTTCTGGGTGCAACCGGGGCGATGCCGTTATTGTTGATGGGAGTGGTCATTGGATTGGGTCCTCGTAGACTCGGGCTTGAAGGTTTGCTGTTTACGGACGAGATCAATGTCGCCCGCCTGGAATTCGATCCGCACGTTTCCGTAGAACCTTTCGCGTTGCAGACTTTTGAGAGGTTCGATTCGCTTTGTCACGCGGTTACTCCCAAAACATCCTGGGCACAAGCGAAACAGTATTTGTCACTGCGTCGCGAAATGTATCCTTCTTTCAATTTCGCGCGACAGATGCAACACACGCGGCGGAAGCGCGGCGACTTACCCCGAATACCCACAAACGACCGCACCAATGCCAACCCGTTGGCAGTGTAATGTTGCGCCTCGAGGTTAATGAACCCGGCGTCCACTGCGGCCTTTAACAGCGCAGTTCCGTGTCCCTGCCGTCTCTTCGCGGGATCAACTGCAATGATGAACTCGCCGGCCTTGTCGGTGTATTCGCCGGTTAAATCGACCAGGAGAATTCCAACGCAGCGCCCGTTTACATACGCGCCAAACCCGATGTAATCCTCCTGGTCCACCCGCAAGACCTCCTCGCCTTTTGCAGGCATGAAACATTTGAAGTCACGCCAGAGGTGAAATTGCTTGGGTAATGTGGGAATGATGTCAGCTATGTTCATTTTTGTTAGTCCGTCTCCCGGTCTGTCATGGGGGCCGCCTATCTCGAGCGCCGGCCGTTACGCGCTACCCTTCCGCGCTGCATACCTATGCAGGTAGTCCAGCGCGCGCCTTATTCCTTCAATGTCATCGCCCAGCAGTCCGATACCGCGGTTACAGTTCTGGCACAAAACGCCGCGGATGCTGATCCTCTGGCCCGTGCTCGTGATCGAGAACAGTTGCCGGCCGTTTCCCGCAGCACCAGCAGAGCCCTCCGTTGGCCCGCTTGAGCAGCTCAAATTCTCCGGGGCTGATGCCGAAATCTCTTTGTCTGCGTGCAGCGTTGTCACACGTCTTGCAGATCGAGCGCCGGCTTTCGCCGCTCTTCGTGAACTGCGCTTCGGGTTTGGTTTGGTGGCAGACACGGCAGATCACTGTCCCCCCTGTCCGCTTACCCGTTTGCTGGCCGACAGCCACACGCCGGGCACGATGTATTCCTTAACTACGTGGTAAGAGCCACACGTAGAGCATCGATAGGTCCGCAGGATTTGATCGCCGCTGAACTTGCCTTCAAGTTCTGCTGCTTGTTCCCGTGAGAGCTTGCGCTTGGAGATGTTGCGCTGCATGCGCCCGTAAGTCCGCTGCGTATTGCAATACAGGGCTTTCACAAGGCACCGCCCTGTTTCCGCAACCACGACGCAACTGCTCGAGGATCGAAACGGACGGCAGAACCGATGCGGAATGCCGGAATGCGCCCTTGCTGGGCGAGGCGATAGATCGTGATGCGATTGACGTTGAACAGCCGTGCGAGTTCGGCGACGGTGAAACAGTGATTAGATTTTTCAAGGGAATCGGCGATCGACACACGAGCCTCATATGCAGGCATTGCACCTGCGGCTCCGTGTGCCTTATCCCCGCCGACTATACGGGTGTGAGAATCAGGCCCTCGGTCAGGTTGTCACATTGCACCGGCGTTGATCCCGGTGCCAATAACCTATAAGGTCTGAGGCCGCGCCTCCGTGACAAACGGTGGTGCTCGTTGCTCTCGAAAAGTCCTGTGTCGCTCTAAGTCCGTTGACGACCGACCTATTGGTCGGCGTATCGCTGGGGCGCTGTTTCAGCCGTTCGAGAGAGCAGTTCCTCTACACTTCTAAAATCGCACGAAATACCCCGCACGTCAAGCAATCTTCAGTAACACACATTCGCGCGGCGTATCTCTACACAACAACTTTCTCATGAGATGAACCACGGATCAATCGCCCGTTCGTAACCATTACCGAGATGCTTTCCCCCGCCCATCTACGCCACGAGAAAGGTGATACCAGTGATACCTATTTCTGCTGAATTCCAGTTAATAGCGGTAACAGCAGCCAACAATACCCAAAGTTGAGAATATGCTTGCGACCCGCATAAACACTGGCTAGAATCGCTATCTGTAGGAATCACCGAGGGTTGCTGGAAACGACGGTAATCGAATCCCTCCCTCTCCGCCACTTAGATTCCCCTCAGATTCCGGCGTACCACTCATACCCGCCTTCCGGCGACGCCGATCCCAATCCCTTCCCGAATTTCTTTAGGTCATCGGTCACTGTGAGCTGTGTGATGTACTTCACGCTCTTGTAGCCCAACTGCCGCGGAACCCGCAATCGGAGCGGCCCGCCGAACGGCACCGGCAGATCGCCGCCGTCCATCCCGTGCGCTACCAACGTCTGCGGATGCAGCGCATCCGCCATATCGATGCTCTCCCACCAGTCCGGCTGCGGCTGAATCGACCGGTAAACGACATAGCGCCTGCGGCGGCACGCCTGCAGCCTCGAGAACACGCGACAGCGGTGCGCCTCCCACTCCGCGATGTACGATCAGCCCTCTTCGCAAGCTAGGTGTGTATCTGTGTGCTTACGGGAAGGCTCTTGATGTCGGCCACTGAAAAGGACGACGGCCGCGCCACCGTGCCGTCAACGTTGAGCCGCCACTCTGTGACGCCACCCGCCTGCAATCGTGCGAACTCCGGTCCTAATGGATCGACCTCGTTCGCGAAAAGGTTCCTTGGAAAGCTGGTCTGGGCGGAACTCGCGTGCCATTGAGTGCCGGGTCAGCACCCGCCGCGCGGCATAGGTCAGGGTTTCGCCCGCGCAACTCTCTGACAGCTGTGGGAGAATGCTCCGTCCGCGACAGGAGAGCCTATGGCCGATCAACCGTCCGGCAACGCCTCCAAGCCCGCCGACCTCAATCCAGCCTCAACCGCCCTGGCCTCCCTGGCGGTCGGCACAGCGTTCTTCTCGCTGTGGTTCTGGCTGCTGCCGCAATGGCTCGGCTTCCGCGTGGAAACCGCGGGCGCCGCACGCTGGCGATGGCTCGCTGCCATCCCTTCGGTGCTTGGATTTGCCGTGGCCCTGCGATGCGTATGGGACTTCGGCTGGACCGGGCGCGGCACCCCCGCTCCCATCGCTCCACCCCAGCGCCTGGTCGTTGTCGGCTTTTACCGCTACGTGCGCAATCCCATGTACGTCGGTTTCGCCGCTGGCTGGATCGGCCTCTGGATCGTCTTCGGTCACCCCAACCCCATCGCCATCTCGACCGTCGCCGCCGTGGCCCTCGGCGTCCATCTGTTCGTGCTCTTCTACGAAGAGCCGACGCTGCACAGAAAGTTCGGCGCCGACTACGACGAGTATCGTCGCAACGTACGCCGCTGGTTGCCCCGTGTGAGTCCGTGGAGCAAATATTGAATCCCCGTCGATCATGTGGGCTTTAGCTCAGCGGTTCACTCGATCCCCAACTCCGCGATTTTCTCTACGGGCCGAGCCAGCACTACCTTATTCCCCCGCACTACGAGCGGTCTCTGGATCAGCTCCGGATGGTCCGTCATCACCCGCAGCAGTTGCTCGTCGCTCAGATCCCGTCCCGCGACATGCTCCTGATACGCCTCCTCTCCGGTCCTTATTGCTTCTAGCGGCTTCAACCGCGCCTGCTTCAACAGGTCGCCCAGCGCTTTCGCCGATAGTGGCTTCTTCGTGTAGTCGATCTGCTCGAACTCGATCCCCTTCTCAGTCAAGACCCGCTTGACCTCGCGACACTTGGTTCAGGTCGGCTTCTCGTAAACGACAACCTTCGCAGAAGGATTCATCTCTCCTCCAATGCCTCCAAGAATAAGCTCCACCGATTCGAAACGATTTATTTCTTTCGCGTTTGTTGCGGCCCCTCTGCGCCCTTTGCGGTTGAAAGCTTTTCTTGCGTCCTAAGCTTCGCGCCTTCCTGGTCCCGCGCGCCTTCTGATATAACTACCTGTCTCTGGTGGGGTTAGCCGCAGCTGCGTCCTATGGGACCGGTCCGCTTCCCATCCAAGCCCCTGTCCCGCCCGTACTTAGAAAGGAAGAAGAGCGTTTGCCAAGCGCCGACCCCAACGCAGCCTCGTCCGATACCGCGCTGGTGTCGGCGATTCGCGCTGGTGACCAGAGCGCCATGGCCGCTCTCTACGACCGCTACTCTCCGGTGGTCTACAGCGTGGCGCTGCGCGTGCTCGGTGACACTGGCGCCGCCGAAGACGTGCAGCAAGACGTGTTCATGCAACTTTGGCGAAATCCCGGGGCCTTCGATTCCAGCCGCGGCAATCTTGGAGCCTGGCTCGCGGTCATCACACGCAACCGGGCCATCGACGCACTGCGCAAACGCCGTCCCCAGGACGACATCAAGGACGTCATCCTTTCCGTAGTCCCCGACCTCGCCGCCGACGCCGACCGATCACGCGTCGCTACCAAGGTTCGCGATCTGCTCGGAGCCATGCCCCCCGCGCAGCGTTCTGCGTTAGAGATGGCGTACTACGAAGGACTCACGCATACTGAAATCGCCTCCAAGACTGGGGAACCGTTAGGGACGATCAAGACCCGCATCCGCGCTGGACTAATCGCGCTGCGAAAGGCACTCGAAGGATGAGCGCGCACGAACAATTTGCCGAGGATCTCGCCCTGCTCGCGCTGGGCGCGCTCCAGGGAGAAGACCGCGCCGCCGTCGAGAAGCATCTCGAAGGCTGCGCCGCCTGCCGCCTCGAACTTGAGGAACTCCGCGGCGATATGGCCATGATGTCCATGGCGACGACCGGCCCCAAGCCGCCGCAACGCTCGCGTCAGCGGCTGCTCGACGCCATCGCCAAGGAACCGCGCGCCACCGCTGAACAAACCCGCTCCCGCTTCCATTGGTGGGCTGCTCTCGGATGGGCTATGACCGTGGCCATGTTCCTGGTGGTCGTCCAACTGCGCCGGGAAAACGCATCCCTGAAGGATTCTGTTAATAGCCTCGCACAAATGGTGGGAAGCAATACGGTTGAACTTGAGAACGCAAGGCGTGTGCTCGAACCGTTGACCGACCCCGCCGCGCAGAGAATAACCCTCGTCGCCGCCAAAACTCAGCCACAACCTCAGGGTAAGGCTTTCTACCTTCGCAACAAGACGAGCCTGGTCTTCGTTGCCAGCAACCTCGCTCCGTTACCTCCCGACAAGATTTATGAATTATGGCTCTTCCCCCAGAACGGAGGAGCCCCGATCGCCGCCGGCCTCTTCAAGCCCGACGCTCGCGGTAACGCAACCGTCGTGAATCCTCCAGGCCTGCCAGCAGGAGTCGACGCCAAAGCCTTTGCCGTCACCCTCGAACCTGCCGAAGGCCCCCACGACGCCCCCCGCGGCACCGGAGTCATGCAAGGCGGGGCTTGATCGCGAGTCGCATGAGCGCCGATTCGATGGCAGGCGTTCAGGGCGAGAAGCTTTAGCCGCGCACCCTCTGGAACTAGTCTGATAAACATTCTGACCATATGCACGATGGGGAACGTTGGAGATGATCGGCTATCCTCGTCGATTGTGCAGGAGCACGACGACGCCTAGTTCGCGGTGAGAATTGTCATGAAGCCTTTGCTTCTCGCTCCCTTTGCTGTGTTTGCGTTTGGCGGTCTGGGCGCACCGCAGACGGCCTGGCAACCATCTCCGGGCCATAACGCACCTCGCGATATGGCCGGGGCGCTGTGCCGGATGCGCAGCCTGTCGCGTGGCCGGAGGTCGCCAAGACGACTCTAGTCGATCTCACACACTGGGCAGGCTTTTGCGGGCTTCGCGCTCCTTGCGTACTTTGCGGTTAAGAGCTTTTCTCCGTGCCTCCGTGTGTCCGTGGTGAAAAGCCCCGTCGCTCTGCTCAGCCCCTATTCGTCCTTCCCGAACTGCTTCACGTCCTCTGGCCCATCAGCGTGCACTGCGACCGGCTCCTTGCCTTGCACGAGTTCTCGGACCTTCTCGACCACGTCCGGGTTGGCCAGGGTCGTGATGTCGCCCGTATTCAGCCGGTTGGAAATGGAGGCGAGGACACGTCGCATCAACTTGCCGGAGCGCGTCTTCGGCATGTCAGGAACGATGTAGATGTTCTTGGGCCTGGCGATCTTCCCGATGATGGTCTCAATCGCTTTGTTGACCTTCTCCATGACTTCCTTGCTGGGCGGAAGGCCAGGTTGCAGCGCAATATAGACCTCCGGCACGCGGCCCTTGATCTCGTCCACCACGGGCACAACCGCCGCTTCCGCCACCTCTTCTACGGTCAGGCAGGCGGACTCGATCTCCTTGGTGCCCAGGCGATGTCCGGCCACGTTGATGACATCATCGACGCGGCCCAGAATCCGGAAATATCCGTCGACGGCCTCGACGGCCCCGTCGGCGGCAAAGTAAGGCCAATCGCGCCAGTCCTTGCTCTTGGTGTCTTTGCAATACTTCCGGTAGTACTGGTTGACGAAGCGCTCGCGGTCTCCCCAGATCGTCTGCATGATGCCGGGCCAGGGATTGCGAATACAGATGTTGCCTGCCTTTCCTGACCCCGCTGGGACAACCTCGCCCATTTCGTCGATGATCTGCGGGAATATTCCGGGCATGCCAGGCCCTGCGCTGCCAGGCTTCATCGGGTCCAGCGCCGGTTTGGTGCTGCACAGGAAGCCTCCGTTTTCCGTTTGCCACCATGTGTCGACGATGACAGCTTCGCGCTTGCCCACGGTTTCGTAATACCAGCGCCACACCTCGGGCTCAATGGGCTCTCCCACCGTAGTCATGTGCTTGAAGTGGTAGTTGTACTTGCCGGGCTCGTCATGGCCGGCCTTGCGCAACATGCGAATCGCGGTCGGCGATGTGTGAAAGATATTCACGCCCAGCCGCTCGGCGATGCGCCATGGCCGGCCGGCATCCGGGTAGACGGGAACGCCTTCGTAGATCACGCTGGTGGCAGCCAGCGCCAGGGGGCCATACACAATATAGGAGTGCCCTGTAATCCATCCGATGTCGGCCATGCACCAGTACACATCTTCCGGGTGGATGTCCTGAATGTATTTGGAAGTCCCGGTTACATAGGCCAGGTAGCCGCCCGTGCGATGCTGGCAGCCTTTCGGTTTGCCGGTGCTGCCGCTGGTGTACATGAGAAACAGCGGAGCCTCGGCATCCATTGACACCGGAGCCACGATTTCACCTGAGTAGTTCGGCAGGATTTCGTCCACGAAGAAGTCGCGGCCCTTTACCCCCGGAGCCGCCGTGGCCGACTGGCCAGGCCGCCGCCTCCACACCAGAATCTTGTTTAGCTGTTGCCCTTCCTTGGCGGCCAGTTCCACCGCGATCTCGGCGGAGGCTTTGTGATCCAGCAGTTTTCCACTACGGTAATACCCGTCCATTGTGATGAGAACCTGGCTTCCGGAATCAGCGATACGCAGGCCGCAAGCTTCGCCGCTGAACCCGCCAAACACAACCGAGTGAATGATCCCCAGGCGGGCGCAGGCCAGCATGGTTATGGGCAACTCGGGGACCATGGGCATGTGAATGGTGACGCGATCGCACGCCTTTAGGCCGCAGAAATCGCGCAGCAGCGCCGCAAACTCGTTCACACGCACATAGAGCTCGCGATACGTCACCGCTATCGGCGCCTCGCTTTCCGGTTCCGGAACGAATATCAGCGCCGCCTTGTTGCCGTACTTCGCTAAATGCCGATCCACACAGTTGTAAGAGGCATTCAGCTTGCCACCTACGAACCATTTCCAGAAGGGCGGATCATTGGTGTCCAGCGTCGTATGCCAATACTGGTCCCAGCTCAGCATGTCGGCGTACTCGCGGAAACATTCCGGGTACTTTTCCTCGCTGAAGCGATTGATGACGTCGGGATCGCTCAGATTGGCTTGGCCAATAAACTTCGCGGAAGGATAGTAGTATTCCTCTTCCCGCCAATGAACTGCGATTTGGGCCTCGCTGGTTTCGATGACTTGCTGTTTCTGACGAATTTCCGCCATGAGAATTACCCCTTCTCTTTAGGAAGCATCCTGTTATCGATAGGAAAAACTGCCGCGTCTGCCATGGCTTGCCTGGTGGAATCAGCTGGCTGACTTCTGAAAATTTTACTGCGCCCGAGGGAGAATGTCTCCCCTCGCCTCATGCTGCGCAAAAAACGGGACGCGCGGGCCGTTGCTCTCTACAGCCTGTTGGCCGGGTTGCTACCTTCGCTAACGCTCAAGCGGCTGATCGGCGAGAACCGATCGATCTGACCTGCCCCGAAGGGGCGTCTGCAAATAGCCCGGCACGTCAGGGCTGCGAAGCCCAGGACCCGGCCGCATCCGGGATGGACGTCTGAAGGCTCCTTTCTCAACTCGAGCAGGTGCGCCCTGCTTCACGTGCCATCGCCAAAGCCCACCTGTACGGCAAGAACCGGCCAACCCTACGCCGACCGAACCGCCGGAGAAGCAACCTCGTCCCAGATTTTCGTGGCATGGGTTTCGCGCAACAGCAAGCTGCCTACCACGAACGTCAGCCCAGCGACCGCCATCGGGTAATAGAGTCCCGCGTAGATATTTCCCGTTGCTGCGCACACCGACAATCCAATCAGTGGCAGCAGCCCGCCGAAAACGCCATTGCCAATGTGATACGGCAACGACAACGACGTGTACCGGACTTTCGCCGGAAACGCCTCCACCAGGTACGCTGCGATCGGCCCATACACCATGCACACGTAGATCACCTGGACGAACACCAGGAAGACCAACATGCCCTGCGCCGGACTCGATGCTTCCTTCGCCGGCACTAGCGCTCCAGTGGCATCCGTCGTCATCGGAGTCAAACTGATCGCACCCGTGACCTTATTCTTGGTCGACTGTACCGTGACCACATTGTTCCCTGCCGCGCGCTGCATCGCGTGGTAGATCGGCAGGTAGGTCACCACAGCAATCAGGCAGCCCGCCATCATCAACTTCTTGCGTCCGATCTTGTCCGAGAGCGCCCCGAACACCGTGAAAAACGGCATGCCAATCGCCAGCGCAATGGCGATGATGATGTTCGCCATGCGCGGGTTCACTTTGAGAATGGTCTGAAGGTAGAACAGGGCATAAAACTGTCCGGTGTACCAGACCACGCCCTGCCCGGCTGTGGCCCCGAACAGCGAAATCAGCACTTGTTTCAGGTTGGGCCACTGGGTGAACGCATCTGTCAGCGGCTGCAACGACGCTTTGCCCGAACTCTTGATCTGCGCAAAAATCGGCGATTCGCGCAGTTTGAGCCGGATGTACAACGAGATCGCCACCAGGATGATGGAGATCAGAAACGGAATCCTCCAACCCCAAGCGCTGAAGTCCTCTTTGCTCATCGACGCTTGCGTCACCAGAATCACCAGCAACGAAACGAACAATCCGAGCGTGGCCGTGATCTGGATGAAACTGGTGTAGAAGCCACGCCGGTTGTCGGGCGAATGCTCACCCACATAAACGGCCGCGCCGCCGTACTCACCGCCCAGGGCCAGCCCTTGCAGCACACGAATGACGATCAGCGCGACCGGAGCGAACCATCCCGCCGTGGCATACGTTGGCATCAATCCGATCACAGCGGTCGACAGTCCCATGATCGACAGCGTGACCAGGAAGGCGTACTTTCTTCCGATCAGATCGCCAATCCGGCCAAAGAAGATCGCACCGAAGGGACGCACCACGAATCCCACCGCAAACGTCGCCAGGTATGCGATGTAGGCAAAGGTCGCATTTCCTGGTGGATAGAACTTCAGCGACAGCACCGCCGCCAGGCTTCCGAAAATATAGAAGTCGTACCACTCGATCATCGTGCCGACCGACGAGGCCGTGATCACCAATGGCAAACTGTATTCCCGCCCCCCTAAGCTTCCGCCAGTTGCTGACGCTGCACCCATTTGGGCCTCCTGTCCTGCGGGCCGGATCATTCCGGTTGGATTGTACGCACACATCCGCATCGCCCCGGGAGGCAATTTGGAAGCGCCGATTATGCGCCAGTTTTACAGTAGCGTAAACAGGGAAAAAACCCACCCTGCTGTACCCAGCCCGAATGTTACAAACCCGTGAAAGCCGGAACGTCCCTCGAGAATCAATTGCCTGGACCCTTCCCCGCGTCACCAACCCCACGAGCCACCGCCGCGCGAGTTTGCGTATTGTTCCGACCATGCCAAGGTTTCGCAGTGATCTCGGTCACTCACCGTGGTGACTAGTCGATGGAGCCGGGTTCATTCGTAGTGGCGATCCCGGCCGGGACTCACTTCCATGTCCCTCTTCCTACCGGGTGTAGAATGGCCGCGCTTTTCCCAACCTTTCGCTTTGGAGGTAACCCATGAACCTGTCCAAGCGCGCCATCGCAGAATTCATCGGAAGCTTTTGGTTGGTCTTCGGCGGGTGCGGCAGTGCGGTTCTTGCCGCGGCTTTTCCGCAACTAGGAATCGGGTTCTTCGGTGTGGCCCTCGCGTTTGGACTCACGGTTCTGACCATGGCTTATGCCATCGGGCACATTTCCGGCTGCCATCTGAATCCCGCCATTTCGATCGGACTGACAGCGGGCCGTCGTTTCCCCGCCAGGAACTGCCGCACTACATCATCGCCCAGGTAACTGGCGGAATCGCCGGTGCCGCCGTCCTGTATGTCATCGCCAGCGGCAAAGCCGGCTTCGACTTGAGCGCGGGTTTCGCCTCCAACGGCTACGCCGAACATTCTCCCGGCGGGTACTCCCTGATGGCGTGCTTGGTCACGGAAATCGTGCTGACGTTCTTCTTCCTGGTGATCATCATGGGAGCCACCGACCGACACGCCCCCTCCCGGTTTGCCCCGATCGCCATCGGTCTGGGGTTGACCCTGATTAACCTCGTCGGCATCCCCGTCTTGAATTGCTCGGTAAACCCCGCGCGCAGCACCGGTCCGGCAGTTTTCGTGGGCGGATGGGCGATCGCGCAGTTATGGCTCTTCTGGGTCGCACCCATCATCGGCGGCGCATTAGGCGGAGTTGTCTACTCGGGAATCTTTGATTCGGGAACAGACAGGTAGCTCGTTTGCCGGAGACGCGAGCGGGTGCCACACCCTTTTTGCGAGGTAGGGTGGGGACTTTGACAGCTATCTCACGCTCGACTGTTCTGCCATCTCCCGATAGCGCCGCGGGGTTGTCCCGAGCAGCCGCACGAACGCGCGTCGCATCACGTCGACATTGCTGAACCCAGCAGCCGCGGCGATCTGCTTCAATCCCGTGCCCGTGCGCTCCAGTTGCCGCCGCGCCGCTTCAACTCTCGTCTGCAGCACGTACTGCGATGGAGTGATCCCCACTTCCCGCGTAAACACACGCTCGAAATTGCGCAGGCTCATCGACATGCGATAGGCCATGTCCTCCACCGTCAGCGTCGTCTCCAGGTGCTCGGCAATCCAGATCTGCAGCTCGCGGATCGACATCATCGCGGTCGCCTGCGACGCCAGCGAGACGCTAACCTGCGGCTGTCCACCCGGGCGCCGCAGAAACAACACCAGCTCGCGCGCAGCTTCGTGGGCCAGCCCCGCTCCGCAATCTTCCTCCACCCATGCCAGCGCCAGGTCGATGCCAGCAGAAATGCCCGCCGACGTGTAGAGGTTGCCGTCCTTCACCCAGAGCGGATCGTGCTGCACGCGGACGCTTGGGTACCGGGTCGCCATCTCACGCCCGAACCTCCAGTGCGTCGTCGCGCGCCGGCCATTGAGCACTCCCGCCTCGGCCAACAGGAATGCGCCTACGCATACCGCGCCGAGTCGGCGCACCCGCCCTGCCATTTTCTTCAGCCAGCTCGAAAGTGCCTGATCGCGCACCGCCCGGCTCCCCAGCCCACAAACCACGAGCACTGAGTCACACGATCCGACAACATCCTTTAAGTGCTGTTTGGCGACGAAGGTCAGCACACCTCCCTCACCCGCGACGGTCAGGCCCTTCGCGTTGGTGACGACCTCTACCGTATATATGATTCTGCCCGCGAGCCGATTTACGGAATTGAACACCTGCAAAGGTCCCACCAGGTCCAGCTCATCGACTGGCGGGACTACGACTGCGATGATGCGCCGCTTGCCCGAATGATTTCGCACTGCTGTTCTTTCCGAAGTCGCCATACGATCTCGCTACTATGCCGCCGGTCTGTCCGCTCCGCAAGCCGTGCCCCTGCGAATGGCGTGTACTGACGAAGTTGTGTCGTAAAACGCCTGTCCCGCTTCGCTAGGGTTCCACTCAGCATCGCAGCCCCCAATCCCTGGAGGCTTCGCGTTAGGAGGGACACTTATGTCGCATCGTCGAAATAGGGCTCTCTACGGGGCGCTTCTCATGGCCGCCGCTTTGCCTGCGTTCCTTGTGTCTCAAACCGCGCAGACCAACCAGCCTTCGGGCCCTTTTGCGCGCATCGCGATCATGCGCGCTGTCGACGGCCACTCCGTCGAGTGGGAGGCCGGCTACATCCGCCACCTCGAATGGCATCGTCAGGCCAAGGATCCCTTTGCGTGGTATAGCTACACGGTGTGGGCTTCCACTGAGAGACAGCGCTGGATCATCTACGCCACCTTCGGCCACACTGCAGCCGAACTGAGCAACCCCGTTTCACCGGCCGAAGACGAGAAGGATAAC
>Ga0306926_10001690_pt1 | contig 22069 bp, 20 predicted proteins | sample flu12Cox44000178_FD_203759 | JGI IMG/M metagenome (GOLD analysis project Ga0306926, IMG submission 203759) | Lab enrichment of tropical soil microbial communities from Luquillo Experimental Forest, Puerto Rico - flux8day.12C.oxic.44.000.178 (v2)... | ecosystem: Environmental > Terrestrial >...
CCGGGTCGGCGGGTGATTGTTGTCCCGTCCCGTGGCAGATGACGAACGGGCTGCTCGCCGCAGCGGCTTTCGAAGCTGCGAAGTGCCCGACGACGACGGCGCTGAGAACGAGATGAACCGCGAGAGCAAAACCTGTCGTAGCGGCAATCCATTGCCGCAAGGTAGGCCAGTATCGATATGGCTCCCGCACCCCACACACCCCGCCCGCTTATCATTAACATTGCGGCGGGGCAGCCTGAAGACAGCCGGTTGCTCAGTGCCGGATTGACTCCAACGTGTGATCTACGGGCAACAGAGGCCGGAGGTCACTTCAGGACAAACCGGATGGGCACCGTGAGAGTGACGCGCTCGCCGCCGACCTCGTGCACTGGCAACGGCGGGAACGGCTGCGTCCGCTGCAGCAGCGCCAGCGCTTCCTCGTCGAGGTCAGCAACACCCGACGAGCGCACGACGCTGCTTTCGATCACGTGTCCCTGCCGATCGATGGTGAAGGATACCTGCGCAACACCCTGATCATGGCGCGCGTGCGCGGCCGCCGGATAACGCTTGTGACGCTCGAGCGCTGCTGAAATCTGCCCGAGCCAGGTCTGCATCGCCCGCTTGTCGATATGCCTGGTTGGGGAATCCTGCACCGGCCCGGCCGGAAGCGCTGCGGTTTTCGCAAGGTCCGGCGGGGGCGGAGTTGTTACCGGCACCGCCTCGCGCGGCTGCTCGGGCGGCGTCGGCTCGACCTTTTCCTCGATTGCCTCCTCGCCCTTGGCCTCGATCTTCTCCAGGGTCTCCTTCTCGACCTTCTCGACCGGCTTGTCGGGTACGGCATCGGATTGCACCTGCTCGGGTGCGGCGATCTGCTCCGGCGCGAACTCGATCACGATGGCGCCGCCCTCCGCAGGCTCGACCGGCTCGTGCCAGCGCACCATCGCTGCGGCGACCGCACCGTGCCCCAGCACGACCACGGCAGCGGCGATCAACCAGCGCCGCAAGTCGGCAATGTCCTCAGCGGTCAAAGCTATCACCACCCTGGCTCTTTCTGCATTCTCCCGGCTGCCGCGGAGCAGCAGCCGACAGCGCGAAGCATGCTCATGACCCGGAACGCAAGCTCCTGTGGCGTAGCCTTATTCGGCGGCGGACAATGCCCGGCGCACGGAGGTGCCCGGCGCCGCGACTGCCGGGCGATCGAGATCGCGGCTCACCAGCCGCAGCACTTCGGCGGAGGCATCGCCGAGCTGCGCGCGATAGCCTGCGATCCAACGCGCAAACATGTTGTAGATGACCACGGCGGGAATGGCGGCGGCAAGCCCGAAGGCCGTCGCCAGCAGAGCCTCGGCGATGCCGGGCGCGACCACGGCGAGATTGGTGGTGTGCGATTTCGAAATTCCGATGAAGCTGTTCATGATGCCCCAGACGGTGCCGAACAGGCCCACGAATGGAGCGGTCGCTCCAATGGTGGCGAGCACGCTGGTGCCGCGCAGCATGCGCCGCGCCCGCGCCGCTTCGATGCGCTCAAGGCGCGAGGCGACGCGCTCCTTGATGCCGTCAGGCTCCAGCGATTCCATGGAGAGCCGCAGCTCCGTCGCGGCAGCATCGAGAAACTCGCCCACCTCGCTACGCCTTCCGGCGAGCCGTTCAAGGGCCTCGCCCAGCGAGCGCACACGCGCGAGAATGCTCAGGGCTGCTCCCACGCGATGTTTCGCCACGAACAGCTCGATGGTCTTGGCCAGCCACACCGTCCAGGTGACAACGGATGCCACGGTGAGGCCGATCAGCACCCCCTTCACCAACGGGTCGGCGGAAAGAAACATGCCCCAGGGCGAGAGATCGCGTGGCAAGGTTGCATTGGCGATAACCGGCTCCGCCGGCGCATCCTGCGCCAGCGCCGACAGCGGGACAGCGACGAATGCGATCATCGCCGCCGCGCGCACGATTGCGACCGCCGCTGCGGCATATCGATCGCGCCGGAATCCAGAGATGTGTTCGCAAGCCATGTAGCCGCGCATCTTGACCTCTCTCACCCAGCCCATTCTACGACATGCAATCGTGGCGCTATAATGTAACATTTCAAGATTTGGTGATAAGGACCCCCCCACACTGGAATGAATCCAGAGTGGAATGAATTCGGTCGAACCGTAGCTCCATGCCGCCTCCCCCGCCTCAATCGAACTTGTAGTTGATGCCGGCGCGCACGACCTGATCGGTAACGTGCGAGTTGAACATGGTGGTCATGGTGACCACAGGCTGATTGAGGCTGTTCACGGTCGGAGCTTTGTTTGTCGTGACGGTGCCGAAGTCCAGGTACAGATACTCGATCTTGCCCGTCCAATTGCCGCAGATATGCGCTTCGACCCCGCCCCCGATGGTCCAGCCGCCCTTCACGACAACGTTGCTGAAGAAATCGTTGGTTTGAGTGCCGAGCTGATCATAGGCGAATACCGTTCCTCCGGTGGACAAGCCGGCAAAGGCGGCGCCACCCGTCACATAGGCAAACGCATCTCCCGCGACGGCCGCGCCAAGCCGCGCGCGCAGCGTGCTGAACCATTCAACCCTCTGATTTTGGTCGAAGGTCACGCTGACCGGCCCGGCGGGATTGCAGATCGTACCGGGACAGACAAAAGCCGGATTGGCGCGCTGGCCGGACAGTGCAAGATCGCCTTCGATGCCCAGGAGCCAGCTCCCCAGCTGGAGGTTGTAGCCGGCCTCAACACCGACCAACGCGCCGCGCAGATCGTAGGAGGAGGTGGTGGCATATGTTGCGCCGGGAATGGTGGAGTCGTTGAAGAACGCATCCGTGCTTGCGCTGCCGAAGCTGTAGCCGGCATTCATGCCGAGATGGTAGCCGGTCCAGGTCCACACCGGCGCCACAGGGGTCTTGATCACCGTAAGGCGTCGCTCGGGGACCGCAGACTTGGCCGGCGCGGCAGCGGCAGCGTTCGGATCGAACTTGTAGTTGACGCCGAGCCGGATGACGTCGTCACGCAGATGGGAGCTCAGGGTCGCTGCGATCGGGGCAATGATCTGGTGATTGACCGCGATTGCCGAATCGCTGCCGAAGTCCATGTGAAGGTACTCGACCTTACCGGTGACATTCCCGAACAGCCGCGCTTCGATCCCGCCGCCGACGGTCCAGCCGGCCTTCGCGCTGCGGCTCGCGTAATTATTGCTGGGGGCAGCCAGGGGGTTTCCGGTGGAATCGGTACCGGAAATCGTGCCGTAATGCGCAATTCCGCCGACCGCGAGCCCGCCGGTCACGTAGGGTACCGCACCCGGTACGATCTCCGCGCCAAGCCGCCCGCGCACGGTGCCAAACCAGTCGAGGTTGTAGCTGTCGGCAAGCGTCACCGGTGCATCGAAGGTGGTGATGCCGGGATTGCACAGCGCGCCATCGCACATTGACGATGAAAGGAGGCGCTGGCTTGAGACGTTGATATCAGTCTCCAGGCCGGCGAGCGAGATTCCCGATTGCAGGTTGTAGCCGCCCTGCACGCCGACAATTCCGCCTTCGATGTTCGAGGACGCAGTGCTCGCAAACAATGGCGTGCCCGTTGTCACATCGCTGTAGACCGCGGTGCTGCGCAACGGGCCGGCGGCGTAGCCGGCATTGGCTCCGAAATAGAAACCTGTCCAGGTCCACCCTGCTTTGAGGGGCACCCTGTAGATCGGCCGCACTCTCTCGCGCACTGCCGTAAGCGCGTCGGCCTTGTAGAGCGGCACATAGGTCGCGTAGGGATCGAACTTGTAGTTCAGCCCGACACGAATCAGGTCTTCCGTGATGCGGGAATTGAAGGAGACGGCGATCGGAGTGGCATTCGGAGGAAGGATGGCTTGCGCCTTGTCGGAACCGAAATCCATGTGCAGGTACTCGATCTTGCCGGTCACGTTGCCCGCAAGTCGCGCTTCGATGCCGCCGCCCGCCACCCACCCTCCGCGCAACGAGCGGTCGGCATACGTAATTCCTATGTCGTTGGTACCGCCGTTGGCGGCAATGCCGTTCGAGCCCCACAGAACCCCCGAGTGCTCGATCTCGCCGTAAGCCAGGCCGCCGGTGCCATACGCCGCGATATCCGGCGTAATGACGACCCCCAGCCGCCCGCGCACGGTCCCGAACCAGTCGAGGTTATGCTGCTGCTGAGCGCTTACCGGCGCGTCGAAGCCCGTAACGAGCGGATTGCAAAGCACGGCCGGACACTGGGAGACGGTTGCCGTGCGATAGTGCTGGAAGGTGATGTCAGTCTCCAATCCCGCGAGCAATATCCCGTACTGCCAATTGTAGCCGGCCTGACCACCGCCCATTGCGCCGATGTGCTTGCTGGAGAAGCTCGTCGAGTCCAGTGAGTTTCCAAGATTGTCGGCATAGAGCAGATCGGTGTTGAACCGGCTTGAGCCGTAGCCGAAATTGCCGCCGATGTAGAAGCCGGTCCAGGTCCACACCGCGCCGAGGGGATTCTTTGAAATGAACGGCATGTAAACGACCGTAGGCGCGGGCGCCTTGTCGACGGATGCGCCTGGGCCAAACTTCTGCGACAAGCCGAAAAAGAAGCCGCGTCGCGGCCCGAATTGCTGGGCGAACACGCCGACGCCGGTTCCATTCCTGATCACGTAGCTGGTATCGAAGAGATTGACGATATCGAAGCGCAACGTGACCGGGGCCCAGCCCGGGATGGCGTACTCCCGCGCGATCCCGGTGTTGACTTGCGCATATGACGGATTGTGGTCGGTGTTCTCAAAGCCCGAGCGCAGGCCGCTGCCGTAGACGAGGTCGGCGCTCAGGCGGGTTCCGTACCAGAGATAGGAAACGCCCGCCGATCCGGTCCATATCTGAGTGTGATCGGTGAAGATCCAGTTGTTGGCGGTGTATGCGTTGCCCGCCGGATCGAACAGATACTGGTTCGATACCCTGGTCGTTGCCCGCTGATTGGCCCAGGCCCAGTTCGCATAGGCCCGGAAGCCGCCGTTGGTATATGCCGCTTTCAGCTCGATCCCGACATTTTCCGCCTTGTCGTAGTTGAATCCGCTGAGCACGAGCGCCTGGCCAAACTGCCCATCGTCGATCAGATCCCTGGCTTCTTTGAGATAGAGGTCGGCACCGACCTCGAACCCCGGCCACACCTTCTTCAGCACGCTGACGTCATAGATATTCGCGCGCTCCGGCAGCATCGGGTAATAGGGCGGAGGAATCCCGGGCGCCTGCGTCGTCGTGCAGGCCGGGAACAGCGCGACAATCGGCCCAGGACAGGTGATGGCGAGGTTGGTGTTCACCGGCGCGGCGATCACCTGCACCGGCGGGGTAAAGGTGCGTGCATAGCCGGCGTGAAATAGCGTGCCCAGAACCGGCTCGTAGGTCAGGCTCGCACGCGGGCTGAGCTGGTTGGCGTTCATGTACTGCCACATCTGGTCGAAGCGCGCCCCGGTATTCAAGGTGAGGTTGTCGGTGAGCCTCCATTCGTCCGCCAGGTAGACGCCGCCGACCCAGCCGAGCAGCACGCTCGTGTCGATCGCCTGGAACGGAACGTCGGGGAAGATTTGAGTGGCCGGGAAAGTCGATCCATCAAATGGGAGGAAATTCGAATTGCTGGAGACCGTCGTCTTCTCGGCCGTTACCGTGAAGCCGGCACGCAGCGTGTGCGTTTCGTTGACACGAAAAGCGCCGTCGGCCTGAACTCCGTTCGCCACGCTGCCGCGGTACACGTTGCTGGCCACGCCGTCGAGGATGAGGTCGCCGATGGGGTCGGGCGTGAACTCAATGGTGGCGGTTCGCATGAAATAGGCAAGCTGAAGATCGACGTCGTTGACGGACTTCTGCAGGGCCAGCACGCCGAATTTGTAGTGCTCGACCTGATTCTCATTGAGTTGCGCCGAGTCGAAGTTGGCGACACCGAAAGCGCTGAACGGCGGCGCAAAGCCGAAGATGCTCGGAACAGCGCCCGGCGTGTTGGGAATCTGAAATTTGTTTGTTGACATGCCGCCGATGAAGCTCAGGCGGGTGGTCGGATCGAGGACGGTCGAAATATAGGCGAAGCTGCGGTCCTGCTGGCTGGCGTCATGAATGGCATTGATGCTCGGGCGTGGGTTCTCAATGCCGAGAATGTTCTGCAGATAGCGGCCGGTGAAAAAATATTCAGTGCTGCCGGTGGTGCCGCCATATTGGATGGTGGCACTGGCTGTTTCCCGGCTGCCGCCGTAGACGCCGATCTGACCGACATTGTTGAACTTGGCAGTCGTGATGTCGACAATGCCGGCGGTTCGCAGGCCGTATTGCGCCGGCAGGGCCCCGGTGATCAGGCTCAAGCTGCCGACGAAGCTGGAGTCGAGGAATTGGCCGAACGCGCCGAGGCCGTCGGGCAGCAGGATGCCGTTGATGCGGTACGACACGTTGGCGTGCTCGTTGCGCACATGCAGGTTTCCGCTCGCGGCCGAATCCTTGGTAACGCCCGGCAGCTGCAGGAGCACGTCGGTGAGCGGCGCATTGGTGCCTTGCGGCAGCGCCTCGATGGCCTCGCGGCCAAGCGTGGTTGGGGCGGTGCCCGCCGGGGCGAAGATGTTGCTGCGCTCGGCATCGAATCGGTCGGTCGCCGACTGCGATGGCGCGGACGGAGCGGACGGAACAGACGGCTGCGCAGTGCGTGCCGGGGTGGCCGGCGCTCTCGCCGCAGGCGCTGGCTGCACCGTGGTTGCGGGCTGTGCCCGCGGTGCCGTGCGCACCGGCGTCGGAACGGGCGGCGGGGTCACCGTGACGGGCGGGATGGTCACCGTGCCGGGCGATGCGGGGGGAGCGCCCGGCTGCTCGGTCGGTTGTGACGGCGCAGGAGGCGCGCCGGGGGCGGCAGCCGGCGGCTCGGTGGCCACCGGCGCGGATGGTGCCGGAGTGCTGCTTTGCGGCTGCTCCGGCTGCTTGTCCCGCGGCTGCGACACGGCAGTGCCTGCCCAGCAGCTCAGCAATACCAGCGAAGAGCTGCTCAGAAGCAGCAAACGCCTTCTACGACTCGACATTTTCGAAACCCGCTCGTTTTCATCTGAAAACGACCCTCCTGTGACTGCGCCTAGCGCGCGGCGTCGGTCGCAGGACTGCGCCGATGCCGGGCAAGCTCAGGCGAGCGGAGGCGCGCGGGCGGCGAAGGGGGTTGGCGGCGAGGCGGGCAATGCAAAGCGCAACGTCAGATGCGGACGGTGCAATTGCCCGAACATGAGCGGCAGCGGCAACGCCGCCGCGGCCGGCACCAACGTGCCGGCGAGATGAATGAGCGCGCAGGCCGCGCAATAATCATCTGCAGCTTTCGGTCCGTGGTGGCCCGCGGGCGCGACCGCGCCGGCCGCCGCCTCGATCCTGACAGAGGAATTTCCGCCGAGGCCGTCGAGATGCACATGGCCGAACGTGAGCACGAGCTGGACGGCAAGCGCAAAGAGCGCAACGCACGAGCCCAATCTCAGACGCGAACGAATCCAATGCATGGTCGCTACGTCCTGCACTGTGCAGGTCATCGCCGGCAAACTCTAGTTACAATGTAACATTTCGGCAATCTTTGGGCCGCGATTCACCGGGACTGTTGCAAAAAAATCAAAGTCTAGGAAAGGGCGCGCTGGCCTAACTTGTCGTAGCCTTTCCAATTGTAGATCAGAGCCGACGCGATCCAGCACATGACGAACAGGCCTATGACAAGGAGACCGAATGCACCAAGCGATTCGTTCAGGGCAGCGATCCGCTCCCAGAAGCCGCCTTGCAGGCCGAGACTGCCGGCGACAAGCCCCAGCGCCTCGATACCGCCGATGAGGAGGGCAACCAGCACCGACACCGCGGTGATGGTCAGATTGTACCAGAGCTTGCGGATGGGGTTGGCGAAGGCCCAGCCGTAGGCCCCGACCATGAAAACCCCATCGAGGGTATCGACCAGCACCATTCCAGCCGTGAACAGGGCGGGAAAGATCAGCATCGACCACAGCGACATGCCCTGCGCGACCTGCGCGGCGGACAGGCCGAGCAGCCCGATCTCGGTTGCCGTGTCGAAGCCCAAGGCGAACAGGAAGCCCAACGGATACATGTGCCAGCTTCTGGAGATGATCCCGAATAACCCACGGAACAGTCGCGCGAGAAATCCGCGGCCGGCGAGAAGCGCATCGAGATGCTCGGGCTCGAGCCGGCCGCCGCGGCGAACCTGCTGAAAGCTGTGCCAGACGCCGAGGAGAATTGTGAGATTGATAATCGCGATCGTCAGCAGAAAAAACACCGACACGCTGGTCCCGATCACGCCGCCGATCGCCTTGAATGACCCGAACCTGCTCTCCAGCGCGGCGGCGGCGGCACCGATGCCGAGGGTGGCGAGCACGACTACGGTCGAGTGGCCGAGCGAGAAGAAGAAACCCACCGACAGCGGTCGTTTTCCCTCCTGCATGAGCTTGCGCACCACGTTGTCGATGGCCGCGATATGGTCGGCATCGACCGCGTGGCGCAGTCCGAACGTGTAGGCCAGGAACGCAGTCGCCAGCAGCGCCGGACGATCGGCCAGCGCCCAGAGCGCCCAGCTCCAGGCCAACGCATTCGCCAGGACCAGGGTCGCGTAGATGCCGATCAATTTTGCGCCCCGCCCGTCCGGCTCGTCGTTGAATACCTGTGCGAATGACATGTGATGAGGTCTTGCGGCTATGGTGTCGCACGCATCGTCCCGGGTGGGCAAGCCGTGCCGAGGCGAAAGATGCAATCGCGCTTCATCGACGCTCGATCTGGACCGTCACATGCGACAGATCGTGAAAGCGGCCGAGCAGAGCTTGATAATATTGCGGCCCTCTCTGCGTCTGCGTGGCGATGGAGAGGATTGCGCCCAGATGTCCCGGCCCCAGACGCCACAGGTGCAGATCCGTCAACCGGTCGCCGTCGGCTTCCAGCATGGCCCGCATGCGCTGTGCCATGCCGCGATCGGGAGTCATGTCAAGCAGAATGGAACCGGTGTCCCGCACCAGGCTGTAGGACCACGTGAGGATAACGAAGGCGCCGCATAGGCCCACGACCGGGTCCATCCAGCTCCAGCCGAGAAAGCGGCCGAACAACAGTCCGATAATCACCAGCACGGAGACCGCGGCATCTGCCAGCACATGGATGACGGCGGCTCGCATGTTGTTGTCGCGATGCGCGGCGGCGTGCGCGTGCTCATGGGCGTGCTCATGCTCGCCGCCGTGCGCGTGCGCATGGTGATCGTGTGCGTGCTGGTGCCCGCCTCCACCCAGCAGAAGGACACTCGCGACGTTGACCGCCAATCCCAGGCACGCGATCGGAATAGCCTCGTCGAAGCTGATCGGAACCGGCCATATGAAGCGCAATACCGCTTCGTAACCGATGAGGAGCGCAATCATGGCCAGCACGATTGCGCTGGTAAATCCTGCGAGGTCGCCCAGCTTGCCGGTGCCGAAGCTGAAACGGGCATCCTCCGCATGGCGGCGGGCATAGCTGTAAGCGAGCGCCGCCAGCAGCAGCGCGCTGGCGTGCGTCGACATGTGCAGCCCGTCGGCAACCAGGGCAATCGAGCCGAACAGGATGCCGCCGACGATCTCGGCGACCATCATGGCGCTGCACAGGGCGATCACCATCCATGTGCGGCGTTCGTTGCGCGCGTGGCCTTCGCCGAGGAAGACGTGGCTGTGCGTTTGCGAATGGATATCGGTCATCCCGGTTCACTCATCTTAGATACGCGCGCACGACCTCGATCAGTTCGTCGGCGCGCTCGGCGCGCTCGCGCGCCGGAAGGCTGGGGGCGGCCACGTGGCAGCGCACGTGATCCTCGACCACCTCGGCCATCAGGCCGTTCACGGCGCCGCGCACCGAGGCGATGACCTGCAGCACGTCGGCACAGGCGGCCTCGGCCTCCAGCGCGCGTTCGATGGCCTCGACCTGGCCGCGGATACGCCGCACCCGCGCCAGCAGCTTGGACTTCTCGCGGATCGTGTGGCTCATGGGGCACCCTTTTCGTTACATAAGATAATGGGGTAGGGTATACCTGTCGAGGAGGCTTGCCGGATCATCGCGGCGATTGCCCCAAGCCTTCTCCATGCGCTCCACCGGCGGTCTCGTCCGGAGCCTGGAGACGCCAATAACACTCCAGCCGACCGTCCGCCGGCGCACGCTGCCAATGACACACGAGTGCCGGCCGCCGGACCCATTGTATCGCGCTTGCGGGACGTGCTTGTGGCGCATTGTCGTTTGCCGGCACGAGCCTCGCTGGTCCGGGCGCGGCGCGCCCGGGAGCAGGCATCCGAAGCTGTGAGAGCCTTGCGAGCTTTGCGAACATTGCTCACCTCCTCTTCCGCTTGTCGCGGCGGGTGGTGAGCGTGAGACGACGGCTAGGGGCGACCGTCGACCCTCACGCGGCCATGGTTGCCGCGACCGATCTCGATGTTTTGGGACGATGCGCGGCCGGACCCATTCGCCAGGCCGGCATCATCCAGGGTGGTACTGCCCATTTGCTCTTCGTCGGGTTAAGAAATGCCGTCAGGACGGCCGTGATGCTGGTCGCGACGACATGTGGCCACTCATGCTTCATATTCAAGTGAGTCAAGAGAGCCCGAAATGAGCCGCGCAACCGCCATTCTCCACCCCGGCGTGCCGGTTACGCTTGCGCCGGCCGGCCATATCAGCTTCGAGATCGAGAGCGGAGAGCGGCTGCGTCTTGCGCAGCCCGCGGGCGAGCAGGTCGCGGATTTCGTATCCTTCAACCGGGACGACGTCTCCGAGATGCTCTCCATGCATTCCAGCCGAGCCGTCAACTTGAGCTGGCGACTGACCGAGCCGCACGTTCTCTACAGCAACCGCACCCGCGCCATGTGGCAGATCGAAGAGGATCTCACGCGGGAGAACTACTGCGGCGGAGGCTTCTGCAGCGAGCACCTCAATGTGGCGCGCTACGGCGCAGTCGCAGCGGGTGCGCCCAATTGCCAATCGAACCTCGAGGCGGCGGTGCGCGGCTACGGCATGGACCGCCGCAGCTTCAACGTCGATGCCTGCTTCAACGTCTTCATGACCGTCGCCTATGACCAGGACGGCAAGTGGGAGATCCGGCCGCCAAAGGGAAAGCCCGGCGACCACATCGTCATGCGCGCGCTGATGCCGCAAATCGTGGCCATCTCCAACTGTCCGGTGCTCTTCAACGCCTGCAACAACTTCCGTCTCAAGCCGCTGAGCCTCGAGATTCTCAAAGGCTAGAGCCAGATCGTTTGACAAGCGACCAAGGCTTGCCGCACTGTAGTAACATGTAATACTGGGTCACAAAATGGGCCGAACCTCGTCCGTGCTTTCGATATCGCTCCCGGCAGAAATGGCGAGCGAGCTCGATCGCGTCCGGAAAAAGGAGCATCGAACCCGCTCCGAACTGGTGCGGGAGGCGCTGCGGCGATACATCCGCTATGCTGATGCCCATACGGTGCGGGATCTGGCTGTCTCGCTGCCGGAGGAGGCGCCTACGGCTGAGGAGATCGAAGCGATCAGGCAAGGGACCAGGGAATTCAGAGAAGGCAAATATGTAACCCTCGATCAGTTCCGCCATGAGCTGGGCCGTCAACCTCAGCAATCGCGCTCGAAAAAACCTCAAGCACGTTCCCGTCGCTGACCAACAACGCATCGCGGCACAGCTTGACGCCATGCGCGTCAATCCACTGTCAGGAGACGTGGTGAATCTAAAGGGTCAGGATGCATTTCGCCGCCGCGTCGGCAATTATCGGATCATCTTTCGGATCGATTTCAAGTTGCTTGCAGTCGCAATCCTGAGCATTGAGCGTCGCACGACGACTACGTACCGTTAACGCGCGTTTCGGGGGACCGAAGAAAGGCGGCACCGGAGTGGGGGCTGGCCATCTCCAAGCGCATTATCGAGATGCACGGCGGAAAAATCCGGGTACACTCGGTGCTCGGGCAAGGCTCGACGTTCTCGTTCACGCTTCCGGTTACGGTAACTCAGCAGGCGAGTCAGACATGAGCAAGCAAATCCTCGTGGTCGAGGATCAGGAGGACAATCGCCGGATCGTGCGCGACCTCCTGACCACGACCGATTACGAGGTCATGGAAGCCGAAAACGGCGAGGAGGCGCTGGCGGCCGTGGCCAAGCAGCGGCCCGACCTGATCCTGATGGACATCCAGCTCCCGGTCATGGACGGCTATGAGGCAACGCGCCGCATCAAGGCGGATCCACAGCTGCGCGCAATTCCCATCATTGCGGTGACGTCCTACGCCCTGAGCGGAGATGAGGAAAAAGCCCGTGCCGCCGGCTGTGACGATTTCGTGCCCAAGCCGTACAGCCCGCGCCAGCTGCTGGCAAAGATCCGCAAGTACCTGCCCTGAAAGGGAACACCATGCTCTCAAAGCTCAAAGCTGCGTGGAGCCGTCTCACAGCAGCGCGCGCAGGGGAGGAAGCAGGCGGACCGCCGGCCGCGGCAGTGGAATACAAGGGCTATCGCATCCAGCCGGCCCCGTACAAGGCGAGCGGCGTCTACCAGACCTCCGGGATCATCGAGAAGGATACGCCAACAGGCACGAAGACCCACCGTTTCGTGCGCGCCGACACCCACCATAGCAAGGATGATGCGGTTGCGTTTGCGATCTCGAAGGCCAAGCAGATCATCGACCTGCAAGGCGACCGCATGTTCGGCCAGACCGACGGCGCTTGACTGAAACTACATCGTCATGCCCGGACCGGGCATCTGACAATGAGCGCGCGTCAACGTAATCGAAAAACGCTCTATCTCGCTTGCGGGGCGAATTCCTGATTGCTGAAATTCGACTGCAGCGGCTTGCGGATGACGATGTATGCGCGGTTGGCAGCCTGGTGGCAGGAGTTGCATGCTGTCGTGAGCTTGTCGAACGAGGCGGAGAACGTGCTGAAATCACGGCTGGCGATTGCGCTCTCAAGGCCGGCTATGGCGCCGGTGATGATTGCATCGACCATGTCGCCGACAGGAACGTTTTGATAGGTCGGAACAAGGTCCTGTACGTCGGAAAACACCTCCTTGAGCTCGGTCAATTGGTATTCGGCAAGCTCCCAGTTGCGGGCTTCCCCGGCAAGCCACAGCTTGGCATGATCGACCTGAATCCTTTCCATGAATTCCCCAAGGCCGGGGATGTAGCTTTTCGGCAGGTCCGTCACCGGGGGAGGCGGCTGCGGACCTAAGGTCTGGCCGCTCGCTGCAAGGCTCGCGGCCGTGAGCAAGCCGACACCAAGAAAAACGCCGAGCCGGCTCATTGGCGGCGCGGGATTCTTTGCAGCACGTCCTTTATGGGGTGCTCGGTCCAGGCCAGCGTGACGTAATCGCGGTGCCGGATGCCTTCGCCGGTCTGCAGGAACGCAACCGTCCCCGGCTTGAGCGGACCGGCAAGCTCATCGGCCACCTTGATACCTTTGTCGCGCAGGATGCGGGCGAGCTCGTCGTCGTGGCGCTTGGTTCCCTGCGTATAGGCGCTGACAAAAAAGCCGGAGCGGTTGTTGACGATCCAGGACGAGAACTTGTCGATCTCGCCGTAGAGGGAGTCGAGTAGCACCACGCCTTTCACGCGGTTGCCGAGACCGCCGACCTGCAGGCACGAGGCCGCGGTCACGAAACCCCCGCTGTAGGAAACAATCACGACCGGCATCCTCGCGAAGGCATCGGCGGCGCGCCTATCCCCATAGAGACGCGTGAGTTGCTCAGCCGCTTCCGCCATGAACCGCTTGAACCCGCCGCGCTCCCAGAACTTGCCGGCACTGGAATCGGCGGCATCGTAGGCGAGCTGAGGGGCGACCAGCACGGCATTGATGCCGGATTCGGAAATCTGCTTGGGCAGCAACTGACGGTCGCGCACATCGCGCTCAAGCGTGGCCCCGTGGCCGTGGAAGAACACCAGGATGACGCCCGGCTTGCGCGCATCGAAGCCGGCAGGCACGTGCACGAGGACGCGGTTGTCGCTGTATCGGCTGCCCTGTGCGTAGGCTCCCTCCCCGCTGCGCGGGTTCTTGCCGAAATACGGAAAGGCCGAGTTCTCAAAGCCGATCAGCTGGGTTTGCGGCTGCTTGACCACCGGAACGTACGGCAGATCAGGAGACAGCGAAGCCAGCTTGTAGGAGCCCGGAATCGGCTTGCTGCGCTCGGCAATCGTCGTCCGCATGGAGGCGGGAACGACGCCCAGGGCCGGGGAATAGCGTTCCTCGAACGAATCGGCGAAAAAACGGTCCGCGAACGAATCCCGGGCGATCGGCCGCGCTGCCTCGGCGGTATGGACGGAAAGCGGGACCAAAATGTCGGCTTTGGCGTATGCGGGGCGCGGCGTAGCCGGATCCCTGGCGACCACCGCCTTGGTCTCCGAATTCCCGCAGCCCTGAACCAGAAGGCAGGGCAGCACGACGAACACCGAGGACATGCCGGCCCAGCGCCGCCGCGGACCGCTCACGCGCCTCGCCGGAAAGCCGCAGGTGTCGTTGAGATTCGGGACTTCCGATCCCGCTGAATTCATCCCCACACAGCTCCAACCCAGACGCGCGCATGCGGGCGCTCGCAAGCAGCACGGTCACGTCTTTCGTCGGAACTCCCCCTGCCCCACTAAATTGAAAACACTAGATTATGTCGGCATTGTGGGACGGTTCGCGGCTACCCCGAGCGCGCAGCGACCACAATTTGCCGTCTTCGACAGCGAACCGTCCGATCTGGTCGGGCTGACGTCCGCACCGATACTGTGATGTATTTACTACGGTCTAAATTTACCCACCGTTAACGCTCAGATAGATGTTCTTGCGCCTTAATGCGTGTGTTTAATAACCGACTCGGAATGCGGGTGTGGTAGGGGAGAAAGCGCGTATGGCCATTGTCGAGGTCGCCAGCCCGGCGCGATTGGCCGCGCGTCCGCAGATCCGCCTGTCGGTCTCCATGCTGACCGCCACCGCCATCGTGGTGGCGGACATGGTAGGCGTCGGCGTGTTTACCAGCCTTGGATTTCAGGTCCAGGCCATCCCATCCGGGTTCTCGCTGCTGCTGCTGTGGGTGATCGGGGGCGCCGTTGCGCTGTGCGGAGTCTTTTCCTACGGCGAGCTTGCCGCCATGTTTCCTCGCTCCAGCGGCGAATATAATTTTCTCAGGCAGACCTACCATCCCGCCGTGGGATTCCTGGCGGGCTGGCTCTCGGCCACGGTGGGCTTTGCGGCTCCGGTGGCACTCGCCGCCATGGCATTCGGCCAGTACGCGAAGGCGATTGTTCCGGGCGCGCCGCCGCTTGCGCTCGGCCTCGGAGTGGTCTGGATCGTGTCCTTGGTAGGGCTGCGGAGTCTGCGCCAAAGCAGCGCATTCCAGATGATCTGGACCATTCTGAAGGTGACGCTGATCCTCGCGCTCCTGGTCGCCGGATTCGTGCTCGCAAAGCCGCAACCGATCTCGTTCGCGCCGTCGGCCGCCGATCCCTCCCTGGTGATCAGCGCACCCTTCGCGATCAGCCTCGTCTTCGTGATGTACTCGTATTCAGGCTGGAATGCCGCGACCTACATCGCCGGCGAGATGCGTGATCCGCAGCGCAGCCTGCCGCGCTCGCTGCTGGTCGGAACATCGATTGTCATCGTCCTGTACGTCGCGCTCAACGCCCTGTTTCTCTACGCCACGCCGATCGCCGAGCTCGCCGGTCAAATCGACGTTGCCGTCATCGCGGGCAAGCACATATTCGGCGATCTCGGCGGCCGCATCGTCGGCGCGCTCATCTGCATCGGACTGGTTTCCTCAATCAGCGCCATGATGTGGATCGGCCCGCGGGTGACGACGGTGATGGGCGAAGACATGCCGATTCTGCGGGTGTTCGCGCGCCGGTCCAGGAGCGGGGTGCCGACCACCGCGATCCTGTTCCAGCTCGTGGTCGCAACGCTGATGCTCTTCACCCAGAGCTTCGAGGCGGTGCTCGACTTCATCCAGTTCAGCCTGCTGGCCTGCTCGTTCCTGGCAGTGGCGGGCGTGATCAAGCTGCGCATCACCCGGCCTGATCTGCCGCGGCCCTACCGTGCCTGGGGCTATCCGGTGACGCCGCTTGTTTTCCTTTCGGTGACCGCATTCATGATGTACTATCTGGTGACCCAGCGTCCGGTGCAGTCGTTGATCGGCGTGCTCATCATGGCGTCGGGCCTCGCCGTCTACTATCTTTCACGCCCCCGGATCGCTCCGGGCCTTGCAACGCCAACCTGAGCCCGGACAAATGCTTCAGCGCAGGACGATTATCGCCGCCGCCGCGGGGCTGTTGCTCGCGGCCGCGGCGCCGGCACGCGCCGCCGACACCGCGACCGCGAACGATACGGCGCTCTTTCTCGCAGGCATGCCGCCTGCCGCCGATTCTCCGCTCGCGCCGCTGACCAAGGACCGCGCCTGGCAGCAGCATGCCCACACCTTCGACGGCGCCTTCGGACGCCTCGATCAGGGGCAGCTCGCGCGCATTCGAGCCTGGTCGAGCGCCAATCTCACGACTTCGCGGCCGACCATGTTCTACATGTTCAGCGGTCCCGACTTCCTCTACGCCAACGCGTTCTATCCCAACGCCACGACCTACGTGCTCGCCGCCCTGGAACCGGTCGGCACGGTGCCCGACCTGACCACGCTGCGCGGCTCGGTTGCGTCAAGCCTTTATCAGCTGCACGTCTCGCTCAGCTCGATCCTCTCGTACAGCTTCTTCATCACCCATCGCATGAAGTCGGACCTGCGCGCCACCCGCGTCAACGGCGCGCTGCCGATCCTTTACGTATTTCTGGCACGCTCGGGCAAGACCATCCGCGAGGTCACCATGGTGCATCTCGACGATGCGGGCGCCGTGCAGCCGGACGCTGATGGCAATGCCCGCGGCAACGCCACGCGCGGCGTCAAGATCGTGTTCGCCGGCAGCGACGGCGAGGCGCGCACGCTCTATTATTTCAGCACCAACATTGCAAACGATGGCGTCAAGAGCAGCGGCTTTCTGAAATTCTGCGAGTCGCTCGCGCCCGCGGACAGCCTCATCAAGAGCGCGTCCTACCTGCTGCACTCGGGCGGCTTCACCACGGTGCGCGACTTTCTGCTCGCCAACAGCGCGGTCATGGTGCAGGACGATTCCGGCATTCCGCTGCGCTATTACGACGCCAAGAAGTGGGACCTGCAGCCGTTCGGCCACTACCTCGGCCCGATCGGCGTCTTCCCCGGCAGGTATCAGCCGCAATATGCGGTGCTCTTCAGAAAAAGCCGCCCCATCGATTTCGGCATCGGCTACCGATGGCATCCGCACGAGACCAATCTGCTGCTCGCCGTCAAGATGCCGGGGGAAGCCGGCGCCGAAGCGTCGGCCCGCCCGGCGTCCGCAGAGCCGGGCGCGGAAACCAGCGCCACGCCTGCGGCCGAACCGGAACGTCATTCTCCCGCGCGGCAACGGCGAGGGCGAACAATGTTTGACTGGTTCCGCCTTCGCAGGTGAGAATCTGCCTCATCAAAGGTCGCGCAGGCGCGGGGCGCTGTTACCGAGCGGCCCGGCCGGGGCGTCAGCACGTCTGTGGTCGCTCCGCGCCGGGCCGTCGTCGGCCTGGAGGGACCAGGCCGCGATCTTCCGGTGTGAAAAAATTCATGGAGGCACCGTAACGCATGCCGCTAAGCGAGCACGATACCAAGGAAGCTCTGCGGGCTGCCACCGATTGGCTCGCAGCATCGGAGCTTCCTGGCAGCGCCGCTGCTCGTGAAGGCATCGCAGATACGATTCCGCTGGTCATGATGGGGCTGGTCGAACCCGCCGATTTGGATGACTTGGCGGCGATCGTCGAGGAGCACGGGCGAGCGGTGCACGATGCCGGTACGCCGCAGGACGTGCAGCGCGCCCAGCTCAAGGAAGCAGTAAAGGCCGCGTTCGATTACGCGCGCTCGCTTCGGCGCGATGCCGTGCGATGAAGCGACGGCCCGGGACTGAGACTGCACGCGCGTTCAAGGATTGCCTTTATTGCTGTTCGAGGTTTTCAACTATTGATGCTGATGGTGGCTGTGGTGCGGGGAGTTATGCCGGCGAGTTGTGACAATGGCTGAAGCCGGACCAAAGGCGACCCAACCAAAGGTGAAAGTTCTAAGGCGTACCCCAATATCGCCCAAGTACATCAAGGCTGATGCGGAGCTACAACAGGCAGCAGCTCAATACCTTGCCGCTGTTGCTGAGTTCTCTGACAAGCCCAAGCAGGTCGAGGAGGCTGGTGCCAACCTCAAGCAGAAGCTTGTCCCCAAGCTGGGCTTCGATGGTAAGGTAGACTGGCGAGTGATCGCAGACGAGCGCGTCAAGGGTGGTCTTATCGTTGAAGAGATAGAGAAGGAGCCCGCCACTGGGCCGCGAGACTGACAAAGATTGTCAGTCTCGGAACGTTCCGCGTGGCGGCGAGCGTCACCTCTCCCCACCCGAACTCGGGCTTGTCAGGCCCGAGTTCGGCGCCATAAGCCGGCCCAGGTCGGATATATCCGACTTGGGCCAGGGAGAGGTGAAGAGCGGCTGTGTCAGCCTTATCGTAAAATGCCCGGCCGGGCGGCCGGCATCGCCTGCCGCGCGCCTTAACACCCAATGATACAGCGCAGAAAATCTCAGATCGAAGCCACGGCGTACCACGAGGCCGGGCACGCGGTTATCGCTTACTTGCTGGGCTACAAGCCGCAGTCCGCTACCATCGTTCCGACAGTCGATGCAGCAGGACCTCTCATTCACGCCAATCCCCTGTACGGATTTCAGCTTGATATCGACGGCTCTGACGAGGCGCGGCTCCACGTTGAAAGCGCAATAACGATTTGCTTCGCTGGTCCAATAGCCCAGAAGCGCTACAGTCCGCGATCATGGCGCCGGGTGCACGGCCAATGGGATCACGACGCAATTGCAGAATTAGGCTTGCGCGTATGTGGCTCTGACGAGCAAGCTGCCGCTTTCATCCGCTGGCGCGAGATTGTGACCCTCGATCTCGTAAGAGCGAACTGGCTTCGCATTCAGCAGGTTGCAGGACAGTTATTGGAACGCGAGCGCCTCAGCCACGCTGATCTTGACGCGATTATCGTGCCTCGCGCTCAAGCAATTCGGATAACCTAGCGATATTCGCCGCCTCCACCGTGCCTCATCCTGCCGCGCGCGGCGACCTCCCAAGCGACGACGACGCGGCAATTGGTCGGTTTGTGCCAAGTGGTGTTGTAAAGGTGATCAAACATCAGCGCCAACGAACCGCGCGAGCGCGCCGCGCGACGTACTGCGGCGAATGCGCGCTACCAGGAATTTTCGCCAGCCGAAAATGATGCGAGCTGACGCCCGCTGCAAGCATAGGCAGCGTAAATGTCGGCGCTTTAGCGCGTTGGTCTCAACCGCCCGTCAGGCGATCCTCGATATGATTCGCCATTTCCTCACAAACTGCCGCCAGCTCGAAATGTTCTTGCTTGATGAGCGGATCTTCGGCGGTTTCGGCAAGTTGTCGGTAATGGGCTGCTTGGTCCCCGCAGGTAGTCATCCCAATCCATGGGTGGCTTCCTTCGTTATCGTTCCGGCAGCTTTGGTCTCGCAAGACTATCCGGCCTCGGCTCCAGGTGCAATCGGCTTGTGAGCCCCTAACGTGTCCAAGCACAGCAATGTGCCCCCGACCGATTGCACAAGCAGATGAAAGCCGCAGGTGGATTTCGCCATGTGCCCGAGAAAGGACAAGGCGTTTCAAAAGATCCGGTTCAACTCTCAACCTCCAGGTGTTCCTCGGGTGCGCACAAATACTGCATATATCGAATGGCTCGCTGCCATAAACAGACGACTACGCCTGAACCCGCCAAAACAAACGTTTGCGCAACGCTCTGGCAGATCAATCCTGCCGATGGGCTGGCCCACCGAGTTGAAGATCATTACTCCGTCATTGCCCGAACCACCGCCCCAACCGCACCACAAGTTTCCGTCAACGTCGACGCGAAAGCCGTCGGCAATGCCTCCGCGTCCGACGGTAATGAACGTTCGACCGTTGATGAGCCTGGTACCGTCATCGACGACATCGTAAGCCCGAAATACCTGCGGCGTCGTGCCATCTTCTATGATGTACAGCTTGGTCTCGTCAGGCGAGAAAGCAAGTCCATCCGGCCGGTTGATGTCGCCGGCAACGACCGTCGCCCGACCAGCCTTGTCGAGCCGGTAGACGTTGGTCGGCAATTCCTGCGTATCCACGATACCCGAATAGTTGCTGGTAATGCCGTACACGGGATCAGTGAACCAGATCGAATCGTCAGACTTCACAACGATGTCGTTGGGCGAGTTGAGTCGTTTACCCTCGAAGCGGTCGATCAACACCGTAATCGTCCCGTCGTATTCCGTGCGCGTCACCCTTCGACCGGCATGCTCGCAAGTAAGCAGCCGTCGGTCGCGAGTGAGACCATTGGGCTTGTTCGCCGGTTTGCGGAACACGCTGGCCTGCCCCGTCTCCTCATCCCAGCGTGTGATGCGATCGAGCGCGGCATCGGACCATAAGAGGTAGCGGCCGTCGCCAAACCAGACGGGTCCCTCGGCCCAGCGCATACCGACAGCAAGGCGCTCCACACCGGCATTGTTCAGACGATATTTTGCAAAGCTCGGGTCGAGAATCTGGATCGCAGGGTCGGGATACCGGTCGCTTGGCTCCCAAGCGGCAAAGACACCTGGCGCACCCGGCATCGTCAAAGCGCCAACACCCGCAGTGAGCAAATGACGTCGTGTGATCTGCATGGCCACTCCTTTTCAGGTGCAAGGGATTGGACGTGTGCATCCGAGTTTAGCAGATCGCGCTCCTTCCAGCGGCAGACCACCAGGAAACTGACGAGACCTTGCAAGACCACGGCTTGTTCCCGGCGCGCCGCCGGGGTTAATCTCAATTCTGCCGGGGTCCGTTTGAATGGCTCTCACTCTTCGGAGAATGCCGATGGGAATCCTGCGCCGTGACATCCTGCGCCTTTCCGCCTCCCTCGCCGCGCTGCCTGTCGCCTCGCGGCTCGCCTTCGCCGACACCTATCCGTCGCGGCCGGTCCGCGTCCTGGTCGCGACGTCGGCTGGCGGGTCGACCGACATCATCGGGCGGTTGGTGGCGCAATATCTCAGTGACAAGCTCGGCCAGCCGTTCTTTGTCGAGAACCGGCCGGGCGGCGGCAACAACATCGGCACCGAGATGGCGGCGCATGCGCCGCCCGACGGTTACACGCTTTTCATGGCGAACTCGGTCAATGCCATCAACAACTCGCTCTACGAGAACTTGAACTACGTCTTCATGGACGACTTCGTCCCGATCGTTAATACGATGACCTCGCCGTGTCTGATGATGGTTCATCCGTCGGTGCCGGCGAAAACCGCGGCGGAGTTCATCGCGCTCGCCAAGGCCAGCCCAGGCAGGATCAACATGGGTTCCGGCGGCGTCGGCTCAACCGGCCATCTCGGCGGTGAGCTGCTCCAGATGATGGCGGGGATCAAGCTTACGCACCTTCCGTATCGCGGCGAAGCGCCAGCGATGACCGATCTCATCGCCGGGCACTGCCAGATGGTACCGGCCGACATCGTCGCGCTGCTGCACAAGCACGCCAGCGACGCGCTCGCCCAACCGAACATCAGGCAGCGCGTCATCGACATGGGCGGCATGGTACCCGGTGGCACGGCTGCCGACTTCGGACGGTTCATGGCAGAGGACACCGAGCGCTGGGCAAAGGTGATCAAGGTGGCAGGCATCAAGGTGAATTAGCCTTTCAGCCCACGCCCACCTTAGGCCCTTCACCTCGAGCTTGAATAGCGGTACTTTTTCCCGCAATGCATTCACCCGCAATTGTGCACAAGGTGGCCCTAAGCAATCGCGGCGTTATGGCGCAGTTGGCGAAAGCGGACGCCACCCAGAAGCTGCGCTGCCGATAAAACGGTTTTACCGGACCGTCGCGTCTCGCAAGCGTTTCATTGCGGGGGTAGTGGCTCGATCGCGTTCGATCAAGCCGACCGCGTTTCCACACCGCCGACCTTCGCAACTCACTCATTTGGCAAGCTCTCAAATCGCAATGAGGCCTGGCGCGAAGCAGTATAACATGCGTGTCGTATCCTCATTGCGGGCTCCCCAGCTCGCCAGTCTGCAGCCAATGCGCGAGGCGAGGGACA
>Ga0306926_10001691_pt1 | contig 22069 bp, 27 predicted proteins | sample flu12Cox44000178_FD_203759 | JGI IMG/M metagenome (GOLD analysis project Ga0306926, IMG submission 203759) | Lab enrichment of tropical soil microbial communities from Luquillo Experimental Forest, Puerto Rico - flux8day.12C.oxic.44.000.178 (v2)... | ecosystem: Environmental > Terrestrial >...
TAGACTCGGCGGACGGAACTTGGTCTACCCCTCTGCCACATGGTCGGTTCGTGTGCTATGATGCCCAGCCATGCATATACTTCTTCTTCATCTGATTCATCATTGGCACGTCCTTCGCGACTTCGCGGCTAGCTGGTCCTAATGGGCCAATCCGTAAGCCGAGCGCATCAACGATGTATCGACGCGGGTGAGCATGTATGCCAGCGACCGAGCGGTCGCACATGCATCGAACCCGGATGCGACGGCGCGGCAGGAACGCTCTGGGGTCCGCTTTGGTGCCCCGACCACGACCAGGAACGGATTGATCGGATCAGCGGTCAGATGCGTGAAATCCAAGCCTCGCTTCGGGGGGGATCTGAAACATGAGGCGCTGGAGCTATTGGCGCATCCTCAGGATGCGTCAGCCCCCAAAGTTCCAGCCCGAACCGCTCGCGCTCGATCCGCTGGACCCGCCGAAATTCCATCCTCCGGAGGAGCTTGAGCCAGACGACCCTCCGCTGAAGTTCCACCCGCCGGACGATGACGACGCCTTGTCGGCCGCTTGAGCCTTAGCCGATTCGTACTTGGGGGCGGACTTGCTTTTCTGTGACGCCTCAAACGAGTAGAACGGATTGAACATCCGGTTCGCAGCCGCCTCGCTCGACCCGGGGTTTCCAGGTTTAGGCTTGGGGCTGATGATGTTGCTGACACCGTAAGCCGGACCGCCACCCTCGCGCGCCTCTCGACCGTAGCGGGCCGCTGGCAGGAATCCCTCCAGAAGATTGTTGAGTCCGGCGATCACGGCGGCCTTACTTCCGGGGGGAACGTCGCCCTTGTAGGCGTCGGAACCATAGGTGGCGCTCTTGTCGGGGGTAGTGGTCAGCGGCCCTTGGCCAAACGAGTTCAAACCTGCGAAGTTATAGAGGGCGCCTTGAAGCTCCGGGAATAGGGCATTGGTCATTTGCTGACCTTTGAATGCGCCACCGAGTGACGGCGTAGTATTCGGTGGTGTGAATATTCCGAACGGGGTAATACGCGCAAGCTCTTGCATCGCGTAGGTATTCAGTGGTGCGCCCTTACCGTCCTGAATGTCCTGGTTGATTGTCTGCCTAAGTGACGCCAACAGCGCGGAGCTAACGGGGTGATCCTTGGGTAGGTGCCACAGCACGAACTTGGCTGCGCTCAAATACCACGGCAGGAACGGCGTGGCGGACTGAATCATCGCTCGCTGCGTCGGAGTGAACTTGTTGTACTTGCCGAAAAGGTTGTCTATTTCACGTCCGAAGTGAGAAACGAGCGTGGGGTCGGCCTTCAGTTTGTCAGCGAGCGTAGCGAGGTTATCGCCTTGGATTCGCACGGTGTTCTGCCACGCCTTACCCCACGATGACACTTCGCGGTGAGCCATCTTACCTAGCCCCATGAGGCGAGCGTTGTGCTCAATGGTATACATGGCTTGGCCTATACTGTCAGCGTACAGGTTGTGTGCCGCGATCAACTGTCGAGTCACGGGGGCGGCGTGAGCGAAGCTGCTAACCATGTTCTGATTAGGGTTATGGATCATCAACGGATCACGCTTGTTGTAAAACGTAGCGTTCACCATTTCCATAAGCGCCGCCCTACCCTCAGGTGTTTCCTGAAGTAACTTCATCAGGCGCCGTCCATCGGCCAGATAGTGAGGACTGAACACACCGCCCAGCATGGCCCTAAGCACCGCCTCGGACCCGATCTGCGCCATCCAGTGAGTTGAATATGGCAGGACGGTCCGGCGGAACTGCTGTGTCACCCTGCCGACGGACCTAAGTAGGCCGTCTTGGCGCTGGAACTGCTGCGCGAACCGTTCCGCTGCGACCCTGGGGACGAGAACGATGTTCCGGCTGGTCGAGTTCTTAGCATCACGGATTGCGTTGGCGAGCGACTGTGTTTCCAAATCGGACAAGTTTGCAAGCTGAGCCGGGTGCTGAAGATCGCCGACGAGGTGCAGAGCCCCGGCTGAAGCCCGGGGGATCGGGACAAGCTCTGTGGCGTTAGGGATTGGGTTTCCGTGATCGTCTACCATCGCTGCGCGACGAACGGCCTCTGCCTCCGAGTAGGTCATATCGCCGCCGCTGTACTTCACCCCAGCCCTCTTGAATACGTCTCTGCCGGGAACTACGCCAAGCTCGTTCACCACGCGATCCTGAAGGCTCGCTCTCGTTAGCGCCTCGGCGCGAGACGCGATCTGGCCGCCCAGCCCCTCCCAGGAATGGTCGTAGCCGCCCTTCTCAAACGCTAAGCCCGTCCTGCCCTTACCGAGCGTCCCCCGTGCCATCTTGTAGGCCGAATAGAAGCGGTAAGGTGCGACCTTGCCGGGGAAGTGTCCGACGTAGGCGGGGTCGGGAACGCCATTCGCTTTGATGTGATCCAGAATCTCCTGGGTGGTTACGGGTCGCGTACGTCCATATCTGACGCCGTTCACGACTTGCGAGCCGGGAACCTCCAAGCTGTCTGTAGCAGGGTTGTATCTCGCACCCATATGCGCTTGGGCGTAGGGGAACAGCGTTGCTCGTAGCGCTTGGGCCGGGTCCAGGAGCCCGTGCTGAAGCAGGTAGGCGTCCTGCCCCTTGATGAGGGGGCGCATCTTCTTAGCGGCCTGGAAGGCCTCCGACAACGCCTTAGGCAGCGGTATCGTTCCGGCGCCGGTCACCGGGGCGGGATGGTTTACCAGCGGCGTGTGGACCGCCTTATCGAGCGCCTTTACCTGACGGCGGTTATAGAGCATGTCCAGCGATCGGGGCTTTAGGTCCGCCTGGGCTACCTTCAGGCGATTTATCTCCTTCATGACGTCGTCAACCGCAGTCTGCGGCGTCTTGATTACGCCTTGGAGAACGTGAGAGGTGACCGCCCTTCCCTCCGGCGAAAACTGCTTACCGATTCGCTTCCAGTCGCTTAGGGCTACGGTCCGCTCGTAACGACCCGCTTGCTGCCGGACGCTGGTCATTTCGTCGGCGCGGCGCATGAGCTTGGCGTCCCGCCCGACGTTCAGCGCGTACTGCATCGACTTTGGCATGAGCTTCGGAGCGGGCCGGGCGATATTGGGATCCTGGCCCCTGCTCCTTAGATAGCCTTCCCGGCCTTTTTGAAGTCCCTGGGTGAACAGGTTGGCGGAGTAGTAGCGATGCTCCATAATCGGGCTCGCCTCCCCGGCTATCGTTCCCAAGCTAAGGGGCGCCCTAGCGATGCTTGTAGCGGCAGCGACATCGGACCCCAGGGCGCCGGAGCGAGCGATAGATCCGGCTAGCCTACCGGCGGCGGCTTCCGGCCCCGCAAGCATCATGGCCGTATTTAGGGGATGTGCCATCGCGCCCGAGAAGTTGCCGTGGATTAGCTGGTCGCCGAGATAAATATAGGGGTCAATGAGGGAGTGGAAGGCGTTGCCGAACTTCCCTTGCGCCACTTCAGAGCCAAGCCCGTAAAGCCCCTCGACGGTGCTCGCGGGCATCTGATAGGCGTCGGTCCCGGTGTTTACGATCAGTTTCCCGATGGTGCTCAGAACGGGGGTAAGGATCGGGGAGATTATCTTCCCTACGGCACCAAGCCCACCACCCATTGCCGGGGCAACCATGCCGGGAGTGAGGACGCCGCCGCCCGAGACGTGGAAGCCCTTCAGGTAATTGAGTACCGCCTGCGACTCCGGCGTAGACGGGTTCGCTTTGGCATTCTTCAGGATCGCCTGCTGCCGCTGTGATGGCTGCGCCTTGAATACGCTAACGACAGCCTGGTGGTACGCGGGCGCCTGCTTGAAAGCGTTCGCCTGCGCCGATCCGTAACCGGCGCCGCTGGAAGTGATGTCGGTCGAGGTGGGTGGCTGCTTAGCTACGGCCTTGTTATATGCCGACACCCGGCTCGCGCCGTAAGCGTTGCCGGACGAAGTGATGTCCGTATGCGACGGAGGGGCCGTCTTGGGTAGCGCCGGGACAGCGACCCTCGCCGGGGCAACCTTCTGGAAGGCCTGGGTGTTTCCAATCGCGGGCATTAGTGGAATGGGCTAAGGGGACTGGTGATAGCTCCCGGTATTGCCGAGCCAGTAAGCGCCAACGGACTGGTGGGCTGCTGCGGGGGGGCGCCAACCTTGATCGGCTGTCCGTTGTATGTCCCCCCGGTGACACCGTACTGGTTGCGGAGCGTCTGCGCCTGTTGCTGATTGATGTAGCCGTACTGCAAAAGCGTCTGGGCGATCTGTACCTGATAGCCGTCGAACTTCGTCTTAGCCGGATTGTTCCCCGTCGTAAGCCCGTCAACGATTTGGGCCATCGTGCCGCCGTGCGCCTGGCCGTCCTTGATTAGCTGCTCGACTGTGCTTGTTTTGCCCCAGTAGATGTTGTTCTCGTTCGTGGACAGCGGCTTGGCTACGCCACCGTGGCCGATCTTGGCGCTGTTCGATTGGGTTCGCGCCCACGCGGGAGACCCCACAGCATTCGGGTTGTCGGACCAAGCCTTACCCGTCGCGGTCTGTACGCGCTGCCATGCCGCCGAACCAACCCTAGTCGGATCATTGTTGAAGGCGTTTTGCGCGGCCGTCTGATTGATCTTCTGCTGACTCTGGTTGATCTTCTGCTGGCCCTGGCTCAACTGGCCCTGCTGATAAGCGGCCGTTGCTGCTGCTTTGCCGGTATTCGTCTGGGCGTTAGCCGCATTGCTCGCCGCATTAGCCGAAGCTGCGTTAGCTGACTGCTGCTTGATCCCCAGCCCGGCTCGGCTGATCTGATTCGCAATCTCCTGCTGCCGGAGCTTCCCAACGTCCGTGCCGATGAGCGCCCCACGGGACTGCTGAAGCGCTGCGATCTTCGACATGATTGGCTCGTTTCGCACGACGTTGCCGCGCTGAATGTTCGCCAAGTCCTGCTGGCCCGCCATCGCGAACGAACCTAGATTCGACGCGCCCAAATTAGCGTAGTCAGCGCCCTGCTGCGCCCCGAAGTTCTGATAGTTCTGGCTCATCTGCGAAGCCAACCCCTGCTGCTTAGCAAGGTTCGTCTGAAGATCGGCTAGCGCCGGGGTCGCGAGACTGTTATTCCCGTAAGCTTGCGGGGCGTAAGCCAGGAGCGATTGGGTGGCGTTAGTGCCGATCTGCTGAAGCGCAGCGGCCTGCGAGGCGGCGCTCTGCTGAAGCTGGTCATTGAGCGTCTGGTTATTCTGCGCGATCTGCTGATTGCCCTGGTTGACGAACTGCCCCAGGTTCGTGAAGTACCCATTGGTCTGTGCCGAAGCGTTAGCGGCCTGCTGGTCGTTCTGCTGGGCCTGACCCTGAAGTCCTTGTATGGCCGGGTTGTACTGCGCGTTAGCGAGCGCCACGGCGGCCTGATACAACGGCTTCCCGCTCAGGGTCGCATTGGGGTTCAGAAGCGGGCTATTAGAGGGAACGCCGGGGCCAGCCATCGCGGGGGCCGCAGGAGCCCTTGTAGGGGCCTTAGACGGCGCCTTAGGGGCCCTTTGGGTCGTGGGGGCCCTTTGGGTTGAAGGCATGAGCGAACCAGCCAACTTCACAGGCGCGTGGGCGCTCGAAGGCGCAGCCTTTCCCTTCGGACCGCCCGGCACCTTGCCGATCGCGCGTCCGGGACCGGGATTTACGGACGGCACCGCAGCGCCACCAGAGGGACCACCAAAGGCTGCCATTACTTCTTCCCCTTGGAGAGATTCTTGGCCAGATTCAGGAGCGCCGACCCAACGCCCGTAGCCTTCCCCTTCCCGCCCTTCCCGCCACCCTTGGGCGCCATAGTCGCCGTGGGCGCCGGAGGCGAAGCAGGAGTAGGCGCCTGAGGCGGTGCGGGTGGCGCAGCCTCAGCCGGGTTGCTTGCCGCTGCCGCCGCGAGCCTTCCCGTGCTAGCGAGCGCCTGAGCGCTGTCGTAAGCCTTCTGAGCATCCAGAAGCGCGTTGATTCTACCCTCGGCCGTGTTGTAATAGTTGTTGTACTTCGTCTGCGCGTTACTCTGATTTGTCGCGTACTTGAAGTTCAAGTTCCCAAGATTCTGGTTGTAGACAGACGAGTACAGCCCACCCCCGGCGTTAGCCCTCTCCTCAAGCGCAAGCTGGTCGCGGGGTTGCTGGTAGGCAAGCTGGTTTAGTGTGGCTTGAAGGGCGCCCTGCTGCTGGCCGATCCCAAGGTTGATTGAATTGATGCTGTTCCCCACCTTGACGTTATTGGCCGCGACGTTGTTGTAGTAGGCGGCGTCAAGCTCGTTCCCCGCCGTCCCGGCTGTCCCCGTTGTCCCAGTCGGGACGGGGGCGGGCGCGGGGGCGACCTGGGGTGCGACAGGAGGCGCCTGTGCGGGCGCCTGTGTAAGCGACCTCGCGCCATTTAGGAGTGCGGAGCCTGGGCCTGTAGCCGTTCTCTTTGGAGGCTTCGTCAAAGCGGACGCGCCCAGTAAGGAAAGTCCGGCCGTTGCAACTTTCGGCGGCTTGGGGGGTCCCGGAGGCTTCGGTTGCGACGGTGGCTTTACCACGGTCGGCTTAGGGGGCTTAGGAACGCTAGGAGTTTTGATGACGGTAGTTATCATAAGGTCGTTAGCCGTAGTGGGTCACTTACTGCGCCTGCTGGAACATGATGTGTTGCAACGTCAGAAACGTCACGATGCCGTTATTCGCTATGCCTGTCAGAGAATCGAGTATCGTCAAGTTGCCGTTCGCTGTTACGTTTATCCGCACGATGGTGATTGCCGGGTTAGTGTCCTGTTGGTATGCGGTGAATTGTTCGGATAGCGCCGGGCGAAACCCGGGAGGCAACGTTCCAATAACGGCAGACCCAAGGCCAAATGCATAGCCCGCGACACTCTTGATTAGTCCACGGACATGCACGAACCCGTTAGCATCAAGCATGTAGGACGCCAACTGGTCCACGCTGCCGAAATTCGCCCAGTTCGTCGCGTTGAACGCCAACGGATACCAAACTTGTGTCGTTGCCTGCTGCAAATTTTCAAAGTTGAGCGTGGCGTCCTCAAACGACTCAACGGGGATAACGGGAAGCTTCAAACGAATACTCCTTGACGAGAAGCCGGTCTACTGGTAGACTGCGCCCAATGACCCATCTACTAGGAATTACGAAGGCGCTCCTTATCGGAGCGGCGCTACTGGGCGCCCACGGGACGTACCATCAGCGCTATTGGTGGCCAGCACGGGACGCATGCGTCCTCACGACCGGCACCGATCGGCACGGCGTTTGGCACGCCACTCCGTTCATCCAATGCACACCAGAACCTGCGCATTGGGCTCCCACGCCCGCCCCACCGATGGCGGGCGTTCCCATCAACTCGCCGCAGGCGACTCAGAGCGCCCAGAACTACTGTCCGTTCAGGCCGGACGGCTGGTGCGTTCCGCCTGCCGATCCGCTCAACATTGGTCCCGGTTATCGAGGGAACTAGCTGAAGCTGAGGGCCTGAACCCACAGCTTCCGACTTGAGGCAGTCACCGAACCGGAAGATGCTTTGAACTGCACGCTGACGGTATACGTACCCGCTGCCGCGAAGATGTAGCATGGTCCACCGGCAAATCCCCCCGTCCCGGAACTGGGTAGGGACTGAATACTAGAGCCAAGTTCCACGACGGGATTATTCTCAGGGGCGCCGCGCGGAATCGTTCCTCCTACGACCTGGCCGGTTGTGACATCACCGCCATAGACAAAACCACTGGCGAACGGGGAACAGGCTAGACCCTCCGCAAATGAGAAAAGGGGATAGTTTTGCGCAGCCGTTGCGGTGTTGGTAGCTGCTGCTTGCGTGATATTCGCGGCGGCAGTCGGTACTTTTAGCTGATTGCTGCCGACGAAAATGGCTGCTCGTGCTGCGCCTGCTACCGATTCTTGCCATGTCGCCTGGTACCACACGACGATCAGCCCGTTCGTCGGCAGCACGATCCCCGTGACCTGATCCGGCGTTGCCAGCGTCACGTATGTTGTACTTGAAGTGGACTGTGATGCGCTGATGTTCGTCGCGCCCTTGACCGTTTGCGTCCCCGTGTTCGACCCAACCGACTGAGCGAAGGTGTTCGAGACGTTGGTGTTATCAACGTTTCCGTTCGCCCACGTTAGAACTGAGTTAAGCGCCGTCGAAATCTCCGGGTCGGCCACACTGTTCAAATCCGTACCCGCGACAGGAACCGTATAGCTAAGCGTCGTCATGTAGTGACCCTCGTCATGTAGTGACCATATCCTTGCGATCGGTAAGCATCATCGTGTATTCGAGAACCGTGTCAGGGGTATTGGAGGTGGCCGAAAAGACTAAGGAGAAGGCGTTAGCTACCCCCAAGCTGAAGAAGCGGGCGCGTGTAACCGAAGGGGAGCCATACAACGTCCCATCGGCGGCCCCATAAACGGTGCCGTCAACCGCGCCATAGGTGCCGCCCGACACGTTAGCTAGACAGTTAGCGCGGATTAGTGTTTCCAGCCCGGCGAAGTCCTTAGCTATCGAAAAGTCCACCGTTCCGAAGCCCTCCAAGCGGACCTGACGCAAACGCTTACGGAACCACGGAGTCGGGAAACGACGACGCCGATAGAACGTCGGAGACTGCCACGGGCCACGCCAAAACCATGTCATCGGACTACCGTTATCCGTGTAGACGCTGGGCACGAAACACTGATCCACAATGGCGCTGGTCGCCTTAGCTGAATACAAGCTGGGCGAGCTACCCGTGGGATGCCAGATAGCGAACTGGTTCGAGCCGATGTTGTGTTTCCACCACGTCCCGAGCAGCGAGTCGTAATCAAGGATGGTGTCGTTGTTCGTACCCTTGAGGCTTACGCTCAGGTAGTAATGCCCGTTGTACTCCACCCCGGCGGCGATGTTTCGCAGGCCGTCCACCTGATTCAGCGTCGGAATGATCTTGTCCGAAATCGGGGTGACTTTAGACCCGTTCGTGAGGAACACACCACGGTCCTCGTTCAAAAAAAACGTGCCTTCAGGTCCGGCGGCGATAGACCTGTGCGAGACAATGCCGACGTTGTTGGAGATCAGGCGAGCGGTCGCGTTAGCCGGAGAAGTGATTACCCACAGCTTGCGGGCCTTACCGACCAGGACATAGGGGCCCGCCACTCCGATGCCGGTGATCGGCTGACCGTCATTAGGGTCAAAGTCCATGAACCCGGCGCCTTTCAGGTTCGCCGGATTCCAGCCCGTAGGGTCAGCGATAGCGGACCAGTACACCCGCGACGGCGTAGAACCAACCCCGGCCACGAACACTTGGTTCTGCCAGTAGATTGAATACTTGCCGTTCGGAACGGCGCCGCCCGAATCCGTAGCGGTCCATGACGCCACATTCCCGGAGCCAGTCCATTGCAGCGGCGTATCCGTACCATCCATGCCGTAAAGCGGCCCCTGCCCGCTGATCACCGGGCCGGATACGAAGCTCCACGGCAGATTGTTCGTTAGCGTAGCTGCGCCGTGAATGTCCGTGACCGAGCCCCCGGCGGACACCGAATAGATGCTCGTTCCCCCCGTCCCAATCAGGAAGGGGGAGCCGGTGCTTTCAAGGGGGAACAGGCTTTTGAACGTGACGGCCGGGGATGCGAACGTAACCAGCCCCGTGCGTTTGACAATCGCTCCGGCTGTCGTGCCCTGCACGTTCTGAAGATCGCGGGACTCGTTGTCCTCCAACAGGTACGGCGCCGAATAGGTGTTCAGGCCGCCGTGGAAGTCGTTATAAGCGAAAGGCAGACTTCCGGTAGACACTTAGACCCAGCCCCAGAGCGCCCAGCCGCGATTACCAAGGTCGCGCTCGTTCTCCCACATCCCCTTACATTGCGTCGGATAGTCCGTTGACGGGAACCTAACGTCCGCTGTGAACTTCGCAACGCTAGTGGCGTACTTGTTGTCCCACTGAGTCCCCATAGTCGAGTCGTCATCCCCCCAGTAGCAGCGGGCGATGGCGTACTCAGCCAGCATGTAGTGATAGTCCGTGGGGATCGTCGGCGTATCCGTAGGAGACGCTAGCGGCGCTGGGAGAATCCAGTACCGCATATTGATCGTGTAGGCGTTGTCTGGCGTCGGGTAGAACGTAATGTTCTGGCCGTCCTGCGCCCAATAGTTGGGGCGCCCCTGGCTGGTGGTCGAGGCGTCAATGTCGCGAACACTGACTTGCTCCATCAGCACTTGGCGCCCCGGGTCGTTGACTTCCCGGATTCTTGCCCAGCCTACCGGGAAGGGGTATGACGCGGTGCCCGTGATTGTGGTGTAGACCTGGCTGGCCTCGTCAACGTAGTAATCGACGCGCCGACAAAGGCCGAGATAGGCGTCGTTCAGGTAGGTGACGATGCGGGCGCCGTAGACGCTTGGATCGAACCCGTGCGCCTCAACTTCAGCTTGGAGTGCTGCGAGATTCATTTCTTAGCCTCATGCGTCGGGCGGAACGAAGTATGCGATTCAGGTCCGCCTTGGACCCCTTGACATACCTAGCCTGGGTTGCCGGGATTTGGCGCTGACAACTCACGCACCCGAGTGCGGGAACGATCGCGGTAGGGTCGGGGACCATGACGCCCCCGCAGCGATTACAAAGCGTTGGCACGGACCCTAAGACCCTAAGGCCCTAAGAGCCGTAGCCGGGGCCGGTGATCGTTAGATGCGCCACGCCCGAAGGAGCGGCGATCCACACCGGGGGGACCGTGTACGTCTTAGCTGACCCTGCCGTAACAGTGTCGGTAGCGGCGTTGTGACGGCCGTTCTGATGAACGTTCAGCGTGACGGTAGAAGCCGCGCTGGAAGTGACCACGGTGCCCGAGCCGCCCGCCTGAATGTAAAGCGGAATGAGGCTCACGTCGTTTACCGAGGCGGCGTGAGCGGTGATGTTGGCAGCCATCTAAGTCCCCTTAGGTAGTCCTGTGCGAATGAAGGCCCGCCGGTTCTGGCGATTCAAGTCTTTCCTTAGCGCCCAAGCCGCTTGCTCCCCAATTGGCCCGAACACTTCTTCGTCCCGGCGCTTCTTGTCCTTTTGGCGTTGCGCCTCGCGCTTCTCAAGCTCCGCTACATAGTCGTAGCCGTTCTCCGGGTTGATCTTCCGGATGCGTTCCACAACGCGCTGATCCAGCCCCTCCCACACGCCAAGACGGTTCTGGTACGCCTGGGCGGTTGTGACGAGGGAATGCGTCGTCACGTCGTTTTCCTGGTGGACGTGGTAGACGACGAAATGCGGCCTGGACGTTTTCAGTCCGGCTAGGCGGACCTGCAAGTTCTTGTCGATGGCTTGCAGATCCGCAACAGCCGAATTAGCGTCAGCGCCGATGATGATGAAATCGCCGTCTTCCGTTTGACGGACCTGCTCAATCCGAGCGGGCTGAAGCTCCATGCTTAGTACCCCTTAGTATCCGAATGCGATGATCGTGACCGTGGTGGCCGACAGGTTGCCGGTAGCCTCGTTCAGACCGAAGTTCGGCGTGGTGCCAGCCCCGGCGTACATCTGAAGCTTGCCGGTGCTGGTGTTGTAGAAGGCGTTCGACGCGAGCGCATTAGTCTGCGACCCGGCGTTAGCCACCGCATTCGACACGGAGCAGATCGTGGCAAGAACAACACCGTTAGGCAGGCCAAGCTGCTGGCCCGTAAGGGCCGTGCCACCCGCCGAGTAGGCGCCGTCTCCGACAACGGTCGTGACCGTCATCTTGACCGAGCCGAGCGCGTCTGCAACGCCGCCCTGAGCCAACGGAATGTTCGTGATAGTTCCGAGAGCCATCGTTTCCTTTCTAAGCAGCGCTAGCCCGCCCACCACAAGGGCGAGCGGGCTAGCTGTCAGCTTGGTTAGACGCGGGCCACCGGCACGTCGTCGTTGAAGCCGCTCAACTGCGCGTTACGCAGCGGGGCGACACAAACGAGTGTGGCGTACCACACGATCCACGCCTGCCAAATGGCGAGCTTAGAACCGGCGGTAGAACCGTCCTTCAACTGAAGGATCGAGCCCTTACCGTCCGGCGCAAGCAGCCAGTCGGGGCGTGCGACCTCAGCCCACGCAAGGCTGTCCTTCGACAGCGCGAACGCGAACCCGTTGACAGCATCAACGTCGGAAATGACAGGGATCGGCTTGTTGCCAGCGGCGACCATGATCGCGCTGTACCCGCCGTCGATGTCCACGACGTGAGCGTCATTCCAGCGCTTCTGCGACACGTACTGGTTCGCCAGCCGACGCTGAACGCCGAGCGTGGTAAGGAAACAGTCGATGCTGGTTCCCTTGTTGCCAGCACGCAGGCGGATGCGCTGCGCGGCCTGCATGAACAGATCCTCAGACGGGTTGACCTGACCCGCCGGGAACACGTTACCGTCCCAGATGGGGTTGGTGCTGCTGTTGATCTGATGCAGCGTCCGGCTCGTCGAGGTGATGTTCCTCAGGCCGTCCGACTCGTTGTTACGGTCGCCCGAGATGTAGACGCCGTAGGTGTTGGCGGTAGCGCCACCGGTAGCGACACTGATCGTCAGCGTGGCGGCCGCCTGGGTGGCCGAGTTCGCGGAACCCGTGAACGAAACCGCCGTGACCGTCGTCGCAGCAACACCGTTCGTGACCACACCCGTGGCCTTGAGAACGATGTCCACCACGTCACCAACAGCGATGTACTGGCCGCTGTCAACGGTGATCGACGTTCCAGCAGCCGGGGTGCCGGTGATTGTCGCGAGGAGACCATCCCCGGTGCCGTAGGCCATCCGGGAGATGTCCTTGCGAAGGTCCGTCATTGCCCCCTCCATTTCGGAGGTTAGGGCGCGGACGAACGCTCCCTCGTCATTCTCGGACTGCTTGATAACCATGTCCGAGAGTTCGATGCCCTGGTCAAAGTACCGGGGCGGGACGATGGCATCCAGGTAGCCCTGGGCGCCTGCGGTCGCAAGACCGCCGCCGTCAGTCGTGGCGCCACGGCCACGGTTACGGCTGGTGTGAACCGGAATGATGATCTGACGGCCAGTGAACGTCCCAATGTCATTAGCATTGGTTTGCTCCAACTGATCGATCAGATACGTCTCCTGGTTCAGAAGCTCGACAATCGGTCCCCGGTAAAGGTTCTTGAGGATCGCGTCGAACGTCGTGAGTGTCTGAGTAGCCACTCTACGGTTCTCCTTGAACTAGGTGATGGGACAGAGAGAACCGCGTCCCCTTAGAAGGGCTTACTAAGCAGTCTTACTAAGCCCTATGCCAAGCCCTGATCTGCTCTAGCGCCTGAGAGCTAGCTTCAGCCAAAGTCTTGGGAGCCTCATTACCGGCAGGCGCGGCTGCGCCCGACTCCGGCACCGAAGGCTGATTCAGCTTCCCCTCCGCGTAGCTTTTGCTGACCTGGCTGATGATGCTCTGCCATTCAGCGAACGCGCGGGGGATAGCATGCTCCGGGTCAGACTCGATGTATTTCCCGCTGAGGGTTTCGATCATCTGCTCCGGCTCGATGTCGCCAAGCTTCTGGAAAGCGTCGGGATGTTCGCGCTTCAGCCCGTCCATCTGGTGTTGCAGATAGTCCTGGGCCTGCTGGATTTGCCGCTGCTGCTCCTGCTCCTGGTAGCGCTGGTCGTACTGCTCCAAGCGCTGCATGATCGGATTGAGCATGCTTTCGAGACGAGTGTTGAGACTTTGCTCCTCCTGCTGGGCCGCCCACTGTTCGTAGGTAAGCTCCTGGGAAGGCTGCTCCGGCGCCGGAGATTGCACAAGGTTGTTGTCCCTGGCGTACTGCTGCGCCCACTCCCACACCGCCTGCGGGTTCTCGCGCGCAGCCCGGTTCATGTCCAGGCCCCACTGAAGATCCTCTGTCGATGCGTTCTCGAACGGCTGCCAGCGGCTGCGATACTCCGCTGCTTCCTGCTGACGACGCGTGTAGTTGGCGTCCCAAGCCCTGAAGGCTTCGGTAGCCGCTTCACGCGCTTCTTCGGGGATGCGGTTTAGGTACTCGTCGTAGGGAGTACCTGTGCTTTCCCCGCCCTCGTCTGACGGATCAGACCGTACGGGATCGGCGTCGTCCGTAAAGGACATCCTGCTTTCCTCTCTGGCCGCTGTAACGTCGCTCCTGGCCCCTAAGGGGGCTGTGGCTAGTCCCTGGCGTCCTCGATTTAGATAAGCGCGTTGGTTTTGGAAGCCGGACCCTTTGTAAGGGTTAGCCGCGCTAACCAGCCCTGCCGCGCCCCAGGACTCGGCGCATAGAGCGCCAAGCTTAGGTCTAAGACTCTTTCATGCCCCTGCGTCGGCGGAAGTGCGCCTTCACCTGCACCCGCGCCTCGTCCAGCGTGCGGGGCTCGTCTTCGGCGTCATCCTTTGCCTGCGCCCCCTTTAGGGCGTCAATCGCGCTCTGAAGGTGCGTGATGGCCGTATCAACCTTGCCGTCTGCTGCATCAGCCATCTCAGCCCTCCAGTGGCACGAGGGGTTCGCTGTTGTGATCGGGAAGCGGCGCCTCGCCATACCCTTCAAGGTAAAGCTCGTACACGCCGTCGATACCCATAGCCAGTCGGATGAACGTAATGTCCGACCTAACGCCCTGACTAAGCGCCGCTAGATTAGCTTTACTTAGCCTAAGGCTTACGACGTTCGCTTTAGCCACTAGTAGCCGGGCCCCGTGAACGTGACCTGGGAAACCGTGTTCGACGTAATCCAAAGCGGCTCCGTCGTGAACGTCTGATTACCGCCATTGACGATAGTCCCGGCGGCGGTGGGGTTGTCATCAATCGCCGTCCAGTAGTTCACGGTGTCCCCGCCAACCACGGCGATATTCGTTCCTGCTCCGCCGGGGTAGATATAGACGGGAACGAACTGCGGGCTCGCGCTTGTCGAGTCAATATCGACCGTGTACGCCATTACGGATACCCGGCGCCCGTGATCGTGCAGCCGACCCCCTCCGCGTCCGTGGCGGGAGAAAGGAAGATCGGGCCGGTGGCCGTAGCGAACGTGAAGTTAGCGTTAGACCCCGCCGAGATTGTCTGGTTGACCGTGCCGACCAGATCGGAGTAGACCGTTACGCCCGCCGGGGCTGAGGCATCCACAGCCACGTTGACGGTCCCCGACGTGGGAACATACAACCGTGTTAGGGCCGACCCGTTGGAGCTACCCATTCCCTCATGGGCGAGGTTTGCTCCGGGGGGATGAACGATAAGCCGCATTATCGACCGCCTTTGTATGTCCGGAATGGCCGGACGTGCTCGTACAGGACTTGAAGAAGCTGATTGAACTCGTCGCGGGTGCGGACGAGAATGTTATGCGGGTAGCCCGTCTTCAGGTCGTGATCGACCACTTCCGTGAACGCGGCGAGCCTCCCCTTGTGCGGGCCGTCCACCACTTTTACGAACTCGCCCACAAGGGCGTCCTCGTCGCCCCTAAGGTCCGTTGTCGAATGAGGAACCACGGGGGTAGCCTCAGCCACCGGAGGGGCTACAGGGGCCTCCTGTGGCGTCTCAGGGGCGCTTACTGGGGCTTCCGCCCCCGGCGCTGCCGTTACCTCGTCCACCTGGGGACTCCTTTGCTTGCTGTGCCTGTTGTGCCTGTTGTGCTTGCTGTTTCAGCCGAGCCTGATGAGACTCCGACTGCTCCTGCGAACGCTGCTGCTGCGCCGCCAGCGCGAGCCTGTGAAGCTCCTCGGCGCGCTGCGCCTCTCGGAGCTTCTGGCCCATCTGGAATTCGTGCATCTCCTGGGCGTGGCGCTGCTGCTGCTCGCTGTTCGCCGCCTGGTATCCTTGCTGCTGTGCGAACTGCTGCGCGTTCTGCTCTAGCTGCTGGCCCTGTGAGGCTGCGGTCGCTACTCCTTGCTGAGCGGCTGCTGCGGACTGATCCCCAGACGTATCGGGCTGTCCTTGTCCATTTTGAGCACCTTGACCCTGAGCTTGCGCTTGAAGTTGCATCGCCTGCTGCTGAACCTGCTGCAACCGCTCCCGGTGAGCCGCCACATGCAGAAGATGCATCTGCTGAACCTGCGGCGGGAACTGCTTGAACCGGGCCTCCTTCTCGAAGTCCTCATGGTTCTGGATGTGGTACTCGTCGTTGTCGTAGGGGTTGATGTTGATTGTCTGACCCTGCGCGATCAGGACGTTCTCCCGGTTAGCCTGCGTCTCGTCCCGCGTGAAATCCTCGATGAGTTTCGACAGCGCCCCCAAGTCATTGTCTTGAAAGAACTGGGCAAGCTGCCGTCCCCGTGGTGGATTGCCCGACTGCACAAGGAAGTTCATGATGTCGGTCATCTGGGCCTGCTTCGCCGCCTTAGACTGCGGTACGGCGCTACCGGCCTGCACCTCTACGTGGCAGTTTCCTTTGAGCATTGCGCCCTTGAAGTCAAAGATCCGCCACGCCCCATTCTCCCCACCAAGCGAGATGGTGCGTGGATCCGTGTAATAGGTCGCGACCAGCTTTAGGATCTTCTCGCCCAGCATCCCAAGCTCCTCCTCATGATCCGCCATATCGGGAGCGAGCATCGTGTCGTCCGACTCCTGAAGCAGATTGATCGCCGACGCTGCCGTAACCCCAGGGGGCACCTGCGCGGACGTAACCTCATGCTGCCCCGAAATCTCCTGCATGGACTCCTCGTTGTCCTGCAAGCACTCGATCACATAGTCCGGCAGCGGGGGCGCCTGAAGGACATCCGGCTTAGCGTTGGGCGAACCCACATCGTCGTAGAACACGACGCCGCCGGGCATCGTCATTGACCGAATGAACTTCTCCGGGTCCTGAACCGCCTGCTTAGACGCCAAGATCGTCGGGTTGCCAACACGATTGCGGTTCTCAGCGATCTGCGACTTGATCTTGTTCCGCTCCGTCTGCGGACCCCTGAGCGCATCCACGATACTCATGCCCCACACGCGTCCCGGCATTTGAATGCCCTGGAACATCACGTAGGGCTTGCAGTCAAAAGGCTTATCGTCCTGCTCAAGCATCTGGCTGATCTGTTTACGACCCGACGTGTGCAGCACCCACGTCTTCCGGCAGCCATTCGGATGATCCTTATTCGGCATGCACCAATACTCCCGGACCTTCACGCCCTTATAGGAGGAGGCGCCGGGGAGATAAACCATACCCATACGAGCCTCGATAAGCCCCGGGTTAGCCGGAGTGTCGGCCGTAACCTCCACCCCGTAACGCCGGTAAACGTACTCTGGGCTTTTGATCGACTCCTCAATCACCCACTCCGCATCCACAAACTCGGCCGCTAGCGGGTCGATGAACATTTGGAACGGGGAGCGAACCTCAACCTTCACGTCCCCCTGCGCAATCGTCTTAGTGTTGGTCGAACCGGGCGCCGCCTGCTCCGCAACCCGATGCTCAGGACTACCAGGTTGAACCGGCCCCATCTGCCCCATAAGCGGCTTACCGTTCTCGCTAAGGATCACGATGTCGCGCTTAGACCCGGCGCCCGAATCCCAAAACACCTTCATGAACCCGGCGCAGCAAATGCGTGCCCACAGAAGCGTCTGCATCCGATGCTTACCGATCTTCAGATGCTTCCACATGTACCGCATGATTTCGTCACCCAGGGCGGCAGCGTTAGTATCCTCCTCATCGCTGCTGTTGGGCGTGACAACGAAAATCGGCCGGTTCTTCGTCATCTTCGCGATCTCTTTGCGGATGATCGGCTGAATCCGGTTATCAACAACCGTGATACGGTTCTTGGGCATCGCCGGGCGGAACAACTGCCTGCCGTCCCAGGCAAGCCACTGCTCGTTAGCGTAATAGGCGAGGTTTAGATACCATCCCGGCTCCAGCTTCCCGCGCGCCAAGCGACCATACCTGTAGAGGGTGTCCAGATCCTCAACCGTCTTATCCTTCGGCATCGGCGTCCTCTAGCCCTTCGCTCAGGAAACTGTCGTCCCAATGGATCTGCCCTACCAGATAGGACTCGTCCAACTCCCCTTCAACGCCCTCAGCGGACTGTGTAGGCAGATCCATAAGGGGCGTTCGCTCCGGCCGCTGAATACGCTCAAGAAGCTGCTGGCGCTCCTTGTTCCAATCCGCGTTCATGTTCCGGCGTTCCGCGGTCCACTGGGCCTGCGCAGCCTTGTGAACACCGAGGATGGCATCTACCGTCCTTTTGAACACCCATCCGACGCTGATCGCGACAACGGACGTTATCGCCGCCGAAACCACAATGGTTGCGATCATGGTGTTATCACAATGGTTGCGATCATGGTGTCACCAGCGCATAGTTAGCGTCTCTCAAGAACCCTCCCGAATTCTCCACCGGGGCTACCGCCAGCGCGGACGTGACGGTAACCACCGACCCGTTAGCGTCCCTAAGGAACCCACCGGACATCTGCATGGGCGCTACGGCCGACGCGAAGGCGACCGCCTGTAAGCCATACACGCCATCCCTTTGGAAGCCCCCGGACGGCAGCCCGGCGTTAGTGGTCGTGACAAGGGAGTAGTTCGCATCCCGGTCAAACCCGCCGGACGGCTCCGTGGGGGCGACGGCCGAAAGCTCGTCCACCGTGATGAGTGCATAGGTGGTGGTGTCGTGCATGAACCCACCCGTGAAAGCTGGCACGATGGTTACGCTCCCGGCTGTAAGGACGAGGGAATCGGTTGAAACCGACTGGTTCGGCGGAAAGGCAAAGAACGGCGCGAGACTAAGGGACGTGGTGCTAGTAGACGCTGACGCGCCAAGAAGGAGGAACGTCGTTGCGGTCAGTGACAGCGATGTTGTGCTCGTAGACGCCGACGCGTCCAGAAGGAGAATCGCCGGGGCGGTAAGCACCAGAGAGGCGGTCGAGGTGCTAGCGCTCGCGTCAAAGAGGATTTGCGTCGGCGCGGTGAGAGCGAGGCTGGTAGCGCTAGTGCTAGCGCTTGCGTCCAACGGTATCTGCGTCGTCGCGGTAAGCGCAAGAGACGCCGTGCTTGTGCTCGCGCTAGTGGCGAGCGGAAGCGTGACCGGCCCGACTAGTACGAGGGTGCGGCCAATGAACGGCTGCTGAACCGACCTGCCGCCCCGTCTCATCTACGTCTCCTAGCGGTAGGCGCTACGCCACATCGCCTGCGGCCAGTTCACCATCTGCGGGTTGGGTGTCGGCGCTGCGCCGGTCGCTGCAAGGATCTCTACCATCGCCTCGGCGTAGTGAATGGTTGGGGCCGTGTCGTTGATGGTCGCTGACGCCCCCGCCGCAAGGTTCATGCCGGTCAAGTACTGCCCCCACCCAGAACCGCCCCCACCGGAGTTGTAGCCGAACGAGTGGCCGTTCCAGGTGATCGACTGCCCCGTGCCCGGCGTGCCAATCGTGCCGCTCGTTGCGTTCCCAATACCAGCGAGCACCAGGGAGTTCGACCCAGTAAGCGACGCAATCGTGCAGGACGGAAGCCCGTTACCGCTAGTGCTCACATTCGTGGCCCCGACCGGACTGGCCGCCTGTCCGGTAATGACCGCAACACCGAATCCCCACTGTCCAATTGCGGCGGTCGGATTACAAGTGACGGTCATCGAAGCCGAGGTAGTTACAGTGCCCAGCCAAACCGCGCCACCAGAGTTGTTAGCCGTCTCGGATACCGCCGCGCTGGCGTTCCATGTCACGCCCCCGCCGGTATTGCTCGGGCTGTTGATTCCCGTTGCGCTCCACCCGGTACCAAAAATGACGATTAGAAGGCTACTGAGCGGCGGCGTGAACGACGCTGTCGTGAGATTGGTCACTGAGGCATTGGTACTTACAGCCGCAGGGGTGCTGCTGTCAATCGCGAGCGCCATGAGCGCTCACCCTACTCCTCGAAGTAGAACGTGGCGAGACAATCCGGCGTAACACCCGAAGCGGTCGTATACCTAAGCCCGATACGCTGACCGCCCGTAGCGGTAGCCAAACCCTCAGCACCGAACGGCTGCCAATCCTTCATTGCCCCACCCAACGGCTGGAGGTAGATCGAGTCGATGATCGCGTAAGTTGTCGGCTCAGCCGTAAGCGCTGTTAGCGCCGTGGACTGCGCCGCGCCGTCCTGCTCATCCGTCTTGACCGGCGTTGTGGACGTGCCCGTGGGCGAGCCGACCGTCGTAGCCCTAACCAGATCGAACTGCACGGCAGCCGCAGCGGCACTCCCGTCCAGGCTGATCGTAACCGCCCGGAGCTTGCAGCGCACATTAGCCCCGGGGGCGAGAAGAATGAGGCTTTTGGTCGCCGCTGACGTAAGCGTCGTCTTGGCGCACGGAACCGTGTAAAGCGGCATTACAGCCCCGACCAGAGGTTCCAGAGCGTAGCGACCGTGTTATTGACGGTCGTGTCCGTCGAAGCGGCATTCAGGCTTCCGAACGCGCAGGCGCTAAGAATGAGCGGCTGAAGGTTCTGCTGGCCCGTAACGACCTTAGTCGCGAACGCCGCCCGGGTTGTATGTCCCGTAACGCCCGTCCCCTCCGTCTCCACGTTCTGCGCCTCCGTATAAATCGCTGCGGTGACCTGCGCAATAACGCGAGGGTCGAGCGAGGCGGCGTAATCGTCGGCTAGCGCCATTCCTGTCCCTTCTAGATGAGCGTGATCGAAATGCCGCCGGAAGCGACCGTGGCGGGCGTCTGCGTCGTACTGATAACCGTGCTCGTGCACGACCCCCACAGAATCATGTTCCCAGCGCCCGTCGTCGCAGAATCACAGAGCGCCCAGCCGATGATCGTTGACGAACCACCCGTACACGCCGCGAACGTGATCGTGCCGTTATTCGACGTGGACGACGCCGCCCCGGCGCCACCGGACGAAGCGCTGTTCCAAGCGGCGGCAGCCAAGCTCTGACGGGCGTAGCCGGTGTACGTCGCCTCGACAATCGTCGCGCCCGTCTTGCTGGAGTCCGGAACCGTCGTACACAAGCACAGGTACACCGGGGACACGAACGGGGTGGTCGTAACCTTGCCGGTCACGCCATCAAGAACGTGCGTCTCCATATAGTTCGAGAACGTGCCCGACACTTAGCGCTCCTTCTTGGCGAACCAGCGGCGCTTAGCCTGAGGCTCAAGGACGATTTCTACCGGCTTCTGCTTCTTAGGCCGCTCCACAGCTTCGCCCGTCAGCCGGGCGAAGCCCTCCGGCGTCATCTGCCAGCACATTCCGCGCTCACGATGCACCTCCTGCGCATCCCCCAGTTCCCTAAGCTCAAGAAGGTAAGGGACAAGCTGATCCGGGTTAGTGAAGCTGGTAGAGCGATCCTGCTGCATCCGATCGACAAGCTGCTCCACCGTCCACCCATAATCGTCGTCGGGGACGGACAAGTGCCCAAGAACGCGCCTGTGGGTGTCGCTGGGGAAAACGCCAGCCACGTCAGTCATCGAACTCCTCGAACTTCTCCGTAGGCTCAGTGGACGGAATAGGGCCATAGGTAAGCTGGACAATGTGACGCGTGTAGACAACGCGCCCAGACGGGAAACGCTTAGCTGCCGACAAGCCGAAGTAGTCGCTTACGCGCTCAGGGCTACGCCCCTCGACCCAGAACACGTCGCCGGAGCTAAGCGCAACCCTGGTTCCCGTGGCCTGCACAAAGGGCGGCGGCACGCGGAGATCGTCGTAGAACGCCATTGTCACGCTGGCCGGTCTTTCAATGTCGCCTCAAGTCGCATCGCGTAATCCTTCCAATGGGCGTTCTCGACCTCCAGGCGCCGAATCTCGTTCAACTGCCTGCGGTGAAGCTCCGGCTTCAACGCCGCGAACTCGGCAAGCTCCCTAACGCAGTCCTTACAGAGGTGCAGATCGTCAGAGCCGTGAACCCACGACAAATTCTCATCCTGAAACACCCCGGCGTCAAACGCTGCGCCGCAGTCGTAGAACACCAGCTTGTCGTCGGCGCCACGGGCGCACATGGAACAGAACGCGGGCTTAGGGTCGCTAAGCCGGACCCGGTGCTGGATGGCTGCTGCACTAAGGCTCATGTGTTTGCCTGCGTCTTGACGGTCTGACTACCAGAGCCGAAATATGGCGTCTGATATGAGTAGGGAGACGGAGGTGGATGCTGCCAGTACGGGCCATACGGATACATCGGATACATCGGATACATCGGCTTAGGAGCGGCCTGACCACACCGGGAACAGCGGCCACATCCGGGGCAAACACTCATTTACGCACCTTTCGGTGGGGACTATGCTCCGGGAGGGAGCGAATGTATTTCAACGTCTTACGGAACTGCCAGCGCGGATTGCGGCAAGTCGCGTAAAACAGAAACGCGAAGACCACCGCCATCGCAACCAAC
>Ga0306926_10001695_pt1 | contig 22048 bp, 19 predicted proteins | sample flu12Cox44000178_FD_203759 | JGI IMG/M metagenome (GOLD analysis project Ga0306926, IMG submission 203759) | Lab enrichment of tropical soil microbial communities from Luquillo Experimental Forest, Puerto Rico - flux8day.12C.oxic.44.000.178 (v2)... | ecosystem: Environmental > Terrestrial >...
AGCATGAGGATCTCCCTTTCAAAATACACATATGTATGAATACGGTCGCCGGTTTGATTGATCTAGATCAAATGGGACGAAAATTTGTTGTAGGAAACAGAGACAAAGCAGTTTGAAACCTTACAGCACAGGAAGGTTTTGCAAGTAACCTTCCAGCGGTGGAGGCCCTTGCGCAAGGACAGCCCTGATGACTGCGGCCGAGCCATTATCTCATCACCAACATCATCCTCCGGATCCGCCGGCTGCGGAGCATGATCCCGTATGCGGGATGACCGTCGATCCGGCAAAGGCGAAGCACCGCGCCGAGCACGCCGGCCACAGCTATTTCTTCTGCAGCGCCAAATGCCGCGAAAAGTTCACCGCCGAGCCGGCGCGCTACATCGTCTCGTCCCCGCACGGCCGAGGCCCCGCAGCCGCCGCGGCCGGCGAGGTGCTGTGGACCTGCCCGATGCACCCGCAGATCGTGCGCCAGGAGCCGGGCAATTGCCCGATCTGCGGCATGGCGCTCGAGCCGATGACGCCGGCGGCCGGCGATACCGTGAACCCCGAACTGCGTGATATGACGCGGCGCTTCTGGGCCGGCGGCACGCTATCAGTGCCGCTGCTAGCCATAGCCATGGCCGAGCACTTTGATCAGGCCACTCTCGACGCCTTTGTCTCCCCTCGCGTTCTGGTTTGGGTGCAGCTGAGCCTCGGCACGCCGGCGGTGCTGTGGGGCGGCTGGCCGTTCTTCCAGCGCGGGTGGGCATCGCTCGTAAGCCGCCGGCTGAACATGTTCACCTTGATCGCGCTCGGCACCGGCGTCGCCTACCTCTACAGCCTGGTCGCGGCGCTGGCGCCGGGGATCTTTCCCGCCTCGTTTCGCGATCCCGACGGGCAGGTGCCGCTCTATTTCGAGGCCGCGGCCGTCATCGTCACGCTGGTTCTTCTCGGCCAGGTCCTCGAGCTGCGCGCCCGTTCGCAAACCAGCAGCGCGATCCGGGCGCTTCTCGATCTGGCGCCCAAACGCGCCCGCCGGCTGCGCAAGGATGGAACCGACGAGGACATCCCCCTCGAAGACGTTGTGCGTGCGGCCCGGGGAGAAAGTCCCGGTCGACGGCGTGGTGCTCGAGGGCCACAGCGCGGTCGATGAATCGATGATCACCGGCGAGCCGGTGCCGGCCGGGAAGAATCCGAGCGACAAGGTGACCGGCGCCACCGTCAATGCCACCGGCAGTTTCGTCATGCGCGCCGAGCGTGTCGGTAGCGATACCCTGCTGGCCCAGATCGTCGCCATGGTCGCGGAAGCTCAGCGATCTCGCGCCCCGATCCAGAAGCTCGTCGACACGATCTCGGCCTGGTTCGTGCCTTCCGTCGTCGTCATCGCCCTGGCGACGTTTGTCGCGTGGTCGATCCTCGGCCCGCCACCGGCGATGGGCTTTGCGCTCGTCAACGCGGTCGCAGTACTGATCATCGCCTGTCCCTGCGCCCTTGGTCTGGCGACGCCGATGTCGATCATGGTCGGCACCGGACGCGGCGCGCGCGCCGGGGTTCTCGTCAAGAACGCCGAAGCGCTCGAATTGATGGAGAAAATCGATACGCTCGTTGTCGATAAAACCGGAACCCTGACCGAGGGCAAGCCAAAGCTCGTCGGCGTCACCGCAATCGGCGCCGCCGATGAGAACGAGCTGTTGCGGCTTGTCGCCAGCTTAGAGCGCGGCAGCGAGCATCCTCTGGCCGCCGCCATCGTGAAAGGCGCCGAGGAGCACGGGCTCAAGCTCAGCACGACGGCGGACTTCACTTCGGAGACCGGAAAAGGCGTGGTCGGTTCGATCGACGGCAAGCGCGTTGCCGTCGGCAACCAGGCACTGTTCACCTCCTTAGGCATTGACCCAGGCAGCTTACCCGACCGTGCCAACGAGCTCCGCAAGGAAGGCCAGGGCGTGATGCTGATTGCGGTCGACGGGCGCGCGGCGGGACTTGTCGCCGTCACCGATCCGATCAAGGAGAGCGCGATCGGCGCCTTGCAATCGCTGCGCGACGAGCGCATTCGTATGGTTATGCTGACCGGCGACAGTCGCACCACGGCGCAGGCGGTCGGCCGCAAGCTCGGCATCGATGATGTCGTGGCCCAGGTGTTGCCCGATCAGAAGGCCTCGGCGGTCAAGAAATTCCAGGACGAGCACCGCTTCGTCGCAATGGCCGGCGACGGCGTCAACGACGCACCGGCGCTCGCGCAGGCACAGGTTGGGATCGCGATGGGCACCGGGGCGGATGTCGCCATGGAAAGTGCTGCCGTCACGCTGATCAAGGGCGACCTGCAAGGCATCGTGCGGGCGCGGAGGCTCAGCCGCGCCACGATGCGCAACATCCGGCAGAATCTGTTCTTTGCCTTCGTCTTCAACGCGCTTGCGGTGCCGATCGCCGCGGGCGTGCTTTATCCGGCGCTTGGCCTGCTGCTCAATCCGATGATCGCCAGCGCGGCCATGAGCATGAGCTCGGTTCTCGTCGTCACGAACGCTTTGCGCCTCCGCACCGTCCGTTTATGAGTCCGGGGAGGAGCGGAAGAGCGCGAGGAGCGTGATATCCAATCTCGATCGCTACCAGAGAATCGCCCCGTTCTACGATCTGCTCGATTTGCCGTTCGAGTGGCGGCGTTACCGCGCGCTGCGGCCATTACTCTTTCGTGGACTTTCAGGCCGCCTGCTGGAGGCAGGTGTCGGGACCGGCCGGAACTTCCCGTTCTATCCGGCAGGCGTCAGCGCTGTTGTCGGCATCGACCTCAGTCCACGCATGTTGGCGCGCGCCGAGCGGCGGCGCGATCTGTCGCCTATCCCGATAGAGCTGAGGCAGATGGACGTAGCAAAGCTCGATTTCGCCAACAATACATTCGATGCGGCCGTCTCGACGTTCCTGTTTTGTGTCCTACCTGATCAGCTGCAGGTGCCCGCACTGCGGGAGCTCGGCAGGGTTGTGAAGCCCGGTAGACCTATCAGGCTCCTGGAATATGTGCGCCCGCGCGGAACGCTGCGGCGGATCGTGTCAAGGATCTGGGAGCCCTGGATAGCGTTCGCCTATGGAGCGAGCTTCGACCGCCAGACCGAGTCGCATATTCCGGCGTCCGGACTGGAGGTCGGTGAAAGCCGCTACGTTGTGGATGATCTCGTCAAGCTGATTTGCGCACGCGCCGCACAGAGATCGAGCTGAGGCACTACCACTCTCCGGCATGCCTCCATATGCTATGCAACAACTTGTGTCCTGGGACGACCGCGGTCTTCGTGCCTGATGCGACGGTTGCTTTTGCGATGCCTTGTCCTGGTGCTGTCGCTCGCTCTCGTCAGCGGCAACGCCCATGCTGTGCTGCATTTGGGTGGCGCTCACCCCGAGCCCTGCCTTGAAGAGCAGGTCCACCACGCCGGAACGACCTCACCCCATCACCAGCATCGGCACGATAAGGGGCTTGCTTGCTGCTGCGACTGCTTGGGTTGCAGCGCCGCCGCGTATCTTGCTCCCGCGATCAGTATCACGCCGGCCAATCCGCCGGTGCCAATTCATTATGACCCCCTGACTGCATTGCTATGCGGCCGGGGGTTGCGGCCCGACCCCGGTCCTCCCAGACCGGGCCCGCTGAGCTAACCCGGCGCGCACGGCGCCCCGGGTCGCGGGGTCGTTTGCCTGAAGGCCGGTGTATCCCGGCCACCAGCATCCTATCCCCTTCCATGCTTGTGCCGACCGCGGGCATTCGGCCGACCTGATTTGTGCCCGTGCCCGCAAGGAGAATTTCGATGACGGCGCGTGTTTTGCGTCCTCTGGTGATGAGCCTGGCACCAATCGCACTCATCGCCTGCGTCAATTCCACAGCCACCGTCGCCGAAGAGGACTCTGCGGTGCCTCTCGGCGTCGATCTAGGCGGCTCCGGCCCCGTCGCGGCTCACGCGGCGCCGACCGAAAACCATAGCGCATCCTCGACGCGCACCGGGCAGATGCACATGGCGCACGAGGGTCACAACGACGCGCACGGCACGGGAATCGTTAACGCCGTCGACCCCGCACAGCGCAAGGTCAACTTAACCCATGCGCCGATCCCCGAGATCGGCTGGCCGACCATGACGATGGAATTTCCGGTCGCCCCGTCGGTCGATCTCCAAGCGATCAAGCCTGGTGTCCGCGTCAACTTCACGATCGAGCAGCAGCCGGGCGGCATCTATGAAATCAGGGCGATTACTCCGGCGGGCGGCGGGCGATGATGGACCCGGTATTCGAACGGCGCCGCTTCATGCAGAGCGTGGCCGCCATCGGCGCATTTTCAGGTCTCCCCTGGCCACTGCGGCGCACGCTGGCCGCGCCCGCCCGCGCACCGGTGCTCAGCGGCACCGAGTTTGAGCTCGAAATCGGGCCCGTAGCGATGAACGCCGCCGGCCGGCCAGTAAGCGGGACCGGCATCAACGGCCAGATCCCGGCTCCGATCCTGCGCTGGCGCGAGGGCGACACGGTCACGCTCGCTGTCACCAACCGGCTGTCGGAGCGGAGCTCTATCCATTGGCACGGGATCCGAACCCCTTCACCGATGGACGGCGTACCGGGGTTGAGCTTTGCCGGCATCGCACCGGGTGAAACCTTCGTCTACCGCTTCCCTGTGCATCAGAGCGGCACCTACTGGTACCACAGCCATTCGGGTTTCCAGGAGCAAACGGGGGTCTACGGGCCGATCGTCATTGTGCCGAAGGGCGGCTATGCGCAGGCCTTCGATCGCGACTATGTCGTGATGTTGTCGGATTGGAGCAACGAGAGCCCGGACACGATCGTCAGCAACCTCAAATTCCAGAGCGATTATTACAATTTCAACCAGCGCACCGTCAGCACCTTCTTTGACGATGCGCAGCGCAATGGTCTCGCCGACGCAGTCGCCGACCGCCTCGAATGGGGCAAGATGCGCATGAGCCCCACGGACATTCTCGACATCGGGGGCGTCGCCTACGCCTACCTGCTCAACGGCCAGCCCCCCGGGGCGAACTGGACGGCGCTCTTCCGGCCCGGCGAGCGCGTGCGGGTGCGCTTTATCAACGGATCGTCGATGAGCATCTTCGACGTCCGCATCGACGGTCTGCCGATGACAGTCGTTCAAGCCGACGGCAATGATGTCATTCCGGTCACCGTCGACGAGTTCCGCATCAGCGTCGCGGAGACCTATGACGTGATCGTGCGGCCGATGGCCGACCGCGCGTACACGATCTTCGCCCAGGTCGAGGACCGCACCGGCTACGCTCGCGGCACGCTGGCGCCGCGCGCCGGCATGACCGCGGCCATCCCGCCAATGGATCCCCGTCCGTTGCGCACGATGACGGACATGGGGATGGGTGGCATGGACCACGGTTCGATGTCGGGCATGGACATGCGCTCGATGCCCGGGATGGACCACGCGGTGATGTCTGGCATGAGCGCAAGTCCAGAGGCGAAAAAGCTTAAGGGCGAAGTGGGGGTCGACAATGTCGCTGAGACGCCGACCGAGCGGTTAGACCGCGCCGGCGAGGGCTTCCCGCCAGGTCGGCGGGTGCTCGCTTACGGCGATTTGCGCGCGGCCAGGCCCGGCACAGACCCTCGCCCGCCCTCGCGCGACATCACGCTCCATCTCACCGGCAATATGGAGCGCTTCATCTGGGGATTCGACGGCAAGAAGTTCTCGGAAGCCGAGCCGATCGTGCTGCAGCGCGGCGAGCGAGTGCGTTTCGTGCTGATCAACGACTCGATGATGGAACACCCGATCCACCTGCACGGGCTGTGGAGCGAGCTCGAAAACGGGCATGGCGCCTACCAGCCTTACAAGCACACGATCAATGTCAAACCAGGAGAAAAGCTGAGCTATCTCGTCACGGCCGACGAGCCGGGCCGGTGGGCCTATCACTGCCATCTCCTCTACCACATGGATCTGGGCATGTTCCGCGAAGTGCGCGTCCCATGAGCACGCCGCGGAAAATCTTGTGCGCCTGCGGCGCCGTCTTGGGTCTCGCTCATGCCGCAGCTGCGCAGACCTCTGCTACGCCCGCACAGCCGACGGTTCCGGGTCAGCGCGAATTCGGGCAGCCCGTGATGGATCAGGGGATCTTCGCCCACGCCATCCTGAATCAGAATGAGGCCGGTGGAATGGCACCGACACCGAGTACCGCTGGGAGGGACAGGGTTGGGTCGGCACCGATTACGACAAGCTGTGGATCAAGTCGGAGGGCACCGTGCAAAGCAACGGCACTGTCGACGACGGCCAGCAGCAGTTTCTGTACAGCCGCGCCATTACGACCTATTTCGATGTGCAGGGCGGGCTGCGCAGCGATATCGATTCACGCCCGACCCGTAATTGGGCGGCTCTCGGCATACAGGGCCTCGCTCCCTACTTCTTCGATCTCGAGCTCACGGGCTACGCGAGCGGCCAGGGCCATCTTGCGACCAAGCTCGAAGCCTCGTACGAGCTCCTGATTACAAACCGGCTGATCCTGCAGCCGCAAATCGAGCTCGATCTCTATAGCAAGGCCGATCCCGCCCGACTGATCGGCGCCGGGTTTTCCAGCATCGATACGGGACTCAGACTGCGCTATGAGTTCAGCCGAAAATTCGCGCCCTATCTCGGGGTGGTCTACGAAGGCAAATTTGGCCAGACCGCCAGCTATGCGAGGCGGATGGGCGAGAGCACCGGGGACTTCCGCTTCGCCTTCGGCGTCCGCCTCTGGTTTTGAGGAACGCGGCGATGCGCAGCGTTGTCGCTTCCCCCGTTATTTTTCTGCTCGTCGTCGTGCTTGCCCTCGGCGGTGTCGTCTATGCCGGTTTGTACGACGTCGCCGCCACGACGCCGCATTGGCCCTTCACAACCTGGCTCCTGGAAACGGCGCGCACTCGCTCGATCAAGGCGCGGGCAGCCGAGATCCAAACCCCACGCGCGCTCGATGATTCTGCGAAAGTTGTCATCGGCGTCGCGCATTACGCGGCGCATTGCGCCGTCTGCCACGGCGCGCCCGGCGTACAGAAGGGCGCTATCGCGCGGGGCCTTTATCCGCCGCCGCCGGATCTGGCCAAAGCCGCGCCGTTCTACAGCCCCGCCGAGCTTTTCTGGATCGTCAAGCACGGCATCAAGATGACCGGCATGCCGGCCTGGAGCGATCACAGCGATGAGGAGCTTTGGTCGACCGTGGCGTTTTTGGAAAAGCTGCCGGGAATGTCCGAGCAGGACTACGCCAAGTTGATCATGGCGAGCATAGCCCACGGCAGCCACCATCAAACGGGTTCGGAGGACAGTCAGGGGGGCGTATCACCCTCGGTGGGAGGGCATTGAGCCAGCCTTTGCCGGAGCCCTTTCCGGCGGATTCGACCCGTACGACTTCAGCCTTCGCCGGAGTCGACTACGTTTTCGTGAACCCGCTCGGCAACACCTTGATGCGGCGCCAGACTTTATCGCGGCTGACAAGCGGCCCTATGCTCAGGCGGCATGGTGGCCAGTGCTTCTGGCGAGCAATCAATGCTGGCTGAGGGCATAGCCTGATTGCTCATCAGGCCGCCCTTGTTGGGCATCTCGTGCGTGCCACCCAGCATTTGGCCCTCCTGGTGTGGGGTGGCCGCGCACGCGGAAAGACCTGCGGCCATCACGACCGCGCCGACCAACGCTATTGCTCGTTTCATATGATCATCCTTGCCCAAACCGACATTCGCGAGATTCCCGGCGGAAGCGGGCCCAGAATCGCGCGTGTGAACAGCTCAGGCAAGCACAAATCGCGCCCGACGTTGGCAAACGCAGTCGAAGCCAGCGCGTCATGCTTTCTGCTTCGGTTCCAGCCCGCCGTGTAGCCAAGCACGTCATTGACATTATCGCAATATTGAGGTATTAGTGTTGGTTTTTCTGCGGCTCCGGCGAGGCGCGGTTTGCCGCGGTCGCACCCGGTTCCGCCGCGCCGCGGCCGGGACGCGCGCCGTCTAGCCGGCCGGGAACCAACATCTGCAACGTGCGGCACCGTGGTCGGCGATCACGGCCGATATGCCGGCCGCGGCCTGCAGCGGGCGCACCGCTCTCAACCTTACCTGCCTCGGCGCCCGGATATCCGCGCCCTTTCTGCCGCACACCGGGCGAACCATCCTCGACCCGTTTGAGGTGGCCGATCGTCCGCTCCGCTGACTGGTGACGGCAGCCGCGACCCTGCTCGACGAATTGTCGCGTGGTCAGCCGGTGGCGCAGCTGCCGTTGCTATTTCGCTGCATCGAGGACGTCGAGATCGCCGACTGGTCCGCGCGCTTTGGCGGCGAGGAGTGAGCGGCCTCGGCCGGATGGGTTAAGCAAATTCCCGGTTATTTCCCGGTTAGGCGCTTTGATTCCCGGTTCGGCCGCACCTCAATTCCCGGTTTGGTTACGGGAATTGAGCTCTTAAGTTTATGATTTGATTGCGATAGTCTGATCGACGTTGCGGCCGAAAACGATTTTTTCCCGGTTATCCCCGGAAAAACCGGGAATCCGACGGAGCGCGCGGCAAACTTCACTCGAGGCACCCGCCGGTCGACCTCGGGCGGGCCGCGGGACATAATCGGTAGAGGAACCCGCGAGTTGCAGGACGATGACGAACCGCCGCGACCTCTATCCGCCGATCGACCCCTACCGGGTGGGCACCCTGCGGCTGGACGCCCGCCACGCGATGTATTGGGAACAATCGGGAAACCCGCGCGGTGCGCCGGTGCTGTTTCTGCACGGCGGCCCGGGTGCCGGCGCCACGGCGGTTCACCGCCGGTTTTTCGATCCCGATTATTGGAGGATCGTCATTTTCGATCAGCGCGGCGCAGGCCGGTCGACCCCCCTTGGCGAGGTCGAGGACAACACCCCGGCGCATCTCGTGGCCGACATCGAGCGCTTGCGCACCCTGCTCGGCTTCGAAAGATGGCTCGTCTTTGGCGGCTCCTGGGGCTCGACACTGGCGCTCGATTATGCCGCGACCCACCCCCGGCGCTGCGCCGGGCTCGTCCTGCGCGGGATTTTTCTCTGCCGGGAGGATGAGATCGACTGGTTTCTCTATGGCGTGCGCAGGGTCTTTCCCGAGGCTTGGCGCGCCTTCTCGGAGTTTCTACCGAGGTCCGAGCGAGGCGACATACTAGCCGCCTACCACCGCCGCCTGCTCGACCCCGACCCGCGCATCCACATGCCGGCGGCGCGCGCCTGGGGTGTATATGAGGGGGCCTGCTCGACATTGCTGCCGAATCCGGAAACCGTAGCGGCTTTTGGCGAGGACAGGCTCGCCTTGGGTCTGGCGCGAATCGAAGCCCATTTCTTCAGCGGCCATTTATTTACCGGCGACCGAGATCTGATCTGCCGGGTCGGGCAGATCCGGCACATTCCCGGGATCATCGTGCAAGGGCGCTATGACATGGTCTGCCCGATCCGCAGCGCCGACGAGCTCGCGCATGCCTGGCCCGAAGCGGAGTATGTAATCGTTCCCAATGCCGGCCACTCGGCGATGGAGCCCGGCATTCGCGAGCAGCTGGTGCTGGCGACGGAGCGAATGAAGCAGGCTTGAGGCTTGTCCGAAGGGTTTTGCTTGCGCGGGCTGGCGCGCCTTTTAGGATGAGACGGGGTGCGCGCAATCGTTGCGTACCGACGGGGGAAGCAATGTGAGTGGCCGGCGGTTCACAAATCCGGCAGCAGCCGGCTTGGTTCTCGCGCTGAGTTTCACGACTGCGTGTCCGGCTATTGCGCAAATCACCTTCGGCTCGCCGGCCGATCCGCCGCGCATCGTGATCGGCGGTGGGGTCTTCGACGTGCTGCCCAACAGCGGGAGGCAGGGAAGCGGAGCGACCGGCTTGGCGCTCGGCGAGTACCGCTTTGGCGACGTGCTGTGGATTGTGGCACCGTTCGTCGGTGCCTTCGGCACCGGCAAAGGCGCCTTCTACGGCTACGGCGGCTTTGGCTTCGACATCAATTTTTTCGGAAGATTTGTTGCGACGCCGAGTGCAGCGGTCGGGTACTTCACCCACGGCACCGGCATCGATCTCGGGGCGCATACCGAGTTCCGTACCGGCGCGGAAGTCGACTATCGGTTTGAGAACCTGACCCGCGTCGGGGTCGGATTTTACCACATATCGAACGCCGGCATCGGCAAGCAAAACCCCGGCGTAGAATTGGCGACCTTCGTTCTGACGATGCCGTTTCGCTGATCGAGACCCGAACCGCCTGCGGCTTGCGGCAATCACATGGGCGGCATTGTGGATCCTGCTCAGCGCGATCTGCTGTCGCTGGTCCCAGCCTTGTTTTGTCTGGCGCGGGCCGGATCTATCGACTTTCGGAGCGCTCGTCGGCCTCGGCTGCCTCGGCACAATCGCGCATATTGCGGTGGCGCTCGCGATTACGGCAGCGGCGGGCGCCGGTCCCGTTCGGGTGCGATTTCGTCGATCGCGTGGGCAAGGCGGATGTCGCGGTCGCTGAGCCCACCCGCGTCGTGCGTCGAAAGGATGACTTCCACCCGGTTGTAGACGTTGAAGAGCTCGGGATGATGATCCATTTTTTCGGCCAGCAGCGCCATTCGCGACATGAAGCCCCAGGCTTCGGAGAAGTTGCCGAAATGATAGCTCTTGCGGATCGCATCGCGGTCCTCGACCTCGACCCACCCGTGGATCTCGCGTAATGCCGCGTGCCGCGCGGCCCCGACCAACCTCTCGACCATCGCAACCTCCATGTTTGGCGGGATTGATACCATGACGGAGCAGCTGCCGCCATCGCTCGCCAACCTCGAGGAACTCGCGCAGCGGGCCCTCGATGCCATCCCGCATCGGCTCAAGCGGCATCTCGGACCCGTCGTGATCCGCGTCGAGGAGTTTCCCGACGAAGAGACCGAGGAGGCCATGGGCCTCGACAGCCCGTTCGACATCCTCGGCCTTTACCGCGGGGTTGCCTTACCACACAAGAGCATCAACGATCCGCGGCCCGATCTCGACATGGTCTTCCTCTATCGCCGGCCGATCCTCGACTATTGGTGCGAGACCGGCGAGGACCTCGCCCGCGTCGTCCGCCACGTGCTGATCCACGAGATCGGCCACCATTTCGGCTTCAGCGACGAGGACATGGCGCGCATCGAGACGGAGGACTGAGTGCGTCAGCCGCCCGGGCGCGCAGCTCGGGCAGCGCCTCCTTTTCGAACCACGGATTGTCGCGCAGCCAACGTGTCGTGCGCCAGCTCGGATGCGGCAACAAGAAGAGCTCAGGCAGGAAGTCACGCCAGCGCACGATCGCCTCGGTCATGGATCGTGGACGGGTCCCCGGCAGGTAATAGTCGATCGCGTAGCTGCCGACCAGCAGGGTCAACTCGATCGCGGAGAGACAGGCGCGCAACCGGGCGTGCCAGCGCGGCGCGCATTCGGGACGGGGCGGCAGGTCGCCGCCCTTGGTGTCGCGGCCAGGATAGCAGAAGGCGATCCCGAGGATCGCCACCCGCGCCTCGTCGTAGAAGGTCTCGCGATCGAGCGCGAGCCATGCGCGCAACCGGTCACCACTGCGGTCGTTGAACGACAGCCGGGTGTCGTGCACTCGTCTGCCCGGCGCTTGACTGATGATCAAGAGCCGCGCCGAGGGCCGGCTGCGTACGATCGGGCGAGGACCGAGCGGCAGGTGCGGCGCACAGATCGTGCAGGCACCGATCTCGGCGACGAGCCGGCTGAAGGCCGGGTCAGCGATCTGTCCATTCGGTTCGCGCGAGCGCCGCGGGTCTCCCTGAGAACAGGGAGAAAAATTGGATCCGGCGTGCATCACGGTCTGTCTCGATGTGATTAACATAGTCTTTTCAAACATTCATGATCTAGGCACAGCGAAAACGGCCGCGAATTTTCCGCGTCGAGCAGGGAGTAAAAAACCGGTTCTGAGGGAGGGAGCAGGGAGAGATGAGGACGGTATTTTCGCGACCGGAGACAGGGTTACTCGCGAGAGCCGGTGTACCCCCGGGAGCGCCGGCGCACCGCCGACTAGAACGCATATGATACGCCTCGATTTCGGCCCCAAGATGGCGGTGCACGCAATTGGGCGCTACCGATGTCCGCAAAAGCCCCAGCTCGAGAGTGAGCGGACGCGATCCGTCAATCCCGGCACGTCCGCTGCGGACGCTCAACGCCGGCGGGAACGCGCCGGCAGGTCGCCGCCCTTGCCGTCAAGGCCGGGAAAGCAAAAGGCTATTCCGAGGATCGCCACCTGCGCCTCGTCGCAGAAGGTCTCGCGATCGATCGCGAGCCACGCGCGCAGGCGGTCACCGCTGCGGTCGTTGAACGACAGCCGGGTCTCGCTCACCCGCCTGCCCGGCGCCTGGCTGATGATCAGAAACCGCGCCGAGGGCCGGCCGCCCACGATTGGCACTTGGTTCGCGCGAGCGCCGCGCTGGCATGGGGTCCGGTAGGAGACGTCCCGGCCTTCAGGCTGAGCCCGAGGCGTAATCGGAACTCCGGTATTAGCAATGCGACCTGATGGCAGGCGGCGCAATCGACCTTGACGAGATCCCACCTAGATCCGGGACTTCGGCGGCAGCCGGGGCAAAGGCACCGACCTTCGCCCCGGCATTCAAAAGCCCAGCTACTCCGCCCCAGGAAAGAGTACTGGATCGGCGATCAGGGCATAGTCCCAACTCGCCGGCCCTCCCTGATGAGCTGCCGGCGCCGTCGACGGGCCTGCGGACGTCGCGATAGCGATGTGCTCCCCGCCCGCGGGACATACACCGTTCGTAGGTAGACCATTATACCAAAGGCAGAAGCACTTTGAGCAGAAACGCCAGTTATTCTGGCCAATTGGTGCGGCCATTGGAAAACTCCTCTCGCGTCAGCTCTGATCTGCTCGACTAGATCGAGGGTGATCTCCTCACCAATGCGATCGTATGCCCACTTGGCTGCCAAAAACTGTGAGGTAGATCACACCATCACAAAATAACAGCTGCGCTCGACCTGTGGAGCACGCGTGAACCACGGGCCCCCGGTGTCAGCTCCGCCCGCCGTCTTGCGCCGCCTGATCTGCCCGTGCTAAGGGGTTGTCTCGCATACCCCGCGTCTATCCACTCATCGGTGGAGGGGTGGCCGAGTGGCTGAAGGCGGCGGTTTGCTAAACCGTTATACGGCGATAATCCGTATCGTGGGTTCGAATCCCATCCCCTCCGCCACCTACTGTCTTAGACATCAACTAAAACAAACGGTTAGAGATAATCCGGCGATAATTCGGATCTCCTTCCGGCAGCTGTTTCCGCAAATTAATTCCGGTCCTCGCGGGTCCTGCAGAGGCCTTCGCCTCGGCGACCGCCTGTACGCGCGCGGCGCGCTGCCAGCCGCCGGCGCGCCCGCAAACGCGGGGTTTTCGCCAGTTTTCATCGCAAATTTGGCCACCACGAGTCCACGCATTTCGGCGCACAAAACTCGGCGTGCCTGATCTGTTCCATCACCCTGTCGGTTCCGGGCGCATGATTAGGGCGGCTTCCCCCCGCTGGCTGCAGCGACGTAGTGATTGTCGGCGTCAGTCAAATCCACGGAGAGTGGGCATTCGGTACTCGTAATCCGCTTCAGCAGCGCGGGGCCGTCTGGGTTTGTATCGCCGCGGTCGGTAATCAGCAGCCCGTGCAGCACATCAAGTCGGTCGGCCTGGTGGGAACAGAGGAGGTCTCCAAGGATCGCCGTGAGCGCTTTGGCGTAGGCATTGGGATCGACGCTTGCGGCTTCGAGCATTTTCTTCCATTGCTTGACGGCATCGGGCGGGAGGTCCGAGGGGTCACAGGAAGCGAGCGCGTCGTCGTCTCTCTTCTCGCAATCGAGGATCGCGACACGGTCGAGTGCGAGGTTGCGCAAGCTTACTTCCGGAATTCCCCACGTGAAGCTTCCTTGCGGAACCTCCCGCTCGATGGATTGACGCAACTCGGCATAGGTCGCGTCGGTCCAGGTCCGAGACGGACTATCGGGCTCGATCGGGGTCCAATTAGTCTCGATCGGGCTCCAATTAATTTTGCCGCCCGCATCGAATATGTTTTCGAAGACGGAACGTTTCAGCTGTGCTCGCCATAGGGATGCATGGCCGAGCCATGCGCCCTGAAGCTGTGCACCCTGGAGCGACGCGCCCTGAAGCCGCGCATAGCCGAGAAATGCGCCCTGCAGCTTCGCGTTCTGAAGCGACGCGCCTTGAAGCTGCGCGGAGATGAGCGATGCGCCCTGAAGCTCGGCAGAGTGGAGATCCGCGCCCTGAAGGTGCGCATGGGCGAGCAACGCGCCCTGAAGCTCCGCAACACCGAGGTACGCGCCCTGAAGCTGCGCCATCTCGAGCGACGCGCCGTCAAGGTTCGCACGTTCAAGTGACGCGCCTTGAAGCTGTGCACCGACGAGTATCGTGCCCTGAAGCTGCGCACGGTCGAGCCATACGCCCTTAAGCTGAGCAAGCCCGAGATTCGCCCGCTGAAGCTGAGCACCGGTGAGATCGGCCCTCGTGAGGACCGCGCGCTCGAGCCACGCACCCCGCAGATCGCGACCGCGCAAATCGATCAGGTGCTGCTTCCATTCCACCTTCTTCGGATCGTCGATCTTCAGCGCCTCGTAAATATCGAAGCCGGGTAGGACCAACGTATTCGAAATAAAACTCCGTCGGCGGCGTGTCGTGTAGTCGACGGGGCCGGTAAAGATCCGGGCGCGGAGGAACCCTAACGCCGCGTGGTAAGGAAGATGATCCTCCTGCCATTCGCCGGGTATTGTCGCGAGGGTCCAGGCGAAGAACATTGTGCAGACGGCCAGCACGACGGCGATCGACGTCACCACCGGCGACCTCCAGGAGCGCGCCTTCGAGTGATTAGCGGAACTACGAAGGATTTTGATGCCCCAGAGCCACCAGATCAGGCCGAGATCGAGAACGAGAGCGATCCGGTTTAACCAAGTGATCCACCAGTTATGGTACGGAAGGAACTGAATTTGGAGCAGCAGCAGGAGCGCGAGCGGCGCGACGACCAAGGTCACCCATAGTATTGCCGCCAGCATTCGGCCAAGGGCCGCCGTGCGGATCTCGTCCGGGCCGCCGAGAAATTGCACAAAGATATTGCTGGGGAGCTGCTGTGCCAGGCCGGCTCGGATTTCCGACGCTCTTGGCTGCAGGGCAGGTCGGCGACCTGATCTCCGAGTTGTTTATGGAATTGTCGTACCCGGTCCGCCAGCAGGGCAAGGTTGACCAGGATATAGGCGTGGGTGATGACGAGTAGCAGCGGCGCCAGAAAGAAGAAGGCAAGCAGTGGCAACTCAATATTGAGGAACGGCAGCTTGACCGGATTTTGCAACAGGAGGTCGGCGTGAGTGACCGCGCCGACGGCGACGCCGAGGTAAAACAGGACGAAAAGGTACGAGAGCCACAACCCGCCGCTTACGGCGGCGCTGTCCTCGACGGACTTTCGGAATGCGTCGAGATCTCCGGCTTTGGCAACAATCGTGGGAACCGGCTGGATCGCGTCCACGCCCGCCCGCGATCCCTCATCATAGAAATCGTCTGCAGCCATTTCATCGAGACCAAATGTGCGCTCAGCTTCGCTAGTCCGGGTCCGGGTATCCCTACCTAGTGTGGCGGATGCTGAAGACCGCGTCAGCGGCCGTCAAACGTTGACCGATATATTTCCGGCTCAGCAGATTTTCGCCCCCCAGTTCCGCTTTTTTCGGCCGCTGCCACAGCCTTGCTTGCGGGAGGCAGGGGCCGGAGGTTCAAATCCTCTCACTCCGACCAGCACAACCCTTTGAAATTCGCTGTTAGTTTCCCGATCCGGCGGAAGCCTTCAGCGGCAATTGACGGCGGAACGTTGCGGGAATCGGCGGTACGTGTTGGCACGTTTTTGACACGCGGAAAATCGGCGTGCCTGATCGGTTCTGCCGCTGTGCGGCGAGCGAGAAGATTTAGCGTCAGAGACTGGCGAGAGCGGCCCGGGCACCGGCACCAAACGTTAGATTATGACTGCTAGTTGACCCGGCCGGGCGGGGTCTTGTTGGCGAGCTCGGTCACGGCGGCCATGATGCGGCGCCAAGTCGTCGCCCCGTCATCGTCGCCGGCGATCGCTAGTTCGTCAGCTCGTGCAGCGCTTTCGTCAAGCGCCTTTTCTCCGTGGCGCTTGATCATGAGCATCGCCGCCCGCCAAATATCCATCTCGGGTATCAAAGCCGGAGGCTCATGAAATCACCACCCGGCCCTCCGATGACGCTCGGCAATGCGGCGAACGCGAAGGTGCGGTTGATCGTGTTGTGTAAGGCGTGCGGCCACCAAGTCGAGCCCGACCCTGTCGAGATAGTTGCTCGATACGGCGCGGCCACGCCGGTTCTGGATTGGCGCGATCGGCTCGTGTGCTCAAGCTGCGGGAGCCGAGACGTTGAGATGGTGGTGACCGGTACCGAACGGCGATAGCTCGCCTACTGTCGCCGTCGCTCCTGCCGCGGCGCTCGCCCGGGATCGCGTTCTTCCGGTGTCGGCCGCCGAGCGGGCGGTAGCGGTGCATAGCGGCGGAGCTTCTGCGCGAGTTCTGGCGGCGATGCCGGTCCGATCTGGCCAAATTTGCCGAGGATCTCGCGCAAGAGCCGGATGCGCGGCGACAGCGGGTAGCGGTCGGCTTCGATCGTATCTACTAGCAGATTGAGGAGCGCGAATGTCTCCTCATCGGTTAGGTCAAGCGACACGGTAATCCGCCGTTAGGTGCGCGCCAATAGGGCCATCATCGCTCCGGCGAGCACCGCCATGACAGCGGCGCGGAAGAGCATGCGGGCGAACTTGGGGAGCGTTGGCGGCATCGCCGCAGGGCGCGCGATGAGGGTTTATCACCGGTAAAGGAGCTACCTGCGGGACTACGACGCCACCTTCCGGCGTCAACCTTCGTTAAGGGCGCAGGCGCCGGCTGCTCTAGTGGTGAAAATCATACGCCCGGTACCCGGTTCGGAGGGCGGCTCGCACCCTTTCCGGCCATTCGGTCCAACGCAGAGGCTCCTGCAGCGTCCGGGAGTGGGCTTAGCCTTTGGGCTTACCCCAACCAAATACGCTACTGCCGATGCTTACGATACTACTCAACCTATCGTCTCCTCTTTGTACCACGGCAGAGAACGTGGCGTTCAAGAAACATATTGCTGCGAACTGCACCGCTAGGGTGCGAATAGCGGGATCAGTGACCGAGTGCCATCCGAGCAACACAGCGACGCCAGGGCCTAGCGCAACAATTGCCCAACGTCCGACAGCACTTAACTGACCCTGCCAACCGAAATGGGCGTCACTTGTCGCGTCCGTCCCTAGGCCGACCAGACCGTCCAAGTTGCCGGTCGCTGCAACCACCAAGATTTCGCCGATCGCCCTAGCTAGATGCTCGGGTGTGTCGGGTTTCGGGGTGATAAGCCAGCTGAACTTCTCGCGAAGCCCGGCCGCCACCGTCTTTATATTAGATTGGACAATTGCTTTAGCGGTGCCACCTTCACTGGCAGGTATAATCCGTAGCATTGACCCTTCGAGGATGCTTGCTGCCTGACTGAGATGAGCGGCAATTTGACGCCTATAGGCAAAGCTGCGCCATTCGCCTGCTTTTCCAGAACTAGCAAGAGTGTATGCAACGCGCAATTCGTGAACCAGGGCTACATCAGCTGGCAAGCGCCAACGGAAGAATGCATCTAAGAGACGAAATGACAAATACATGATGAATATAAAATACAATGCTATTAAGGCGGCATCTACGCCAACATACCAAAGCTTGCGCGGATCTACAGTGAACACCAATATAGCCCCGAACCCGCCAAACATAACGATACCAAGCAGTCCTACTAATCGGAACGATGAGCGGTGGACCTGCCTGACCTGCCAGCCGAATAAGGGTGCCACCATATTAAAGTAGATATTTATCAAGGATACCTGACCGCCACGTGTCTGTAATACCTGATTTTTGATGAATCGCCTGTCTTCTGGCAATTTTTGTTGAGGGGGCTTAAGAAAATTCCAAACGCCTAGAATGAAAAAGAGGAAAAAAACTGCGAGGCTGCTGATATCCGAATCGCGTAGCTGATTTAGAAGAGACGATTCATCTGGCTTACTATTCTGATACTGCAAGATGAAGAAATATGGAATGAGAATTATGAGAGAAACAGGAATAGACAACAAAGCACGCTCCTGTTCGTGTACCTTATACATGATGGCACTTCTGAATAGGCACGGCACCGCATTCGACACCTCTTTTGGCGGGATTCCCAAGCGACGCAATGAACGGCCAATTTCTTGCGTTTTTGCGCGCTCGTCGCGCCATTGTCGCTTAAACCTCAAAGGCATCGCCGCGGTACCCCCTCCAATCGACAGCGAGCGATCTCGGTAGATGTGTCGTGCTTAATTGGTTGCGCATAGTTTCAGTAGCTCGCAAGCAATTTTTCGCATTGTAGAAATGCAGAGGGGTTGGCAGGTGCGTCGATTCCCCGTCGACGTTTCCACAAATCAAGATCATCTTCGCGCCGCGGCGCTGGCATGTGGAGCAATCACTTAGCTTGCGCAGAAGTCCGGTGTGAATGACCGCCTCCACCCATAGCTCACCAACAGCGCCGGTACTAAGCATTAGATGTGGCCCTTCAGGACTCGAACTTTGGCCCCTCGAAAATTTTGGTGAGACGGTTCGGGCCAGCGGCGATTGTAGGGACATGCGTGGGCGATCCTTGGTCCTCGGCTCCGGAGCGGCGGCGAATCGGCTCGCGGGCCGCCCGCTATGCCGACTGGAAGAGGAACCGATGATCAATTACTGCTCAGCCGCGTTCCTGTTCGCGACCGCAGTCATTCTGGCCTTGACACCCCGGCTTCGGCTGGGGGCCAGAACAATCAACCCAATTGGGGCACCGTCGCCGGAGCGGCGCCGCCGGCGGCGCCTTTCGGCCCGGTGACTTTCCACAGGAAATGTTTTGGCGCATCGTCCCCGGCGCTTCCTTGCAGCTTTGCCCGCGCCCGGCCCCTCACGGTTCGATATTTGGGAACGGCCTTTCTATCCGCTCGCGATCCCGCTCGCGCCGCCGATCGGCCGCCATCTCCGCGAGGGGCCGGCCAGCGCGTCCAGGATGCGCAACCTCGTCCCTTGGCACGGGTCAGGGCCTCGACGATACCTGAGTCAGTCGTCAGGCCATAGGCGCCGCCAATATCTCGCGCTCTGCGTTGTTAATCGCGCGGACCGCGAAGGCAGCCCAGTTCTCTTCCGGGGTAAAACGAACAGCGATGGCTGCTCCCAAAACCACGGCGGAGACCGGCAGCGTCGGGGCAAACGCGGCGCGCGCAGTGATAGAGCACAGAGAACACGCAAAGTTATGTCATATAAAAGCAAACTCTCTCTTGAACACGTCGTCAGGTTGTTGGGGAAGACGGCGGCTTGACTTCGCACCGCGCGGTCACACATGCCGAAGGCGATCCAAGCATGGAGTTCTTTCAAAGGAGGAATCTATGCTCGACATTCTCGTGAAAATGCCACCATTTTCCACTGCATCGCGTCTTTCGTCTTCATCGTTGATCGCACGCGGCTTTGTTGCAAAAATCAAAAATTATAAAAGAAAATTGGGCCGTTGACGGGCGGCTTATGCTAACCGTCCTTGACGGGCCGGCGAGCGCGATCGAGTCCGCGCGCACCGGGGAAGGAAGCGCGCGCGCCTTGGCGCGGGCGTGAAGATAGGGCACAAACCGAAAGCTCGCTGCGCATCAGCGGCGCAAAGCGATCAAGCGCCGCGACCGGCGAGATGAAACGCTTGCCGAGATCGGGCGCAGCTACAACGTCAGCCCGGCGATGATTTCGCGGCCCACAGAGTGACCGGCACACAATAGCCACAAATCGCCTCAGTATAGGCGAGCATAGGCGGCGATGAGTGCCAAGGGGTGATCCAAACCATTCGGTGCCAAGTGGGTGCTAATTCGGCTTCCGTTCTCCGGCCGCCGTCTTGCGCCGCCTGATCTGCCGGTGCTAAGGGGTTGTCGCGCATACCCCGCGTCTATCCACTCATCGGTGGAGGGGTGGCCGAGTGGCTGAAGGCGGCGGTTTGCTAAACCGTTATACGGCGATAATCCGTATCGTGGATTCGAATCCCATCCCCTCCGCCACATCAACTTATCGGGTCAGCAGAGTTTGCTCGGCACCGGAAGTGGGCTCGCGATCGACCATCGGGCCCGTCGCCGGCGGGTCATCAACCGGTGCGGGACGATGAGCGTCTTTGCTGGACCCAAAAAATTAGTGCTTATAATGAATAACTTAGGTCATTTCTCCCACTCTGCTCCGTAACCCAAACGAGCCGAAGGAACGTACCACCGCAACTTCGCCTTGGGTTCCGAGCAATCTTAGGTATATTAACGGCGGTCCGGCGGTCCGCCGTCGATGCAGCTGCGCGGTGGCGCCGGTGGAGTCTCACCCGCGACCGGCCCTCGCACTCGGCATCCAAAGGGCCGTAACACCCGGCGGTCGGGTACGACTTGCGACAACCGCCAACGGAGGTCAGCCATTATGACAAGGAAGACGTCGAAGACCAGCAACCGAATTGCCGCGGCAGCGGCCGTCCTCGTCACGCTGCTGTTGTCAGCCTGCGTATCGCAGCAGCAATACGATACGATAGTGGCCGAGAACAATCAGCTCAAGGCACAGATCGCGGCGGCGCAGGCACAGAACTCGTTCGTCGAAGCCGGTGACCTGCTGTTCCCGGAGGGCGGTTACAGGCTCAGCCCGGCCGGCCAAGCGGAGCTCACCAATAACATCGTCCCCAAGCTCAGGAACCTCCCCCCGAACGCCAAAATCGTCGTCTACGGCCATACCGACAATCTTCCGGTTGGACCCGGGCTGCAGCAGCAGGGGATTCCGGACAATCTGGTGCTGTCAACGCGGCGCGCCGCCGACGTGGTGACTTATCTGATATCCCAGGGCGTGCCCGCGGCCAGCATTTCAGCCAAGGGCTTCGGCGACACAAGGCCGGTCGCCTCGAACGATACGCCGCAGGGCCGGGCACAGAATCGCCGGATCGAAATCACCATTCAGGGCCCCGGCTAACGGGTGACGCGATCGGTAAACACGGAGGGTAGAGGCTCGGGTGCCCGGGCTTGCGTTCCCCAGTCGCATTCAACCAATACGACCAGGAGGTATCGTCTATGATCACGAAACTAGCTGCCGCCACCGGCACGCTCTGCCTCAGCGCGCTGCTTCTGTCGGCTTGCGTCTCGCAGACACAATATGATGCGGCGGTAGCCGAGAACCAACAGCTTAAGGCGCAGCTCGCAGCGCTGCAGGCGCAGCAGAAATATGTTGAGGCGGGTGACTATCTATTCCCATCGGGCGGCTTTCAGCTGAGCCCCGCCGGCCAGGCCGAGCTCGCCAACAATATCGCCCCCAAACTCAAGGGGCTCCAGAACGCCAAGGTCGTGGTCTACGGCTTTACCGACAATGTTCCGGTTGGGCCCGAATTGCAGCGGCAGGGCATTCCGGACAATCTCGTCCTGTCGACCCGGCGGGCTACTACGGTCGTCAATTTTCTGATTTCGCAAGGGGTCAATCCCAACATCATTTCGGCTAAGGGGGTCGGCGACACCCGACCTGTCGCCCCGAACGATACGCCACAGGGCCGGGCACAGAACCGCCGGATGGAAATCACGGTTCAGGGTCCGGGCGCCTGACGGCAAAAGCGCGGAGCGGGGAGCACGACGTGGAACGAGCTATTCTGGCCTCGTTCCGCACTCCGCAGTTGGCTGGGCCGTTGCAGCGCCGACTCGCCGACACTAGGCCGGGCGGCGACACGTCGCTCAGCGAGCACGCGAAAAACTTGCTTTGAGATGGGGTGCCGATTAGCCTTTTCGTCGGCGAATTGACCCTGTCGGGTCTGTAGTCCGGGGAGAGGGGCATGAGGTGTACGGCTGGGTTCGCCGCGGATTGTGTCGCGGCGCGAGCCACCGGGGCAGCCACCTAGCGCGTGATTTCGCGTGTCGGTTAGTTCGTACGTAAGCCTCCGGGGAAGGCCGCCTGGCGCCGCATGGCCGGTTGAGGCCTGATGTCCGCACGGGTGCAAGGATTGGTGCTTGCACCGGTGCAAAGGACATTGGATGGCCAGAATGGAGATCATT
>Ga0306926_10001696_pt1 | contig 22044 bp, 16 predicted proteins | sample flu12Cox44000178_FD_203759 | JGI IMG/M metagenome (GOLD analysis project Ga0306926, IMG submission 203759) | Lab enrichment of tropical soil microbial communities from Luquillo Experimental Forest, Puerto Rico - flux8day.12C.oxic.44.000.178 (v2)... | ecosystem: Environmental > Terrestrial >...
TTCACGCACCGACCTAAGATCGCCACGTTTGGATTCATAAGAGCTCTGCCGAGGATCACCGGGCTGGCGGGAAAACGAAGGCGGCCGGCGCTATAATAAACCGTACACTTCTTCTGATTCATTTGATTCATTCACAAACCAGCGTGCGATGACCCAACGGACAAAAGAAAAAGCCAAAGCGGCTGCGGTGGCGAGTGTCGGCGCCGGAGTCGGCGGCGCGGGCGGCGCCTCGGTGGGCGTTTTGGAACTCGCCGCCATGGGTACTGCGACCGAACTAACGGCGGGCGCGATAATCGTAGCCGGAGCCGCTGCGGGAGCGGCTCTGTTTCTCGCCGGATGGGGCCTTTACCAAGTCCTGACGAAACCCAACAAGAAATCCTGAGGGCCTTCGCGGGGCGCCGTTACGGAACACTCGCGCCTTTGGCGAGCGGCTAATCCAGGCTACCCGCTTCGACGAGCGGCCGGGCGCTCGATTCGGCTACCGTCCTCAAATGTCCTTCATCCCGCCGACCGGATCGATTCCGAGATGAGCTTCAGGCTTTCGACTACCTGCCATCGGTCTCCGGCTTCGATCTGGTTTTGGCCCCGGATCGAGAGCGCGCCAATCCTAGTCTTCGGTGTCCCGCTCGGCGAACGCCGGTCGAAGGGTGAAGCGAGGGGTGGAGGGTGGTTTGCAGGGGTTGCTCGTTAGTGTTGTCCCAGCCCAACGCACCGGAGCCCGACTGCTTCGCACACCCCACGCGCGATCGGTCCCGGCAGGCAACAGGGGGATGAGCCGACAAACGCTGCCCAATTTTGCGGCGGAAGTTCCCCTGCCGCCAATTTACCTGGATCGCACGGCAAGCCTATCTCTGCGCCGGGGGGGTTACCGAAGCAGGTCTCTCGGACCCGAGGAGGCTTATCCGCCCGATTGCGCTCAGCACAGCGGTCATCTGGGTGGAAAGCGGCTCGGAGGCTGGAAGATAAAGAAAACACGAGTCTCCAGTTCGAAAGCACGCTCCTCGGACGGGCGTAGGCCGACCCATGGGTCGGTTGCGAACTTTTGTGGCCGTCTCGTGACGGGCGAGGGCCGAGAAAATAACAAAAACTCGTTGTATCGAGTCACCGAGTTTCCCCTTCGTCACTCGTGAACGGCTACCGCTTCAGGCTCACCACAACAGGGCAAGCGGTTCGAGGTGCGGGACGGTAATTTGACGAATCCTGCGATCCCCAAATCGAATCGGCAAGGACCCCTTATTGGTATTCGATACTCCCGCCGGTTTCGAGAGTGTAGGTCGAGCGCCGACCCAAAAATCCGGAGGAGGCGGTGCGGACCCGAGCGCCACCTACCTGGGTGAGGTTGGCCCGCGCCCGGGGCGCTGTGGTAACGGCGTCGTGGTGCGTTTTTTTGAGCGCTTCAGTCTCTGCTGCGACCGAGGAGGTGTCGCCTACCGGGAGCAAAACGGCAGTCTCGGTAGCGAACTCACTCAAAAGGCCTTTGCGCCTGCTTCGGCAACGGCGTGGTCTTGCTGGCCCGACCCGCCGCTGACGCCGATCGCGCCCATGACCTCGTCGCCTCGTTTGAGAGGGATCCCGCCGGCGAAAATCATCACGCGGCCGTTGTTGGAAGCGTGGATTCCGAAGAACTGGCCGCCGGATTGGCTGTGCTCCGCCAGGTCTTTGGTTGCAATGTCAAAAGCCCGCGAGGTCCAGGCTTTCTTGATCGAAATGTCGACGCTTCCTATCCAGGCCTTATCCATGCGGGCATGGGCGACCAGGTTGCCGCCTCCGTCCACCACCGCAATATTCATCGGCTGGCCGACTTCTTGAGCTTTCTTTTCAGCAGCAGCAATGATCCGTCGTGCGTCTGCGAGTGTGAGCATTCTGACCCTCCACCAAGAATAGATCTCACGAATCGTTTGCCGGCAACACCTTGAAGGGCGGAATGGTACGGTCGCGCACGAAACCCGCCACCGCGCCCCGGTCACGCGAATCTCCCAAGAGTTCCACCAGATCTGGGCCGGCATCTCGCGTGAATCCCGGATGGCCGCCACACGGGTCCCGGTGTCTTCGTTCTCGTGCTGAAACTCCGGCGTGCCGCGTGTGACGCACGTGGCAGCCGAGAGGCGGTGGCGGCCCGCCGGCGGCCTGGTTCGTTCTCTTGCTGAGCCAATGGCCATGCCGCCCATTCCGCCTTGGCCCGCTTGATCGCATAGGCCAGGTTCGACTATACTCCGCTCAATGACTGTTGCTTGACTGGGCAGCAGAGCGGAGCCGAAACAGGAGGCACGCGTATGAGGATATGGATCAAAACGTTAACGGGAATTGCGGTGTTGGCGGCTTTAGGTATGGTGACGGGAAACAGATGGACGCCAGCCGCACAAGCGCAGGCCCCCACCCTCCAGAAAAAACCGAAGGACACGGTCGAATACAACCTGTTCAACGCTGTCATCAAGGACATTCAGGACAACAATTCGGGCCAGGCGATCAACGATCTCAATACCTGGACACAGAAGTATCCTGATTCGGATTACCGAGACGATCGTCTGTACTATTTCATGCAGGCCTACAGTAAGGCGAGTGCGCCTCAACCGGACAAGGTCGTCGATTACGGTTCTCAGCTGGCGGCGAAGGGCTTGGCCGCGACGTTTCCGGATCCGAAAGAAGGCCCCACTATTATCCTGAACGTCCTGTATTTGCTGACCGCGACGATTCCCACCTTGCCCAACCCCACGCCGGATCAGGTGGCCTTAGGCATCAAATCGGCACACGATCTATTGGACTACCTGCCGGGTTTCTTCGCTCCGGACAAGAAGCCGCCGACTACCCCCAATCTGGCCTGGACCCAGGCCCGCACGCAATTGGAGACGACGGCGAAGAAGTCGCTCATCGCGCTGGCCCTGGCGCCGGGCAACGCGGCCATGGCAAAAAACCCTCAGGATTGCGTGGGCGCCGAGGCGGATTATCGGAAGGAGCTCCTAGTCTACCCCGAGAGCTCGGTGCTGGCCTATCAACTGGCGTTGGCGTATCGCTGCCAGCAGAAGGAGAGCCCCCAGAAAATTCCGCTCGCGGTGTATGAGTTCGAACGCGCCGCAATCATCGATCCCTCGTTAGCGGGTGGCGCCGATCCGAAGAAGATCCAGGAGTTCGCCGATAACGCGTATATCACCGTGCATGGCAGCAACGAGGGACTGGACCAGCTCAAGCAACAAGTGAAATTGGCGTCGCTTCCTCCGCCGGGTTTCACCATCAAGACGGCTGCTCAGATCGCGCAGGAGAAAGAGGCTCAGTTTGAGCAGAGTAACCCTCAGCTGGCCTTGTGGATGAAGATCAAGGGCCAATTGGCGGACACCAATGGCGAACAGTACTTCAACGATCAGTTGAAGAACTCGGCGGTCCCAGAACTTCGCGGAACCTTGATCGAGGCCAAACCGGAATGCCGTCCCAAGGAACTGCTGGTGGCGGTTCCACTGCCGGACTCACCTAAGCCGCTGCGGGCAGAAATCACGCTGAAGCTCAACCTGCCTCTGAACGGCGAGCCCGAACCTTTCGGCGATTTCCACTGGGAAGGCGTCCCCTCGGCCTTCACGAAAGATCCGTTCATGCTCACCATGGATACCGAGAGGACAAAGCTCGACGGCCTCAGCACCATGCCGTGTACGCCGGCTCGGCGAAGCGGCGTCCGAAAGAAGCGGTAGCCTCCGGCGCCCATCACTTGGGCGGACGACCGAACAGGTTCTTGGGGATCATGGCGTGCACGCCCTTGGTGCCGTCGACGAGTTGAGTGATGGCGAGATCGACGGCCACGCTGGTGAAGGCGTAGGCGTCGTCCCGGCTGAACTTTTTTTCCGTCATCAGAAAGTCGAGGGTCTCGAGAGCGCAGAGCCGCGCCGCCTTAGTCAGATCCGCATCGAGCCCCATCGTGATGTAGTAATCCGGGGTCTCCGCACGGGGCCAGTTCAGATGCATGTCGTGGTGCAGGACGAACTGGAACACGCCTGTCAGCGAGGTTTCCATAGCGGTGATATCTACTTCACCGTTGCCCATACCGGCATGCCCGTCTCCCACTTCGAATAAGGCTCCCGGTGCGTGCACCGGAATGAAGAGGGTAGTCCCGGCGACCAGTTCCTTGTTATCGAGGTTGCCGGCGTGAACGCCGGGGGGTGCGCTGTTGACTTTAGCCGAGTCGGGGGGCGCGACGCCCATGCTGCCGAAGAAGGGCTTCAGCGGGAGGTCGATGCCGGGGCTAAAGTGGCCGACCATGCGTTTGCCGTCAAGAGGGATGATTTTTGTTTTGCCTTGGGGAAACAGGTCCGCCAGAAACCCGTTCCGGCCTGCCGTATTATACGCGTATGGGACGTCGAGCCGAATGTTGCGGATGCGAACTTCCAGAACGTCCCCGGGCATGGCGCCTTCAATCGCGACCGGCCCGGTCAACAGATGGCCGCCGGGACCGCGTTTTTCCGGAGGCACCTCGGCATAGAGGCGTCGAAGCTCCGGCTGGATCTGGTCCGCGGGCAGGCCTGCGCTTTCGAGCGTCTGTGGATTTCCCGAGACGGTCTGGATGGTCACCACGTCGCCCGAGCGCACCATGAGCACCGGTTTCGCGCCGGCCCAATAGTATCCCCAGGCGAGGGTTTCGGGCGCAACCTTCAGTTGATATTGGGCCGCCGGCAAGGCGCTGGCGGCCAGCAGAGTCGAGGCGAGCAGGCGACGCATGGTTCTGTTTATGGTGACACACTCACGGGTCGCGTTCCTCCTAGCCGCAGGGCGCCTCGAGGGGCTCGAGCGGCTTCAAAGCCTTACCGCCGCTGGGAGAGGGTAACGGTAACCTCGAAAGGCTTGCCGGCGCGGAGGACTTTGACGCGCACGGCATCGCCGGGCATTTTGGTTCGCAGGGCGTAGGTGAAGTCGTACAGATTCTGAATCGGTTTGCCGTCGAATTCGACCATTACATCATCGGCCTTCAGTCCTGCCTTGGCGGCAGGGGATCCCGGAGTCACATCCGAGAATTTGACGCCATTGGTGCCTTCGCCGAAATCCGGAACAGAGCCGAAATAGGGACCATAGCCAGAGACGGCCGACGATGAACCTACGGCGCCTTCGCCGTGCGTGGTGGGCGCAATGCGGACGAACAACGGGCGGTCTGCTGCGTCGCGAAGGTTATCGGCCACGTCTGCCACCAGGCGGAGCAGCTTGGTGGCTTCCGGCGCATCAATTTTGTCCCAGGTGTCGCTGGGTTTGTGGTAGTCGCTGTGGAGGCCGGAGAAGAAGAACAGAACCGGAACCTGCTTGGAAACGAATTCCATGTGATCGCTCGACCCATATCCGGAGGTTTCGGAATAGTCCAGATGCATGCCGTACTTCGGGGTGACGCGGTCGAGCACGGAGCGAAGCGTCGATCCGGTTCCGGCGCCGCCGACATATACCTTGTCGTTGCGAATGCGCCCGATCATGTCCAGGTTGATCATGGCCACGGCCTTGGCGAGCGGGTAATCGGGATGTGTGACATAGAAGCTGGAACCCAGCAGGCCGAGTTCCTCGCCCGCGAAGGCCACGAATAAGACGCCGCGCTTCTGTTTCGGCTCGGCCGAGATCTCGCGGGCCAACTCGATCACACCGGCGGTGCCCGAGGCGTTGTCGTCGGCCCCGGGATGAATGGTACCGACCAGACTGGGTGCCAGCGAATACTGTTCGCCCAAGCCAAGGTGATCGTAATGGGCGCCGATGACCACATATTCGTCGGTTTCGCCAGGCAGATATCCGGCCACGTTATGCACGGTCTTAACGGCGCGCTCCAGGTCGAGAGTGACGTCGACCGTCATCGAATTCGGGAACGCGAATGACTGCGGTTTAAGCGTTTCGTCGATGGTGGCCATGAGCGTATCGAGGTTCTTGCCCGCATCGGTAAACCAGCCGTCGACCTTAGCTTCCTCCACCTGCAAGAAAGCAATCCCGGCATTGGCGGGTCCGGCGGTGCTTCCGAACGGTTCCAGCTTGTCGGGCTCATTGCGGTGATTGGCGCGGTCCTTGATGAGGATCACGCCAGCTGCGCCGTGAATCTTCGCGTTCGAGGCCTTGCTTGAGTACTGCATGTGCTGGGTGAAGTTCTTGCCTTCGAAAACGCTTTTCTCGTCAAATTCCTGAGGTTCGTGCTGCAACATCAGGACAACTTTACCCTTTACGTCGATTCCCGCGTAGTCGTCATAGTTGTATTCAGGAGCTGTGATGCCGTAGCCGACGAAGACGACGGGGCCAGAGAACTTGCCCGCGGAAGAAAAGTTGAAAGGGACGAAGTCCTCCGGAAAACTGAGAGTCGTTGTCCGCCCGTTTTGAACGTAGCGGAAGCGGTTGGCGCGGCCCAGGCGGGCATTGGTGGTGACTTCGAAGGCCTGGTAGAAGCTCTTGCCGTCCGCCGGCTTAAGACCGAAGCCTTGAAACCTCGTGGCGATGAAAGCGGCGGCCTTCTCCAGTTCGGGGCTGCCCGTGGCCCGGCCTTTCATGGCAGGGGAGGCTAGATACTTGACGTCGTCCAGGTAGGCGACGGGATCGAACGTCGCCGACGCAGCAAACCCTGTCCACGAGAGCGAATAAAAAGCGGGCACGAGCCCGAGCTTCCACAGGTTCATGTCTAAACCCTCCGAGTGCAGCGGAGTCTATTTCTTCTTCAACGGCGAGCCGGGCGGGGCGGCCTGTTGAGTCAAGCCCGGAAGATCGAGTTTGACCGTGCAGCCGCAGTCTTCACCGGCATTCTTGGCCGTCTTTTGATATTCAATCTCGTAGTCGATGATGGAGCTCAGGGTCGGCCAGTCGACGGCGGAGGTGACACGGCGCCCGTTGATAAACAGGGTCGGTGTCGAATCCACCTTGACGGCGTGTCCATCAGCGATATCTTTGTCGACCTCGGCTTCTGTCGCTTTGGAGTCCATACAGCTCGCCAGCTGTGCCGGATCGATGCCTTTTTGACTCTTTGCCCACTCGAGGATCTGGTCCTTGAGGTTGTCAGCGGTGATATCGGATTGCTTATCGAAGATCCAGTCATGATAGGCCCAGAAGGTGTCGGCATTTTGCTTGTACACACATCGAGAGGTCATGGCGGCCGCGCGTGCCCACGGGTGCAAAGACTGGAGGGGAAACTGTTTGAAATAGAAATGCACCTGTGTCGGGTAGGCAGACAGCAGGTTCTGGCGCAGCACGCCAGCCTCATTCTTGCAGTACGGGCACTCGAAATCGCTGAACTCGACGATGACGACCGAGGCGCCGGTGGTTCCCAAATTGGGGGCGCCATCGGTCTTCAACTTATCCAAGTCGTTTTTGAACGGGTTCTGATTGATATTGTAGAAAGTGAAGTTGCCTTGCACGATCTTGGACCCGTCCTTGGAGATAAGAAACGGGAAATCCTGGTGAGCTTCACCGAGAGAAGCGGAAACGGTCAATTCCAGGTAGCCGGCAAAATCGGACGGCTTTGGGTCACTGATCCGGAGGGCGACCTTGTTGTCCATCACATACATGTGGCGTACGTAGGCTTCCAGAGTGGGCTTGTCCAAAGCGGACTTGGTTTGGGCCGGCCCAAGGGCCGCCAACAGCAGCAGGGCCGCTATAAAACGGGACAACAATCGCGCCATATTGTCCATATTGTACTGGAAACGGCCTCGGTTCGCCGCTTTTTCGTATAGTAAAGGCATGGTGCGACTCTCCGCGGTCCTGCTGCTGGCGTCGAGCGGGTGGGCCGAGACAGCGCCGTTTACCATCGAACAGGTCCTAGGCTCGGCGTTTCCCACCGAGCTGAGCGCCGCGCCTTCGGGCGGCCGAGTGGCGTGGGTCTCGAACGCGCGGGGAGTGCGGAACATCCTGGTCGCGGAGCCGCCGGACTATCTGGCCCGCAAGATCACTTCTTACGCCGAGGACGACGGCCAGGAGCTTTCCGACCTGCGCTGGACGCCGGACGGCCGCGCGATCGTCTATGTCCGCGGCGAGTCGGCCAACCGTGCGGGCGAGTATCCAAACCCGGCCAGCGATCCGCGAGGTGCCGAACAGGCGGTATGGGTGGTGCGATTGGACCGCTCAGCGCCGCGAAAGATCGGCGAAGGCAGTGCGCCGGCGGTCTCGCCGCGCGGCGAGCGCGTGGCCTTCATTCGCGGCAGCCACCTCTGGTGGGCGCCGCTCGACGGCCAAACGGCGCCGGCCGAGCCCTTTCAGGCACGCGGCCGATCCCAGCGCCCGCAGTGGTCGCCGGACGGGAGACACCTTAGCTTCGTCAGCGACCGCGGCGATCACCGGCTCATCGGAGTCTATGACATCGCCGGCGAGCAGTTGCGTTATCTCGACCCGAGTACGGATCTGGACGGCGAACCGGCGTGGTCGCCGGACGGCCGTTCGATCGCCTTTCTGCGCGAGCCGAGCCATGAAGGCCAGCGCATTTTGGGCGCGCGCCGCGCCGACGACCCTTGGTCGATTCGGATCGCCGACGCCGCCACCGGCAAGGGGCGGGAAGTGTGGAAGGCGCGGGAAGGGCAGGGCAGCGTCTTCCGCGAAGTGCGCGCGGACAACCAGGTCCTTTGGACTTCCGACGGGCGTCTCGTTTTCGCCTGGGAAGGCGACGGCTGGACGCATCTCTATAGCGTCTCTACCGAAGGCGGGCGGGCGTCGCTGCTCACCCCCGGCGAGTTTGAGGTCGAGTACGTTGCGCTGGCGCCTGGCGGCCGCGAAATCCTGTTTAACTCCAATCAAGGCGACAGCGACCGCCGGCATTTGTGGAAAGTCGCTGCGGCCGGAGGCCCGCCCGCGGCGTTGACATCGGGGCAGGGAATCGAGTGGTCCCCGCGCGGAACGTCTGACGGCAGAGCCGTGGCCTTCTTCCGCTCCTACGCACAGCGCCCCGCGCATCCGTCGGTCCTGATCGGCAACCAGGTGCGGGACATGGACCCGGCGGCCATTCCTCCCGATTTCCCGGCGCAACGGATGGTGACACCCGAGCCGGTGACGTTTTCAGCCGCCGACGGCCTCGTGCTGCACGCCCAGCTGTTTCTGCCGCCCAACAGGTCTGCGCCCCGGGGGCCGGCCGTGGTGTTCTTTCACGGCGGATCCCGGCGCCAGATGCTGCTTGGCTGGCACTACATGGCATACTATCACAATGCCTATGCGCTGAATCAGTCTCTGGCGAATCGCGGATACGTGGTGCTGTCGGTGAACTACCGCAGCGGTATCGGCTATGGTTTGAATTTCCGCGAGGCCTTGGACTACGGAAGCTCGGGTGCGAGCGAGTATGCCGATGTCGAAGCTGCCGGCCGCTACCTCCGCGAGCGCGCAGACGTAGACCCCAACCGCATTGGCGCCTGGGGTGGTTCCTACGGCGGATATTTGACGGCGCTGGCACTGGCGCGGTCATCGGACGTGTTTCGTGCCGGTGTCGATTTCCACGGCGTGCACGACTGGAGCAAGGAGTGGGAGCTTGCTCCCACGGATCCGGCGGCCAAGATTGCGTTCCAGTCTTCGCCCATGGCCTTTGTGGATGGCTGGCGTTCTCCGGTCCTGCTGATTCACGGCGACGACGACCGCAACGTGCAGTTTGGCCAGACCGTGAGACTGAGCGACGCCCTGCGCCGCCGCAAGGTGGAATTCGAGGAGCTGATCTTCCCCGACGAAATTCACGAATTCCTGCTCTACCGCCATTGGCGGGAAGGCTATGAGAGGGCGGCGCGGTTCCTCGATCAGCACCTGGGTCACTAAGGGTCACCTGGCGGCGATTGAGGCGGCGCGAGCGCGCTCAAAGCCGCGGGTCCCACCCACCCGCGCGCGATCGGTCAATATACCGGCACCTCCCGCTTCTCGCGGGGCGGATAAACGTAGGGCGCGACCAGGCTCTCATTGCCATCGTTATCGATGGCCTTGACGCCGAAGCGCGCTTCATCGATGGACACATCTTTGAGCAAGTACTCGTTCACCTTGCCGACGAAGATTTCCTGGCTCCAGTCGGGCGCCGTGGTGGGACGCATGACGATGGCGTAGCCTTTGACCCCCGTTTCGCTCGAGGAGCCGCTCCACTCGAGGCGCGCGTCATAGCGCGATATGCCGCGTGAGATCCGCGGCACAAGCCGCCCTTTGTAAGCGCCGGTTTTGGCCTCGCGGGTGACGAGTGGCGGTTTTGGGCCGAGTGCCAAGCTGGCCGCCACCGCGGCGTTGACTCGCGCCACGCGCGCCGTGTACGGGACGGACACGTACGCTGGCAAGTCGGTCGCCGAATGCTGGTGCGCGTAGTCCTCGTTGGGCGTAGACAGCCTTACAGCGGCATAGCCTTCCCACTGGAAAGGCGTGTGGTCGCCGTTGCGACCCAGCCGATCCTGCATGAAGATCATATTCAGTGTCATCGACGGCAGGTATCGTTCTGCGATCCCGCGCGCATAACGCGCCAGCTCCTGCGAGGGTGAATCCAAGGTCTCGTCACTATAAAGGCTCACGGAGTTGGTGCTTGACCGTCCGTTGCCGCTGACTTCGCCGCCCACGATGTCGTTGTTGAGAACGGCCTCGATGACTCCGTTTTCCTTACGCGCCTGGGCCGCGTGGAGCGAACTGCCGACGAGCCCTTGCTCCTCGCCGGCGAAGGCGATGAACACGATACTCTTGCCGAACCGGTACCGGCTCATCACACGGGCCAGTTCCATCACGGTGGCGGTGCCGCTGCCATCGTCGTTTGCACCGGGCGCGGAAGCATCTGATTTGGTCCAGTCGTACCGCGGCCGTTCGGCCCGGTTCTCGTCGGGTTCGGGGGTTGGCTGGCCCGACAAAGGCACCAGGTTGAGCGAGTCATAATGACCGGTGATGAGCACCTGCGTTTCCGGCATCGAGACGCCGGGCAACACCGCCACCACGTTGTACAGGTCCACGTCCCGGAAAATACGGTCGCCATTCTTTTTGACCTTGAAGTGCTCCAGTCTGACCTGCAACCGCGGGCTGTAGCTCTTCAACTCGTCAAAGATCCATTGCCGTGCCGCCGCCACGCCTTCCGTTGAAAGCGTGTTGCGCGTGGGGAAAGCGGACAGCTTCTGGATAGTGGCTGCAATCCGCTCCTCCGAGACCGCATCAAGGATCTCCCGGACCCGCGGTTGGATGATCTTCTCCTGGGCGCACACAAGCCACCCACTGAGGGCGATCAGGCTGAAAAGTCTCATCTTGTAAACTCAATTCATCCCGGCTTTTGAAGAATTATGCAATGCCGGCCGCAAAATAGCCAGAGCCACCTTCCCGGGCGGGTTCGGGCGGGGAGCCTGGAAGATTACATAAGTCTTACAAACCACGGATGAAATCCTTGGTAGCGTAAGGGGGAACCTTCGCACCCGGGAGACCCTGTGAATCCTGATGTCACGGCCCTATCTGACCGCCAGAGAGTGAATTGGTTGGTCACAATCATTTTGGCTCTCGTCCACACGGGCGCTGTGGCGGCGCTGTTCCTGTTCAACTGGCGGGCCTTCGCTTCGGCGGTCCTGCTTGTGTGGATCGCCACCGGCTTCGGCATCAGCCTGGGCTACCACCGCCTGCATACGCATCGGTCTTATAAGGTTCCTCGCTTGCTAGAGTATTTTTTCGCCGTCTGCGGCACGGTCACGCTCGAAGGCGGACCGATTTTCTGGGTGGCCGTGCATCGGATCCATCATCAGAAATCCGATCAGCCAGGCGATCCGCACTCCCCGCGCGAGGGCGCCTGGTGGTCTCACATGGGCTGGATCCTGTTCGGGGAAGCCAAGCATAACAACACGCGCCTGATGGCGAAGTACGCGCCCGACCTGGCGAAAGACCGCTTCTATGTCTGGCTGAACGATTACCACTGGATTCCTCCAGTGATTGTCGGCCTGATGCTGCTGGTGGTGGGCGGCTTACCAATGTTTCTGTGGGGAGGCTGCCTTCGGACCGTAGTTGGCCTTCACGCAACTTGGGCGGTCAACTCGGTCACTCATTTATGGGGCTCGCGCCGGTTCGCTACCCGCGATGACTCCCGCAACAACTGGTGGGTGGCATTGTTCACCTTCGGCGAGGGCTGGCACAACAACCACCACGCCCATCCCAGTTCGGCGCGGCATGGCCTGGCCTGGTACGAGTTAGACATCTCCTGGATCACTATCAAATTTCTGAAACACCTCGGCGTTGCCCGATCGGTTCGAGTCGCGCGGCTCAACAGTCCCCTGGCTGAACGCGAAGCCGCGTAGGCATGCCCCGCGCCGCCCTCCTCTTAGGCGTAATCTGAAAGCATGGTTGTCGCGGGCCGTCGCCGCTCGATCGCGTTTTTCATTGCCCTCGGGGCCGGGCTGATCTCGGTCATCCTGCTTCTCTACATCGGCTGGGTTCTGCTCAACTGGCGCACGGGTATCCTGCTTTTTTTGGGTGTGCTGTTGCTGGCACTGATCATCACTGGAGTTCTTCTGAATACTTTGTTTCTGGTCCGCGAAATCCGGCGCAATGAGCAGCACGATGCGTTCATCAACGCGGTGACGCATGAACTGAAAACCCCGGTCGCCTCCATTCGCCTGTACCTGGAGACGCTGCAAACGCACACCGTCAGCGAGGAAAAACGGAAGGAATTTTACCGTATCATGCTGGAGGATAGCGACCGTCTGCTGGGAACGATCGAGCAGATCCTGCGCACCGGTCGCGTCGGTCCATCCCGGCGCAAGCTTTATCTGGCTCCGATTGATCTGGGCGCGGTAGTCGAGGGATGTCTGGCACGGGTCCGGAATCTCTATCAAGTGGCGCCGGAATTTCTGGAGTATCAACCCGGCCCGGCGGTTAGCATCTTGGGCGACCTGGACGAAGTCCAGGCGGCCGTCAGCAACCTTCTCGAGAACGCCGTGAAATATTCGGGCAGCCAGATCCGTGTTTCGGTAGCCATCGAACAGGTGGACGGAAAATACGTTTCGTTGCGCGTCAAAGACCAGGGGATTGGCATTCCACGCAGCGAGCTGAAGCGCATCTTCAAGCGTTTTCACCGTGTGCCCGGACTGCTGACCACGCGCGTGAAAGGAACTGGGCTTGGCCTGTTCATTGTCCGGTCTGTGGCGAAACGGCACGGCGGCCGCGCCTGGGCGGAGAGCGAGGGACCCGGCCGCGGCAGCACATTTCTGCTGCAGTTCCCGCTCGCCAAGTAAAGTTAACCGCCTGAAAGGCGGTGGTATCAGACCGGGAATTTAGTCATGAATCGCGTCCTGATTGTCGAAGACGAGCAACACCTGGCCGACGGCTTGCGCTTCAACCTGGAAGCGGAGGGCTATCAGGTGCGGGTCGTGGGCACGGGTGAAGCGGCTCTAGAGGTGCTGAGCGCTCCGGCGCCGCCGGTGGACGTGGTGGTTCTGGACGTTATGCTGCCGGGCAAGGACGGGTTCGCGGTCATTTCGGAAATGCGCCAGGCCGGACAGTTCATTCCTACGCTCATGTTGACGGCGCGCGGTCACTCCGCTGACGTGTTGAAGGGATTTGCGGCGGGTGCCGACGATTACCTGGCCAAGCCCTTCGACCTGGCCATTTTGATGGCGCGGATTCGAGGCTTGCTGCGGCGGGGCGAGTGGCTGCGTGCCTCTCTGAACCATACCGTGGCGGCTGCCGCGCAACCGCAGGACAGCTTTACGTTCGGGGAGAAATCGGTTCATTTCGACCGGCAGGAACTACGCGTTCGCGACCAGGTGTTGCCGCTCACTTTGATGGAGGCGAACCTTCTTCGCTATCTCGTCCAACACGAAGGCAAGCCGGTCTCGCGCAAGGCGATGCTCGAGGACGTGTGGGGATTGCACGAAGACACCGACACTCGTGCCATCGACAACTTTATGGTGCGCCTCCGGAAGCATCTCGAAGACGATGCCCAGCGGCCGCGGCACCTGTTGACGGTGCGCGGCGTGGGTTACCGGTTCGTGGCGCATCCGCCTGACTCAAAATAGGCCCAGCGCGAAATCCCGAGGCCGGCCGCAGCATTCCGTATCATAGACTGGATGACGCAGGCACAAAAGGCCGCACTGTTGCGGCAACTCCACCACGGCCCTTCCATTCTGCGCGTGGCGAATGCCTGGGACGCCTCGAGTGCACGGATTGTGGAACGTGCGGGATTCCCAGTGGTGGCGACCAGTAGCGCCGGGGTCGCTTTTTCGCTCGGATACCCGGACGGGGAAGGCGTTCCGCTCGAAGAAATGCTGGCCGCCGTAGAGCGCATCACTGGCGCCGTCTCGGTCCCGGTAACGGCCGACCTAATGGCCGGCTATCAAGATATCGAAAGCACCATCGGCGGGCTGGTGGCTGCGGGGGGAGTGGGGCTTAACCTCGAAGACTTCCAAAATGGCGGGCTGGTAGAAGTGCCTGCCCAGATGGAAAAAATCCGCGCCATTCGTCGTACCGGCGACCGCCTCGGCGTGCCGGTCGTGGTCAATGCCCGGAGCGACATCTTTCTCGAACAGGTCGGCGATCCGATGACGCGATTCGACCGGACGGTTGAGCGTCTCCGGGCCTACAAACAAGCCGGAGCGGATTGCCTGTTCATCCCCGGGGTGCGCGACGAAGAGACGATCAGAAGCCTAGTCCAGGCGCTTCAGGTTCCGATCAACATCCTGGCTGGGCCGGGCACGCCGCCCATTGCGCGTCTTGAGGAGTTGGGCGTGGCGCGCGTCAGCCTGGGCTCGGGTCCCATGCGCGCTACGCTGGGCCTGATGCGCGCGATTGCCGAAGAAGTGCGCGATTCGGGAACCTACACGCGGATGCTCGAGGGCGCGATCCCCTATCGCGACGCCAACGACCTGTTCCGGCGCTCCTAACAGCCGAAGATCGGGCCCTACGCCAAGAGCCGCGATATTTCTTTTGTAACGCACGGTATCGGATCTTCGCTTTACCACTCGAAGCCGATTCGGCGGCGGGGCCTGCGAATGAGGGAGGATTTGTGCTTCAACTTTGGCTCCGTCGAGCCCGCGATCGATGAGGGCGGCAAAACGGACGGACCGCCGCGTGGCTGTTCGCCCTGGTCTTCTGGGTGCGTGGGGTCGGCCCGTTTCCCTCCCGGCCATCACAACGACAACTGCCGGCTGGAACGATGATGGCCAACGTGAGCCCCGTTTCCTTCGGGCAGCTCTTTAACTTTTAACATCCCGCTGGATGAGCAGGTCGATGTGCAGCCGCTCGTCCTGGGGAAGGTCAAGGTGACGGCCGGGCGATCACCGGGTGGACGTAGCGACCGAAAAAACACCATCTACACGATCGATGCCGTGAGCGGCACGGTAGCCCGGTTCGTGCTTGAAGATGGGCGGCGCGCCCGTATTCGGGGAGGTGGCGCCTATCGCCCGTAGGCCGACCGCGGGTACATCGGCATCGGAAAGCTCCGTACTGGAGCTCGACGCTTGGGCGACGCGGGCCACAACCGGTCGACCGATTCCATGCGAAGCGCTACGCGGTCGGAGTGGGAGCGGGGCCTGATATAACGAACACGTGCCCGGGAACGCAGGCTGCGGCAGAGATGCGGTGTCCAGGTTCAGTTGCCCTTTCCGGCCGCGGCACGATCGAACTGGGAGCCGTCTCCGCCACATTCGGTGAATCCGACGCGCAGCGCCGGCAGGCGCGCGTTCCACGCGGGATGGGCGGCGGGGGGATACTTTGCAATGGCCGCAAGGGCCTCCCGCAGGCCGCTCGGGGCTGGGCGAACCTTGGCGAGGGCACACGCAGCCCAGGCGTCGGCGCGTAATTCCGGCGACCAGCTTCGTTTGATCCAGGAGGCTGGCGCGGTTTCGTCGACGGCGTGCCCGAGTTCGTGCGCGATGAGGGCCACAATGGCGGCATCGCCGTAGGCGTCGAATACGGTGGTGAAGAACTGGGGTGCGTACACGATCTTGGCCTGGCCGTCGCCCGCGATTAGCATGACGTTGGGGGCGGTGGCGTTGCGGAACAACGCAATTTCCGGGCATCTGGGCCGGCAAATCGGCGTCAGCGCTCGATTCACCTCTCCGGCGAGTTGCATGGCGTCGCGGCTTGGCCGTTCATCCCGGTAGGCGTTGTAGGAAGAAGCCGAACCCAAGGCGCAGACGACCTCGCCCGCCGCGGTGAATGGCAGCAGAACCGCGGAAACCAGTGCGAGACTCGGGTGGTTTCGGGGCATGCCGAGTAAGGTCAAAATGTCCGATACGGCCGCCCGATCCGCTCCCGCAAGGCGTCGATCCGGTTCCCGGTACCCGCGAGCAGGTCTTCTGGAAACCGGCGATAGGAAAGAATCTCGCGATACAGTTCGGGACCCGCCACCGCGTTCAACCCCATTCCCGCCAGGTATTGTAAGCGCATATTCAGGTCATCGTTGATCGGAGCACCCGCCAGCATCGGTGTGAGATCGGAGGCTCTGCCGGCGTAGCTCGCGAGCAGGTCTACGGCGGAATGAAATTCGGCGTCCGCCAGCGAAGCGGCCACACTGGCGTAGCCGGCTTGATCGAGCCGCTGTTGCAGTTGATCGACATTGACCGGGGAGGCGTCGGGACGGCCGAGCAGCACCAGATCGTACCCATCGCCATTCAAGTAGTTGCTCCAGACCGTTGCGTTTGGAAAAACGCTGAAAAACGTGGCGAGTTGGGTCGCAACCGTTTCTCGGTCGCTTTCGTAAAGGGGAAGCCACTGCGCCACCACGCCTGCGGGATTCAGATGGCTTTTCACCAGCTCGTAATAGTCCTTCGAGTACAGAGTCGATGTGCCCTTCACCCAGGGATGGATCGGATCCGTGGTGATGACGTCGAAGTTGCCGCGCGCGGTGAGGATGTAGTGCCGCGCATCGTCGTACACGATCTGCGTCCGGGGATCGTGAAGCACGTTGTAGTTCTGTTTGCCGAAGAACTCGTCGGAAGCCGGCGGGATGATGGGTTCCAATTCGCAGACGACGATGCTCTGGACCTCAGGGTACCCCACGAAGGATCCGGCCGTGACTCCCGCGCCAAATCCGACCACCAGCACCGATTGGGGCCGGGGATGCATCAGCGCCGGCAGATGCCCCATGAGACGCTGCAGGCGCATGTCCAGAATCGCCGAGGACGCTTCGGATTTGCCGCTGACGTAAAAGAATCGCTGCCCGCTGCGGTCTGTGATGACGACCGACGAGTTGATTCCCTCGCCGACGAACAAGGGCCTCGATTCGGCCGTCAAATTCAGACCTCGTAAGATAGGTGCAACACGCCGGCCATAGGCGATGGCCTGCCACGGCATGTCGGAGACCGTCGAGGCCAGCCCCCAGGCCAGCACCAGTGCTCCCGCCGAAAAAAGAGCCGGGCGTAGCCAGGAAACCGGCCGGCGGTGACGCACCCAGATCACGGGCGCCACGCAGACGGCGGCCGCCACGACCGAGAGCGCGATCAGCAGCCGCCCGGAGCCGCGCGTCCCGAGGGTGGGAATCAGGAGCAAGCTGAAAGCCAGGGCACCGGCTATGGAACCGGCGGTATTGGCGGCGTATACCTCTCCGGCTAGCCGTGCGGGATCCTCATGCTCGGCCGCCGCACCGGCCAGGGCCAGGGGAAAACTGGCGCCCCACAACAGCGCTGCGGGAAGAATGGTTCGCAGGCAACGGGTCAGGTCGAGATCGAAGTTGAACCAAGGGTTGAGCGACAACCACGGATCGACCGGCCAGTAGGGCAGCAGATAGGCGACGCTGAAAGCGGTCCAGGCAATCGCCGCAGCCAGCAGAATCTGGCAGCACGCCAGCGCCAATCGCGGATCATGGGCCTTGCGGGCCCAAAACGAGCCGACGGTGCTCCCGGCCCAGAGTCCGAGCAGGAATACCGCAAGGATGATCGAGAACGTATAGACAGTCGGGCCCAACAAAAGCGAGAGAAGCCGTGTCCAGACGACTTCGGCTCCGAGTGCGGTCATTCCGGAAAGAGCAATTGCGACGTAGACAAACCTAGCCCCGGGCGCCCTCACGAGGCGACCTGACGGCGCGGAGTTCTCTTTCGCCGGCGCGTCGGGCCGATCGAAGCGGCGGGTCGCGAGCGCGAATCCGAACAAGGCGACGGCGGCGTTGATCGCGGCCGCGGCGTAAGTCGCCACCGCCATGTTGTGCAGCCGCAACAGGTAGAAGCCCGCTCCGAGACAGCCGATCACCGCGCCCGCAATATTGGCGCTGTACAGCAGCCCCAGCCACGACACGCCTTTGGGCGTCGTTTCGACCCACCTTGAGACAGCCGGAAATACACCGCCCATCAACAGGGTGGGGGGCAGTAGGCACAAGGCCGCTACCACGCCCCGCAAGACCAGCCCGACGAGCCCTTGGCCCCCGGCCGCTGCGTAAAAATGCGCGACCACGGGCACACCGATCAGCGCGAGAATCCCGAAAGCGCCAATCCCCAACTCGAGAAGCGCATAGACGCGCAAGGGATGGTGGCGCGCGGAAACCATCCGCGGAAACGCGGCGCTGCCCGCACACAGCCCGCCCATGTAGGCGGCCAGCAGCAGCCCGAGCGAGACGGCCGAGGAGCCGATCCCCAGTTGCAGTAACTGGAACCAGACGATCTCGTAAATCAACGCGGCGCAGCCGCTGCCGCCGAGCAGCAGCAGGAGGAGCCAAAGCGAAGGTCGCGAGCGGGCGGCGACGTCCGGAGTTTCCACATGGACGACTTCGGCTTCCACCGGCTCCTGCCGGGACTTGATTCGGCGTCTGGGCACTGACCCATTACACTACAGGTGCCGAGAGGGCCGGCAAGCCGGTTATCAGGCCCCCCGGGGTGCCGCGTTTTTTGGCGACGGATGGCGCTGGTCCCTTTGCTTTCCCGCTCATTTCTTGATAAAACGGCAAAGACTCCTCGGTCACAATGAAACGAACAATTGCTCTCTCCATCAACGGCAAATCGCATGCAGACGAAGTCGAGCCACGGCTCCTTCTGATTCACTACCTGCGCGAAATGGCCAGCCTCACCGGTCCGCATATCGCCTGCGAGACCTCCACCTGCGGCGCTTGCACGGTCATGCTTGATGGCAAGGCGGTCAAGTCATGTACCATGTTCGCGGTTCAGGCGGACGGCCGTAAGATCCTGACGATTGAAGGCCTCGCCACCAACGGCAAGCTCGACCCGCTGCAGGAGGCGTTTTGGAACGAGCACGGCCTGCAGTGCGGCTTCTGCACGCCCGGTATGATTCTCACTGCGAAACAGCTTTTGAACGACAATCCCAACCCCACCGATGAGGAGATCCGCAAAAGCATCGAGGGGAATTTGTGCCGGTGCACCGGCTATCAACACATCGTCAACGCCGTGAAGGCGGCTGCGGCGAAGGCGGGAGCTTAGCCTATGGCAACCACGACTACCAAGCCCGAGACTTTGTTCGGCAAGAAAATCCGCCGCCGCGAAGATCCGCGCCTCCTTACCGGCACGGCCACCTACGTCGATGACATCAAGATGCCGGGCATGCATCACGCCTGTGTCGTTCGCAGCCCACACGCCGCCGCGCGTATCAAAAGCCTCAATGTGAAACCGGCTCTGGCACGTCCCGGCGTCGCCGCCGTGTTCACGGGTGCCGACGTGAAGGATCTCGGGCCGATTCCGTGCGGCGCTTCGCTGCCTGGCCTGCGCACGCCGCACCATCACATCCTGGCTCAGGACCGCGTCTACCTGGTTGGCCATCCTGTCGCCGTGGTTGTGGCAACCGACCGCTACATCGCCGCGGATGCCGTCGACCTGATCGAAGTCGACTACGAGGTGCTCCCGGCCGTCTCCGATCCCGAGAAGGCTCTCGCGCCCGGCGCGCCCGCCGTCCACCCGCAGTGGCCGGACAACACCGCTTTCACCTTCCATCAGGAAGGCGGCGACATCACCGGCGCCTTCGCGCAGGCCGACGTTGTCGTCAAGCAGCGCATCACCAGCCAGCGCCTCATCCCGACTTCCATGGAAACTCGCGGTGTGGTGGCCGATTGGCACGCCGGCGACAAGTCTCTGACCCTCTGGTCCTCTACGCAAATCCCCCATCTACTCCGCACGCTGCTCGCCGGCATCCTAGGCATGCCCGAGAATCACCTGCGCGTGATCACTCCGGAAGTCGGTGGGGGCTTCGGCTCCAAGCTCAACGTTTACGCCGAAGAGGCCCTCATGGCCTTTGTGTCGATGCGCATCGGCAAGCCGGTCAAATGGGTCGAATCGCGCCGCGAGAACTTTTTATGCACCATTCATGGCCGCGGCCACGTGGATTACTTCGAGCTCGCCGCCCGGCGTGACGGGACCATGCTCGGTCTCAGGCTCAAGCTGATTCAGGATCTCGGTGCTTATCACCAGCTTCTTACACCTGCCATCCCGACGCTGTCGGTGCTCATGATGCCGGGCCTCTACAAATTCAAAAACATCTCAGCCGATATTGTGGGTGTGTTCACCAACTGCACTCCCACCGACGCGTATCGCGGAGCCGGCCGCCCCGAAGCCACGCACGGCATCGAGCGCATGGTGGATATTCTTGCCGCCGAGCTGAAGATGGATCCGGCCGAGTTGCGGCGCAAAAACTTCGTGGGCAAAGACGAATTTCCGTTCCAGACCGCCACCGGCCTGGCCTACGACAGCGGCAACTACGCACTGCCGCTCGACACCGCGCTCGCCGAAATCGACTACCCGGCTCTGCGTCGCGAACAGCAGCAGGCCCGCGCCAGTGGCAAGCTGATGGGCATAGGCCTTTCTACCTATGGCGAAATCTGCGCCATCGGTCCTTCGCCCGCGACGCCCGCAGGCGGTTGGGAATCCGCGACCGTCAAAATTGAGCCCAGTGGCAAAATCACCGTCATGACGGGAGCCTCCCCGCACGGCCAGGGTGAAGAAACCACCTTTGCCCAGATTGTGGCCGACGAGCTTGGAGTCGATATCGACGACGTTGTAGTCCTCCATGGGGACACAGCCGTCGTTCAGTATGGCATCGGCACCTTCGGCAGCCGCGGTACCGCGATCGGCGGGACCGCGCTGTACTACGCCTTGCAGGAGCTGAAAGGGAAGGTCAAGAAGTTCGGCGCCATGCTTCTCGAGTGCGACGACGTCGCCTTGGCCGGCGGCAAGTGTGTCGATGAGCGAACGGGCAAATCCGTGCCTTTCGCCCAGGTCGCCGCGGCTTCGTACCGCGCCATGAAGCTGCCGCCCAACACGCAGCCTGGTCTGGTGGCCACCTACTTCTGGGAGCCTCCCAACTTCACGTTTCCCTTCGGCGCGCACGTGGTCATCACCGACGTGGACCGGGAAACCGGGCAGGTCTCGATTCGCCGCTACGTGGCAGTCGACGACTGCGGCAAGATCATCAACCCGTTGATCGTGGCCGGCCAAGTACATGGCGGCGTGGCGCAGGGCCTTGGCCAGGCGCTTTGGGAACAAGCTGTCTATGACGAGAACGGCCAGTTGCTCTCGGGCGAACTTACTGACTACGCGCTGCCGCGTGCCCACATGATGCCGTGGATCGAGTCCAGCCACACCGAAACCCCTTCGCCGGTCAACCCCCTGGGCGTCAAGGGCGTGGGCGAAGCCGGCACCATCGGCTGTTCGCCCGCCGTGGTCAACTCCGTGGTGGATGCTCTTTCGCACCTGGGCGTGCGGCACATCGATATGCCGCTCACGCCGGAAAAAGTCTGGAAACTGATTCAGGGAGCTCGCGCATGATTCCGCAGGACTTTGAATACTCTGCGCCCGCCTCGCTCAAGGAGGCATTAGAGCTCATCGCCACGGGTGAGCGCAAGATCCTGGCCGGCGGTATGAGCCTCATTCCGCTGATGAAGCTGCGGTTGGCGGCCCCCGAGCACGTGGTCGATCTCGCTCGGGTCCCGGGTCTCGATTACATCACGGAAAGCGGCGGCACGGTGCGCATCGGCGCCACCGTGACGCACCACGACCTCGAGTCGTCTCCGGTGATTCGCGGCCGCGCCCCACTGCTGGCCGAAGCCGCCGGCCACATCGGCGATACCCAGGTGCGCAACATGGGCACCATCGGTGGCAGTATCGCTCATGCCGACCCGGCGGCCGACTACCCGGCTTCGTTGCTCGCCCTCGAAGCGCAGATCCGGCTGGTTTCCGCAAAGTCCGACCGGACCGTGCCGGCTTCCGATTTTTTCCTCGACGCCTTCACCAC